>Ga0302314_10020822_pt1 | contig 10834 bp, 6 predicted proteins | sample III_Palsa_N2_3_FD_200533 | JGI IMG/M metagenome (GOLD analysis project Ga0302314, IMG submission 200533) | Peat permafrost microbial communities from Stordalen Mire near Abisko, Sweden - III_Palsa_N2_3 | ecosystem: Environmental > Terrestrial > Soil > Palsa > Peat permafrost | place: Sweden... | reverse complement strand
GTCCTGACCGACTGCCCTTCCGCGGGATCGAGCCCGGCCAGGGTGCGCAGCAGGGTGGTCTTGCCCGAACCGCTGCGGCCCAGGAGGGCGACGAACTCGCCCTGTTCGATGCGAAGGTCGAGACCTTGCAGGACCACGACGTCGCCGAACCGGCGATCGAACCCCCGGACTTCGACGGCGGGCGCCGGCGCGGCCGGTGGAAGAGGGGCGGATGCAAGGGACGCGATCGGGGTCGCGCGAACCGCGGGATTGGACATGCTTCCGCTCCTCAGGCTTTCAGGAAGGATGGGCGCCAGGCCAGGGCGCGCCGCTCGATCGCCCGCACCAGGCCGTCGGCGCCGAGGCCGAGCAGGGCGTAGATCACCAGGCAGACGACGATGATGTCGGTGCGCAGGAAGTCGCGGGCGTTGTTGATCAGATAGCCGAGCCCGGCCTGGGCGTTGATCTGCTCGGCCACCACCAGCACCAGCACCGCCACCGCCAGGGCGAACCTGAGGCCCAGCAGGAAGCTCGGCCGCGCCCCCGGCAGGATCACCTGGCGGATCAGGTCGAAGCCCCGCACGCCGAAACTCTGCGCCGCCTCGATCAGCTTGGGGTCCACCGAGCGGATGCCGCTGAACAGGTTGAGATAGATCGGGAAGGTGACGGCCAGGGCGATCAGCGCGACCTTGGGCGTCTCGTCGATGCCGAACCAGACGATGAACAGCGGCGACAGGGCCAGCACCGGCAGGGTGCGCAGCATCTGCACCGGCGGGTCGATCACGTCCTCGCCGATCCGCGACAGGCCGGCGGTCAGCGCCAGCGCCCCGCCGATCGCCACGCCGATGGCCAATCCGACCGCCACGCGGAGGAAGGAGACCCCGAGGTTGCCGGCCAGCTCGCCGGACACCACCATGCCCCAGAAGGTCGCCGCCACCGCCGAGGGCGCGGCCAGCACGCGCGGCGGGATCACCCCCGTGCGGGCGCCCAGCTCCCACAACGCCAGCAGCAGCAGGGGCGAAACCCAGCGCCGGCCGAACCGGGACCAACGGACGCCGCTGTACGTCCCAGGAAACCTAATAGTGTCCACCAGTGTCACTAACAGCTCCAGCTCTTGGAAAAGCGGCCTTTTCCTGCATGCTAGAAGCCGCCGATCGGTTGCGCGATCAACCGACTAATCCTCACCCGTTCAATTAGACATTCTCATAGGTATATCCCGATCATGGCGGTCAACCTGCCGACGGAACTCTTGCGAAGCTTCGCCGCCATCGTCGATTCTGGCTCGATGCTGCGGGCGACCGAGCGCGTATTCGTCACCCAATCGGCCCTCAGCCTGCAGATGAAGCGGCTGGAGGACATCGTGCAGGTGCAGCTATTCCGCCGCGACGGCCGGCGGCTGGGCCTGACTCCGGCGGGAAGCGCCCTGCTCGACTTCGCCCGCGAGATGCTGGCGGTGAACGACCGCGCCGTCGCCGCCCTGACCGGCGACACGCTGAACGGTCCGGCGCGCATCGGCTTCGTGCAGGACTTCGCCGAAACCCTGCTGGGCGGCGTGCTGGCCCGCTTCGCCGAGCTGAATCCGGACACCCAACTGCAGGTGCGCGTCGGCGGCTCGGCCGAACTGCTGGCGCTGCTCGCCTCCGACCGGATGGACGTGGTGCTGTGCATGGGCGCCGAGGACGATCCCGCGGCCGTGCAGACCGCGCCGATGCAATGGCTGGGGGCCCAGGACCTCGCCATCCGCGATCCGGTGCCGCTGGCCGTGCTGGAGCTGCCGTGCCGGTTCCGCGACGCCTCGATCGCCGCGCTCGAGGCGGCCGGCCGCTCCTACCGGATCGCGCTGGAGACCCCGAGCCTCTCGGCCCTGCGCGCGGCGGTGAGTTCAGGCCTCGGCATCACCTGCCGCACCACCGTGTTCATGGACAGCCCGATCGACGCCGGCGCAGCCGCCCTGCCCGACCTGCCCCGCGTCTCCTACGCCCGACACATCCGCCCCGCCCCGCCCATGGCCATCGTGCGCCTCGCCGACCTGGTGCTGAACGCGGTGATGAGCTCGGACGAAGGGACCGGCGTCCTCACCGCGGCGTGACCGCGGTCGGCTGTGGAATGCGCTGGCTTCCTCGTGGGCGGCGTCCACGCTCCCGAAAGATGTATTGCACTTTGCACTACATTTTCTTAGGATGAGGTCAGGAGATGGTCATGGCCGCCAACGCTGAGCGCAAGGAACACCCGATCTCGATGCGCCTGCCGGAGGCGGACATCGCCATGATCGATCGCGCCGCCGGCCTGCGCGGCCGGTCGCGGACGGACTTCGTGCGCGACGCGGCCGTTCGCGCCGCCGAGGACGTTCTCATGGAGAACAGGCTGATCCGCATGAGTCCGGAGGGCTTCGCCGATTTCATGGCGGTGCTGTCGGGGCCGGCGACCCCGGCGCCTGAAATGGTGGATGTCGCCAGGCGTCCGGCCCCCTGGGAGCCGGGCTACGCTCCCAGAAGCTGAGCCTTGGCTCTCGCGGCTCCCGAACCGCTGACGGCGGCGCACGACGTCTCCGAGTTCACCTGCGGAAAGCCGACGCTCGATCACTGGCTCAAGACCCGCGCGCTCTCCAATCAGGAGAAAGGCTTCACGGCCGTCCTGGTCGTCCATGAGGCTGGCCGCGTCGTCGGCTACTATGGTCTGGCGCCCGCAGCGGTGGTGCCCAGCGCATTGCCGCGCTCCATCCGCACCGGGCAACCGCCCGATCCGGTTCCTTGTCTGCTGCTCGGCCAACTCGCGACCGATGTCGGCTGGGCCGGACGCGGGATCGGAACGGGCCTGGTCAAGCACGCCCTGGAGCGCTGTGTGACCGCCGCGGGGCTCGTCGGTGGCCGCGCGCTGATGGTCAACGCCGTCGACGAAGACGCGGCGGCGTTCTGGCGACGGCGTGGCTTCATACCGTCGCGAGATGAGCCGCTGATCCTGTTCCGGTCGATCGCCGCGATCGCGGCGTCGCTGGAGCAAGCCAGAGGCTGAGCCCCCGTCGCCTCGGATGAGGACGGGGCGGCGAAGAGCGCGCCCGCGAGCCGTGGCCTGGTCTCTACTCGCCCAACTTCACAGGAGCCGGCTTGGGCGGCGGCGGCGGGGTTCCGGCGTCCAGGTGGTCCCAGTTCAGGATGGCGTTGAAGCCCAGGAAGTAGGAGCCCTGGGTCTGCCAGCGCCAGTAGGGCCTGAGGCTGAACAGCACCATATGGCCCTTGCCGTCCGGCACATCGACCACCAGCGCCTTGTTGCTGAGCGCCTGGCCGCCCTCGAGCAGGCCGGAGAGCAAGATGGTGTCGGCCTTCTCCGGGAAGGCGATCACGGTCCGTGGACGCTGGGTGGGCTCGGCGCCGCCTTGCCGCGAGGCCGGCGGGGCCGTGTCGATCGACGAGGCTGGTGGCGGGGTCGGCGGCGCGGCGGGCTTGGCCGTCGGCTCATCGGCTTGCCAGGGCGAAACGTGAGCGGGAACCGCGTTCGGCGTGATGTTCTGGGCCAGGCGCGCGCCGGCGCCGCCTGGGTCGCCGCCGCCGCCGCCGAAGCCGCGGTTCGGCGGGATCACCGTCAGCACCGGCCCGTCGCCGAAATAGATCGGCAGCTCCTTGCCCCCATAGCCGTAGGCGATCGGGCTCTTCGCGTCGGTGATGACGCCACGCATCAGCGCGCCCTTGGTATAGAGTTCGGGCGGGGTCGAGGTGTTGACGCCGGCCGCGATCCCATAGCTGGCCAACATGTCGACGGTCGAGCCGTCGCCGATCAGGACGCCGCCCGCCTCGACGAACGTCTTCAACTGGGCCAGCCCGTCCACGCCCAGGCCGCCGCGAATGTCGTCGGCGGAATCCAGGACGCCCAGGTTCGGCGTGAGCGCGCTCTTCTTGTAGGGGATCGGCGTGTCGCCGTTCATCGCCACGCCCACCACCTGGTCGCGGGCGGAGGACCCCACGGTCGGATAGAGGATCACGTCGAACTTCTTCCGAAGGTCGCCGGCGCGCGCCGTGGTGTCGGCGATATAGGTGTAAGGTACGCCGTAGTGGTCGAGCGCGGCGCGCCACCAGCCTTCATCCTGGGTGCGCAACCAGGAGTGCAGATAGCCGATGCGGGGCACGGTGAGCGGGTGGGTCTTCACGGGCGGCGCGGCGTCCACCGCCTCGGCCGTCAGGCCCAGGTCGGCCACCGCCTTCTCCACCACCTGGCGCGGCGCGTCGGGGATGATGAAGGTTCCGGCGGCGTAGTGCTTGCCGCCGGCGTCGAAGGCCTCCTCGGCGGCCTGCATCTTCACGTCCTTCAGCCGGAAGCGGAAGGTGACCAGCTCGTTGTCGCCGGTGTGGTTGACCAGGATGGTCTTGCCGGCGCCCGAGATCACCCCCTTCGGCGCCACGTCGGCCGTGAGCAGGGTCATCGGCTGCGCCAGCACGGACGGGTCGTGCACCGTCTTCATGACGACGTTGCGCATGTAGGACATGGTCCAGCCGGTATCGTCGTAGGGGCGCGGATTGGCGGGCGGATAGGTCTGCACGCTGAAGTAGAGATCGGCGAGCGTGCGGTAAGGCTGGTCGGCGCGGATCACATAGTCGCCCTTGGCCACCGGCACACCGCCGGCGGTGAAGGGCGCATCGGCGACGCTCACCTCCAGGCCCTGGCGGCGGACGTCATTGATCATGTCGATCGCGTTCAGCCTCGCCGTCTGGTCGGCCGGAACCACCCACGCGTTGACCGGGCCGGTCTTGCCGCCGTCCACCGCGTGCTGGTTCTTGATCCAGTAGTTCTCGAGGTAGATTTCACGGTCCGTCGCCACCCGGTCGAGCGCGAACAGCAGGGCCGATTCCTGGATGTTGGTGTTGTTGCGCGGGCCCCAGTCCACCGAGGGCAGCGGCGGGTTCTGGCGATACCATTCGCGGCTGGTCGCCGTGGGCGGCAGCTTCAGGTCCTTCTGGATGTCGGGGCCATAGCTCTGCACCTCGTAGAACCGTCCGAACGAATTGTGCGCGTTGGCGATCCAGAACAGATAGTTGGGCACCCAGCCGTCATAATAGCCCCAGGTGAAGACGCCCGGCACCTTGCGCTTGGCCATCTCGGTCAGTTCGGTCCCGGCCAGCAGCCACCACTCCTGCGACTGCAGCGGATCCAGCGAAGGGTTGTAGGGCCCCGTGCCGGTCGAGACGTAGAGATAGGACTGCGCCTCGTGCAGGTCGTGCAGGATGGTCGGGCGCCATTCCAGCACGCCCTGGGTGATGTTCTGGGTCAGCTTCAGGAACTGGCCCATGCCGTCACGGTTGTTGTCGTGGGCGACGTACTTGCCCCAATAGACCAGCGGCGGCTTCGGCTTGCCGGTCTTCTTGCCATAATAGTAGGTGTCGACGATCTTCTCGCGGCCGTCGACCTCCACCACCGGGGTGATGAAGGTGATCACGTGGTTGCGGATATTCTGCACCAGCGGGGTCTCTTCCACCGCCAGGCGGAAGGCCAGTTCGATCAGCATCTCCGGGCCGCCGGTCTCCGGCGAATGGATGCCGCTGGTGATCCAGTAGATCGGCTTGGCGGTCTTGATGATCGCCCTGGCCTGCTCCGGCGTCGTCTTGCGCGGATCGCCCAGCGCGGCGAGCTGGGTCTTGTACTTGTCGAGGTCCTTCAGCGTCGCCTCGTCGGCGATGGCGATCACCACCTGGTCGCGGCCCTCCTCGGAGGTCCCCAGCGTCCAGAACTTCACCCGGGGCGAGGTCCTGGCCAACTCTTGGTAATAGCGCTCGATGTCCTTGGCGTAGGTCAGCTCGCCGGGCGTACCAGGGATGCGACCGAAGAACTTCAGCGGCGAGGGCACGGTGTCGGACGCCGGCATATGGTCGACGAGCTCGGTGGTGAAGCGCGGATCGACCAGGTACTGCTTGATCAGCTTGCCATACGCCTCGTCCTGCGCCTGCGCGGGGCCGTCCGCCGGCTCCGCCGCCAGGCTTCGACCCGAACCCAGCAGCGCCAGGATCAAAGCGCACGTAATCGCTCGAGAGATCTTCATTCCGCCCCGCCTGGCTGTTCTGGGCGCCCGACGGTCAATCTCGTCGCCGCTCGCGCGGGCTTTGCCCGACTCCATGGGCCAAGGGCAAGCGCGCGATCAGATCCCAGAGAATCCAGAACCGGGCCGCACGCCGCGCCGAGATTGCGATCCGCCCGCGCCGCCCGCGCCAGAACCCGCCAAGCCAGCCAGTTGCCCGCACGCGATGATGCAGTCGGACGCCGCGGCGGCGGACTAATCCCGGCGAGGGAGGCGGCGTGGCCGCCACGGGATCGCCGGCGCAACCGGAACCGCGGCCGGCCTGGCCTGACTTGCGCTAGAACCTGAGCTTCACCGCAGCGTTCGCGCCGGCCTCCGAATAGCGGTCGTTCCAGCGTCCACGCAGGCCTGCCGAGACGGACCAGCCGCCGGGTCCGTCGGCGATTACATTGCCGCCCGCCTCGGCGAACACCTTGGCGAAGCTGTCTTGATCGACGAAGTCGGGACCGGCGTTGAGCAGGGTCGTGCGGTTGGACGCCAGAAGGTCGTCCTCCAGCCGCGCGGACGCCGCATAGCGGATGCTCCAGCCGCTGGACAAGGCGGCCGGAGAGCCGATCAGGCGGAATCCAGCCCCCACGCGCAGGCTTTGCGGATCGCTGAACTGAAAGGCCGCGCCGATCGAGGCCGGCGGCGTGTCGATCACCCCATCCATGTAGGCGACCGAAACGCTGGGTTCGATGGCGAGGCCCGGAGCCAGGGTCCATCGCCGGCCGCTCTCCACTGAAGCGCCCCATACGGCGATATTGGTGTGCGGGTTGGAGAAGCCCTCCAGATCCGGGGCCTTGAGCTTGGCGATGAACCAGTCCGCGCCGACCTGGGCGTTCACGAACAGGCCATTCGGCCATGAATAGCCAGCGTGGCTGTTCAGCGACCATCCGTTCACCAGCGTCTGGGTGGAATCGACCGTGAAGCGAGTTTCCGATCCGACGTATCCGGCGTAGACGCCGTAGGTGGCCCCGCCGCCCTGGCCCGTCCGTTGGGCGCCGTCGATGCCGAAGCTGAACTCCTCCACGTCTTGATTGTAGGACGCGTCGTAGCGGTAGGAAGCTGGTCCGGCAGTGTAGTTCTGTATGTCGCTCCGGTCGATCACCGCCCCGTCGACCTTGGCCCAGACGGTCGGGTGGCCGGACAGCGCCGGATCACCGGTCGCCAGTTGATCGCGCAGGTCGGTCTGACGATCGGCGCGCGCAGTGTCCGCGTACCACAGGCTCTCGATCTGTGACGCAAGGGTCGAGAACTGGAAGGCTTCAACCTTAGGCGCGCTCACCAGCACCGTCGCGCCAGGCGTGACGGCGAGCTGGCTGAAGAACAGACCGGGCTTGTCGATAACGGGGCCGAACCCCGTCTGCGCGTAGTAGCTGGAGGCCGGATCCAGGACGAAGTCTCCCGGATGGGTCGCCCCGATCACGATCGGAATGCCGCCGGGGTTGTATGCGCCGAAGCCGCCGGAGACGTCGTGGATCACCACCGAAGTGACGCCGGAACTGGTCCCTATCGTCAGAGTGTCGGACGCGGCTCCGGTCTTCCCACCCGGCGTTCCGACCGCGGTATCGATCTCGAATTTGGCGCCGGGTGCGCCCACGTAGGCCGCGCCGGGAATGACCAGGCTGTCCCCGACCCGACCGTTCACCAGCGAGACGACCCCCGCGTTGATGAAAGTCGATACACCAGTGACGACCAGCGACGACGAGTCCGTCTCGCCGGGCAGTCCCACCTGGAGGGTTCCGGCGCTGGTATAGCTGGACGGCCCGCCCGTAAACGCGAGCGTGGTGAGGGGACCCGTGGCCGCGAGGACCCCACCGGCGTTCACCAGGCTGGCGGGGCTCGCGAAAACGTTGGCGCCGCTCATCACGAAGACGCCGCCGGACTCGATGTTCAGCACGGCGGTATTTGGAGTGGCGACACCCGAAAAGTTCACGCCGCCCATGAGCAGACCAGCATCATCCACCGTCACCGAGCCGCCGCTGGCGTAAATGGCCGTCCCGTTGGACCCGGCGGTCGACCTGACGATCGCGCCCTGGCCGATGGTGATGGTCGACGCGTGACCGGTCTGCGTCTCTAGGGTGATCACCCCCTGCGAGGCGCCTGTGGGCGTTCCGATCACCGAGGCGCCCGGGCCGATGGCGACTGTCGCCGATCCTCCCGAATTGAGAACGATCGCGGGGGCCATCACCGATGACACCGCGCCGCCGATGGCGACGGTCACCGCGCCTCCGGTGGAGGCGAAAATGCCCAGTCCTCCGGTGGTGATCGAACCGCCGGCGTTGATCGTCAGCGCCCCCGTTTGGCCGGTGGCGAAGATGCCGCCCATACCGCCGACGACCGGTCCGGTGACGTCGATCGTGGTCGTGCCGAGCCCCTGGTTCTGCGTGCCGATGGCGTAACCATAGGAGGGTGACAGGAACAGCGGCGCCGGCGGCGCGCCGCCCGTCTGGGCTGGACCGCCGCCCATCGAGGTGACGGATGTGGCGTAGATGCCGATCGGACCGCCGGCGGATGAGACGTAGATGCCCGCGCCGTTGCTGCCGGTCACCGGACCGACCGGGCTGGATGCGGAGCCGATCGTCACCCCGCCGTCGCCCAGGTTGGTGGCGATGATGCCAGCAGCCCCGGTGACCGATGTCGGCGCCAATATGTTGATATTCGAGCCGCGCCCGTCGATGGCGGCCTCGATGCCGGCGCGAACCCCCGAGACCGGCGCCAGGGCGTCGATGTCGATGACGCCCGGCCCGACAAAGTTGGTGGAGGCGAAGATACCGTCCGGGAGCAGGCTGGGGGCGCCGGTCGCACTCACCGCGCCCGTCGTGGTGATGAAGATCGAGCCGCTCGTATCGTTGACCGCAAAGACGCCCGACCCGTTTGCTGCGCTGACGCCCTTGGTGCTGATGGAGATGTTGAAGGGGACAGGGGTTTCGATGAACGACGCCACGTCGTTCGCCGGCGGAGAGCCCGACATGACCAAGACACCGTCGCCATTCGCGGCGGAGACAGGTCCGGCGAGGCTGACCACGACGTTTCCGAAACCCTGCGAGATCGCGGAAACCCCGTTGGTCCCACCGTTCACCTGCCCCGCGTAGATCGCAAGGGAGGTCGCAGCGTCGGCGGCGATACCGTTTGTCCCGCCGGTCACGGCGCCGCCAAGCGGAGCATTGGCGGCGCCGATCTGAATGGAGCCGGCCGATGCCGCCTGGATGCCCGCGCCCGATCCACCGCTGATGGCCGCCGTGGAGTCGATCGAGATGATCCCGACGCCGGTGGAGGTCGCGTTGACCCCGGTCACGGCCCCCGCCACGGTCGCGCCGAGGTTGAGGGTGATGGCCGCACCGCCTTCGGCGTCGATACCGATCTGTGGGGCCGAATTGGCGCCGATGGCGGCGCCGACGTTGAGGGTTATGGGACCCGCTCCGGTTGCGGAGATTCCGGCGTGACCGCCGTCGATCGTGCCCCCTGCGCCGGTCGTGATCGTGACCGACCCTACGGCGTCGGCGGAGATGCCGCTGGACGTCGACCCGGTGATGTCGAAGGCCGTGGTGACGCCCAGCCCCTGTCCAATGACGATATTTCCGACGAGGACACTTCCGCCGGGCGTGGACCCTGAGAATGCGCCCGAACCTCCCCCGGAGGTCTCGGCGAAGATTCCACCCCCAGGGCCGGTGATCGAGCCGCCAACGGAGTTGACGACTGCATTGGCGCCGTTACCGGACTCGGCGGTCAGAGCGGCATTGCTCGACGGCAGGAAGGTGTTCGCGCCGTTGACCAGCGTCACCGAACCTCCGAGCGAGCCCGCGTAAGCACCGCCGGTGATGCTGCTGCCGCCCGCCGACAAGTCCAAGGTCACCGCGCCCTCCGTGATGACCTGAATTCCTGTGGCGCCGCTGATGCTGTTCGATCCCCTCAGGACAACATCCACGCTCCCAGCCGCAAGATTGTTTTGAACGTTCAGCCCCGCTACGGCTGTCTGAGTGGCGATGGTCGCATTGTTCACGGTCACTGTATCGTTGAACCCGGGCTGCACGGCGACGCCGCCGTTGGGACCTCCGTCGGTGACCGTGCCGGCGGCGCTCGTCACCGTGCCGGTGGTCAGCGCCTTCCCCGGCGCGCCGGTGTCTGTCGATTGAGCCCGTCCCACCGTCGGAAAAGACGCGACGAGCGCCAGCGACGAAACGCAAGCCATAAGCGATCCACGACCGCGCACAAAAAGCCCAACCATGCTCGACCCAAACTCCCAGAGGACGCCAAAATCCCGCAGACTCGGAGGCGGGGTTACTCCGCTGGTACTGACGCTGCGGCGATCGGCTTTATTCCAACATGACGGGTCGTTCTGCGGCGGCCCGAGGCGCGAGCGCCATGCTCCCTCCATCTGGGGCTATACGGTTCGGACGGGTTGTCTCGGCCATGGCGAGGATCGCGCGAAAGCGCCTCGCGATCCCAAAAGGTTTCGATCGCAGCTTGGACGATGGGTTTTGGCCGGGATGCGCCGCGGGCCTACAGGACCGTTGTTCGCAGACCGATGGTGCGCCACGCCACGGCGAGCGCTGCCCGAGCAAACCTTAACCTGACCACCGGAATTGCGGCGGCGGCGCAGCAGATTTGGAGCGGGTTTCGCTGGGCAAGCGCCTCTGACACCGAGCCCCATCACCCGTCGCGGCAGGCGTTAGCTCGGAGATCTGGCGCACCCGACACGATTCGAACGTGTGACCTTTGCCTTCGGAGGGCAACGCTCTATCCAGCTGAGCTACGGGTGCCTGCACAGAGGCCGCGTTCCTTAGCCGAACCGCCCGTCCCGTGCAATCG
>Ga0302314_10020820_pt1 | contig 10835 bp, 8 predicted proteins | sample III_Palsa_N2_3_FD_200533 | JGI IMG/M metagenome (GOLD analysis project Ga0302314, IMG submission 200533) | Peat permafrost microbial communities from Stordalen Mire near Abisko, Sweden - III_Palsa_N2_3 | ecosystem: Environmental > Terrestrial > Soil > Palsa > Peat permafrost | place: Sweden... | reverse complement strand
ACCTCGTTCAATATCGACCTCACCGGATCCGATACGCTGGTGACGCTGATCGAGGGGCATGTCGCGGTGCTCGGTGGAGCAAGTCGGGGATTTTCTCCCACCCTGAGGCGACCACAGGCCAGTCTGACGCATACGGTCGAGCTCGCCGCGGGCCAAGAGCTCGATGTCATGGCCGCCGCGCCGCCAATCATCAAGACGGTCGATCTTGAGCGCGCGACGGCCTGGGAGGACGGGCGCGTGGTTTTCGAAGACGAGCCCCTGAGCCTGGCCGCCTCGCGGATCAGTCGCTCATCCACGCGGCGCGTGTCGGTCGATCCGGCTGTCGCCAATCTCAGGATCAGCGGCGTTTTCAACGCTGGTGACGTCGACGGCTTTGCTCAGACGATGAGCCTTTACCTGCCCGTGAAAACAGAGGCGGGCGCCGATGGCGGGGTGGTCCTGGCCGCGCGGTGAGCGCGCCGTCGCCTCCATGAAGATTTCTTTACGGATTGGCGACACTCGAACGGCTGAACCCATGAGGGCCCGGGCGGGCTCTGAATGGGGGCCACTGATGAAGCATTCCAGAACGCGCGCGGCGCTCTTCCGCACGACCGCGCTGTTTGGCGCCGTCGCGCTGCTCGGGGCTGCGAGCGCCGCGCAAGCACAAACCCGCGACTATCGAATTCCCGATGAATCGTTGTCTCTAAGCCTGAAGGATTTTGGCCGCGCTTCCGGCCTTCAGATTGTCTTCACGGAAGACCTCGTCAAAGGCAGGAGCTCGCCGGCGCTGAGCGGCGCCTTTACCGCTCAGGACGCTCTGAAGCGCATTCTCGTGAACTCCGACCTCGAGGCGCGGACGACGCCGGGCGGCACGGTGATGATCGTCCGGCGCGGAGGCGAGGAAGCCGGCCCCCAGCCCGCGGATCCCGCGGCGGGACAGGCCGATAGCTCCCCGCCGATCGGGGAGGTGGTGGTCACCGCCCAGAAGCGATCGGAGCGGCTGCTGCTGGCGCCCGTGCCGGTCACGGCCCTCAGCGGCGCGGAACTGGTGCGCGAGCATGCCGTGCGGCTGCAAGACTACGCCGCCGCCGCGCCGGGCCTCAATCTCCTGTCCGACCGGGACGGATCGACGGAGATCATCATGCGGGGCGTGACCACTGGCCTGGAGGTCGGCGCGACCACTTCTGTCTATATCGACGAGTCCCCGTACGGCTCGTCCACCTCCTACGCCCTCGGCGCCTTGCTGACGCCGGACCTGGATCCCGGCGCCCTGGCGCAGGTGGAGATTCTGCGCGGACCGCAAGGCACGCTCTATGGCGCCAGCTCGTTGGGCGGTCTGATCAAATACGTCACCGTTCCTCCCAGCCTGACCACTTTCGGCGGCCGTGTTGAGGCCGACTACAGCGGCGTCGACGGCGGCGGCTCCGGCTATGGCCTGCGCGCCATGGTCACCGCGCCGCTGATCGCCGACACGTTAGGCGTGACGGTCAGCGTCTTCGACCGCCAGGACCCCGGCTATATCGACAACGCGGTGACCGGGGCCAAGAACGTCAACGTCACCAAGGTCGACGGCGGCCGCATCGCGCTTCTGGCCAAGCCGACCGACAGGCTGACGATCAATCTCGCCGGCCTTTTCCAGGATTCCTATTCCGACGGCACGAACGACGTCGACCTCAACTCGAACTTCAGCCTGACCCACGGATTGAAGCAGACCCGCTATATCGCCGAGCCGCTGAACATACGCGCCAGGCTCTACAGCGCCGATGTCGCCTACGACCTCGGGGTTGCGACTCTGCGCTCGATTACGAGCTATCAGACCGAGCATGTGTACCAGGGCACGGACGAAACTCAGACCTATGGGCCCCTGGTCGGCGCCGCGCTCGGCCTGACCGATCTGGGCGTAACTTTCAGCGAACCGATCGATCAAAATAAGATCACCGAGGAGCTGCGGCTTTCATCGCCGAACACCAGTCGCCTTGAGTGGCAGGGCGGCTTCTTCTTCACCCACGAAGACAGCCGCCATGTGGAGACCCTCTCGCCGTTCGACACGTTGACCGGCCAGCCGATCAATTTGGGCGTGCCGCTGCTCACCGCGGGCTTGTTTTCCCACTACACCGAATACGCCGGGTTCGGCGACGTGACCTACCACTTCACCCCTCAGTTCGATCTGCAGGTGGGGGGCCGCTACGCCTACAACGACCAGCAGTATCAGCAGCCGGGAAACGGCATCCTGGTCGGCGGACCCAGCGAGATCATCGCCGGATCGCACGACACCAGCGGCCTCTTCCTGGTCACGCCGCGCTACAAGTTCAACGACCAGCAGATGATCTATGCCCGCATCGCTTCCGGCTACCGGCCGGGCGGGCCGAACGCGGTCGATGCGGCGGAGGTGGCGCAGGGCGTGTCTCCGATCTTCAAGCCGGACACGCTGGTGAACTACGAAGTCGGCTACAAGGGCGCGTTTCCAAGCCAGAGGGCGACGCTGCAGTTGTCGGCGTTCGATATCGAGTGGAAAAATATCCAGATCCTCGAAACCCTCGACGGCCTCAACTTCCTTGGCAACGGAGCGAACGCGCGCAGCGCCGGGGTTGAGGCCGCCGCGACCTGGGCGCCGGTTCATGGACTGAGCCTGTCGGCCAACGCCGCCTATACGGACGCCTATCTGACCGCCAACGCGCCCGGTGTGAACGCACGAAGCGGCGCTGAATTGCCGGAAGTGCCGCGCTTCTCGGCCAATCTGAGCGCCCAGTACGACTTTCCGATCACCGGCCACCTTGACGGCTATGTGGGCGGCTCGGTGCGCTATCTGGGTGACCGGCGGGGCGAGTTCGCGGCCGGCTCGCCGGCGGGATACGCTCGCCCGACGCTGAACGCCTATACCACCGAAGACCTGCGCGCCGGGGTTCTGCACGAGGGGGTGGAGGTAGCCGTATTCGTCCGCAACCTCTCCGACTCCCACGGCCTGAACCGGATATCGTCATTGAACTTCGCCGGCTACGGCGCGCCGTGGACGGGGTCGGTGATCCAGCCGCGCACCTTCGGCGTGTCGATCAGCGACAAGTTCTGAACCGAAACCCATGCCGGGCGGCGAAGGCCGCTTTAGGGGTGAGGAGGAAACCATGCCAGGGACCCCGATTTCCGCCATTCCCGGAGTCGAGAGCTTTGTCGTCACGCCGGAGGGTCTCGGCGTCCGTTTGCGCATCTCGATCGCACGGCCGCCGACTCCCGGGATCGCCACGGCGGCGAGCGCGCCGTCGGTGATCTATGTGACAGACGCCGACTACTGTTTCGGCACCGTCGTCGAGGCGGCGCGGATGGGCTATTATGCCGGCGAGCTCGGGTCCGTCGTGGTGGTCGGGATCGGCTACGCCGACGAGCGCGGCGACTATGCGTTCGTTGGGCGTCGACGCGGCCTCGACTTCTATCGCGGACCGCGACGCTCCATCGAAATTCCGGGTTTCGGAACGCTGGAGCTGGGCGGCGCGGAGGCGTTCCTGTCGGCGCTGCTCGATACGGTCGCACCCGAGGTCGATCGCCGGCTGCCCGAGACGGCCGGGGCGCGGCGCATCCTGTTTGGAATGTCGGCCGGCGGCCATTTCGCCGCCTATGTGCTGGCGCAACGCCCCGATGCGTTCCAGGGCTATGCCATGATAAGCCCCGCGCTGATCGATTTCCCACCGGCGCCGGGGGATGAGCAAATGGTCGAAGCGGTGCGCGCTATGCCGCCCGGCGCCATCCCGTCCGACACGGCGGTTTTCCTGTCGGCCGGCGCGCGGGAGGAGGAGCCGGGCGAGTCGACCGCCGCCGCCTCGATCATCGGCAACGCCTATCGCATGCGCGCCGCCCTCGCCGCGCATGACGTATCGACCGAACTGGCGCTATTCGCCGACGAAACGCACATTTCGGTACTCGGCGCAGCGGTTACGCGAGCGCTACGCTTCCTGGCGCCGACTATTTCGGCCTGAACCGCTTGCTGGCCGGGAAGCCCTTGGGGGCGAGGCGGCCGGCGCTGGCGCGTTTGCCCAGCCACTCGCGCCACTCGGTCCAGACGCGGGTGCGGCCGGCGGTGTCCGTCCAGGAGGCGCCGTCCTCCGCCTTGAACACCGTCGCATCGCGCAGGCCGCCTTCGCGGTAGCTCTGCAGCTTGACGCCCTTGCCGCGCGGCATTTCCGGCAGTTCGTCGAGCGGGAAGATCAAGAGCTTGCCGTTGTCGCCGATCACCGCCAGATGATCGCCGGCGGCCTCGAGCGAGACCAGGGCCTCGCCGTTCAGCACCTGCTTGCCGGCGCGGCGGAACGACACCGCCTCGTCCTCCGGCATGACGAAGCCGTAGCCGGCCTTGGAGGCCAGTACGCGTTTGCGGCCGGGCTTGTGGGCGAAGACGTCGACGATATCCACGCGGTCCTCCAGGTCGAGCATCAGCCGCACCGGCTCGCCCGCCCCACGCGCCGAGGGGAGCTTGTCGCAGGCCAGGGTGAAGAAGCGGCCGTCGGAGGCGAAGATCAAAAGCTTGTCGGTGGTCTCGGCCGTGACCAGGAAGCCCAGCTTATCGCCTTCCTTGAACTTCAGCTCCGACGGGTCCTCGACCCGGCCCTTGGCGGCGCGGATCCAGCCGCGCTCGGAGAGGATCACCGTGATCGGCTCGCGCGCCACCAGGGCCTCGATGGCCACCGAGGCGTCGATCACCGGCGCGTCGGCGAACTGGCTGCGGCGCTTGCCGACTACCGTGTCGGGACCGAGGATCTTGCGCACGTCGCGCAGGCCGATGCCGACCAGCCGCCATTGCTGCTTTTCGGACTCCAGCAGCTTGGTCAGGCCGTCGCGCTCCTCGGCCAGATCGGCATGCTCTCGGCGGATCTCCATCTCTTCCAGCCGCGCCAGTTGGCGCAGGCGGGTGTTGAGGATGGCGTCGGCCTGGATTTCGCTAAGCGCGAAGGCCTCGATCAGCCGCGCCTTGGGGTCTTCCTCATAGCGGACGATGCGGATCACCTCGTCCAGATTGAGGTAGGCGATCAGGAGGCCGTCGAGGATGTGCAGCCGCGCCTCGATCTTGCCGAGACGGAAGCGGGCGCGCCGCACCACCACGTCGCGGCGGTGGTCGAGGAAGGCCCGCAAAAGACGCTTCAGACCCATGACGCCCGGCGTCGCCGAGGCGTCCAGCACGTTCATATTGACCGGAAACCGCACCTCCAGGTCGGAGAGTCGGAACAGGCTGTCCATCAAGGCTTCCGGCGGGATATTGCGCGACTTCGGCTCGATGACGACGCGCACATCCTCGGCCGACTCGTCGCGCACGTCGCCCAGCAGCGGCGCCCGCTTGGTCTCGATCAGATCGGCCAACTGCTCGATCAGCTCGGCCTTCTTCACCTGGTATGGAATCTCGGTGACGATGATCCGGTAGACGCCGCGCCCCTGGTCTTCGTTCTCCCAGCGGGCGCGCAGGCGCACCCCTCCACGGCCGGTCTCATAGGTCTCGTGCAGCGAGACGGCTGGCTCGACAATCACCCCGCCGGTCGGGAAGTCGGGACCGCGCACGGCGACCATCAAATCGGCGGTGGTCGCCGAGGGCTTGTCGAGCATGATCAGGCAGGCGTCGATCAACTCGGCAGCGTTGTGCGGCGGGATCGAGGTCGCCATGCCGACGGCGATGCCAGCCGAGCCGTTGGCGAGCAGGTTGGGAAAGCCGGCCGGCAGGACGACCGGCTCCTCGTCCTCCTCGTCATAGGTCGAGCGGAAGTCGACCGCGTCCTCGTCCAGCCCATCGAGCAGCAGCGCCGCCGCCTCGGTCAGCCGGCACTCGGTGTAGCGCATGGCCGCGGCGTTATCGCCGTCGATATTGCCGAAATTGCCCTGGCCGTCGATCAGCGGGTAACGCTGGGCGAAGTCCTGGGCCAGGCGCACCAGGGCATCGTAGATCGACTGGTCACCGTGCGGGTGGAACTGGCCCATCACGTCGCCGACCACCTTGGCGCACTTCTTGGTGCCGCCCTCGGGGTTCAGCCGCATCCGGTACATGGCGTAGAGCAGCCGCCGCTGTACGGGTTTCAGCCCGTCGCGCACGTCCGGCAGGGCGCGGTCGGTGATGGTGGAGAGCGCATAGGCGAGATAGCGCCGCGACAGCGCTTCGGTCAGCGGCTCATCCAGAATGCGGCCGCCGTCGCCAGGGCCGCCAGCTGTCGCGACGGGCTTATTCATCAGCCCGCTTAGACTGCGACTCCCGTCCGCCGTCCAGCGACAACAGGTAGATCGAATAGGGAACGCCGAAGATCGGAGCGATCGGTCGCAGCTCGCGAAAACCCATGCGCAGATACATGGCCAGGGCGACCGACTGGATGGGGCTGGTATGCAGGGCGACCAGCGGCGCGCCGTCGGCTCGGGCGCGGTCGATGCAGGCCTTAGTCAACCGCCGGCCGATCCCGTCGCCCCTGGCCGCGGGGTCCACGACCAGCATCCGGATCGCCGGCCAGTGCGGCTCGAAAATGTCGAGCTTCGGTTGGTCGGGACCGACATAGGCCACCGCGCCGACGACCCTTCCGCCGCCCTCCGCCACGATCAGTTCGCCGCCGGCGCCCAGTTTCGACATGGCGCCGACGCCGCGCGAGAAAACCTTCCAGTCGGCATATTGGTCGCGGTATTGGGCGAAGGCGCTCAGGGCCACCTGGTCGATCGCCGCGGCGTCGGCGGGGCGCGCCGTGCGCACGACAACGGTCACGCCGCGTCTTCCCAGGCGACGTCCGCGCCGAGCGAACACAGATTCTCCACAAAGCGCGGATGGGCGCGGGCGATAGGCTCGGCGTTGACGATCACCGAGCGGCCTTCGATCGAGGCGGCGATCATCAGAAGCGCGATGGCCACCCGGATGATGTAGGGGCTCTCCACCGTCGCCGGCGCCAGGGGCCGGCCGCCGAAAGTGATCAACCGGTGCGGGTCGCAGGTCATGGCCTGGGCCCCGAACTTGGTCAGTTCCGAGGTCCAGCCAAGCGCCCCCTCATAGACCTTGTTCCAGAACAGCACCGAGCCCTCGGCCTTGACGCCGAGCGCGATAAAAATCGGCAGCAGATCCGCCGGCACATAGGGCCAGGGCGCGGCCTCGACCTTCTGCGGCAGGTGCGGGGTAAAGGCCGGCTGCACGCGCAGCTCCGCGTTGCCGTTGACGCGCGACCAGTCGCCCAGATGGCTCACCTCGACCCCGAACTTGGCGAAGGTGCGGTCGAGCAACTGGAACTGCGCCGGCGCGCCGTTCTTCACCTGCACCCGCCCGCCGGTGATGGCGCCAAGCGCCAGGAAGGTAGCGATCTCGTGGAAGTCCTCGGCGAAGGTGTAGTCCGCCCCACCGAGCTCGGCGCGGCCGTCGATGCTCAGGGTCGAAGCGCCGACGCCCTCGATCGCCGCGCCCATCAGGCCGAGGAAGCGACAGAACTCCTGCACATGCGGCTCGCAGGCGGCATTGACCAGTTGCGAGGCGCCGCCGGCGACCACGGCGCACATCAGGAAGTTCTCGGTCGTTGTCACCGAGGCGTAGTCGAGCCAGTGGCGGGCTGGTCGAAAGACGCGCGGGCCGGCGATAGCGATGCCCTCGGGCTCACTCGAAATCTCCGCGCCAAAAGCGCGGAAAACGTCGATATGCGGGTCGATCTCACGGACGCCCAGGGTGCAACCCTTCGGATCGTCCTCGATCATAGCGCGACCGAACCGGTGCAACAGGGCCGGAATCAGCATGATCGAAGAGCGCATCCCGACTGGCAGTCGCGCCGCCCTGGGCTCAAGATCGCGGCCGTGGGTCAGGTGGACAATGCCCGAGCTGAGATCGGCCTCGACGCGGCTACCCAACGCCTCAAAGAAAGTCAGGATCTTTCGGACGTCGGTAATGTCCGGCACGTTGCGCAAGACCACCGGCTCGCGCGTCAGCAGGGTGGCGCAGAGCACTGGCAGCACCGCGTTCTTGTTCGCCGACGGGCTAATTGCACCGCTCAAGGGCCTGCCGCCATTGACAACAAGCCTTGCCATGAAGATGTCCCCCGTTGCATCAGGATGCCTCAGATCGCGCGTATTCCACGGTCCCGCAAACGATGTATGCTGAGCCAGAACCTTAGAAAAATTTGGCCTCGGTATGGATCGACCCCAACTTCCGCTCAACGCTCTGCGCGCTTTCGAGGCCTCGGCGCGGCATCTGAGCTTCACCCGCGCCGCCGAGGAGCTGTGCGTCACCCAGGCCGCGGTCAGCCATCAGGTGAAAGGGTTGGAGGCGCGCCTGGGCGCGACCCTGTTCCGTCGCCTGGCGCGCGGACTGGTGCTCACCGACGAAGGCCGGGCCCTGCTGCCCGTGCTCAGCGACAGTTTCAACCGCATCGCTCGCGCCATGCAGCGGTTCAGCGAGGGCGCCGTGCGCGAAGGCCTCAGCGTCGGCGTCGTCGGCACCTTTGCGGTGCGCTGGCTCCTGCCGCGCCTGCCGCGCTTCCGCGAGGCGCATCCGCTGATCGAGGTGCGCGTGCTTACCCATAACAACAAGGTCGACCTCGCCGCCGAGGGGCTGGACATGGCCATCCGCTTCGGCGACGGCGCCTGGCATGGCGTCAAGGCCGATGAGGTGCTGCGCGCGCCGCTCAGCCCGCTCTGCATCCCGCAATTGGCGGCGCGGCTGGACACGCCGCAGGACCTGGCCAGCCTACCGCTGCTGCGCTCCTACCGGCGCGAAGAATGGCCGGAGTGGTTCGCCATGGCCGGCCTCGAGGCGCCGCGCCTGACCGGTCCGGTCTTCGACTCGCTCAGCCTCATGGTCCAGGCGGCGCTGCAGGGCGCGGGCGTGGCGCTGGCCCCGCCGTCGATGTTCGGCCGCGAATTGCACGCGCGCCAGCTCATTCAACCCTTCTCGGTGCTGGCCGAGGCCGGCAGTTACTGGCTGACCTCGCTGAAGTCGAAAACGCCTACTCCGGCCATGACCGCCTTCCGCGACTGGTGCCTGGAGCCGGCGTTCCGCGAGCAGGCTTACGGGGCGGACTAGGTTGACGCCGCCGCTTGTGCGGCCCAGCATGACCTCGACCGCTCCGGGCCGCCAGCAGAAGGAGGACCTCCCATGACGACATTCCCTTCTCATCGGTCGGCCGGGTAGCCCCAAAGCCTTAGACGCAGGTCTTCCTGTCCGACCTCCAACGACGGCGCGCGCCCGCGCGTCGGACAGGAAAATCCATGGATTATGTCAATCTTGGCCGCTCTGGCCTCAAGGTCAGCCGTGCCTGCCTCGGCGCGATGAATTTCGGAACTGCGCACACCGCGCCCTGGTGCAATGAAGCGGAAGCCCGGCGGATCATCGACGCCTTCTTGGGGGCGGGCGGCAATTTCATAGACACCGCCAACAACTATACCGGCGGCCAGTCGGAAGAGGTGATCGGCCGGGCCATCAAGGATCGCCGCGATCAGGTCGTGATCGCCACCAAGGCGCGGATCGCCCAGGGGCCCGGCCCCAACGACCAGGGCCTTTCGCGCCTGCACCTGACCCGCGCCCTGGACGCCAGCCTGAAGCGGTTGGGCGTCGACCACATCGACCTCTACCAGATGCATTCCTTCGACGCCGCCACGCCGCTAGAGGAGACGATGGACACGCTGGCCGGCTTCGTGCGGGCCGGAAAGGTGCGTTATATCGGCGCCTCCAACTTCACCGGCAGCCAGATCGTCGAGGCGCAGTGGGCGGCGTCGCGCGGCGGCGGCGCGCCCCTGACCAGCCTGCAGCCGCGCTATTCGCTGATCTCGCGCGAGATCGAGGCCGACGTCCTGACCACGGCCGAACGTCATGGCTTGGGGGCTCTGACCTATGGGCCGCTGGCCGGCGGGGTGCTGAGCGGCAAATACCGGCGCGGCGAGGTTCCGGACGCCGACAGCCGGTATGGTGGCGGCATGGGCCATCGCGGCTCCGCCCAGATGGCGGCGATGGCGGTCCATTCGCTCTCCGACCGCAATCTGGAGATCGCCGAGGCGGTGAGCGCGGTGGCGGCCGAACTCGGCGCGACACCCAGCGCGGTGGCTGTGGCCTGGTTGCTGGCGCGGCGCGGCGTGACCAGCGTCATTGTCGGGCCGCGCACCTTAGGTCAGCTCAACGACTATCTGCCGGCCTTCTCGCTGAACTTGCCTGAGGCGGCGATCAAGCGGCTGTCGGACGCCTCAAAGCCCAGTGGGACAAGGGCTGGCGCGCCCTAGCGCCAGCCGAAGGGCGCGCGTCCAGGGCGTCTTTCTGCCCCTATCGGGCAACCTTACCGGTCGGCGGGGCGTTTTTTACGGGCTGGAAGGGACATGCGGGCCACGCCCCGCCATACAAATTACTGGGAGAGACGTACTCGATATGACCTTTAAACTCGTATGCCTTGGCGCCGCCGCGGCGCTGGTGATCGCGCCCGCGGCCTTTGCGCAACCAGCCGGCGGGATGGGCAGCGCCAGCGGCACGATGGCCAGCCCCGGCAGCTCGATGAGCGGCCCCGCGCCGACCAATCCGGCCACCTCGACGCCGACCGGACCGGCCCAATCGACCACCGATCCCTCGGCCAATGTCGGCGCTGGCGCCGATGCCAATGCGACCGTCGGCGGGACCACGTCGATGGACAACGGCTCAAGCGCGACGTCGACTGCCAAGAAGAAGGCCAAGCATGGCTCGATGAACGGCTCGACCTCGAGCGGTTCGATGTCGGGCGGCTCGACCACGGCGCCGAACAGCAGCACCACCGCGCCGCAGTAGGCGCTCCAGTAAAAGCATGAGGTCTCGCGCGGGCGGCCAAGGCGCCGCCCGACGCGATCTCACGGTGTTCAGTCCCGCGTCTGGAATCGGCTAGGTCTCTCCGTCGCGGGAGGCCTTTTTGTCGTTCAAGCGC
>Ga0302314_10020815_pt1 | contig 10836 bp, 8 predicted proteins | sample III_Palsa_N2_3_FD_200533 | JGI IMG/M metagenome (GOLD analysis project Ga0302314, IMG submission 200533) | Peat permafrost microbial communities from Stordalen Mire near Abisko, Sweden - III_Palsa_N2_3 | ecosystem: Environmental > Terrestrial > Soil > Palsa > Peat permafrost | place: Sweden... | reverse complement strand
AGCAACGACACCAGCCGCTGCGGGAGATAGGCGACCGTCAAGGTCCAGGAAAAGCTCGAGGCGGCGGCGAAGATGAACAGCAGCACGCCGGTGAGGGCGGCGGTGTCGATCGCGATCCGGATGAAGGCGTTAAAATCCATCTCGCGATAGAGCAGGCCTGACAGCAGCAGTCCGTAGACCACGGCGAGCGCCGCGATCTCGGTCGGTGTGGCTACTCCGAACAAGATGCCGGCGAGCAGCGCCCCCGGCATCAGCAGCGGCAGAATGGCGCCGAGCCCGGCGCGGGCCATGACGTAACCGCTGGCGCGCGGCGCGCGAGGTGTCCCGCTGGCGCGGGCGCGTGCGTAGATCAGGATCATCAGGCAGATCGCCATCACCGCGGCCGGTATCAGCCCGCCGATGAACATGGCGCCGACGGACACACTGGTGATGGAGCCGACGATCAGCATGGCGATGCTGGGCGGCACCGTCTCGCCCATCACGGCGGCGGCGGCCAGCACGGCCGCACCTTCGGCCGCGCCATGGCGCTCGCGCAGTTCGTCGCGCATTACGGTGCCGACGGCGGCGACGTCGGCCGGTTTGGAGCCGGACAACCCCGAGACGACGTACATGCTGGCGACGGTGACGTGGAGCAGGCCGCCCTGCATGTGGCCGACCAGCGCATGGATGAAACGCACCAGGCGGATGCTGATGCCGCCGCGCTCCATCACCAGGCCTGCGAGAATGAAGAAGGGTACCGCGAGCAAAATGAAATTGCCGGTGCCGTTGACCATGGTTTGCGGCAGCACCACGAGAGAGGCCGTTCCGGTTCCCCATAGATAGGTCGCGGTTGCGAGCAGCAAGACGAAGCCAACGGGAACGCCGGCGAGGATCGCGACGAAAAACAGGCTGAGCGCGGCGATGATCGCGGCGTCGTCGCCGAGCAAGGGCAACCACGCGTCGCGCGTCAATGCGGCAATGGTGATGGTCGCGGCGAATGCAGCGCCGGTCCAGAGCGCCATCAAGCCATGATCGCGTTTGAGATTGATCGCGGCATAGAGCATCAGCAGCACCATGCCGATCGGCAGCGGCAGCGCGATCAGCGCCGCGGGCATCTGGAAGATCGGCGTGTATTCGCCCCAGCTCGAACCGAGGAATGCGATGGAGGCATAGCCGGTGATCCCGGCAACGAACAGCACGATGACATCGGCGAGCGCCAGACATCCCCGTTCGCCGCGCGAGGGAAGCCGGCTGAGGATCACGCGCACGAAGGCATAGTCGCGCCGCCGGTAGGCGACCGCGCCGCCGATAAAGGCCAAGATCGACAGCGCGAGCCGGGCGATTTCGTCGGTCCACAGAAAAGAACGCGCGAAATAGACGCGCGCGGCGACATTCGCCAGCACCAAAACCAGTTCACCCAGCAGTGCTGCGACGATCAGGCTCTCGGCGGCGCGATCGATAAATCGCAGCGCCGTCACCTCGCGCCGGACAGCCGGAGCATCCGCGCGCGCGACCGGTTCGCTTGCGTCAGCCGACAGGGCCTCGATGGCGCTAGCGCGCATCGGATCGCAAGCCAACCGAAGACGGATAATTCAAGATGCCGTTCATGCTCATCTCCCTTGCACCTGCGATGCGTTTGTTGGCGCGGCCTTGTTTTGCGGCCGCGTTCTCTTGTTTGTCAGTCAGTCAGTCAGTCAGTCAGTCAGTCAGTCAGTCAGTCAGTCAGTCAGTCAGTCAGTCAGTCAGTCAGTCAGTCTTATCAGCTTTGCTCGTCGAAAAATTCCGGATTGACGCTTTGCGTGGCGGTGATACTGCCGAGAAGCCTTTCGAGGTGACGGTCCATTGCGATCCCCGCGCCGGGGCCATCATGCGCCTCGATCGCGGCCAGGATCGCCTCGTGCTCCGCGATCACTTGGGCGATCCGTCCTGTTTGCGGCAGCGTCAGCCGGCGATAGCGGTCGACATGTACTTTTACCTGCTGGATCAGCTTCCAAATTCCGGGATGCCCGGCGATTTCCGCGATGGTGGCGTGAAACGTCTCGTCCGCCTGATGGAAGGCGTCGCTGTCCGCCGCGGCTTCGGCCTCGCGCTGACGTTCCAGGATCGCGCGCAGAACCAGAATCTGGCTGGTCGTGGCGCGCTCGGCGGCGATCCGCGCGGTGGTTTCCTCCAATGCCTTGCGAATGATGATGGCTTCCGGCAACGCCGCCATCGGAATGCGCGAGACGATGGTGCCCGACTGGGGAAATATTTCCAGCAGACCTTCGTCGGATAATTTCAGGATGGCTTCGCGAACCGGCGTTCGACTCACTCCATAAGAGAGCGCGATTTCCGCCTCGGAAATGAGCTCGCCAGGCCGCCGTTCCAGGGACAGGAGCTCGGTTCGCAGATCTGAATAGATCTTCGAGGAGACCATCGCTCCGCGCGGCCGGCCGATACGCCGCCGACTGGCCGTCGCGGATCCTGCCGCGGTCTTACCTGTTATGCGTGCCGGCATACTTGTTCTCGAACCAGATTGATATATTAGTATATGAAGTGCCCTTGGCAATGATAATCGTGGCGGGCGCGCCGCTTTAATTGAACCCTGCTCGATCGGGTTCGGCCTTGGAATGCCAAATCAGAATCCGGTCCTGCGCCGTCGCGATGCGTCCGCGGCGCGGGTGTTTCTATGGCGCAAAAGGAGCCTCGCGTGACGGACTATCGCAAGCTTTTTGACCTCACCGGGAAGACCGCCGTGGTGCTCGGCGCGGCGTCGGGCATCGGTAAGGCCTCGGCGGAAGCGCTGGCCTCGCTCGGCGCCGACGTCATGTGCGCCGATGTGGCGGCCGCGGGTGCGGAGGCAACCGCCGCCGGTATCCGGCAAAACGGTGGCTTGGCGGAAGCCGCGATTTGCGATGCGGCCAGCGCTTCGGATGTCGCAGCGCTCGCGACCGCCGCGACGTTGAAGTTTCCGCGCCTCGATATCGCGGTCACCACGCCCGGACTGAACATCCGCAAGACCATCCTCGATTATACCGAGGAAGATCTCGATCGCGTCATCAACCTCAACGTCAAGGGCACCGTGCGCTTCTTTCAGTCGTTCGGCCGCATCATGACCAGGCAACAAGGCGGTAGCATTATCGCGTGTTCATCCGTGCGGGCGGTGACCATCGAGCCCGGGCTTGCGGTCTATGGTTCGACCAAGGCGGCGATCGGCTTGCTGGTGAAAGGCTTTGCATCCGAAGTCGGCCGCTTCGGGGTGCGCGTCAACGCGATCGCACCGAGCATCACCGAGACTGCGCTGACGCGACCGATCATGGAGCGGCCCGAAATCTACAATCTCTACGCCGGGCATACCGTGCTCAATCGCTGGAGCCGTCCCGACGAAGTTGCCACCGCCGTGGCCTATCTGGCTTCCGACGCCGCGAGCTATGTCAGCGGCAGCACGTTGTTTGTCGATGGCGGCTGGACCGGGATCGATGGACCGCCGACCGGCCTGACGCAATTGGCCAAATAAAGCCGCGGGATTTGAGCGCGGCTATTTTGAGCCGCCGAGAAAGCCGGCAGCCATGCGCAACGCCTGCTGATCGGCGCCGATCAACAGGTCGATCAACGCCTGTGCTTCTCCGGCATGGGCGGCCTGCGTCGTCACCGCCGCCGTATACATGGTCGCGAGTTCGCATCCGTGTGGCAGCGATCCCGACAGCACCACGCCTTCGGTGCTGATGATCTCTGTCGATTGCGTGCAACCGATGGGTTTTGTCGCGTCGGACCCCGCCATGTGGCGCATGGCGGTCGCGCCGTTCGGATAGATTTTCAGCCGCGCAGCGACTTCATCCGCGATTCCCAACTGCTCCAGTATCTTCGCGACATGAATTCCGGCGGTCGACGCCTTGGTATCCGGCACGAAGATCGCATCCGCAGCGAGGAATGCGGTGCGCAGCGTCGCCGCGTCGGTGACCTTGACTTGCGGGTCGCGCGATCGGACGGCGAGCGCGGTCTCGACCAGGCCGACATTCGCGATCGAGGCGGGAACCAGCAATTTTTCGTCCGCCAGTTTTGTGACCAGCGCCGCGGTAAGAATAACGATATCGGTAGGTGTTCCATGTCGAAGCCGGTCGGCCATCGCGCCGACCGCGCCGAATTCGCCGGCGATGTCGAGGCCGGTCAGCGTCTTGAACTTCGTGGCGAGGCTTCCGACCAGGCCCTGGGCCGCGCCGCCGCTGAGGATGTTGAACGAGTTCATGAGGTCAATTCCATCGCCGCGATCAGACTGTCGCGCGTGATCGGCAGATGGCGCACCCGCACCTCAAGCGCATCGAACACAGCGTTGGCGATCGCCGCGGTGACCGGACCGTGCGCGGCCTCGCCGGCACCGAGCGGTTCCATATCGGGCCGAGATATGATTTCGACTTGCACTTCCGGTACCTCGCTAAAGCGTAGAATGGGATAGTTGGACCACGTGTTGCTGGTGATGCGATGTCTGTCAAAGCGAACGCGTTCTTTCAACGCCCAACTGGTTGCCTGGATCGCGCCGCCTTCGATCTGATTGACCACGCCGTCCGGATTGATGGCCTCGCCGACATCGACCGCGATCGTCAGCCGCTTGACGATGATATCCTTGGCACCCTCGATTTCGGCGATGACGGCGCAATAAGCTCCGGTATTCTTGTATCGGGCAAAGCCCAGCCCATGACCGCGGCCGGCTTGTTTGGCAGGCTTCCAGTTCGCGCGCTTTGCAGCAGCGCGAATGACATCCTGCGCCCTGACATCCCCGAGAAGACGCAGCCGTAATTCGACAGGATCCTCGCCGCGCTCGGCCGCCAGTTCGTCGACAAACGACTCGATCGCAAACACGTTGCCCTGGGCGCCGAGCGTCCGCAGCGCCGAAGTCCGTATCGGCATGATCAGCAGGCGATGGCAATCGATCTGCCACGACGGAAAATCATACAGCGGGATCGAATTGCGATCGGCGCCGCCGCCGTTGGCCTGCGGCGGATTGGTGGAGATATAACGCGGAAAAGGTTCGGCGAGTTCGGTCGCCGCGAGCAGCGCGGGCTGCGTCGCGCGTCCCGGCCGCGCGGTGTGGCCGTTGCTCCAGACGCTGTGGCGCCATTCGACGATTTCATCCGATGCGTCGAGGTCGGCCTCGATCTCGATCGCCATCGCCGCGCCGAACGGCGCCTGCGACATCTCGTCCGCGCGCGACCATTGCACGCGCACCGGGCGTCCGTCGGCCGCTTTCGCCAATAGAACCGCGTCGAGCGCGACGTCGTCGGCGGCATTGTGCCCATAGCAGCCGGCCCCCTCCATATGCTCGACCGTGATGTTCTCCAGTGGCAATTTGAGAACGAGGGCGAGATCGCTGCGGAGAAAATAGACGCCCTGGCTGTGAGTCCAGACGTGGACGCGATCACCGCTCCATTGCGCCATGGCGCAGGACGGCGCGATCGATCCGTGTGCGATATAAGGGCGGGTATATTGCCGACGCATGGTGCGGCTCATTTCGCCGGCTTGCGACGCCATCTTCCTCTCGATGACAACCGATTCAGCCGGCTGGGCCTTCAACCACTTGGCGAGGCCATCTTCATCCGGAAGAATTTCACCCGATGACCAGGACGCGCCCTTGCGCAAGGCAGCAAGGGCTGCCTCGGCGCCGTCTTCGGTTTCGCTCACGACGCCTGCAAAATTTCCATCGCGCGCGATCGCGACAAGGCCGGCGATGGCGCGTGCGCTGTCCTCGCGCAGCGCGGTCAGTTTGGCGCCGGATAATTCCGGGCGCAGCACGCGGCCATGCAGCATGCCGGGCAGGGCGTTATCGTGAATGAAGCGGGGGCGAGCGAATACCTTGTCGGGGAGATCCAGCCGCTGAACCGAGTTTCCGGCAAGCCCGCGTTGTGTTGGCAATTTTGGCGTTGCGCCCGGTGTCGCGTCCCGATCCAGCGAGACATCATCGGCGAGTTCCCAATAGCTGGTCCGCGTATTGCCAGGCCCCGACAGCGTGCCGTCCTTGATGTCGAGCGTGTCGATATCGACGCCCAGCCGATCGGCGGCCGCGACAAGAAAGATCTGCCGGACTTCCGCGCAGACGTGCCGCAGGGCGCGTCCCGAATGCTGCACCGAAAGGCTGCCCGACGTGACGCCCTCATTGGGGCTACCCGCCGTCGACGCGCGGATCATCTGCACCCGGCCGATATCGACATCGAGTTCGTCTGCGGCGATTTGCGCCAGCGCGGTCACGATGCCCTGGCCGATCTCCACCTTTCCCGGCGACACCAACACATGCCCTTCGGCGGAGAAGCGGACCCACGACGCCAGCTTTGCGTTGGCCGCGAGGCTGACCGGCAATTTGGGCGCGGGTGGGGAAGGGACCGGCTTGGTCATCGCGCCGCCATCTCGGCTGCTGCGCGCAGCACGGCCCGCACGATCCGGTTGTGCGATCCGCAACGGCAAAGGTTACGGTCCAGCGCCGCCTTCACGTCCGTGATGGTAGGCGCCGGATTTCGCTTCAACAGCGCGGCCGCGCTCATCAGGATGCCGGGAATGCAATAGCCGCACTGCATCGCCTGCTCGGCGATGAAGGCGCGCTGCAGCGGATGCGGCGCTTGCTCGTCGCCCAAGCCCTCGATCGTGGTGACGTTCTTGTCGGCAATGGACCATAACGGCGTATCGCATGAAGCCACCGCATGGTCGCCGACCATGACATTGCAGGCGCCGCATTCATTGACGCCGCATCCGAAATGCGGGCCGGTCATTCCAAGCCGTCCGCGCAACACCGATAAAAGCGGCAGATCGGGATCGGCATCGACGTCAGTCTCGACGCCATTGAGGCGAAATCGAATGCCGGACATGAGATTTATGCTTTATTGCGGCTTGTCGGCGAATTGCTTGACGACATTACCCCATTTCACGATGTCGCCGCGCAGATATTTGTCGAATTCGTCCGGCGTCATCGACATCGGAAGCGCGCCCTGGTCGGCCCACAGCTTGATAACATCCGGCCGCTTCACTACGGCGTTTACCGCTACGTTGAGCTTGTCGATGATCGGCTTCGGCGTGCCCGCAGGCGCCATCAGACCGAGCCAGATGGTGGCCTCGTACCCGGCGACGCCGGCCTCTGTGACCGTCGGCACGTCCGGCAGCACGCTGGAGCGCATCTTGCCGGTGGTGGCGAGAGCCCGCACCTGACCCGCAACGACATTGGGCGCCATCGTCGTCACCGCGTCGATCATCATCTGCACCTGACCGCCGATGACTCCGCTGCGCGCATCGCCGCTGTTGCGATAGGGAACGTGCACGACATCGATCCCGGCCATGCTCTTAAGCAGCTCGCCGGCCATGTGATAAGGCGTGCCCTGGCCGGAGGAGGCGAAGTTCAGCTTGCCCGGCTGCGCTTTCGCCAGCGCGATGAATTCCTGCAGCGTCTTGGCCGGAACCTGCGGGTTCACGGCGATGACAAGGTCGGAGTAATTGAGCGGGGCGATCGGGACGAGATCGCGCATCAGTTCATATTTTCGCGACGGCACCAGCGATTCATTGGCGGTTTGGGTGTTCGACATCATCAACAGCGTATAGCCATCAGGTGCCGATTTCACGACTTCGAGCGTGCCGATCACGCCGCCCGCGCCGGTGTGGTTCTCGACCACGAACGGTTGGCCGAAGCTTTGCTGCAAACTGTTGCCGAGCAGGCGGGCCGTGACATCGGCAGGCCCGCCGGCGCCAAAGGGAACAATGATCCTGACCGGCCGCGCGGGATAATCCTCCGCCCGGCATTGCGGTGCGAGAAGGGTCGCCGTCGCGAGCAGTCCTGCTGCAAGCGCGAAGACAAGCCTTGAGCATGTGAAGGCAAGCCTCGGGTACGTGAAGGCAAGCCTTGGGTACGTGAAGGCAAGCCTTGGGCACGTGAAGGCAAGCCTTGGGCGCGTCATCTCAATCTCCCTGTTTCAGGTCTTGTTCTGTGGCGCGGATTGGTGCCTAAATCCAACGGTCAAGTCCAGCTGTTCCGGCGATAAACTATCGACGAATGTTGCAGGCTTCGCTGCAGGAATAAAAGATAACGCCCGGTGTAACGGGTTTCGGGCCATACGCGGGCGGGACGAGCCAATGAAAAATCCGAAGATGTCTCGCCGCGACGCCCTCATGGGCGCAGCCGCAGCGCTCGCAGGAGCGGCACTCTCGACCCGCGTCATGGCGGATGCGCCGCCGGCCGAGCCGGTCACATCAGACATGATCGCGGCGGCGAAGAAAGAGGGCCAGGTTAGCTATTACACCTCGACCGATCTGCCGGTCGCCGAGCGGCTGGCGAAAGCGTTCGAGGCGAAATATCCTGGCATTGCCGTACGTGTCGAACGCACCGGCGCGGAGCGCGTGTTCCAGCGTATCGGCCAGGAATATTCCAGCAACATCCATGCAGTCGACGTGGTGAATTCGTCCGACGCGGCGCACTTCATCGTCTGGAAGCGCGACGGTATCCTGGCGCCTTTTGTGCCGGAGGACGTCGCGAAATTCTATCCGCCCGAGCACAAGGACGCGGACGGCCAGTTTGCGAGCTGGCGCATCTGGCTCAGCATCATCGCCTACAACACGAGTCTCGTGAAGGCGGACGAAGCGCCGAAGAGCTTCGCCGATTTGCTCGACCCAAAATGGAAGGGCAAGATCGTCAAGGCGCATCCCGGCTATAGCGGCACCATCATGACCGCGACTTACCAGATGCAGCGTGACCTCGGCTGGAGCTATTTCGAGCAGCTCGCGAAACAGAACATCATGCAGGTGCAGTCGTCAGCCGATCCGCCGAAGAAGCTCGAGCTTGGCGAACGCGCCGTGATGGCCGACGGCAATGAGTACAATATTTTCCAGATGCGGGAGGCCGGTCGTCCGGTCGAGCCGGTCTATGCCAGCGAAGGTTCGCCGCTGATCATCGGCCCCAATGGTATCTTCAAGGGCTCGCCGAATCCGAACGCGGCAAAACTGTTTCAGTCGTTCTGCTTCAGCCGCGAGGCGCAGCAGCTCATCATCGATACCGGTGGCCTGCGCTCGGTGCATCCGGAGACCCAGGAGAAGCCGGGGCGCACGCCGTTCAAGGATATCAAGACCATGAAGGACGATGCGGCCGCCGTTGAACAACAGGGCGAGGCGATTAAAGCTCGCTACAGCAGGATCTTCCATGTTTGATCGCCTGACCGCCTGATCCCGCCAATAGTCGAATCCTAGGAAAGCCGAGCGAACATGACATCGGAGCTGCCGAAAATTTCCGTCGCGGAAACGCTCGCGCACAAGATCGTGGCGCTAGGGTCAGGCGCGTTGCCGGCCGCGACCACGCGCAAATGCGAGGATCTTCTGATCGACGTGGCCGGCCTGTGCGTCACCGCGCGCAACCAGGATTATATCACAAGCGCGCTTGCCGGCTGGGATGATGACGGCCCCTGCACGGTGATCGGCCACCAGCGAACGCTCACCGCCTCAGGCGCCGCCTTCGTCAACGGCACCGCGGCGCATGGCGAGGATTTCGACGACACCTTCGAGGGCGGTCCGGTGCATGCCGGTGCGGTGATCGTGCCCGCGGTGCTGGCGGCATGCGAGCGGCATAATCCCGACGGCCGCATGGCGCTGATCGGCATCGCCGTCGGCACCGAGGTGCTGTGCCGGTTGAGCCTCGTGGTGCCGAAGGCGGTCCACAGAGCGGGGTTTCACCCGACCGCGATCTTCGGCGCGATGGGGGCGGCGGCCGGCGTCGGCGCCGCGCTTGGTCTCAACGCCAGACAGATCGTCGATGCGCTCGGCATTGCCGGCAGCATGGCCGGTGGCATCATCGAATATCTTGCCGAGGGCGCCTGGACCAAGCGGTTGCATGCGGGATGGGCGGCGCAATCGGGGATGCGGGCGGCGCTGCTGGCGCAACAGGGATTCGTCGGTCCGCGCACGGTGCTCGAGGGCGTGCATGGGCTGTTTCACGGATTTGCGCACACCACACACGGCGACTACGACGCGTTGACGGGCGATTTCGGCATGCGCTGGGTCACCGACACGCTGGCGTTCAAGCCCTACCCGTGCGGGACGATGGCGCAGCCCTACATCGATTGCGCCCGGCGTCTGGCGGCCCGCGGTATCAAGCCGGAAGATATCGCCGAGATCGTCTGCGAAGTGGCTGATGGCACCGTGCACCGGCTGTGGGAGCCGCTCGCCAACAAGCAGCGGCCACGCAACGGCTATGCCGCCAAATTCGCCACGCCGTATCTGCTGGCGACCGGCTTCGTGCATGGCGGCGTCGGCTTGAGCGCCTTCACGGACGCTGCGATCAGCGATGCGCGGGTGCTGGCGTTGGCTGCGAAAGTGAAATTCACGATCGACCCGGACAATCCCTATCCGGCCAATTACACAGGCCACATCAAGGCGACTATGAAAGACGGCAGCGTGGTCGAGGAGCGGCAGCCCTATCTGCGGGGCGGCGCGCAGGAGCCGCTGACCCGGCAGGACGTCACCGACAAATTCATGCTCAACGCGCAGCACGGCGGCTGGGACAAGACGCAAAGCGATTCCACGCTGAAGCTGCTGGCGGGATTGTATCAAGGCAAGATGGATCTGAGAACATTGCGAAACTAAAACGTAGTCCGGCTGTCAAAATCGCTCACACCTAATTTATTGAGGAACCTATGTCAGAGCTGATCCTGCATCATTACGCGATGTCGCCGTTCTCCGAGAAGGTGCGGCTGATCATGGGATTCAAGAACATGACCTGGCGTTCGGTTTTGATCCCGCCGGTGATGCCAAAACCCGATGTGATCGCGCTGACCGGCGGCTACCGCAAAACGCCGGTGCTGCAGATAGGTGCCGATATCTACTGCGACACCGCGCTGATTGCGCGCGTGCTCGAAGCGCGGC
>Ga0302314_10020813_pt1 | contig 10836 bp, 9 predicted proteins | sample III_Palsa_N2_3_FD_200533 | JGI IMG/M metagenome (GOLD analysis project Ga0302314, IMG submission 200533) | Peat permafrost microbial communities from Stordalen Mire near Abisko, Sweden - III_Palsa_N2_3 | ecosystem: Environmental > Terrestrial > Soil > Palsa > Peat permafrost | place: Sweden... | reverse complement strand
GTGATCGTGCGCGGCGCGCCCGACGTCGTTGCCAACGTCGAGGTCCAGGGCGGCAGGATAACGCTCAACTGTCGCGGCGGTGGAGCGCGCTCGGTCGACATCACCCTGCCCGGCCGGGCTTTCCGCAAGATGCACCTGTCCGGCTCCGGCAAGGTGCTCCTGGAAAACGTCAACCTGCCCGATCTGACGCTCGGCATCAGCGGCAGCGGCAGCCTCCGCGCACAAGGCAGCGTCGATCGCCTGACGGTTTCGATCTCCGGATCGGGCGACGCCAAGTTGGCGGACCTGGCGGTGAAGCAGCTCACGGTCAAGGTTTCCGGCAGTGGCAACATCGAGGCCGCCCCCAAGGACCTGGCCGACATCACTGTCAGCGGCGCGGGCGACGTGCGGCTGCTCACCCGGCCCGGTCAATTGCGCAGCCATGTCGCGGGCTCGGGGCGCATCATCCAGCCCCCGCTCGAATCAGCCGACGGAAAGAAATAGACGATCGAAGGCGGCGGCTGGCACGTCGCTTGCTCGGGAGCCCCTCAGTGTGAGCAGGAGGGTCCCATGGATATCGGCGTGTTCATTCCGATCGGCAACAACGGCTGGCTGATCTCCAAGACCTCGCCGCAATACATGCCGAGCTTCGCGCTCAACAAGAAGATCGTCCAGCGCGCCGAACACTATGGGCTCGATTTCGCCCTCTCCATGATCAAGCTGCGCGGCTTCGGCGGCGAGAGCGAGTTCTGGGACCACAATCTCGAATCCTTCACCCTGATGGCGGGGCTCGCCGCCGTCACCGAGCGCATCCGCCTCTATGCCTCGGTCGCGGTGCTGACGATTCCGCCGGCGATCATCGCGCGCATGGCCTCGACCATCGATTCGATCTCCAACGGCCGCTTTGGCGTCAACATCGTCTCGGGCTGGGCCAAGGACGAGTACGAGCAGATGGGCCTGTGGCCGGGCGAGGAATATTTCGGCTACCGCTACGACTACAGTACCGAGTACGTCTCGGTGATGAAGGAGCTCTGGGAGAACGGCTCGTCCGATTTCAAGGGCAAGTTCTTCGAGATGACGGATTGCAAGCTCTCCCCGCGCCCGCAGACGCCGATCAAGCTCGTGAGTGCCGGCCAGAGCCCGCGCGGCATGGAGTTCGGCGCGACGTACTGCAACTACAACTTCACCCTCGGCAAGGGCGTCAACACGCCGACCGCGCACATGCCGACCAACGAGGCGATGGCCGCGGCCGCCGCCAAGACCGGCCGCGACGTCGGCAACTATGTGCTGATGATGGTGATCGCCGACGAGACCGACGAGAAGGCGATGGCCAAGTGGAAGCTCTACAATGAAGGAGCCGACATGAGCGCCATGGCGTGGATGGCGGGCCAGGCCAACGCCGATCCCAACCTCGGCCAAGGCAGCACCGCACAAGCGATCTCCGCTCCCGAGGGCGCGATCAACTTCAACATGGGCACGATCGTGGGCTCCTACGCCTCGGTGGCGAAGATGCTCGACGAATGCGCCACGGTGCCCGCCACCAAGGGCATCATGCTGACCTTCGACGACTTCCTGGTCGGCATGGAGCAGTTCGGCCAGCGTATCCAGCCGCTGATGAAGAGCCGGCAGGACCGGCTGAAGGTCGCGGCCTAAGCTTATTCCAGGACGACCCGCGGAAAGTAGAACGACACCACCCAGTTCGGCCGGTCGACGATCGAACTGATCCTGAGGTCGGCGCAGACGCTGCACAGCATGTAGGCGTCGATCGCCGAGTAGCCGAAGCGCTTGCAGAGCAGGTCGATCATCTCCGAGACGGCCATGCGCGCGCCGATCATCAGGTCGGGACCGATGCCGGTCGTCACCTCGTAGCCCTTCTTGTCGAAATGGTCGGTCACCGGCCCCGGCGTCACGTAGCGTGGCATCTTGAGGTTGGCGTCCTTCACGACGTCGAACTGCAGCACGATGTCCATCGGGCTTTCGATCGCCGAGCCGCAGACCTCGCCGTCGCCTTGCGCGGCATGCGTGTCGCCGACCGAGAACAGCGCACCGGCGACCTCGACCGGCAGCAAGAGCTCGGTGCCGGCACCCAGATCGCGGATGTCCATGTTGCCACCGACATTGCGCGGCGGGACGATGCTGTGCAGGCCCTTCTCCGCCGGCGCGACGCCCATCGTTCCCGCGAACGGCCGCAACGGCACGCGCCCGCCCGGCCCGTACAGCGCCGGCGTGAGAAGCCCGGCGTCGTATTTCCAGATGTGGAGCTTCGGGTCGGGAAACTGGTCGGCGAGCAGGCCGAAGCCCGGGATGTTGCCGGTCCAGCCCCAGCCCGACGGCTCGAACGACAACACCTTGACCCTGAGCGCGTCGCCGGGCTTCGCGCCGTCGACGAAGACCGGCCCGGTCACCGGATTGATCAGCGAGAAGTCGAGCGTGGCGATATCGGCCGACGTCGAGGCGGGTGTGAGCTGTCCCGACGACGGATCCTTGGTCTCGAAGCGGAGGATCTCGCCCGGCGCGATCTTGAGCTTGGGCGGGAACGCATTGTTCCAGCCGTGATGGACGTGATCGCGATGGATCGTGTGCTTGGCGTGCGTATGCATCACCTCACGCATATCACCCGGCCGTTCGTCCGAATACTCGCTCGTGGAAGTGTGATTAGAGCGCGAATTTCTACACGCATTCGAATGTGTTTCAGGTGGCACCGCTCTTGCTTCGTCGATCCTCGAAGTCGAACCGAGGCGCGTATGGGCATTGGAGTCTTCTTTTCCGTCGGCACGATCCGGGTGCTGAACGAGTGCCGGGGCGAGACCAACTGGCGGCATGCACCATAACAAAAGGAGTGCGATCATGTCTCTCGTTTCCAAGAGGATATCCCGTCGTGGCCTGATGAAGGGCACGGCAGCCGCCACCGGTGCAGCGATCGGAACCGGCGGCTTCCCGGACATCTGGGCGCAGAACATCAAGGACGTGGTGATCCGCCATGCCGGTCCGCCGGTGACGGCACTCTCGATTATCGGCCAGCAGGCGACGAAGGATCTCGGCTTCACTGTACAAATGCAGGCGACGGAAGGCGCTGATCTGCTCAATCGCATCATGTCGCAGTCGAGCGTGATCGATTGCAGCGACATCAGCCTCACCTACATGCCCTATCTCGTGGGCCGCGGGATCCTGCAGACGATCCCGGTCAAGAAGGTCAAGATGTGGGACCAGACCAATCCGCTGCTGACCTTGGGCAAGTACCCGGACGGCCGCGAAGTGTCGAAGCAGGGCATCGCTCCATACACTGTGATCTACGCTGCCGACCCTGACTTCAAGAAGCAGGCGACGGCACCAACCGAATGGCTCGCTGTCGTTCCGACTGTGACCAATGCCGATACGCTGGGCATTCGCCCCGACCTGATCAAGCGGCCGATCACGAGTTGGGCCGACCTGATCAGCCCGGAATTCAAGGGCAAGGCGGCGCTGCAGGATCAGCCGGCCACCGGCGTGATCGACGTTGCCATGGCGATGGAAGCAAGCGGCACCATCAAGTACGGCAACAAAGGCAATATGACGAAGGCAGAGATCGACAAGACCATCAGCACGATGATGGAGATCAAGAAGAGCGGTCAGTTCCGCTCATTCTGGACCAGTTTCGATCAGTCCGTGAACCTGATGGCCTCGGGCGAGGTCATCATCCAGTCGATGTGGTCGCCGGCGGTGACGGCGGTGCGCACGCGCGGCATCTCCTGCACCTTCCAGCCGCTGAAGGAAGGCTATCGCGGCTGGGGCTATACGCTGGGCGTGATGAAGCATCTCAGCGGCCTGCAGCTCGACTGCTTCTATGAATACCTCGCCTGGTACATGTCGGGCTTCCCCGGCTCGGTCATCGCGCGCGAAGGCTACTATTCCGCCCAACCGATGACGGCGAAGAAGTTCCTTACCGACGCCGAGTGGGACTACTGGTACGGCGGCAAACCGGCGGCAACCGACATCATGGATCCGTTCGGCAAGCTGGTCGAGAAGGCCGGCCATTCGCGCGATGGCGGCTCCTTCGACGAGCGTATGGGCCACGTCGCGGTCTGGAACTCCGTCATGGACGAAGACCGCTACCTGATCCGCCGATGGAACGAATTCATCACGTCGTAAAGGATGCTCCCCATGCAGCTTGGCATCTTCATTCCGATCGGCAACAACGGCTGGCTGATATCGACGACATCTCCGCAGTACAAGCCGAGCTTCGACCTCAACCGCACGATCGTGGAGAAAGCGGAGCAGTTCGGCTTCGACTTTGCCTTGTCGATGATCAAGCTACATGGGTTCGGCGGCCCGTCGCAGTTCTGGGACTACAATCTGGAGTCCTTCACGCTCATGGCTGGGCTCGCTTCCGTCACGACGCGCATCCAGCTGTTCGCGACATGCGCGGTGCTCACCATGCCGCCGCCCATCGCGGCGCGCATGGCGACGACGATCGACAGCATTTCCCATGGCCGGTTCGGCGTGAACATCATCTCCGGCTGGCAGCGGCGCGAATATGCGCAGATGGGCATCTGGCCGGGGGCCGAACACTACAGGCGGCGCTACGACTACTGCGCCGAATACGTGACGGTGATGAAGGAGCTGTGGGAGACCGGGCAGTCGGACTTCAAGGGCGACTTCTTCCAGATGGACGACTGCCGCTGCCTGCCGATGCCCTCGGCAAAGATCCCCATCATCTGCGCGGCGCAAAGCGATGCCGGCACGGCGTACGCAGCCAGGTACGCCGACTATAATTTCTGCTCCAGCGGCGGCGTGAACGCGCCCACGATGGTGGCGCCCAGCGTCGCCCGCCTCGTGGCGGCCACGAAGGAGGCCGGAACGGACTGCAGCGCCCTGGTGCTCACCATGGTGATCGCGGACGAAACCGACAACGCGGCCATGGCGAAGTGGGAACACTACAAGGCCGGCGCCGACGTCGAGGCACTGGCCTATCGCGACGCGCAACAGGGGGACGACCCGTCGCGCGATCCCCTGGCCGGGCCGAACAAGCGCAAGACGTTGGGAACATCGGGCCTGCCGACGCAGGGCGGCGTACTGGTGGGCTCCTATGCGTCGATCGCGCGGATGCTGGACGAGTTGTCGGAAGTTCCCGGCGTGAAGGGCGTGATGCTGACCTTCGACGACTTCGTCATCGGCATGGAGCAGTTCGGAACACGCATCATGCCCCTGATGCGCTGCCGCGAGGCGCTTCGGGTCGCTGCATGATGGCATTGCTGCAGGCGATCGGTATCCGAGGCACGGCGGAGCGCCGCGCAGCGCCCTCGCTGCGCCTCACGCCCCGGGTCGTGTCATGGCTGCAGGTCGGGCCGCTGGCGGTGATCCTGGTTGCCCTGTTTGCACTGCCCACGGTCCTCTTCCTGGTGGTCAGCTTCTTCGACTACGACCGGGTGGGCATCTATCCGGCGTTCATGCTCGACAGCTACCAGGACCTTCTGACCACGCCATCGACGTTGCGGGTCTATATCAGCTCGCTGAAGTTCGGCTTCATCGTCTGGACGATCACGCTCATTCTCGGCTTCAACATCGCCTACTTTCTCGTGTTCCATGTTCGCCGCCCGATGGTGCGAACCGTGCTGTTCCTGCTCTGCGCGATTCCGTTCTGGACGTCGGGCATCATCCGGACGATCGCCTGGATCCCGTTCCTGGGACGCAACGGCGCCTTCAATCAGGCGCTGATGGCGCTCCACATCACCGACAAACCGCTCGAATTCCTGCTGTTCTCCGACTTCTCGGTGATCATCACCTATGTGCACCTGTTCACCTTGCTGATGATCGGGCCGATTGCCAATTCGCTGGCCAAGATCGACCCGGCACTGCTCGAGGCGGCCCGCGATTCCGGCGCCAGCCGCTGGCAAACCATGTACCTGGTCGTCATTCCACTGGCCAAGACCGGTATCGCGCTGGGCTCGATCCTGGTGTTCACCCAGGTGATGGGCGACTACTTCGTGGTCCGGCAGATGAGCGGCGGTCAGAGCGCCTCTATCGTTTCGATGCTGTCGACTGAAATCCAGGCGATGCAGTATCCGCCCGCCTCGGCCAACGCGATGGTGCTGGTTCTGTTCGTCGCGATCATGGTGGCGTGCATGATGCGCGTGGTCGACGTCCGCAAGGAACTGGTCAAATAACATGATGGCAGGACCTCCCCGCAGCGCAGCCGACGGCGCCCGGCCGTGGACGTTCTATGCTCTGGCCACATTGTTCACGCTGTTCATCCTGTTCCTCTATGGACCGATGCTGGTGATCTACGTGCTGTCGTTCCAGGGACCGGACGGCGGTGTGACATTTCCAATGGTCGGAACCTCGACAGTCTGGTTCGAGAATATCGTCAAGCCCGGCCAGATGGCGAACATCCCGGTATCGTTCGAACGATCGATCTCGCTTGCCGCCCTGGTCAGCGTCTTGACGGTGGTCTTCTCCGTGTCCGCCGGGCTGGGCTTCCGGCGCAACTTTCCTGGATCGGGCGTCCTGTTTTATCTCGCGGTCGCCAGCCTCGTGATGCCCAGCCTGTTGGTCGGCTTCGGCATCGCTTTGGGCTTCAGGTTCCTCGGTTGGGACACAAGCCTGTTCACCTCGGCGCTGGGCGCCCAGCTTACCTGGACGCTGCCGTTCGGGCTGTTCGCCATGTTCGCAGTGGTCAACCGGTTCAACCGCTCCTGGGAGGAGGCCGCCACCGATCTCGGCGCCAGCGCCTGGCAGAGGCTGCGCCTCGTCACGCTGCCGATCCTGCTGCCGGGCATCCTGGGTCTGGCGATGGGCGCGTTCACCCTCTCCTACGACGAATACGCGCGCACCACGCTCGCCATCGGGCCGAAGAACACGTTGCCGCTCGAGATCTACGCGCTGATCTCCTCGGCCACGTCGCCGGTCTTGTTCGCGATCGGCACGGTGACTACCGCCGCCTCCTTCCTGCTGATCAGCATCACGCTGTTCGTCATCTTCCGACTTCAACGTCGCCGGGCGCTTCTCGTGCCGAAAGAGGGTTGATTAAATGACTTCTCGCTACGACGTCGAACTGGTCCAGGTCACCAAGCGTTACGGCACCGCTGTCGCCGTCGACGGGATCTCGCTGCGTGTGCCGAAGGCGAGCTATTGCTGCCTGCTGGGCCCATCGGGGTGCGGCAAGACCTCGACCCTGCGCATGATCGCGGGCCACGAGGCGATCAGCGACGGCGACATCCTGATCCAGGATCTCAACGTCTCCAACCTGCCGTCGGTACGACGCGGCACGTCGATGATGTTCCAGAACTACGCGCTGTTTCCGCACATCAGCTGCCTGGATAATGTCGCGTTCAGCCTCCGGGTGCGCGGCGTGCCTAAGAAGGAGCGGAACGCCAAGGCGCAGCAATATCTCGACCTCGTACACATGTCGGATTTCGCCAAGAGGCTGCCGTCGCAACTGTCCGGCGGCCAGCAGCAGCGCGTCGCGCTGGCGCGATCGTTGATCACCCGGCCGAAGGTGCTGCTGCTCGACGAGCCGCTGTCGGCGCTCGACCCCTTCCTGCGGGTGCGCATGCGGGAGGAGCTCAAGCGGCTGCAGCGCGAGCTCGGCATCAGTTTCATTCACGTCACGCACAGCCAGGAAGAGGCGATGGCGCTGGCCGACCTGATGGTTGTGATGGAAGACGGCCATATCCGCCAGGCCGACACGCCGCGTGCGGTCTTCGAAGAGCCGGCCAGCGCCTTCATCGCGCGCTTCATCGGCGGGCATAACGTCCTGCCCTGGGAGAGCGGCATGATCGCGGTGCGCGCGGATCGCTGCTCCCTGGGTGGCACGGGGGACGACCCGCGCCTGGCCGGGCATGTCACGGCGGTGGAATATCAGGGTCCGGTCGTGCGCGTTGCCGTGGCGACCGATGCCGGCCTGGAGGCAGTGGCCGTGGTCTCCGATCGCGACTTCTACCGCAGTCCCGTTGGACCTGGCGATGCGGCGACCGTGTCGTGGTCGCAGAACGAAGCCCACCTGCTCGCGCACTGAGCGCGCGAGGAAGCCTCAGGCGGCTTTGGCGAGGCTTCGGCGGCTCTTCATCAGCGGCTGGATGCGCTGACCGAACTGCTCGACGCCGATCACGAAGTCGTCGAACGTCAGCATCACGCCCGCCAGCCCGTCGATCTCGGCCATCTCGTCGAGCAGCCGCGCCACGGTCGCGTAGGAGCCGATCAGGCGCGAGCCGCCGAACGGGATGTTGGTGCGGCTCCTGATGCGGCCGGCCGTCGAGTTGGCCGCGGCGCTCTTGTCGCCGCCGGCCTGCGAGCGGCTCCACTCCAGCGCCTCGAGATCGGCGCCCGCCACGTAGTGATCCCATTTGGCCATCGCCGCCTCGTCGGTCTCGTCGGCGATGATCATGGTGAGGGCGAGCGCCCTGGTGTTGGTCCCGGCGGCTTTCGACGCCGCCACGAGTCTCGTCACCGCATCGGCGGCATCGCGCGGCTCGTTGACCTGGCCGCCGCCGCTGCAGAAATTATAGGCACAGAATTTCGACGCGAAATCGATTCCCGCATCGCTGGTGCCGGCACAGACCAGCGGGATCTGCCGCGACGGCAGCGGCCCCAGCCGGCAGTCGTTCATGGTGTAGTGCTGGCCCTTGAAGTCCGATTGGCCCTTGCCCCACAGCTCCTGCATCACGGTGGCGTACTCGGTGAGCAGCTCGTAGCGATGCTTGTAGTGATCGTCGCCCGGCCACAGGCCCATCTGGTCGTACTCGGCCTTCTGCCAGCCGGTGACCAGGTTCACGCCGAAGCGGCCGTGGCTGATCGAGTCGATCGTCATCGCCATGCGCGCACACAGCGCCGGCGGCAGGGTGAGCACCGCGACCGTCGCCATCAACTCGATGCGCGTGGTGATCGAGGCCAGGCCCGCCATCAGGGTGAAGGATTCGAGATTGTCGTCCCAGAAGCGCGACGGGCCGCCGAAGCCGCGCAGCTTGATCATCGAGAGCGCGAAGTCGAAGCCGTATTTCTCGGCGCTGAGCACGATCTCCTTGTTGAGATCGAAGCTCGGCGTGTATTGCGGCGACGTCGACGAGATCAGCCAGCCGTTGTTGCCGATCGGAATGAACACGCCGATTTCCATGCTACGCACCCTTCGTGACTGGTGCCTAATTTGCAGCAACACCCGTGCCAAGGGGTGCCATCACGCGGCGGCCGCTCAGACGCGGCGCGGCATTCAACAGCGTGCGCGTGTAGTCGTGCGTCGGGCGTGCGAACAACTCCTTCGCATCGGCCATTTCGACGATACGGCCGAGCAGCATGATCGCGACACGGTCCGACAGGCGCTCGACGACGGACAGATCGTGGGAAATGAACAGATAGGTGAGGGAGAATTGTTCCCGCAATTCCAACAGTAGATTGAGCACCGTCGCTTGCACCGACATGTCGAGGCCGGAGGTCGGCTCGTCGAGGATCAGCACCCGCGGACGCAGAAGAAGGATGCGCGCCAGCGCCACGCGGCGCAGCTGGCCGCCAGAGAATTCGTGCGGATAGCGGCGCGCCGAGTCGGGGTCGAGACCGACCGCCGTGAGCATGGCGGCAACGCGATCCTTGCGTTCCGACACATTGCCCACGCCATGGATCAGAAGACCTTCGGCGAGCGTGCGGCCGATGCTCCACCACGGATCGAGCGCGGCGCCCGCATCCTGGTGGACATATTGGATTGCGCGACGCTCCCGCCGCGCCGCCTCGGGCGCCAGACCACTCACCGTCTTGCCGTCGAGCACGATGGTGCCCGAGGTCTCGCGCTGCAGGCCGAGCAGGGTGCGGCCGAGCGTGGTCTTGCCGCTGCCGGATTCTCCCACCAGCGACAGGATCTCGCCCTCGCGCAGGTCGAGATCGACGTCGTTCACCGCCTTCACCGGCGGCACGGTCTTGCGCAGGAAGCCGCGCTGGCCGCCCAGCTCGACGGCGAGATGGCGCGCCTGGAGGATCATGCGAACTGCACGCAGCGCACTTCGGCGCCCGAGCCGGCCCGCCCCTGCGGTGGCCGCGCCTCGAGACAGCCGGTGCGCACGTCAGCGCAGCGTGCCGCGAACAGGCAGCCCGCAGGCCGCGCGAGCGGCGACGGCACCATTCCTGGAATACCGACGAACGACGTGGCGCGATCGGGATGACAAGCGAGCAGCGCGCGTGTGTAGGGATGCGACGGCGAGCGCAGCACGGCATCGACCGTCCCCGCCTCGACGGTCTGGCCCGCATAGATGACGCAGAGATCGTCGCACAGCTCGGCCACCACGCCGAAGTCGTGCGTCACGAACAGCAGCGAGATGCCGAACTCAGCCACCAGCCCGCGCAGCAGGCCCAGGATCTGATGCTGGGTCGTGACGTCGAGCGCGGTCGTGGGCTCGTCGGCGATGATCAGCGACGGGGCGCAGGCGAGTGCCGCGGTGATCAGCAGCCGCTGGCGCTGGCCGCCGGAGAACTGGTGCGGATAGCGGTCGAGCGCGTTCTCCGGATCGGGCACCTGCATGCGGCGCAGCAGATCGACCAGGCGCGCGACATGGCGCCTGTGCCGCTCGCGGCCGCGCGAACCGTCGTCCGGCGCATGCCAGCGCATCACTTCGAGCAGCTGCGCGCCGACCGTGAACACCGGATTGAGCGACAGCAGCGGATCCTGCGGGATGAAGCCGATGCGGCTCGAGCGCACCGTCGTGTTCAGCTCCTTCTCCGAGAAGGCCAGCAGGTTCTCGCCCTCGAACCAGATCTTGCCGCCATCGACCGACGCGCCCTTGGGCAGGATGCCCATGATGGAGCGAATGAGCGTGGACTTGCCGCAACCCGACTCGCCCACAACGCCCAGGATGCGACCGCGCTCCAAGGTCAGTCCGATGTCGTCGAGGACGTGCGCCA
>Ga0302314_10020812_pt1 | contig 10836 bp, 8 predicted proteins | sample III_Palsa_N2_3_FD_200533 | JGI IMG/M metagenome (GOLD analysis project Ga0302314, IMG submission 200533) | Peat permafrost microbial communities from Stordalen Mire near Abisko, Sweden - III_Palsa_N2_3 | ecosystem: Environmental > Terrestrial > Soil > Palsa > Peat permafrost | place: Sweden... | reverse complement strand
CTGCGACGGCGTGAGTCCGAGTGACACCCCGCTCAGGGGTGCGGTGGGGCTCCGTCGCCCGGCCGTAACTCACTGTGAGGTTACGCAGAGTGATATGAGTTCGTCAAGCCGAATGGGGCAGTCGTGCGAACGCTGACGCCAAGATCGCCCTGGTAGGGTTGACGACGGCCTCCGCCACGATCGGGGCGGCCGTCCACAGACATCCTTTAAGGCCCGTCCAGTGAGGCGGGGAAGGAGGTCGGCTTCGGCATGACCATGAACAGCATGAGCAACAACAGCAGCAACACGAACAGCAGCAGTACGCGCCGAGTGCTCGACGAGGGTGACATCTCCCGCTCGTTGACCCGGATCGCCCACGAGATCGTCGAACGCGCCAAGGGCGCCGAGGACGTCGTCCTGCTCGGCATTCCCACCCGGGGCATCCTGCTGGCCCGCCGGCTGCACGCCAGGCTCGCCCAGATCACCGGGCGCGACATCCCGATCGGAACCCTGGACATCACCATGTACCGGGACGACCTGCGGCTGAAGCCGGCCCGCGCGCTGGAGCACACCGAGATCCCGGCCGCCGGTCTTGACGGCAAGCTCGTCGTCCTCGTCGACGACGTGCTCTTCTCCGGCCGCACCATCCGCGCCGCGCTGGACGCCCTCGGCGACCTGGGCCGCCCGCGCGCGGTGCAGCTCGCCGTGCTGGTCGACCGGGGCCACCGCGAGCTGCCGATCCGGGCCGACTACGTCGGCAAGAACCTGCCCACCTCGCTGCGCGAGGCGGTCAAGGTGAAGCTGGTGGAGACGGACGGCCTCGACGCGGTCCTGCTCGGCGCCCGTGAGGAGCAGCCCTCCCACGGCGAGCAGCCTCCGCCCGGCGGACAGCAGGACCAGCAGCACAGCGACAGCAGCGACAAGAACGCCGGGAGCACCCAGTGAAGCGACACCTCGTCTCGACCGCCGACCTCACCCGGGACGACGCGCTGCTGATCCTCGACACCACCGAGGAGATGGCGCAGATCTCCACCCGCGCGGTGAAGAAGCTGCCGACCCTGCGCGGCCGCACCGTGGTCAACCTGTTCTTCGAGGACTCCACCCGCACCCGCACCTCCTTCGAGGTCGCCGAGAAGCGGCTGTCCGCCGACGTCATCAACTTCTCCGCGAAGGGCTCCTCGGTCTCCAAGGGCGAGTCGCTCAAGGACACCGCGCTGACCCTCCAGGCCATGGGCGCGGACGCGGTCGTGATCCGGCACAGCGCCTCCGGCGCGCCCAAGCGGCTGGCCGACTCGGACTGGCTGCACGGCAGCGTGGTCAACGCCGGCGACGGCACCCACGAGCACCCCACCCAGGCCCTGCTGGACGCCTTCACCATGCGCCGCCACCTCAACCCGGGACGCGGCAAGGACCTGGCCGGCCGCCGGATCACCATCGTCGGCGACGTGCTGCACAGCCGGGTCGCCCGCTCCAACGTGCACCTGCTGCACACCCTGGGCGCGCAGGTCACCCTGGTGGCCCCGCCGACGCTGATGCCCTTCGGCGTCGACAGCTGGCCCTGCGAGACCTCGTACGACCTGGACGCGGCGCTGCCCAAGAGCGACGCGGTGATGATGCTCCGGGTCCAGCGCGAGCGGATGAACGCCGCCTTCTTCCCGACCCAGCGCGAGTACTCGCGCCGCTACGGCCTGGACCTCGGCCGCGCCGCCGTCCTGCCCGACCACGCCATCGTGATGCACCCGGGCCCGATGGTCCGGGGCATGGAGATCGCCTCCGAGATCGCCGACTCCGCCCGCTCCACCATCGTCGAGCAGGTCGCCAACGGCGTCAGCGTCCGGATGGCCGTGCTGTACCTGCTGCTCGGGGGGTCCGAGCCCGCCATCACCACCGCCGCCAGCCCCACCGAGGAGCACACCAAGTGACCAGCTACCTGATCCGCAACGCCCGCATCCTCGGCGGTGAGCCGCAGGACCTGCGCCTCAAGGACGGCGTCATCGCCGAGATCGGCACCGGACTGGCCGCCGACGGCGAGACCGTGGTCGAGGCCGAGGGCCTGATCGCCCTGCCCGGCCTGGTCGACCTGCACACCCACCTCCGCGAGCCCGGCCGGGAGGACGCCGAGACCGTCCTCACCGGAACCCGCGCCGCCGCCAAGGGTGGCTTCACCGCCGTCCACGCCATGGCCAACACCTTCCCGGTCGCCGACACGGCCGGCGTGGTCGAGCAGGTCTGGCGGCTCGGCCGGGAGTCCGGCTACTGCGACGTCCAGCCGGTCGGCGCGGTCACCGTCGGCCTGGAGGGCAAGCAGCTCGCCGAGCTCGGCGCGATGGCCGACTCCGCCGCCGCCGTCCGGGTCTTCTCCGACGACGGCAAGTGCGTCGACGACGCCGTGATCATGCGCCGGGCGCTGGAGTACGTGAAGGCCTTCGGCGGCGTCGTCGCCCAGCACGCCCAGGAGCCCCGGCTCACCGAGGGCGCGCAGATGAACGAGGGCACGGTCTCCGGCGAGCTCGGCCTGGCCGGCTGGCCGGCCGTCGCCGAGGAGTCGATCATCGCGCGGGACGTCCTGCTCGCCGCCCACGTCGGCTCGCGGCTGCACGTCTGCCACGTCTCCACGGCCGGCTCGGTCGAGATCATCCGCTGGGCCAAGTCCAAGGGCTGGGACGTCACCGCCGAGGTCACCCCGCACCACCTGCTGCTCACCGACGAGCTGGTCCGCTCCTACGACCCGGTCTACAAGGTCAACCCGCCGCTGCGCACCGAGGCCGACGTGCTGGCGCTGCGCGAGGCGCTGGCGGACGGCACCATCGACGCCGTCGCCACCGACCACGCGCCGCACCCGTCCGAGGACAAGGACTGCGAGTGGGCCGCCGCCGCCATGGGCATGGTCGGCCTGGAGACCGCGCTGCCGGTGGTCCAGCAGACGATGGTCGACACCGGCCTGATGAGCTGGGCCGAGGTCGCCGAGCGGATGTCCTTCCGCCCGGCCGCCATCGGCCGTCTCGCCGGACAGGGCCGCCCCGTCTCGGTGGACGAGCCGGCCAACCTGGTGCTGGTCGACCCCGCGTACCGTGGAGCGGTGAACCCCGACGCCTTCGCCACCCGCAGCCGCAACACCCCGTACCGAGGCCGTGAGCTTCCCGGCCGCGTGGTCGCCACCTTCCTGCGCGGCCGGGCCACCGTCCTGGACGGTGAGCTCGTATGACCGCGCCGACAGGATGGAACCTGCTGGCGGAGGCGCCGCACTCGGCGCCGGTCACCCATGTGAGCGACACCGTCGGCTGGACCATCGGGCTGCTGATCATCGTCGGCATCGTCTACTGGCTGATGCGCCAGGGCTGGCAGTGGCGGAAGACCCAGCAGTCCGGGCTGGCCCCGCTGCCGGTCGCGCCGACCCGCACCAGCGAGCCGATCCTGGAGCTCGAGGGCAAGTACGTCGGCACCACCACCGCCGGGAACTGGCTGGACCGGATCGTCGCCCACCACCTGGGCATGCGCAGCCTGGTCGAGCTGACCCTCAGCGCGGAGGGCCTGACCGTGGTCCGGCCGGCGTCGACCGACTTCTTCGTCCCGGTGGCCGCCCTCCGCGGCGCCCGCACCGACCGGGCCATGGCCGGGAAGGTCATGCCCGAGGGCGGACTGCTGGTGGTCACCTGGGCGCACGACGGCCAGGAACTGGACACCGGCTTCCGGGCCGACCACCCGGACGAGCACGAGAGCTGGGTCACCGCGATAGAGCTCCTGATGCGGGCCCACGCCAAGGTGACCAGCGACAGCACGAGCAGCACGAGCAGCACCGAACGTACGGAAAGCAAGGAAGGCGCATGATGACCGCACCGGCAACCACCCCCACGGCCACGCGCCGCGCGCGAGTCCCGGCGGTCTACGTCCTGGAGGACGGGCGGATCTTCCGCGGCCAGGCGTACGGCGCCATCGGTGAGACCTTCGGCGAGGCCGTCTTCAACACCGGCATGACCGGCTACCAGGAGACCCTGACCGACCCCTCGTACCACCGGCAGGTGGTGGCGATGACCGCCCCGCAGATCGGTAACACCGGCGTCAACGACGAGGACCCGGAGTCCTCCCGGATCTGGGTCGCCGGCTACGTCGTCCGCGACCCCTCCCGGGTCGCCTCCAACTGGCGCTCGCAGCGCTCGCTGGACGAGGAGCTGACGGCGCAGGGCGTCGTCGGCATCAGCGGCATCGACACCCGTGCCCTCACCCGCCACCTCCGCGAGCGCGGCGCGATGCGCTGCGGCATCTTCTCCGGCTCGGCGCTCGCGGACGACGCGACGCTGCTGGAGCGGGTGCGGCAGGCCCCCGAGATGGCCGGCGCGGACCTCTGCGGCGAGGTCGCCACGGACGAGGTCTACGTCGTCCCGGCCATAGGGCCCGGCGGCGAAGCCCTGCCCATCGGCACAGCGCGGTTCACCGTGGCCGCCCTGGACCTGGGCATCAAGGGGATGACCCCGCACCGGATGGCCGAGCGCGGCATCGAGGTGCACGTCCTGCCCGCCAACGCCACCGCCGAGGACGTCTTCGCGGTCGACCCCGACGGTGTCTTCTTCTCCAACGGCCCGGGCGACCCCTCCACCGCCGACGGCCAGGTGGCCGTGCTGCGCGAGGTGCTGGAGCGGAAGACCCCGTTCTTCGGGATCTGCTTCGGCAACCAGCTGCTCGGCCGGGCGCTCGGCTTCGGCACCTACAAGCTGAAGTACGGCCACCGCGGCATCAACCAGCCGGTGCAGGACCGCAGCACCGGCAAGGTCGAGGTCACCGCGCACAACCACGGCTTCGCCGTGGACGCGCCGCTCGACCGGGTCTCCGACACGCCCTACGGCCGGGTCGAGGTCTCGCACGTCTGCCTGAACGACGATGTGGTCGAGGGCCTGCAGTGCCTCGACCAGCCCGCGTTCAGCGTCCAGTACCACCCGGAGGCGGCGGCCGGTCCGCACGACGCCGCCTACCTGTTCGACCGCTTCGTAACCCTGATGGAGGGCCAGCGTGCCTAAGCGCACCGATATCCAGTCCGTCCTGGTGATCGGTTCCGGCCCGATCGTCATCGGCCAGGCGGCCGAGTTCGACTACTCCGGGACCCAGGCCTGCCGGGTGCTCAAGGCCGAGGGCCTGCGGGTGATCCTGGTCAACTCCAACCCGGCCACGATCATGACCGACCCGGAGATCGCCGACGCCACCTACGTCGAGCCGATCACCCCGGAGTTCGTCGAGAAGATCATCGCCAAGGAGCGCCCCGACGTCCTGCTCCCGACCCTGGGCGGCCAGACCGCGCTCAACACCGCGATCTCGCTGCACGCGGACGGGACGCTGGAGAAGTACGACGTCGAGCTGATCGGCGCCAACGTCGAGGCGATCAACAAGGGCGAGGACCGCCAGCTCTTCAAGGGCGTGGTCGAGGCCGTCAAGGCGAAGATCGGCTACGGCGAGTCCGCCCGCTCGGTCATCTGCCACTCGATGGAGGACGTCCTCGCCGGCGTCGAGACCCTCGGCGGCTACCCGGTCGTGGTCCGGCCCTCCTTCACCATGGGCGGCGCCGGCTCCGGCTTCGCCCACGACGAGGAGGACCTGCGCCGGATCGCCGGCCAGGGCCTGACCCTCTCGCCGACCACCGAGGTGCTCCTGGAGGAGTCCATCCTCGGCTGGAAGGAGTACGAGCTGGAGCTGATGCGCGACCGCAACGACAATGTCGTGGTCGTCTGCTCCATCGAGAACTTCGACCCGATGGGCGTCCACACCGGCGACTCGATCACCGTCGCGCCGTCGATGACGCTGACCGACCGCGAGTACCAGCGGCTGCGCGACATCGGCATCGCGATCATCCGCGAGGTCGGCGTCGACACCGGCGGCTGCAACATCCAGTTCGCGATCAACCCGGTCGACGGCCGGATCATCGTGATCGAGATGAACCCGCGCGTCTCCCGCTCCTCCGCGCTGGCGTCGAAGGCCACCGGCTTCCCGATCGCCAAGATCGCGGCCAAGCTCGCCGTCGGCTACACCCTCGACGAGATCCCCAACGACATCACCGAGAAGACCCCGGCCTCCTTCGAGCCCTCGCTCGACTACGTCGTGGTCAAGGTGCCCCGCTTCGCCTTCGAGAAGTTCCCGAGCGCGGACGCCACCCTCACCACCACCATGAAGTCGGTCGGCGAGGCCATGGCCCTGGGCCGCAACTTCCCCGAGGCGCTGAACAAGGCGCTGCGCTCGCTGGAGAAGAAGGGCTCGCAGTTCGACTTCGTCAGCCCGGTCGGCGACAAGGCCGAGCTGCTGGCCAAGGCCGCGATCCCGACCGACGGCCGGATCAACACGGTCATGGACGCGATCCGGGCCGGCGCCACCGCCGAGGAGGTCTTCGAGTCCACGAAGATCGACCCCTGGTTCGTCGACCAGCTCTTCCTGATCCACGAGATCGCCGAGGAGATCGCCGAGGCCGACAAGCTCGACCCGGAGCTGCTGCGCCACGCCAAGCGGCACGGCTTCTCCGACCTGCAGATCGGTGAGATCCGGGGCCTGAGCTCGGACGTCGTCCGCGAGGTCCGGCACGCCCTGGGCATCCGCCCGGTCTTCAAGACCGTCGACACCTGCGCCGCCGAGTTCGCTGCCAAGACCCCGTACTTCTACTCGTCCTACGACGAGGAGTCCGAGGTCGCGCCGCGCACCAAGCCGGCCGTGCTGATCCTCGGCTCCGGACCGAACCGCATCGGCCAGGGCATCGAGTTCGACTACTCCTGCGTCCACGCCTCCTTCGCGCTCAGCGACGCCGGCTACGAGACCGTGATGGTCAACTGCAACCCGGAGACCGTCTCCACCGACTACGACACCTCCGACCGGCTCTACTTCGAGCCGCTCACGCTGGAGGACGTGCTGGAGATCGTCCACGCCGAGACCCTGGCCGGTCCGGTCGCGGGCGTCATCGTCCAGCTCGGCGGACAGACCCCGCTCGGCCTGGCGCAGGCGCTCAAGGACAACGGCGTGCCGATCGTCGGCACCCAGCCCGAGGCCATCGACCTGGCCGAGGAGCGCGGCGCCTTCGGCCGGGTCCTGCGCGAGGCCGGACTGCCGGCCCCCAAGCACGGCACCGCCTTCTCCTTCGACGAGGCCAAGGCCATCGCCGACGAGATCGGCTACCCGGTCCTGGCCCGCCCGTCCTACGTCCTCGGCGGACGCGGCATGGAGATCGTCTACGACGAGCCCTCCCTGGCCGACTACCTCAAGCGCCACGCCGGCCTGATCTCCGAGCACCCGGTGCTGATCGACCGCTTCCTCGACGACGCCATCGAGATCGACGTCGACGCGCTCTTCGACGGCACCGAGCTCTACCTCGGCGGCGTGATGGAGCACATCGAGGAGGCCGGCATCCACTCCGGCGACTCCGCCTGCGCGCTGCCCCCGATCACCCTCGGCGGCTACGACATCAAGCGGCTCCGCGCGTCCACCGAGGCCATCGCCCGCGGCGTCGGCGTGCTCGGCCTGATCAACATCCAGTTCGCCATGGCCGGGGACATCCTCTACGTCCTGGAGGCCAACCCCCGCGCCTCCCGCACCGTGCCGTTCACCTCCAAGGCCACGGCGGTGCCGCTGGCCAAGGCGGCGGCCCGGATCTCGCTCGGCGCGACCATCGCCGAGCTGCGGGCCGAGGGCATGCTCCCGGCCGAGGGCGACGGCGGCACGCTGCCGATCGGCTCGCCGATCGCGGTCAAGGAGGCCGTGATGCCGTGGAGCCGCTTCCGCGACATCCACGGACGCGGCGTCGACACCGTGCTCGGCCCGGAGATGCGCTCCACCGGCGAGGTCATGGGCTTCGACACCAACTTCGGCACCGCCTACGCCAAGTCCCAGGCCGGCGCGTACGGCGCGCTGCCGACCAGCGGCCGGGTCTTCGTCTCGGTCGCCAACCGCGACAAGCGCAACCTGGTCTTCCCAGCCCGCGCGCTGGTCGAGCTCGGCTTCGAGGTGCTGGCCACCTCAGGCACGGCGGAGGTGCTGCGCCGCAACGGGATCGGCGCGACGGTGGTGCGCAAGCACAGCGAGGGCGAGGGCCCGGACGGCGAGCGGACCATCGTCCAGCTGATCCACGACGGTGAGGTCGACCTCATCATCAACACCCCCTACGGCACCGGCAGCCGGCTCGACGGCTACGAGATCCGGACCGCGGCGGTCGCCCGCTCGGTGCCCTGCCTGACCACGGTCCAGGCGATGGGCGCGGCGGTGCAGGGCATCGACGCGCTGATCCGCGGCGAGGTCGGGGTGCGGAGCCTGCAGGAGCACGCGGCTCTGCTGAACGCCTCTCGCTGAGGGAAGTACCGCAGGGGCGCGGGGAAGTGTGCGGCTTCGATGATGGTTGGTCGCGCCGTTCCCCGCGCCCCTGGCAAAGTGCAACTGGAAGGCGCGTTGTCTTGTACCGCTTGCTGTTCAATCTCGTCTTCCGGCGGATGGATCCGGAGAAGGCGCACCACCTGGCCTTCTTCTGGATCCGGCTGGCCTCCTCGGTGCCCGGGCTGCGGACGCTGGCCGCGGCCGTGCTCGCGCCGAAGGACCCCGCGCTGCGGGTCAAGGCCCTGGGTCTCGACCTGCCGGGCCCGTTCGGCCTCGCGGCCGGCTTCGACAAGAACGCCGTCGGCATCGACGGGCTGGCCATGCTCGGCTTCGACTACGTCGAGATCGGCACCGTCACCGCCCAGCCCCAGCCCGGCAACCCGCAGCCGCGGCTGTTCCGGCTGATCGACGACCGGGCGCTGATCAACCGGATGGGCTTCAACAACGAGGGCTCGGCCGCCGTCGCCGCCCGCCTCGCGGTCCGGCCCGCGCGCTCGAAGACCGTCGTCGGCGTCAACATCGGCAAGACCAAGGTCGTCCCCGAGGCCGAGGCCGTCGCCGACTACATCGCCAGCACCGAGCGGCTGGCCCGCCACGCCGACTACTTCGTGGTCAACGTCAGCTCGCCGAACACCCCGGGCCTGCGCAACCTCCAGGCCGTCGACCAGCTCCGGCCGCTGCTCAGCGCCGTCCGCGCCACGCTGGACGCCGAGGTCCCGCAGCGCCGGATCCCGCTGCTGGTCAAGATCGCCCCCGACCTGGCCGACGCCGACATCGACGAGGTCGCCGACCTGGCGCTGGAGCTCGGGCTCGACGGGATCATCGCCACCAACACCACCATCGGCCGCGAGGGGCTGCGCACCGACGCCGCCAAGGTCGAGGCGGCCGGCGCCGGCGGGCTCTCCGGCGCGCCGCTCAGGAGCCGCGCCGTCGAGGTGCTGGCCCGGCTCCACGCGCGCACCGGCGACCGGCTCACGCTGGTGTCGGTCGGCGGCATCGAGACCGCCGAGGACGTCTGGGAGCGGATCCTGGCCGGGGCCACCCTGGTCCAGGGCTACAGCGCCTTCATCTACGAGGGCCCCTTCTGGTGCCGCCGACTGCACCGCGGCCTCTCGGCGCGGCTGCGGTCCAGCGGCCATGGCACCCTGGGCGAAGCAATCGGCGCGTCCACGAGAGGGTGATCGCATGGCGCATCCCGTCCAGGTCCAGGCGGAGATCCTGGAACTGACGCCGGTCGGTGCCCACCACCGGCTGGTGCTGCGGGCTCCGGGCGTCGCCGACCGGTTCCGACCGGGGCACTTCGCGGCCCTGGCGGTCGGCGGACCGGAGAGCGCCGTGCTGCTGCGCCGATCCTTCTCGATCCACCGGGCCGACCCGGCGGCCGACACCGTCTCGCTGGTCGTCGGCGGCGACGCGCCGGGCGCGCGGGAGCTGCTGGCCTGCCGGGTCGGCGACAGCGTCGACCTGGTGGCCCCGCTCGGCACGGCCTTCCCGCTGCCGGTGGGGCCGCTGACCGCGCTGCTGGTGGCCGGCGGGGCCCGCAGCGCGCCGCTGTTCGCGCTGGCCGAGCTGATCAAGGAGCAGGGCGGCTCGGTCGGCTTCATCCTCGGCGCCGCCGGCGCCGACCGGCTGTTCGGGGTCGACCAGGCCCAGCAGCTCACCCCGGACGTGCTGGTGACCACCGACGACGGCTCCACCGGGATAAAGGGCCAGGTCACCCTGCCGCTGGCGGAGGCGCTGAAGGCCATCTCGGCCGAGGCCGTCTACGCCTGCGGCCCGGTGCCGATGCTGCGGGCGGTGTCCGGGATCGCGACCGACGAGGGGGTGCGCAGCTTCTGCTCGGTCGAGCAGGACCTGGCCTGCGGCGTCGGTCTGTGCCTGGCCTGCGTGCTGCCGGTGGTGGGGGAGGACGGCGTCAGCCGGTTCGTACGATCCTGTGTCGAGGGGCCGTGCTTCGACGGCTCCCGGGTGCGCTGGTCCGACATCGGGACGGTACCGCCCGACCTGTACGGCGCGGAAGCGATGGGAGCGCGGTAGATGGACCTGCAGGCCCCTCCAGCACCGGACGCGGTCGACCTCACCGCCCCCTTCGGCAGCGGCACGCTGCCGAACCCGGTCACCACGGCGGCCGGCTGCGCCGGCTACGGGCGCGAGATCGCCAAGTTCCAGCCGCTGGCGGAGCTGGGCTCGATCACCACCCGGACGATCATGGCGCGGCCCAGGGCGGGACGGCCGACGCCGAGGACGGCCGGGACGCCCAGCGGCATGCTGAACGCCGTCGGGCTGCCGGGCTCGGGAATCGAGCAGTTCGTCGAGCAGGAGCTGCCCTGGCTGGCCGAGCGCGGCGCCCGGGTGCTGGTCTCGATCGGCGGGGAGCAGGTCGAGGAGTTCGCCGAGACCGTGCAGCAGCTCAACGGCCGGGCCGGGGTCGTCGGCATCGAGGCCAACATCGCCTGCGCCAACGCCGCCAACCGGGGCCTGCCCTTCGGCTGCAACCCGGCCACCTCCTACGACGTGATCGCGGCG
>Ga0302314_10020810_pt1 | contig 10837 bp, 7 predicted proteins | sample III_Palsa_N2_3_FD_200533 | JGI IMG/M metagenome (GOLD analysis project Ga0302314, IMG submission 200533) | Peat permafrost microbial communities from Stordalen Mire near Abisko, Sweden - III_Palsa_N2_3 | ecosystem: Environmental > Terrestrial > Soil > Palsa > Peat permafrost | place: Sweden... | reverse complement strand
TCTCCGCTGACGCTGTTGACGCCGGCCCGCCTGGTCCTCTCGGCCTTGTACGCCGTGCTCTCGGCGCTGATCTTGCCGGTGCTGCTTTGCCCCTCCATCGCGATCTACCGGGCGCTCACTCCAACTCCGCGCCCTACGCCGTCTCCGGCGACCGGCGGCGCGAGCCCCTGGGGCTGATCAAGCGGACGGCGGACGCTTTCAGCCGGGGCCGACTGTTGGGCTTGGCGCTGAACATTCGACCTGCGCTCTCACGGCGACGCCGTGGACCGACGATTTTCCAACATCGGCGGGAACTCGAAACCGGTCGACCGGATTTGGCGGTGGATCGCGCCGTACAAGGGCGCGCTCCACTTCACCTCATCCATCCGAGACCCTATGAAAATCCGCGCCGGCTACCAGATCACCTTCGACTGCCTTCAGCCCATGCCGATCGCGCTGATGCTGAGCGTCCATCCCGACCGCAGGTCCGATCTGATCACGCCGGACACGATCTCGACCTCGGTCCCCGCGAGCGTGGCGCAGGAGCTTGACACCTTTGGCAACATCATCACGCGGGTGCGGGCGCCGGCGGGTCCGATAACCTTCTCGGCCCTGTTCGATATCGCCGACACCGGAAGGCCCGACCCGCGGAGCCTGGACGCCGCGCAGATCCCCGTCGAGGCCCTGCCGGCGGAGACCCTGCCGTTCCTGCTGGGCAGCCGGTACTGCGAGACCGACGTGCTCGCCTCTCTCGCATGGTCGCTGTTCGGCGCGACGCGGCCGGGCTGGGCGCGGGTCCAGGCGATCGTCGACTATGTCCATGAACGGATCAGTTTCGACTACCAGCAGGCCCGCGCCACCCGGACCGCCGGACAGGGCCATGAGGAGCGGGTGGGCGTCTGTCGCGACTACGCCCATCTCGCCGTCGCCTTCTGCCGCTGCATGAACATCCCCGCCCGCTACTGCACCGGCTATCTCGGCGACATCGGCATACCGCCGGTCGATGCGCCGATGGACTTCAGCGCCTGGTTCGAGCCCTATCTCGAGGGCGGCTGGCACACCTTCGACGCCCGCCACAACACCCCGCGCATCGGCCGGATCGTGATCGCCCGCGGACGCGATGCGACGGACGTCGCGATCACCACGACATTCGGGACGGCCCTGCTCACACAGTTCAAGGTGTTCACCGACGAGGTGACCGACGGCGAGGCGGCGCACGGCGCCCAACGGATCGCCGCGGAATAGACGAGACTCAGGTCGCGGCGCGCTCCGGGTTCCAGGCCCAGTAGCGGGCGACCGCGCCGGCGTCGACGCGAAGGTCGACGCCGGTGATCATCGCCGCGTCGTCCGAGGCGAGGAAGGCGGCGGCGCGGCCGTAGTCGCTGGGCTTGGGCAGCCGCTGCATGGGCGCGCCCTTGCGGAAGCGCTCGAACGCCGCGATCGCCTGGGCGGGGGACTGGTTTTCACGACCCCAGCGAACCGCGCGCTCGAACATCTCGGATGGGTCGGTCGCGGTTGGGGTCAGGCTGTTCACCCGGATGCCGTGGCCGACCAGTTCCATCGCCGCCGAGCGGGTGAAGTTGAGCAGGCCGCATTTGGCGGTGCTGTAGGCGATGTTGCCCGGCTCGCCCTGATGGCCGGCGGTGGAGATGATGTTGAGGATGGCGCCGCCCTGAACGCCGCGGTCGATCATCGAGTGGGCCACGTACTTGGTGAACAGGAAGGCGCCGGTCAGGATGATGTCGGTCTGCCGGCGCCACTCGATCAGGGGCATGTCGAGCACGCCCTTCTTGTTGAAGATGGCGGCGTTGTTCACCAGGATGTCGATCTTGCCGAAAGCCGCCAGGCCGGCCGCGACGGCGGCTTCGACCTGAACCTCGTCGGTGACGTCGCAGGTGACGGCCAGGGCCTTGCCGCCCGCCCCGTTGATGAAGCGCGCGCAATCGGCGGCATTCTCGGCGCGCGCGTCGACGGCGATGATCGCCGCGCCTTCTTCGGCCAGGCCCTCGGCGATGCCGCCGCCGATGTTCGGGCTGGCGCCCGTCACCACGGCGACCTTGTCCTTCAAGCGCATGTCGGGGCCTTCAGTCTTAAGCTCGCGCCGGGGCGATCAGGAACGCCTTCGACGAATTGAAGATCCAGGTGCTGACGAAGTCGGTTTCCATCGGGCCGACGTCGAGTTCCTTCAGCGCGCCGGCCAGGCACATCCAGTTGAGGATCTCCTGCTGCCCGCTGTCCTCGACGGCCTTGGCGGGGTAGTTGCGCCAGACATCGTAGTCGCCGGTCCGCAGCGCCTCATACATCATCTCGTCCGCCGGCGTGTCCGGGTAAAGATAATAGTTCTTCTCTGTAAGGAACGCATGCGACCAGCCCGAGGAAGCCAGGAGGGCGACTCGCCAGGGCGAGTCCGCAAGGATCCGCGCCGTGGCTGCGCCCAGATCGAACAGGCGCCGGGGCGTCGGCGCCGGCGGGTCCAGATCGCTATCTTCGATGACCTTGTCGAAGTTCGGCAGGCCGCCGCGCTGGCAGATGACCTGGCGGCCGTAGCAGTTGATGGAGACCGGAATGATCGGGTAGGGGAAGCCGGTGCGATAATAGTCGAGATACAGCAGCGCGTTGGCGAACGCGTGTCCCAGGTTGTGATGCAGCGGCTTGTAGGAATAGGCGGTGTCGAAGCCGGCTTCGATCAGTTCCTTCGTCAGATGCTTGGCGGCGGCGACATTGCCGGGAACCTCGAACAGCTCGCCACCCTCTTCACCCCATACATTGTTCTGCGGCACCATGATCTTGTACTTGTCATAGGCGTTCACACAGTAGGGCGGGATGATATCTTCCTTGAAGTTCTCGTACTGATCGTCGCCCCAGATCAGCACGAAGTCCGGCTTGAAGGCGTCCAGCGCCGCGCGGGTCTTCATCATCGCGCCGACCAGGCGTTCACGATGGCGCGCCGCGGAGCTTACGCCCTCGTCATTGCCCCACTCGGTGCGCATGGCCTCGGGCCAGTTGGCGGGATCGCGCAGGCTTTCGGGCAGCCGGGGGTTTTGCAGCATCCGCTTGAGGATGAAAGCCATGCGCTCGTCCGGGCCGGTGAGCGGCGGATAATGGCTGATGCCCAGTGCGAGGATATCGCCCACGGTCTGCTCCCTGGTCCTTCACTATTGGTCCGACCATTAACGGGCGATGGTTGGATGTCAAGTGGCCGGCAGCACAATCGAGGCGCCGGTTTCGACTTGGAGACCGGTTCGCGGACGCGGCCGGAAGAGCGGTTTTTTGAGAATTGACGCATGGAAATCGCGGGCGTATCGATAGGTCAGACCATTTGGCGGCCCTGCCTGTATCGATCGCGGCGCGAGGCGACAAAGCACAATTTTGGAGGAAATCGAGCCGGCTATCGGCCTCCAAAAATCATGAGGAGCTCTTAGTGGATCTGGGGATAAAAGGGCGGACAGCCATCGTCTGCGGCGCCAGCAAGGGCCTTGGTAGGGCCTGCGCCGAAGCGCTCGCGGCCGAGGGGGCCGATCTCGTACTGACCGCCCGTAACGGTCATCAGCTCGAAGCCACGGCCGCGGAGGTGCGCGGGCAGTTCGGCGTCAATGTCTCGACCGCGGCGGGCGACATCACCACCAAGGCCGGCATGGACGCCGCGCTGGCCGTCTGTCCCGCGCCGGATATCCTGATCAACAACGCCGGGGGGCCTCCGGTCGGCGACTGGCGCACCTTCGAGCGCGAGCAATGGCTGGCCGCGGCGGAAAGCAACATGGTCACCGCCATCATGCTCATCCGCGCCGTCGTCGACGGCATGGCCGAGAGGGGCTTCGGCCGCATCATCAACATCACCTCGGCGATGGTGAAGCAGCCCAATCCCAATCTCAGCCTGTCGGTGGCGGCGCGTCTTGGCCTGACCGGCTTCGTGAAGGCGATCGCGCCGTCGTACGTGAAGTCCAACGTCACCATCAACAATCTGCTTCCCGAGCAGTTCGCCACCGATCGGCTGAAGTCGAACATCGCCAAGCTGTCTGGCAATACCGACAAGACGATCGACCAGCTCATGGAGGCAAGCGCCAAGGCGAGCACCGCCGGCCGGTTCGGACGGGTCGAGGAGTTCGGCGCGGTCTGCGCCTTCTACTGCAGCGAACACGCCGGATTCCTGACCGGGCAGAACGTCATGCTCGACGGCGGCCGCTACCCAGGCGTGTTCTAGGATTGCCCCAGCGATGACCCAGGCCGCCGTCACCCTCGACGACAAGTACGCCCTCGAAAAGGGCCGCGTCTATCTGACGGGGATCCAGGCCCTGGTGCGTCTGCCGATCGCGCAGCGCCAGCGCGATCGCGCGGCGGGACTGAATACCGGGGCCTTCATCTCCGGTTATCGCGGCTCACCCCTCGGCGGCTACGACCAGGCGCTCTGGCGCGCCAAGGCGTTCCTGGCGGCGGAGGACATCCACTTCGTCCCGGGGGTCAACGAAGACCTCGCCGCGACGGCGGTGTGGGGCTCGCAGCAGACCAATCTGTTCGGTCCCACCCGCGTCGATGGCGTGATCGGCATCTGGTACGGCAAGGGACCGGGCGTCGACCGCTCGATCGACGTGTTCAAGCACGCCAACGCCGCCGGGGTCGATCCTAGGGGCGGCGTCCTTGCGGTGGTCGGCGACGACCACGGCTGCCAGTCCTCCACGCTCGCCCACCAGAGCGAGCAGGTCCTGATCTCGGCGATGATGCCGGTGCTCAACCCGGCCACCGTGCAGGAATACATCGACTTCGGCCTGATGGGGGTCGCGTTGTCGCGCTACTCGGGGTGCTGGGTCGGTTTCAAAGCGGTCACAGAGACCGTCGAGAGCAGCGCCTCGATCTCCATCGATCCGGCCGGCTTCGTCATCAACACACCACAGGACTTCGTTCTCCCCGAGGGTGGCCTCGGCATCCGCTGGCCCGCCCCACCGCTGGAGCTGGAGCGGCGGCTGCATGGCCCGAAGATGCAGGCGATCGCGGCCTTCGCACGCGCCAATCGGCTCGACTGGTCGGTGTGGAACGCGCCGGGCGCGCGGATCGGTGTGTTCACCACCGGAAAGGCCTACCTCGACGTGCGTCAGGCGTTCGACCAGCTCGGCATCGACGAGCGCCGGGCCGCGGCGCTGGGGATCTCGCTCTACAAGGTCGGACTGACCTGGCCGCTCGAGACCCGGGGCGCCATCGCCTTCGCGCGCGACCTCGAGGAGGTCGTCGTGGTCGAGGAGAAGCGCGGCTTCATCGAAGACCAGCTGCTCAAGGCCCTCTACAACCTGCCCCGCCGCCCCACCGTCGTCGGCAAGACCGACGAGGCCGGCCAGGTGCTGTTTCCCTCCGAGGGCGAACTCGATCCGTTGCGCGTGGCCCTGGCGCTCGGCCAGCGGCTGGTCGACCGCTGCGGCGACCAGGCCCTGCACCAGACCCTCGCGCGCCTTGTCGAACGGGCGGCTGTCCCGATGATCGCGCCGGCGAGCCTTTCGCGCACGCCGTTCTTCTGCGCGGGCTGTCCGCACAGCACCTCCACCCGCGTGCCGGAGGGCAGCCGCGCCATGGCCGGCATCGGCTGCCACGGCATGGCCGGCGCCATACCCGAACGCCGCACCGCCACCATCACCCACATGGGCGGGGAGGGGGTCACCTGGATCGGCCAGTCGCCGTTCAACGGCGGCGCGCACATCTTCCAGAACCTCGGCGACGGCACCTACTACCACTCCGGACTGCTGGCCATCCGCGCCGCCGCCGCGGCCGGGGTCAACATCACCTACAAGATCCTGTTCAACGACGCGGTGGCCATGACCGGCGGCCAGCAGCACGACGGCCCGCTCAGCGTCGCCGACATCACCCATCAGGTCGCCGCCGAAGGCGCGCGCAAGATCTACGTCGTCACCGACGAGCCCGACAAATACCCCAGCGACGCCGGCTTCGCTCCAGGCGTCGTCGTGCGCCATCGCGAGCACCTCGACGCCGTTCAGCGCGAACTGCGCGAGATCCCCGGCCTGACCGTGCTGGTCTACGACCAGGCCTGCGCGGCCGAGAAGCGGCGCAAGCGCAAGCGCGGCCTCTATCCCGATCCGCCCAAGCGGGTGTTCATCAACGACCGCGTCTGCGAGGGCTGCGGCGACTGCTCCGAGAAGTCCAACTGCGTCGCGGTCAAACCTTTGGAGACCGAGTTCGGACGTAAGCGCCGGATTGACCAGTCGGACTGCAACAAGGACTTCTCGTGCCTGAACGGGTTCTGCCCGAGCTTCGTCACCGTTCATGGCGCCAAGGTGCGCAAGGCGACGCGGGCCCCCTCCGATAGCGGAGTGGACCACTTCAGCGACCTCCCCACACCCCCTCTTCCCACCCTCGACGAGCCCTGTCAGATCCTCGTTACAGGCATCGGCGGCACCGGTGTAATCACCGTCGGAGCCCTGCTGGGCATGGCCGCGCACATCGAAGGCAAGGGCTGCACGGTGCTCGATTTCACCGGCCTGGCCCAGAAGAACGGCGCGGTGATGAGCCACATCCGGCTCTCGCGCAGCCCCGACGAGCTCCATGCGGTGCGCATTGCCCCCGGTGAGACCGACGTGCTGATCGCCTGCGACATGCTGGTGGCCGCGAGCCCCGGAGCGCTCTCGCGCATGGACCGCTCGAACACCCGGGCGGTGGTCAACGACCATGTCCAGCCGACCGCCGAGTTCGTGCGCAACACCCAGCTCGATTTCCAGTCGGCCGGCACGCGGCGCGCGATCCGCGCGGCGGTGGCCGACGATCCCGTGTTCGTAAATGCGACCGGTCTCGCCACCAGTCTGATGGGAGATTCTATCGCTACCAACCTGTTTATGCTCGGCTTTGCGTGGCAGAAAGGCCTGCTGCCGCTCGGCCTCGCCGCTATCGAACAGGCCATCGACCTGAACGGGACCGCGGTCGAGGCCAACAAGCGCACCTTCGCCTGGGGGCGCCTGGCCGCCCATGATCTCGCGGCGGTCGAGGCCATAGCGCGGCCGGGCATGCGCGAGGAGGGCAGGGCGGAAGAGTCCCTCGACACCCTCGTCGCGCGCCGGACGCAGGAACTGACGCTCTACCAGAACGGCGCCTACGCGGCGCGCTACGGCAAGCTCGTCGCCGAGGCCGCGTCAGCCGAAGCCCGCCTGGGCCAAGGTGTTGATTTCGCTGAGGCCGTGGCGCGCAACCTCTACAAGCTCATGGCCTACAAGGACGAATACGAGGTCGCGCGCCTATACGCTGACGGCGCCTTCAGGCGCCAGCTCTCGGCCCAGTTCGAGGACGGCTACCGGCTGGAATTCCACCTCGCCGCGCCCCTGCTGGCCAAGCGCGATCCGCAAACCGGCGAACTTCGCAAGCAGTCCTACGGCGCCTGGATGCTGGAGGCTTTTGGCCTTCTGGCGCACGGCAAGGCGCTGCGCGGCACCTGGGCCGATCCATTTGGGCACACCAAGGATCGTCGTCTTGAGCGCCAGTTGATCGCCGACTACGAGACGCTCATGCGCCGCGTGGGGTCCCAGCTGACCCCCGCTAACCACGCCGCAGCGGTGGCCCTGGCCGAGTGGCCGCAGCTTATCCGCGGATATGGGCATGTTAAGCTCCGCAGTCTCGAAACGGCGCAGGCGAAGTTGCAAGAGCTGCTGGACGGGTTCGAAACCGCCGACTCCCTCGGCGCCATGGCGGCATGACAATGAAGCGGTGGGTACTCGCGTCGCCGATTGAAGGCGCGCCCAAGACGGCGAACTTCGCGCTCATGGACGAACTCATCCGCGATCCGGAGCCGGGTGAGATCGGCGTCAGGCTCGCGTATCATACGGTAGCGCCCGGCATTCGCGCCAAGCTCGCCCGCGAGACCTACGCCGCCAGGGTGAAGCCTGGCGAAACCATTCCCGGTATGGGCGTCGGCGTTGTCGCCACGTCGAACCATACCGCCTTTGCGCTCGGCGATCTGGTGTCGGGTGAGCTGGGCTGGGCCACCGACACGGTCGTCTGCGCCGAAAAAGTTCAACGGCTCGACTGGCGCCACTATGAAACCACGCCGATCCATTCGGCGCTCGGCGTTCTGGGCCCCGCGGGGCTGACCGCCTATTTCGGTCTGCGGCGTGTCGCCAGGATCGAGGCCGGCGAGACCGTGCTGATTTCGTCGGCAGCCGGCGCGGTCGGCGCCGCCGCTGGCCAGATGGCCCGCATCCTCGGCTCCCGCGTGGTCGGGCTGGCGGGGTCGAACGACAAATGCCGCGAGCTCGTCGACACGTTCCGCTTTGACGCTGCTCTCAACTACCGTGATGAGTCCGATCTCGATGCGGCCATCCAGCGCGCCTGCCCCGACGGGGTGAACGTCTATTTCGACAATGTCGGCGGCGCGGTGACGGACGCCGCGATCCGCTGCATGGCGATCAACGGGCGGGTCGTGGTGTGCGGCCAGACCAGCGAATACAGCACCGCCGAACCGCGTGGCTGGCGTGAGACTACAACCATCATCACAAAGCGGCTGAAAATCGAAGGCTTCATCCTGTTCGACTTCGCCGCTGAATTCGCCGAAGCGGCGGAGCAGATCAGCCAATGGTTGGCGATAGGACAAATCCTCGACCGACCGACAATTGTCGATGGCGTCGAAAACGCGGTGGACGCCTTCATCTCAATCTTCGGCGATCGGCCGCCCGGGCGTTTGCTTGTCCGAACCGATCCCACGGCATGCTGAACATGGCAGGAGAACTCTAGTGGACTTCAATTTTCCCCCGGAAGACGATCCGCGCCGCGTCGAAATCAGAAGCTGGTTCGAGGTCAACCCGTCGCCGACCTATAAGCAACTCGCCGATCGCGGCCTGAGCGCACCTAACTGGCCCGCGCCCTGGGGGCTTGGGGCGGACACCGAGATGATGCTGATAATCGAGGAAGAATTCGCCCGGGCCGGTGTCCGTCGTCCGAGTGCGATCAACCCGATCGGGGTCAATCAGTGCGGACAGTCGCTGTTGACCTGGGGCACCGAGGCGCAGCGGCAAAGATACATCCCGCCCGCGCTGGCCTGCGAGGAGCGCTGGTGCATGCTGTTCTCGGAACCGTCAGGCGGCTCCGACCTCGGCAATGCGCGCACAACGGCCCGGCGCGAGGGCGATCACTACGTCATCAACGGCCAGAAGATCTGGAATTCGATGGCCGATATCTCTCAAATCGGCGTCGTCGTCGCGCGAACCGACAGCAGCGCGCCCAAGCACCAGGGCCTTTCCCAGTTCATCGTCGAGATGAAGACGCCCGGGATCACTGTCCGCCCGATCATAGACATGACCGGCGAGGCTCACGAGTACAACGAGGTGTTCTTCGACAACGTCCGCGTGCCCGCCGAGAACCGGCTAGGGAACGAGGGTGACGGGTGGCGCATCACCATGGAGCAGCTTCAGAGCGAACGCCAGAGCATGACCAAGCCGGGCGCGGTGTGGGGCGCCGGCCCGACGGCGCGGGAACTCGTCGATGGTCTGATCAAGACCGGCCGGATCAAGAACCCGCTGATCCGAGACGAAGCGGCCAAGCTCTACATCGAAGGCGAACTGCTGCGACTGCTCAGCATGCGGAGTCTCAGCAACAAGATCAACGGCAAGCCATCCGGCCTCGAGGGCAATATCGGCAAGATGATCGCCTCGCCGCACGGACAGAAGATGACCGATCTTGCCAAGCGCAGCGAGGGCGTCGCCGGCATGGTCGCAGACGCCGAGGCGTTGCCGTTGCCGCAGAAAGACTACGGGATCTTCGACAGCTGGGACTACGCCTATTGGTTCAGTCCGGCGACAACGCTCGGCGTGGGGACTCAGGAAATCCTCAAGAATTCGGTCGCCGAACGCCTGCTCGGTCTGCCACGCGATTCCGACCCCAGCGCTCGCGTTCCCTACAACACGGTCAATGCGCCAAAGCTCAGAGCCGTCTGAGACTGCAGGACACAAGACATGAATTTCACCCTCGACGACGACCACATCGCGTTGCGCGACTCCGCCCAGGTGTTTCTCGACAAAGAGGTCGATCTCACCCCACTCCTGAAGCCCGGCGCGACCGTTGCTGCTGCCCGATATGATTCTCTCTGGGCAAAGATCGTCGATCTCGGCTGGCCAGGGATCGTCATCCCGGAGGTCTATGGAGGCCTCGGACTCGACTATTTGAACCTGATCATGATCATTGGCGAAATGGGCCGGACCCTCGCGCCCACGCCCCTCTTTGGGACGCTGGCTGGCGTCTGGACGATCCTGGCGGCGGGTTCTGAAACCCAGAAAACCCGGCTGCTCGGTGAGGTGGCAGGTGGCGCAACCACCTTGGCCTTGGCCATCGCCGACGGCGATGGCTGCTATGATGCGCCGGGCGCGGACGCCCGGGCCACCGCCGTCGATGGAGGTCACCAAATCACGGGAAGCAAGTCCTTCGTGGTCGATGCGGCGGCGGCCGACAAGCTCGTCGTCGCCGCCGTCCTCGACGGCCAGCGCCGTTACTTCATTGTCGATCGCGATGCGCCCGGGCTCGAGATTGAGCTGGTCGCCTGGAGAGACATCACCCGCCAGGTCGCCACGGTGCGCTTCGACAACACGCCGGCCGAACGTCTCGACGGTCCCCCGGCCCACATCTGGCCGTTCGTCCGGGACCGCCTCTACCTGGTGCTCGCCGCCGAGAGCGCGGCCGGCGCTCAGGCGGCGCTCACCATGGCCATCGACTATGCCAAGGAGCGGGTCGCCTTCGGCCGTCCGATCGGCGCTTTCCAGGCCATCAAGCATCAGCTCGCCGAGATCGCCGGCCAGACCGAATGCGCCAGTGCGGCGGTGCAATACGCCGCCTGGGCGCTCAGCGTCGACGACCCCAAGGCCTCGCTGGCCGCCACCATGGCGCA
>Ga0302314_10020809_pt1 | contig 10837 bp, 10 predicted proteins | sample III_Palsa_N2_3_FD_200533 | JGI IMG/M metagenome (GOLD analysis project Ga0302314, IMG submission 200533) | Peat permafrost microbial communities from Stordalen Mire near Abisko, Sweden - III_Palsa_N2_3 | ecosystem: Environmental > Terrestrial > Soil > Palsa > Peat permafrost | place: Sweden... | reverse complement strand
TATCTGTGGAACTGTATGTTGGCAACCTTCCTTGGTCGATGACCGAAGAAGACGTTACGAATCTCTTCGCCGCTCACGGCGTTGTCGAGCGAGCCAAGCTCATTATGGATCGTGACACCGGTCGTAGCCGTGGTTTCGCTTTCGTCACCATGCGCAACCAGGAAGAAGGCCAGGCAGCGATCACCACGCTCAATGGCTCGGAGCAGCAGGGCCGGTCGATCACCGTCCGTCAAGCTGAGCCCCGTCAGCCCGGCGGCGCCGGCGGCGGCGGCGGTGGTGGCGGCGGCGGACGTGGTGGCTTCGGCGGCGGTGGCGGCGGCGGCGGTGGTCGTCGTGAAGACCGCGGCGGCGGCGGCGGCGGCGGCGGCGGTTTCGGCCGCGACCGTCGCTAATTCCCTTCACCGGGATTAGCGCGTCGAGTCGTTCGGATGGGTGGTGACCGGTCAGGATTCCTGATCGGTCGCCCCCTCCGTCGGATTCTCACAACACGGCACTCATGTACCACAGCGGCGTGATCCTGGAAACAGGCTTACGACGCTGTGGTATTGTCGTGTCATGACGGAATCCGCCGCATCGCGGGCTCCTGGGACCTCGAGAACGGTGGGCCGTCACGGCAGCGCTCACGGGGGCTTGGCTGAGATGCTCAGATCGGGAACACAGCGGATCGGCATCCGCAGGCTCGTGCGGACTATCCCGGTTCAGGCCGAGGCGCTGAGCAGGGCGCGACGCTGGGCGTCCGCCGAGAGGTCACGGGCCATCATGGTCGAGAACAGGATCTCGATGAAGGTCGGATCCACGCCGTGCGCCTTGGCCCACAGGCAGCGCTGCTGGATGCCGGTCAGCAGGCGTTCGGTGCGCGGCTGCTCATTGGGCAGCGGCGTGAAGCGCAGCGCCGCCGCGGTCACCTGCTCGCGCCGGGCGAGCATGGCGATGATCTGCTCGTCGATCGCGTCGATCTCCATGCGCGCCTTGGCCAGGGTCGACAGATCCGGCGGGCGCATGGGCGGGACGTCACGCAAAGGGCGGGGCATGGGCTGCGAGCCTGTGCAGAAGGCGGCGATGACAACGGATTGCTATGCAGCCCGAACGAGCAGATGACGGGATCATGACGACGTCATGCGCGAACGCTTCGGGTCCTGAACGCAGCCGGCGCCCATCCGCCGCCATCATGCGATCAATGGCAGCTGCGGCCGAGACGCGCCAGGCGCCACCAGTTGTACGGGAAGGCGGCGGCGAATCCCGCCACCTCGCCGATCAGCAGGATGCCGAGGTAGCCGGCCCAGGGCAGCTGCATGCGCATGCCGCCGGTCAGGCCCAGATCCACGGCATTCATCGCTATTTCCATGCTGATCATCGACACCAGGCTCATCCCGAGGGCGAGGCGCAGGGCCCTCGCCAGGGGCTGGCCCTGGGTGCGCAGGTAGAGGGTTTCGAACAGCACCGAGGTCACCAGCCCGGCGCCGATCGCCAGGACCATGACCAGTGCGAAAGACGCGTGCGGCAGGTACAGCCGGCTGAACACCACCACCCCGACATCGCCCAGGCTGCAACCAAACAGGCACAGCGCGGTGTTGCGGGCCGCGCTGCCGGCATGGGCCCGCAGCGGCGTGGTGGGCGCTGGGACGGTGGCGGCCAGGAGCGGCGCGTGCTGGGCGGCGGCATGGCAGCACGCGGTGCCCTGCGGCGTGGCGCTCGGCACTGCCGCCGGGGCGCGGGAGGTGGGGAGCGGTGCCGCCGGGATGATGGAGGAGATGGTCATGGATGCCGTTCGGCATGCTAGCGCGGCGCAGGCGCGCGAGAACCGCTCAGCCCGGGCTGCCGCAGGCTCAGGGGGCGGAGCTGGAGAGCGGTGCCGCAGCAGGAGCGTCCAGCGACACGGCGAGCGCCGTGCGCTCCATGCTGGCCAGGCCGGTGGCGAACTTGCCGCCGATCATCGCATCCATGTCGATGAGCAGATGCATGAGCTTGGCGACGAAGGTGCAGTGACCGTGCATGGTCCAGGTCACCACGGCGCTGGCAGCCGTGACCGGCACGATGGTGAACTGGACGTCGCCGCGCGCGGCGAAGGGTGTGAGGAAGACGAGGTCGATGCGCACCCGGCCCGGTGCCTCGCTGTCGCTGATCGCCATGGTGCCCGCGCCGACGCGCCGGTTGCCGCTCCAGCGGTAGTGGGCGCCTACCCCCGCGGGCGGACCGCTGAGCGTGACCACGACCTGCGGGTCATCGGCAAGCCAGGGTGTCCATGACGACCAGCGGGCGAACTCGTTGACCAGCGGGAAGATGGCCGCGGCCGGCGCCGCGATGGTCCGGCTGCGGGTGACGGTGTAGTGGTCGGGCCTGCGGCTGATGAGCAGGCCCAGCACCCCCAGCACCAGGACCATGGCCAGACAGACGATCAGGACGGTGATCACGGCGGCCTCCGGGGTTCCCGACAGCGTTGGGGCTGATGGGGCCCGGATCAAGCGGCGATCACTCGTGTCATCCGTCACCAATGCCGGCCTGCCGCGGGTGATGACCAATCGACCCGGGGTGCGGTACGGCCTGCGCAACCGCTCCTGCGCTGGCGACCCGCCATGCTTCCGGCTGCGCTCCATCCGATAATCTGGACCATGGTCGCCGGGTCGCGGAGCTCGACTCCCTGCCTCCCCGTGCGGCCGCGGGAGGTCCCATGGGAATCATTCCCTCAACCGTGGCGCTGCCACAGCCCCTGACCTCGCTTGCGACCACGGGCTCAGTGCAGCGGCATCGCCCGGCCGGGATGTCGCCGACCAAGGACATCCGTATCCGGTTGACCAGCACGGACCATCAGGCCCTCAAGCGCATCGCCGTGCGTTTCGGCATGACCCTGGGTGAGGTGGCGCGCAACCTCCTGCAGGGCGTTCCGCTGCCGCGCAGCTGCAGCGACCGCCCGCCCCTGGGCGATGCCATCCTGTCCCGGGACCTGGCGAGCATGCGCCTGCAGCTGCTGCGCGCGATGCGCGCCCTGGCCGTGGCCGGGGATCGGCGCGCCGCCGCAACGGGTCATCCGGCCGCGGGCATGCTGCGCCCGCACCTGGCGACGCTGGCGCTGGAGCGTGAGGTCCAGCACTGCGTGGCGGGATTGGAATGCGTGATCACGGCGCTGCTGACCGGTACGCGATGAGCACGCTGCGCCGTGCCGATGCCGAGCTGCCAGCGGACGCGCCAGCCGGCGGGCAGCCGTCCCGGCGTCCCGCAGCCGCAGTGCCGGGCGTCGTCGCGGCGGATGGCTGGGCAGCGCGTCTGCCCGGGCCTGCGGTGGCCAGGCCCGACGTGGCTCTGGTGCATGACCCGGGGGCCGTGCCTGAGCAGACGGTGGTCTCCTGGCCGGTGGCCGTGCCCAGCGCGGAGCAGGTGGCGGCGGCGTGCGTGGAGCTAGCGGCCATGCCGCTGGGCCGGGAGGGGGTCCGCCACCATCGCGCCAAGATGGAGCAGTTCCGTCTGCTGAAGGTGATGGTCGGCAAGACCCGGCCGGCGCCACCGCTGGTGCGCGCCCAGGAGCGGGCCGCAGCGCTCGGCTGGACGCAGACCGCGGCCACGGCCGCGGCGCGGGCGCTGGTCCAGCTGCGCCTGGCGCGGGCGGGCATGCCCGCCTGCCTGGAACTCGATGGCGGGGGCTATTGCGGTCCGGAACTGGCCACGCCGGCCGGGGTGCTGCTGGGCACCTCCTTCGGCCTGCAGCGCGGCAGCCACCAGAGCGTCACCGACTGTTTGGAGAACAGCTACGCCGCGCTGCGACCGCAGCGTGGCGTGCGCCTGCCGTGGATGCACTGGGTCGGCGCCTATGGCCGCCCCGTGCCGCCCGCCGCCCTGGCCTATGACGGGATGGCGCTGATGGCCGGCATGGCGCTGGATCCGGAGCACCACGCCTGGGCGCTGTTCGGCCATGCGACGCACTGGCACCTGGTGGCCTGCCGGGTGCGCGACGATGGCCGCACCCTCGCCATTCCGGAGCCGGGTCTGTCGCTGCGCACCACGGTCGACGGGCTCGATGCGGAGAGCGGCTTTCGCAGCGCCTACGACATGCCTGGACCGCCACGGGGCCGATTGGTTGGGCCGATCAGCACCGGCCGCTTGTGCGCGCAGCTGCGCGGGCGGGACGCCGCTGGAGAGCTGACCATCGAGGAGGTGGCCCTGCAGGGGCCGGAATGGGCGATGCGCATCAGCCGTCTCGGCGCACCCCCGCCGCGCGTCAGCGGCCTGTTGATGCTGGCCAAGCCCTCCTACCGGCATGTCGCCGGGATCATCCGCCATTGCATGGACGGCGATGAGTAGCGGATCGCCACGGCGGACCGGGCTGGCAGCCAGCGCCCCGGTGGTCATGCCGGAATGGACATATCGCCGCCTGAGCGGCCATGGCCAGAAGGTCGATGGCGCCTAGCGTGGGGCGATGCGCACCCTTTGCGACCTCGGTGGATCCTGGCAGGCCCGCTGGTTCGATGGCTGGCGGGGCGGCCAGCACCACCACGCCGAACGCCCCGACTCCGATCCCAGACGCTGGATGGACGTGGTGGTGCCGGGCGAGATCCACTGCGACCTGCAGGCCGCCGAGCTGATCGCGGATGTCGATACCGGCACCGGCGCGCTCGAGGCGCGCTGGGTCGAGGAGATGCTGTGGAGCTTCCGCCGCACGGTAGAGGTCCCGGCAGAACGCCTGCAGGATTCCTGCCTGCTGGTCTTCGAGCGCCTCGAGCTGGTGGCGCGCATCGTCCTCAATGGCCAGGAGGTCGGCCGGCACGCGAACGCCTTCCTGCCATGCCGGATCGATCTCACCGGCAAGCTGAAGGAGGGATCCAACCTGCTGGTCGTGCATCTCGATTCCGGGCTTTTCGACGCGGCCGACAAGCCCGCCGCCGGCTACATGGGCTTCATCGACCAGAAGCTGCACAAGCGCCACTGGCTGCGCACCCCGCAATGCCAGTTCGGCTGGGACTGGTCGCCGCGCCTGATGAATGTCGGCATCACCGCCCCGGTGCGCCTGGAATGGACCAGTGCTGCGGTGCGCGTCGAGCGCATGGTGCCGCTGGTCACGGTCAGCGACGATCTCAGCGAGGGCCGGGTGCGGCTGCGCATCGTCCTGCAGGGGCTGCGTCCCACGCCGCAGACGGTGGTCCTGACCGCGACGCTCACGGGCGGTGCGCTGGGGGCGGCCGTCAGCGTCACGGTCTCTGCCCCGATCGCATCGGGCACGCAGGTGACGCAGCTGGAGCTGCACGTGCCCGGCCCGGCGCTGTGGTGGCCGGTGCACGAGGGTCCGCAGACCCTGCATGCGCTGACGCTCACCGTGCAGCAGGATGGCGAGGAGCTCGCCAGCGCCCAGGCGCGCATCGGCTTCCGGCGCGCGCGGGTGGTGCAGTCGGATCTGCCCGAGGGGGGCTCGACCTTCGCCATCGAGGTCAACAACCGCCTGATCTTCGCCAAGGGCGGCAACTTCGTGCCGGCGGACATCATCCGCGCGCGCATCGATAGCACCCGCTATGAGGTCCTGATCGAGCGCGCGCTGGCGGCGAATTTCAACCTGCTGCGGGTATGGGGCGGGGGACTGTACGAGGCTGACGACTTCTATGCGCTGTGCGACGAGCGCGGCATCCTGGTCTGGCAGGAGTTCATCTTCGCCTGCGCGCGCTATCCCGGGCAGGACGAGGCCTTCTACCAGTCGGTCCGCGCCGAGGCGGTGCACAACATCCGCCGCCTCGCCGGGCATCCGAGCCTGGTATTGTGGTGCGGCAACAACGAGCTGGAATGGGCCTACTGGCAGGGAGGCGAGCACGGCATGGTGCTGCCCGACCATGCGCTCTTCCATCACCTGCTGCCGCGCCTGCTCTTAGAGGAGGATCCGACCCGGCATTACCTGCCCTCATCGCCATGGTCGCCGGTCGGCTATCCCAACCGCGATGATGCCGGCAACCAGCATCCCTGGGCCACGACCATGGCCGATGGCGAGTTCCGCGCCTACCGCGCGATGACCTGCCGCTTCGCCAATGAGGGCGGCATCCTCGGGCCCACCGCGCTGGCCACGGTGCTGGAGTGCCTGCCCGCGAAGCAGCGCCGCTTCGGCTCGCTGGCCTTCCGCATCCATGACAATGCCACCGAGGCCTGGCATGAGCCGCGCGGCATCGACCACGCCTTCCGCGCATGGACCGGCAAGGATCCCTACGAGATCCCGCTCGCGGACTGGGTGTTCTGGGCCGGGCTGCTGCAGGGCGAGGGCTTGCGCGAATACTGCGACAACTTCCGCAGGCGCATGTTCACCTCCGCGGCCTCGGTATTCTGGATGTTCAACGACTGCTGGCCGGCGACGCGCAGCTGGACGATCGTCGACCACCGCCTGCGGCGCACGCCCTCCTACCACCCGGTGCGCCGCGCCATGGCGCGTACCGCGGTGGTCCTGGCCATCGCGGGCGACGAGGTCCAGGTCTTCGCCATCAATGACAGCCAGGAGGTGCTGACGACGACGCTGCGCTATGGCGTGTTCCGTCTTAGTGGCGGCATGGTCGGCGATTGGACCATGCCCTGCACGGTGCCGGCGCACGCCTCGACCCTGGTGGCGCGCTTTGCCCGCAGCCTGTGGAGCGATGACCGAGGGCAGATCGCCTTTGCCGAGCTGAGTGCTGGGGATGCGCTGCTGGCGCGCAACCGCCTGATCCTGCCGCGCTTCAGCGAGCTGGCCTGGCCTGTGGGGCAGCCCGTGGTGACGATCACCGTCGCCGCGGGTATCGCGACCTTCGCCTGCCCGGTCTACGTCTGGGGCGTGTGCCTGGATCTCGACGGTGAACTGGATCTGGCCGACAACATGTTCGACCTCTATCCCGGCATCCCCTACCGCATGCCCTGGAGCGGGACTGCCCCACCGCAGATCGTGCGCCTCGGCAACCTGTCCTGAGGGCCGGAGGGTTCAGCCGGCGCCCGGCCCGGAGCCTTTGGTGGGCAGCAGGGTGTCGAGATGGCCTTCGAGGTGGCTGAGGTAGTCGACCATCAGGAAGCGCAGCGTCGCCGGACCACCCTCGGTCCAGACATGGTCCCGCATGCGGGGATCGATGTGCTCGATCAGGTGCAGGACACGGCCGTTGAGCACCGTCCACTCGCTGATCAGATCGTCCCAGGGTCGCTGGGCATGGAATTGCGCGGCGACCCACTCATCCGGATCATAGACCGGAAAACTGAGCAGCTGCGCATGCTGCAGGCGCACGAAGCGCTGGATGTTGTTGAGCGCTGAATCGATGAGGTGCCCGAGGATCTCGGCATGGGACCAGGTGGAGCTGCCAGGCGGCCGGGCATGGGGCTGCGCAATGCGTGCCAGCGCCGGGGGCACGTGCGCCAGGAGGTCGCGCAGCTGGGCCGTGGCCTGTTCCACGCTGCGGGATGCGGATGGGATGGTCATGATGTCATGCTCGACGTGGGAAGATCCGGCCAAGGACGGATTCCGGCTCCATGCAATGAACCGTGGGATGGACCAGCCCCGTGATGCGATCCTCGAGATTCAGGATGCATGGCCAGGAACCATCCCTAGGGTTTTCAACATGCACCACGCCCGCTGGTCGATGGCGCTGATCTGGTCGTTGGGACTGTCCCTTTTTCCCAGCTTGGCTGCTGAAACGCTTACCGCAATCCCTGCATCAGCGCCGGCCTCAGCGCCGGCCTCAGCGCCAGCGGTCGCGTCCACGCCGAGCGCTAGCGCGCCGCCTCTGGCTACCGCTCACTCGACTCCGACCGCTGCTCCTCCCGGTGCGCCCGCGCCGACCATGGAGCAGATCACGTCCATTGTGCGGCAAGCCTACCTGCATCGTGACGGCACATGGTACGGGCGGACTTCGACCACGCTCAAAGGCAATGCCTCCGTCATCGAATTCCAGCTAGTGACGCTTGGCAGCAACTTCGTGCTGTCCTGGCGTCCACTCGCTGCGCCAACGCTCCATCAGCATGGACAGCTCGACATCAATGGCACGTCGGCCAGAGTGACGGTGTATGTGGGTGATGCCACGGGACCAGCCATGCAGAGCACGGGGTCGGTTGAGCTGATGGTGGCTGAAGCTCAGGGGATCTCGGGCGGCAGCGCCTCACTGACGTATGGCCTGTGGTCGGGATTTCTCGATCAGATCCTGCCCCGGTCGCCCTGGATCATCACCACCGTCCCCAACGGTGTTCAGATCGCTGGACTGAGTGCTACCGGGAACTGCCAAGTCATCCTGCGCCAGGGGCATATCCTGGAATGCCATGAGCAGATGACGCACCAGGTCACGGCGATCGACCCATTTGCCAAAATGAGCGATGAGCAGATCAGCGCGATGCTTGAAAGCGCGGGCCTGCCGACCACCGCGCAAGGCATCGCCAATGTGCGTTCGAATGGACGCATGTTTCAGTCCATGAGTGGCGATCCGTCGCTGACCTTCAACACCGATACCATCTTTGCGGCGTCGCCGCTCGCGCCATTGCCGTCCCCTGCCCAGGCGGCGGCAGTGGGGGAGGTGCTTCCTGCGCCGATGGATCTCACGCACCTGACCGCCACCGTGACCGCTGCGCGGGCGGCAGGCACGGCGGCCCTGACGTCGCATGACTTGCAGACCCTGCTTGCTGCAGATCAGGAGGTGTGCAAGGCCGTCATCGCCATGATGAGCTTTCAGATGGCCGCCAGAGGGCGCGATGACACCGGGGGAGACGCTGCCATCTCAACCCTCGATGAAAGCGGCATGAACCAGCTGCAACGGGACCTCTCCAAGGCCCTGGGCGCGGTCCTGCAGGCCTCCATTGCACCGGGAACGGTGCGCATGCCCGAGCTCAAGGATCCGTAGGAATCCGCCGGCCATCCGTCGGCCAGGGCTGCTCCCCGCAGCCCCTGGTTGATTGGACGACGAGCAGCCTACCCTGCTCGTCCCTGGAGCTCGCGTGACCATCGATCTGACGCGTGAAGCGGACTTTTCCGATCTCTTTGCCATCACCACACCGATCGAGCACATCGAGCTCCTGCGCTTCGACTGCCTGGTGCCGCGCCATTTCTCCTTCGGCAGCTGGCACAACCGCCAGCACGGCGTGCTGCGGCTCTCCAGCGGCGGCCACAGCGGCCTGGCCGAGGATATGCTCAGCTCCAACCAGCCCGACATGGTGCTGGCGCAGAAGGGGGAGGTCTTCCGCGAACTCGACGGCATGACCATCGGCCAGGCCCTGCGCGGCGCCTATGAGGGCACCCTGGCCCTCAAGGATGCGCACCGCGAGATGGCCGAGATCGCACTCCTCGACCTGGCCGGCCGTCTGCAGGAAAGGCCCGCGCTCGAGATGCTGGGCCTGCACACCACCGGCTACGTCAACGGCACGCCGAGCATCCTCAGCGACGACCCCGAGAAGGTACGCCGCGAAGCGGCCATGCACCGCGAGCGGGGCTACACCGCGAACCTCAAGATCAAGCTCTTCGGCAAGCCCGAGCTCGACCGCACCCTGGTCGCCACGGCGCGTTCCATGATGGCTCCGGGGTCGTATCTGTCGGGCGATGTCAATTCCGGCTATGGCAAGACGTCCGAGGGCGTGCGCGTAAGCGACCTGGCCGTGAGCCTGCGCCACCTCCATGACCTGGGACTCGATGGCTGCGAGGACCCGGCCGAGATGCCGGTCGCCGACTGGGTGGCCCTGCAGGCCCTGGTCCTGCCCCAGGACCTGATCCCGGACGTGGTGCTGCGTCCGGCGCGCTCCTCGCGACTGACCGTGGTCGCGGGCATGGGCCGGAAATTCAACATCCATCCCGGCTGCACGAGCGGGTTGCTGCAGGCGATCCAGCTCGGGCGGCGCATCTGCGCGCTCGGCGCCCAGCTGGTGATCGGCGACAACAGCCTGATCGGGCCGGCCTGCAACTTCTGGCAGCAGCTGGCGATCGGTTTCGGCGCCGGCTGGTGCGAGGCGGTCGAGAAGCCGGAGGACACCGAGGATTTCCTGCGCTGCATCACCCATCGCCCCGTGACCCTGCAATCCGGCGGCCGCCTCGGGCTGACCGGACTGCGTCCAGGCTTCGGTCTGGGTGTCGACGAGGCGGCCATGCGCCGCTCGGCCAAGGCGATCCTGATCCTGCGCTGAGCCGGCACGGTTCCGGCAACGCACCGTGATCAATCCAGGCCTGAGATTGCTTGACTGGACCGGAGTCTGATCGAGCTTTATTGATTAGGAGCGACCGTCATGGGACATGTCGTGGACATCATGCGCCTGAAATTTCGTTCCGGCGCCTCCGAAGCGGAGATCCTGAAGGCCTCGGACCAGGCGAACGGCCTCTTCACGACCATGCCCGGCCTGCTGCGCCGCGCGCTGCTTGGTCCCGACAAGGACGGCTTCTGGGTTGATACCGTCGAGTACGATTCGCTGCCCAGCGCCGAGCAGTCCGCCAAGACCGTGCATGAGAAGCCCGGGGTGGCCCAGGCCTACTTCGCCCTGGTCGACATGCCGTCCTTGACCTTCCAGCGCCTGACCGTGCGCGGCGAGGCCGTGGGATAGGCGTCCCGCAACAGCCCTGCGCACGGCGCGGGCCAGCCGCGGTCTCAGGACAGGATCTTGTCGATGATCGTTCCGGAGACATCCGTCAGGCGGAAGTCGCGTCCCTGGAAGGGGAAGGTGAAGCGCTTGTGGTCGATGCCAAGCAGGCGCAGCATGGTCGCATGCACGTCATGGAATGAGGTCGGATCGGTGATCGCGTTGTAGCCGAGCTCGTCGGTGGAGCCGAGGGTCATGCCGCCACGGATGCCGCCGCCCGCCATCCAGATCGAGAAGCCCTTGATGTGGTGGTCGCGCCCATCGCCCTGGGCCATGGGCGTGCGCCCGAACTCGCCGCCCCACACCACCAGGG
>Ga0302314_10020805_pt1 | contig 10838 bp, 11 predicted proteins | sample III_Palsa_N2_3_FD_200533 | JGI IMG/M metagenome (GOLD analysis project Ga0302314, IMG submission 200533) | Peat permafrost microbial communities from Stordalen Mire near Abisko, Sweden - III_Palsa_N2_3 | ecosystem: Environmental > Terrestrial > Soil > Palsa > Peat permafrost | place: Sweden... | reverse complement strand
CGCGAAGGCGGTCGCGATATAATAGAGCGCGAAGCAGGCGACGACGCCCAGCGTGCCTGCGAGCGTGACACGAAGATGGCCCCGCAGCACGTCGGCGATCGGCACGCGGGGTGGCGGCGACTCCTCGAGCGCGGCGGAGAAGGCGGCGGTCTCGGTGAGCTTGAGCCGCACCCACAGCCCGAGGCCGACGAGCAACGCGCTGGCGAGGAAGGGGATGCGCCAGCCCCAGTCGCGAAACTGGTCGGGGGTGAGCCAGGCGCCGAGCGCGAGGAAGAAGCCGTTGGCGGCGAGGAAGCCGACCGGCGCGCCGAGCTGTGGCGCCATGCCGAAACGCCCGCGCCAGCCCGGCGGCGCGTTCTCGACCGCAAGCAGCGCCGCGCCGCTCCATTCGCCGCCCAGGCCGATCCCTTGCCCGAAGCGCAGCAGACACAGCAGCGCCGGCGCGATCCAGCCGGCGGTGGCGTAGGTCGGCAGCAGGGCGATCGCGGCGGTGGAAAATCCCATCAGCAACAGCGAGGCGACCAGGGTCGATTTGCGCCCGATCCGGTCGCCGAAATGGCCGAACAGCGCGCCGCCCAGCGGTCGCGCGAAAAAGGCCAGGCCGAAGCTTGCATAGGAGGAGAGCAATTGCGCCGAGGGCGAGCTGCCCGGGAAGAAGAGCGGCCCGAACACCAAGCTGGTCGCGGTTGCATAGATATAGAAATCGTAGAATTCGACGGAGGTGCCGACGAGGCTCGCCAGAAGGATACGCCTGATCTGCCTGTTCTCCGTCACGCGCCCGCGTCTCCCTCTGGTCGGGCGGGCTTGCGCAATCCGATTGCGCGCGTCAACGGCGACGGGCGCTACAATCGGCCATGCACGCGTTCGAGCGCGATGCCCGCGAGATTCTGCGCACGCCCCACCTGGCGGAAGCGGATCGCGGTGAAGGCGGGCGACAGATCGCGGAAGCGATCGAGATGGATGCGCAGGGCAGCGCTGCGGCAGGGCCACAGCCCCTTCGCCTGATTGAGCACGAGCGCGGCATCGCCGACGAGGACGATGTCGCTCTCGCCCAAATTCGCCGCCAGTTCCGCAGCATGGATCAGCGCCAGCCACTCGGCGTCGTTATTGGTTCCCTGGCCGAGATCGGCCCGGTGGTGCGTGCCGCCGCGCGCCACCACCGCGGTTTCCATCACGCCCGGATTGGGCCGGCACCCGCCATCGAAGAACAATTTGAGCGCGCGCGTTCGCATCGCCGGTCGTTAGTCGGTCGGGTCGATCTCGTCGATCGTGACGATGCGCGCCGCCGGGATCGAGGCGGTCGCGGCAACGCGCTTGGCCATCGCCAGGAAACGGTCCATGTGCTGGTGGACATAGGCGGCCGCCGCATCGCGATCGAGCGCGCGGCCGGCGGCCTGTTCGATCGCTTCGTCGAGGATGAAGATGGTATGCGGAAAACCGTCCCATTCAGCGGAGAAGCTGACATGGCCGTCGATCGGATGCGGGGTGTCTGTCATCATCGCGAAACGCGCCGATCCGCCGATCCGATCCTGCAAAATGGCGCAAGGCGTCGCCTAACCATATGAGTTAATCGATATCAATCGGGAGTGTTCCGATCCAGATCATCTTTCATGGCATGCGACGGGTATCGACTGCGGTGGCGGATGCGGCCGCGCACCCCGGCGCGCAGATGCTGGTGCTGCTCGCCTGCATCCTCTGGATGCTGTTCGGAGGCAGCGAGACGGCGCTCGCCTCGACGATGTCGATCGGCGGCTTCGTCCTCACGCAGATGGTGCTCAACCAGCAGCGCCGCCGCGAGATCGCGCTGCATCTCAAGATCGACGAACTGGTCCTCTCCAAAACCGGCGCGCGCGACGAGGTCGCCGGGATCGAGCACAAGACCGAGGAGGAGATCGAGAAATTGCGCGAGGCACGCGACGGATAGCGCGCGCGCCATGGCGATAGGCGGATGACTTCGCGCGCCGAACCGGCCATCGGGTCGCATGGCCCTCGACGCATTCATCGTCCGCTTCGGACTGCCCGCCGTGTTCATCGGCGCCGGAATCGAGGGCGAGCCGTTCGCGATCGCCGGCGGCTTCCTCGCGCATCGCCACCTCGTGCCGCTGTGGGGCGCGATCGCGTCGGCATCGGCGGGCTCGCTGCTGATCGACCAGATGTGGTTTTTCCTCGGCCGCTATGCGCGATCGAGCCGCTGGGTAGCGCGGATGCGCAGGCGCCCGGCCTTCGATCGCATGCTCGGCGTGATCGAGCGGCATCCCGTTACCTCGGTGCTGTTTTTCCGCTTCGCCTACGGGCTGCGCGCGGTCGCGCCGGTCGCGATCGGCACCTCGCGCGTGCCGGTGGCCCGGTTCGTGGCGCTCAACCTGATCGCGGCGGCGGTGTGGGGGCCGGCGTTCACGATCGCGGGCTATGTGTTCGGCCATGCGATCGATCGCTGGCTGCCGGGCTTCGGCCCCTATGGGATCGCGATCGGCGCGGCGGTGTCGATCGGAGTCGCCGTCGCTGTCTTCGCGCGGCGGCATCGATAGGCTTCGCGAAAAACGGTGGCCCGTGCCCGGACAGCGGCTAAGGTCGGGCGACCGTAAGCGCTGCTTCGACAGGACCCTATGAACCCCTTCAATTCCCTGTTCGACGGCATCGATGCGGGCGTCGAGGCGCTGTTCTCGATCAACAATATCGCGCTGTGGTTCGCCTTCGGGCTGCTCGGCTGGTGCGCGTGGATCATCCTCTACAATTATCGCCGCCACTATGCGCCTTTTTCCCGCCAGCTGTCGGATCGGCTGGAGGTCACCGCCGTCGTCGCCGAGGCGCAGGACGATGGCGAGGCGCAGCGCGCCTTCGCGGTGGCGTTCCCGCAGGTCGATGCGGCGATGTCGGCGGGCGGAACGGGCGGCGGCGGCTTGCGCCACGCCTGGCGGCAGTTCCGCGCGACCCTGCTGGCGCCGGACGAGATGCCGCTGCGCGCCACCGCCAGGCCCGAGGATTATTTCCTCCATCTTGGCGACGAGACGCGGGTGCTGGCCTGGTGGGCCAACATATTCGTCGCGATCGGGCTGACCTTCACCTTTCTCGGCATCGTCGCGGCGCTGCTCAAGGCGGTGCAGGCGATGGGCGCGAGCGCGGACCCGGCCAACATGCAGGTCGCGCTGGTCGCGTTGCTCCACATCACCGCCGCCAAATTCTGGACGTCGATCGGTGGCGTGCTGTCGTCGATCATCCTGCGCGTGTTCGACCGGCACTGGCATTCGAGCATCGATCGCCGGCTGCAGCGGCTGTGCGACCGGATCGAGGCGGGGACGGTGCTGGTCTCGCCGCAGCGCATCGCCGCCGAGCAGCTCGTCGAGGCGCGGCGGCAGAATGATCTGCTGGCGGGGCGTGCGGCGCCGGTCGCGACGCCTGCCGTCGCGGGCGGCTCGGGCGACGGCCTGTCCGCCGAGGCGGGCGAGCTCGTCTCGAATGCCGCGCGCGACTTCGCGCTCGCCACCGACCGCCTCGCCGCGACGCTCGATGGGCTCGACGCGCGCGTCGGCGCGATGACCGGGCGGATCGTCGCGGAGGCGTCCGAGGGTGTCGGCGCGGCGCTCGGCCAGGCGATCAGGCGCTCGACCGCGGCCACCGATGCCCAGGCCGAGACGCTCACCGCCGCCAGCGACGAGGTGAAGACGCTGCTCGCCACGCTCGGCCGCGTCGTCGGCGAGATGAGCGCGGTGTTCGCGCCGTTGCGATCCGCGACCGTCTCGATCGAGCGATCGGTGCTGGCGACGCAGGATATGCTCGATGTCGCCGGCCGCCGCACCGAGCAGAGCGAAGCGACCCTCAAGGCCACCACCGAAAGCCTCGAGGATACCAGCCGCGCCGCCGCCCGCGCGTGGGACAGCTATCGCGAGCGCTTCGAGGCGGTCGACATATCGCTGGCGGGTGCGCTCGAACGCATCAACGGCGCGTCGGCCGAGCATGCCGGCGCGCTTACCGATCAGGTCGGGCGCGTTGATCGCGCGCTGGCGCAGGCGGTCGATCGGCTGGCGGGGACGCTCGAGGTGATGGGCGATCTGGTCGCCGTGCTCGACGACATGCGCGGCGATATCAGGGCGAAACGCTGAGATGGCCAGCTTCTGATGGCAAGCCGAGGCGTCCGCCGCTCGCGCGGCGAGGAGGAGCAGGAGAGCTATTTCGTCTCGATGGCGGACATGATGGTCGGCCTGCTGTTCGTCTTCATCATCCTGCTGCTCTATTTCGCGCTGCAGTTCCGCCAGACCACGCAGGATCTGTCGAGCGCCGAGCAAAGCCGCGCCACGATCCTCAAGCGGCTCGACGAGCAGTTGCGCGATCATGGTCTCGCCGTCAGCATCGATACCGGCAGCGGCGTGCTGCGTCTGCCCGAGGACGTGCTGTTCGACGTCGGGCAGGCCGATCTCAATCCGCGCGGCAAGCGGGCGGTGGCGGTGCTGGGGCAGGCGCTGTCCAATGTGCTGCCCTGCTACACCTATCCGCGTCCCGCGACCGGATGCCCGATCACCGCGCAGCATGTCGATGCGATCTTCATCGAGGGGCATACCGACAGCGATCCGATGGCGGGGCAGGGGCTGATCCACGACAATCTCGATCTCTCGGTGATCCGCGCGACCAACACCTTCCGCGCGCTGGTCGCGGCGACGCCGGCGCTGGGGGCGATGCGCAACCTGCCGTCCGCGCGGCCGGGGCAGGGCGCGCCGCAGCCGATACTGAGCGTCAGCGGCTATGGCGCCGATCGCCCGATCGATCCGAGCGGCACGCCCGAGGCCAAGCGCCGCAACCGCCGCATCGATCTGCGCTTCCTGATGGCGACGCCGCAAGCTCCGGTGGCGAAGCGATGAGCGCGTTGCGCGAGGCATCCACCGCATCGGCACGGATGGGCGCGCATCCTCTGCTGTCGGTCGAGCGGCTGTTCGCCAGCGAGCGCATCGCAGCCGGGCTCGAGGCGCGACGGATCGAGCGCGTCTCCGTCTGGGACGAACTCGTCGATCGCGCATCAGCAGGGCTGGCGACGCTCTCCCCCGCCGATCTACGGCGCCTGCTCGCCGGCATCTGGAGCGAACGCGCGCATGCCGGCCTTGCCGCGCCGATCGTCGAGCGCGCCGTCGCGTTCGGCCGGCGGAGCGTTGATCGGGCGATCCTGTCAGCCTATCTGCTGGACCATCCCGTCGATCACCGCGCCTTCGCTCCGCTCCGCGCCGCCGCTGCCGTCGCGGCGGATCGTCACGACTGGGGGTGGCGCGAGGCCGGGCGGCGATGGTGCCTGTGGGAGGGCCCCGATGCCTTGCGCGCGGCGATCCGCGAGGCGGCCGAGCCGTCGGCGCTTTTGCGGGAAGCCGGCTTCGTCGGCCGCCTCGCCGACGGCGCCTTCGTCAGCGCGGCGCGGACCGAAGGTGATCGCCGAGCAGGGCGATGATCGTCTCGGGGCATTCGTCGGGGAGCCAGTGCGAGCGATCTTCCAGCGCTTCGAAGCGATAGGACCCCTCGACGTTCCGCGCGGTGGCGAGCGCGGCCGTCCGCCCCAGCGCCTGATCGTCGCTGCCCCAAATGTACAGGGTCGGCACGATGATCGATCCGACCGGCGGATTGTCGGCCATCGCGCGATACCAGTTGAGCGTCGCGGTCAGCGCGCCCGGCGCCTGCATCCGGCCGACGATCGCCTCAACCTGTTCGGGCGCGACCTTGCCCTGATACACGCCGCGCAGCTTCGCCGCATCGTCGGCCAGCAGCCACGTCTCGGCGACGCCCTCGTCGGCGCGAAACAACAACATATAGGCCGAGCGCGCCTGCTGGTCCGGATCGCTGCGGATCGCGGCGGTCAGCGCTTCGCTATGCGGTGTCGAGAGCACGGTCAGCGAGCGCAGCCGCTCGGCATGGCCGCCCGCCACCGCCCATGCCACCGCGCCGCCCCAATCATGCCCGACCAGATGAAAGCGCTCCGCGCCCAGCGCGTCGGCGACCGCGAGCACGTCGCCGACCAGATGCGGCATCCGATACTGATCGACCGCCGTCGGCCGCGCGCCCGGCGAATAGCCACGCTGGTCGAACGCCACCGCACGATAACCGAGCGCGGCGAGCGATTCGAGGATCGGTGTCCAGGCGTCGGCGAATTGCGGGAAGCCGTGGAGGCACAGCATTAGCTCGCCGTCCGCCGGCCCGGCGGCGATCGCATCGAAGCGGTGGCCATTGGCGTCCAGTGCGATGCGCTCCACGGTCTTTCTCCTCGTGTGCCGCCCTTTTGTCAGGCGATCGTCGGTAGGATACCACCTTCGGCGCGGATCGCAGCCCCGTTGGTGACCGAGGCGAGCGGACTGGCGAGGAAGGCGACGATGGCGCCGATCTCCTCGGCCTCGGTGAAGCGTGCGATCAGCGAGAGCGGGCGCATCTTCTCGAAGAACAGCGTCTCGGCTTCCTCGTCGGTCTTCGCCTCGGGCAGCACCGACTTGACGAAACCGACGATCCCCTCCGAGCGCGTCGGCCCCGGCATCACCGCATTGACGGTCACGCCGGTGCCCTTTGTCTGCGCGGCGAGCCCCCGCGACACCGCCAGCTGCGCGGTCTTGGTGGTGCCGTAGTGGATCATCTCGGCGGGGATCATCAACGCGCTCTCGCTGGCGATGAAAATGATCCGGCCCCAGTCCTGCGCCAGCATCCGCGGGAAATAATGACGGGCGAGGCGGGCGCCGCTGACGACGTTGATTTCGAACAGATGGTGCCAGTCGGCATCGGTGATCTCGGTGAACGGCTTGGCCTCGTAGATGCCGAGATTGTTGACCAGGATATCGACGTGCGGAACGGCGGCGATCAGCGCCGCGGCACCCTCGGCGGTGCCGGGATCGGCGAGCACCGGACGTACCTTGCCCACCCTGCCGATCCGATCGGCGGCGGCATCGAGCTTGTCCTGGCTGCGTCCGCAGATGATCGTCTCGGCGCCTTCCTGCGCCAGCCGTTCGGCGATGGCGAGGCCGATGCCTGCGGTCGATCCGGTGACGAGTGCGGTCTTGCCGATCAGCTTCAGGTCCATGCGTCGCGCTCCTTCGGTTGCGCGACGCAGATAGGAAGCGGGCGCCCTGGCCGAAAGGTCAGCGCGGGTAGGGCGTCGTCGAAAAGGGCCGGTCCGCCGTCGCGGTCGCCCATGTCTTGTCGGGCGTCGCCTGCATGGTGAAGCGCAGCGCGCCACCTGCCATGATGTCGGCATGGGTGATGAAGCCCTTGGCCAGTGGCTTCCCGTTGAGCGTCACGCTGCCCACATAGGGATGCGCGTCGCTTAGCCCGTCGGTGACGACGGTGAAATGCTTGCCGTCGGGCAGGTTGAGCGTGGCACGTTCGACGAACGGCCGCCCGATGACATATTGCAGGCTGCCCGGCGTCACCGGGTAGAAGCCGAGCCCGGTGAAGACCAGCCACGCCGACATCTGGCCGAGATCGTCATTGCCGGCGAGGCCGTCCGGCGTCGGCTTGTACTGGCTGTCGACGATCTGCTTGAGCCGCTCCTGCGTCCGCCACGGTTCGCCGGCATAGCTGTAGAGATAGGCGACGCTGTGGCTCGGCTCGTTGCCGTGGATATATTGGCCGATCAGCCCGGCGATATCCTCCGAGTTCGAATAATCGAGCTTGCTGTCGTCATAATCGAACATCGCATCGAGCTTGGCGACGGTCTTCGCGCCGCCGCCGAGCGCGGTGACGAGGCCGCCCTCGTCCTGCGGCATGAACCAGCTATATTGCCATGCATTGCCCTCGGTATAGTCCGAGCCATATTGGATCGAGACCGGATCGAACGGCGCGCGGAACGCCCCTGTCGAGAGCCGCGCGCGGACCCAGCCGGTTTTGAAGTCGAAGGTCTTGCGCCAGTTCTGCGCGCGTTTCTCGAAGGTCGCGGCGATGTCGGTGCGGCCCATCCTGCGCGCCATCTGCGCGATCGTCCAATCGTCATACGCATATTCGACCGTCTTGGACGCCGCCTCGGGCTCCTTGTCGATCGGCACGTAGCCGAGCTTCATATAGTCGGCGAGATCGCCGTAGGGACCGTAGGTCGCGCTCGCCACCATCGCATCCAGCGCCTGCTTTGCGTCGAAGCCGCCTATGCCCTTGAGATAGGCGTCGGCGATGACCGGCACGGCGTGATAGCCGATCATGCACCACGTCTCGCGGCCCTGAAACTGCCAGACGGGGAGGATGCCGAACGGGCTCTCCTGCTGGCTGGCGACGAGCGAACGGACCACGTCGCTGGTCGTCGTCTGCGGCTGGATGATGGTGAGCAGCGGATGCTCGGCGCGGAACGTATCCCACAGCGAGAAGGTCGAGCGGAAGGTGAAGCCGGTCGCGGTGTGGACGGCGTTGTCGGGGCCGCGATAGCGCCCGTCGGCATCGCTTGCCACCGAGGGCGCGAGCAGCGCGTGGTACAGCGCCGTGGCGAGGTTCGCCTCCATCGGCGCGGGGGCCTGCAGGTCGATCGCGCCGAGCGCGGTCTGCCATGCCGCCTTCGTCTTTGCGCGGATCGCCTCGAAGTCGCCGGGCTCGGCATCGAGATTGGCGATCGCGCCGGCCTCGTCCACCGAGGAGATCGCAACCTTCACCTCGAGCGGACGGGCGAGCTTGCCGAAATCGAAGCGCGCGACGAGTGCGCGTCCCGCCTTCTCGGCGAGCGCGTCGGTACCGCGACCGGGGCCCTGGAACCCCCTGTAGACGACGTTCGCATCGGTATCGACGAACGCGTGGTCGGTCAGCGGGGCGGAAAAGCGCATGGCGAAGCAGAGCACGCGATCGGGCGCCCAGCCGCGCGTCTGGCGGCAGCCGGTAACGATGCCATCGGGCTGCAGCCGGATCGACGACCACAGGGTCTTGCCCGGATAATTATAGAGCGAGCTGCGCAGATCGAAGACGAGATGCGCGTCGGCGTCGGGCTGGAAGGTGTAGCGATGGACGCCGATCCGCGTACCCGCCGTCATCTCGGCGCGGACGTGCGCGTCGCCGAGCGTCACCGCATAATAGCCGGGGTGCGCGATCTCGCTCTTGTGATCGAAACCCGAGCGATAGCCGGAGCCCGGCCTGGCCGGATCGCCCGGCTCGAGCGGCACCGTTTTCCCCGATACCGGCATGACGAGGAAATCGCCGAGATCGCTATGCCCCGCGCCCGAAAAATGGGTGTGCGAGAAGCCCTGGATCGTGGGGTCGCCATATTGATAGCCCGCGGCGTGCGCGTAGCAGGCCCGGATCACGCAGCCGGTATCGGTGTCGGGCGAGAGCTGGACCATGCCGAACGGCGCCGAAGCACCAGGATAGGTATGGCCACCGCCGCCCGTGCCGATCATCGGATCGACGGCATCGTAGGTGGTGCCCGCGACGGCAGGCGTGGCGAAACACAGGGTGGCGGCAAGCCGTGCGATGGGCGCGAAGCGGGAGATCGACATGGCGGCCCTTAGAGCAGCGTGTCAGCCGAAGCGGAAGCCCGAGATCGCGGTCTCCATCACCAGTTCGGCATAGACATGCTCGCCGGGCGCATCGCTGGCGCCGGCCGCGACCATCAGCGGCAGCAGATGTTCCTCGCGCGGGTGCGAGAAGCGGCCCGCCGGTGCCTCGGCCCATCGCATCAGCGCGGTGGCGCGCGGTTCGGCATCGCGTGTTGCCGCCTCCGCCAGCCAGACATCGAACTGGCGCGAGGGATCGGTGGCGCGGGGATCGCCATAGCCGCGCATATTGTGGAAACTCATCCCCGCCCCGACGATCAGCACGCCCTCGTCGCGCAGCGGCGCCAGCGCGCGGCCCGCGGCGAGATGCTGCGCAGGATCGAGCCGGCGATCGACCGACATCTCGACGATCGGCACATCGGCGTGCGGGAAGGCGACCTTGAGCGGCACGAACACGCCGTGATCGAGCCCGCGTTGCGGATCGAGCGCCGTGTTCAGCCCGGCGTCCTGCAGCAATCCGGCGGCGCGGGCCGCAAGCGCAGGATCGCCGGGCGCGGGATAGGTAAGCGCGTACGTATGCGGCGGGAAGCCATGAAAGTCGAACAGCAGCGGCGGCCGCTCGGCGGCGGTGAAGGCGAAGCCGTCGGTCTCCCAATGGCCCGAAACGATCAGGATCGCCTTGGGCCGCTCGGGCAGCAGATCGGGCAGGCTGCGCAGGAAGGCGGCCATTCCCGTCCAGATACCGCGGGGATCGTCCATGAAGAAGCAGGGTCCGCCGCCGTGTGGGATGTAGAGGCTGGGCTGGCGGGTCATGGCGGCTCCTTCACGTGATCGGCGCCGATATGGGGCGCCGCTACGGTTCGCCAAGCGGCTGTCGATATATGGCTAAGTCGTCATCCTGAACTCGTTTCAGGATCCCGCCTGCTCCGGGCTCCGGGAATCGAAGGTGCGGGATGCTGAAACGAGTTCAGCATGACGGTGGTGGAGCGCACTACGGCTCGCGCCGATCCGCCTCAGTCGGTGCGGCGCGCCGAGATGATGCGGATCGGCGCGGCGATCATCGATACCTTCATCACGCCGATGCCTTCGGTGGGCGAGGTGGCGGCATCCATGATGTGGCGCACCACGTCCATCCCCTCGACGACATGGCCGAAGGCGGCGAAACCCAGATTGTCGCCGGGCGCCTTGGGATCGGCGTCCATCGAGGGCGTGTCGCCGACGAGGATGAAGAAGTCGCCAGCCGCCGTCCCCGGCGCGTTGCGTGCCATCGCGATCGTGCCGTCGAGATTGTGGATGCCGGTGGCCGAGGTCGGCTCATGCTTGATCGGGGGCAGCGTGCGCTTGGGATCGTTGCGCGTGCCGCCCTGGATGAAGCCATAGCCGGGCGCGACCTTCACGGCGCGGTAGAAAACGATCCCG
>Ga0302314_10020802_pt1 | contig 10839 bp, 9 predicted proteins | sample III_Palsa_N2_3_FD_200533 | JGI IMG/M metagenome (GOLD analysis project Ga0302314, IMG submission 200533) | Peat permafrost microbial communities from Stordalen Mire near Abisko, Sweden - III_Palsa_N2_3 | ecosystem: Environmental > Terrestrial > Soil > Palsa > Peat permafrost | place: Sweden... | reverse complement strand
CGAAGTCATCGACCAGCAGGTAGGTGCCGGATTCTTTCTGCACTGTGATGGTGTGCGTGCCGCACGGCAGCGTGGCGCTGGTGAACAGCGTCTGCTGAGCGTGCCTGCTCGTCGCGTACGCGTCGACCGTGGTCTGCAGGACGCCGTCCACGTAGATGGCGATGTCGCCCTCGTCCACGTTGGTCTCGGTGTTGAAGGAGACCTTCGTACCGGTGAACGTGAGCGTGGCCTCGTCGCCGTTCGTGGTCGTGTAGTGCACGCCGTTGTCGTAGTCGCCGAGGCCGCGGAAGCCGCTGTCCGCCCAATCGCCGGTGTAGGCGATGGCGAGGCTGTCGTCGTCCACGGTCGTGCCCGGCTTCGCAGGACCCTGTTCGCTCGTCGGGCCCGCGCTCGCCATGATCGACTCGGCCGCCGCGGGCCATGCTCCGCCGGTGACGACCGTCGCCTGGTTGAAGGTCGTTCCGGTGCCGTTGTCGAAGTAGTTCGCGTTGTCGGAGTAGTTGTCGTGGACGTCGATGTCGTTGATCGTCGGGGTCCACATGCCGATCCAGTCGTCCCCGCCGAATTCGGTCACGTTGTCGTACGTGTCCCAGCAGGAACTGCCTTCGTCCTGGTAGAGCATGTTGTTCGTGTCGTTCCCGTCCGCCAAGACGTTGCCCGCGAGGACGCTGGTCTGCTGGCAGGGGCTGGACGCGACGCCGGTGCCGAGGCCCTGGCCGCCGTTGGTGTAGATCGGGCCGCCGTCGAACAGGAAGCCCATGACGTTGTGGATGAAGTTGTCTGTGATCTGGTTGCCGCCGGCGTAGTTCGTGCCGTGCCTGCACGGGGTGGACAGTCCCTGCGCGGCCTGCAGGGTGCAGTCGGACTGCCAGCCCCAGCCCCAGCCGAGCGAGATGCCGGAGTACGGGGTGTATCCGATGTCGTTGTTGCTGATGACGGCGTCCTTGGTATACCCGGCCCAGATGCCGACCGCGTCGTGGTAGTCCTGCCCGACGTGGTCGATGATGTTCTGGGTCACGGTGTCGTTGCTGGTCATCAGCGCCGGGTCGGTGAGGTAGTAGTCGTCCACCTCGCCGAGCAGCACTCCCCCGGCGGAGACGTCGGTGATGTGGCTGCCGGCGATCGTCGAGTTCTGTGTTCCGTCGGCGAAGTCGATGCCCGAGCCGCCGAGGTGTTCGAGGACGTCGTCGTTGAACTGGACCTCATCGCCCCGGTGCACCTGGACCGCGGCGGGGATGAGCTCCGGAGTGGTGGTTCCGGGCTCCCACAGCACACCGGCCTGGTTGTCGATGTACCCGGTCGTGTCGGGCTGGGTCCACGTCGTGCCGGTGAAGGTGACGCCGTTGAACTCGATGTTGTGCACGGGGGCTACCGGGTCCGGCGTCACCGTGAAGGCGTTCACCACCATGTACTGGCCGCCGGTCTTGACCAGCTCGACCGTATGCGGCCCCTGACTCAGGCCGCTGATGTCGACGACCGGCTGCTGGGCGACGCGGGTGGCGCTGTAGGCGTTCACGGTCTCGGTCTTCACGCCGTCCACGTACACGTCGATGGTGCCCTCGTCCGTGTTCGTCTCGCTGAGCACCTGGATTCCGGTGCCGGTGAAGGAGAACGAGGCCGAGTCGCCGTTCGTGGTCGTGTACTCGACGGCGTTGCCTAGGTCGCCGTACGGCCGATCGGTGCTCACCGACCACGAACCCGTATAGCTCGCGCCCGAGGCGTCGTAGAGCTGCGGCGTGAGGTGGCCGGGGGTGCCGGAGAGGTCGACGAGCTCCTGGAGTTGGGGCAGCTCGACGTCCGCGGTGGCCATGTTCTGGCCGGACAGCGGGATGTAATAGAGGTATCCGGCGTTGCTGTCCAGGTAGAACTGCCCCGGCTGGGTCAGCAACTGGTAGGCGTTCTCGATCCAGCTGATGCCGTCGAGCGCGGGCAGGCCGGAGCCGTTGAACGGGAAGCCGGCGTTGGGCACGTCGGTGTTGTTGTCGGCGAAGCAGCTCGGGTTCACGTTGAGGCTCGATCCGCCCGAGGACGTGGCGGTGATGCTGGAGAGCGGACAGCGCATCTGCTTCCAGTCGTTGTCGTCGACGATCTGGATCTGGCTCTGATTCGTGAACGACGCGTAGGACGGGTCCGAGGTGACGAAGCTGGACCCGGACAGGGTGAACCCGGACGGATTCAGGGCACTGCGAGCGCGCTGGGCCCGCGCGCCGTTGACGAACAGCTGGCTGCTCTGCGTGCCGACGGGCACGGCGGCGCGGTAGATGTCCGCCGAGGAGTCGTAGAGGCTCCAGCCGCTGACCTGCTTCGCACCGGTGATCACCGGCTGCTGGCCGGGCGCGGCCTGGTAGACGACGTTGTAGCCGTTCTCGCCGGAGTCCTGCGGGCCGAGCCGGAAGGTGTCGGCGAGGCGGTAGGTTCCGCCGAGCAGGTCGACGTCGATATCCCCGCTCATGCTCGCGGTCATGCCTCTGACCACGGTTTGAGCCTCGGTGAGAGAACAGGGCGCGACGAGCGAGCAACTGGCGCCGAGACCGGTCGGCGAGACGTACAGCACGGTGGCGGTATGCGGACGCGCCCGATGCGCGGGAGCGGCGGAAGCGAGGGCGGACGGCGCGGCGACGAGCAGGCCCGTGGCGGCCGCTGCGGCGACGGCGGCCCGCCAGCGCGTGCGTCGGTGGGTATGTGTGGGTTCGAACATGAGCACCTCAGGTATCCAGACAGCGTTGGCCGATACGCGTATTGCTCGGATGTAACCATCGAATTCCGCATCGATGCAGCAGCGGAACGCGGCAGAGGCTAAGCGAACATCCGATGTCTGTCAACGGACAGCCCGACTCGCGCGCACATGCCCGGATACGCCCTCCGAACAGACGACGCGAGGCCAAAACTTGATTCTCTCTAGCCGAGAGTATGATTCTCCCGTGCAGCGGCGCGACGAAAGGGTGCACATGGGTTACGCAGATGAGCTGTTCGACCTGACCGGCCGGGTCGTGCTGGTGACCGGTGGCAGTCGGGGACTGGGCAAGCAGATGGCCATCGCCGCAGCGCGCTGCGGCGCGGATCTGGTCATCGCCAGCCGGAATTTCGACACCTGCGCCGCCACGGCCCGGGAGATCGAGGAGACCACAGGCCGCAGCGCCCTGCCCTACGGCGTGCACGTCGGCCGCTGGGACGAACTGCCCGGCTTGGTCGACGCGGTCTACACGCGCTTCGGCAGGCTCGACGCGCTGATCAACAACGCGGGCATGTCGCCGGTGTACGACGAGCTCGGCGAGGTCACCGAGCGGATGTTCGACGCGGTGCTCAACCTCAACCTCAAGGGCCCGTTCCGGCTCTCGGTGCTGGCAGGCGAGCGGATGGCCGCGGCCGGCGGCGGCTCGATCGTCAACATCAGCTCCACCGGGTCGATCCGCCCACGCCCGGCCATCGTCCCCTACGCCGCCGCCAAGGCCGGGCTCAACGCGCTCACCGAGGGACTCGCCCAGGCACTCGGCCCGAAGGTGCGCGTCAACACCCTCATGGCCGGCCCGTTCCGCACCCAGGCCACCGGCGACTGGGACGAGGAGAAGCTCGCCGAGGGCGTGCGTCCGCACGCGCTGCAACGCATCGGATGGCCGGCCGAGATCGTCGGCGCCGCGCTCTACCTGATCTCGGACGCCTCCAGCTACACCAGCGCCGCGACCCTGCGCGTCGACGGCGGAATGCCCTGAACCGCAGCGGGCACATGTTCGTCACCAGGCACACCGTCCCGCGCCCGCCCGAGCGGATCACTGAGTCAACGAGCAGACAGGCATGCGATGTGCGCCGGTTTCCAGTAGTTTCGCCTTCTAGCTGACCGCCGAGGAGACGCACGCATGGGACTGAACCGGTTCGCCGGCAAGACGCACATCGACGCGGTGTTGAAGGCATCCGAGCACGAGGCCTTCCACCTGATCAAGAATCTGGCCGGACCGGTGATCGAGCGAGCGCACACGACCGATCCGGCCGGCACCGGTTCACTGGACGACATCGAGCACTTCGTGCTGCTGATGCAGGAGAATCGCTCGTTCGACCACTACTTCGGCACCCTGTCCGGCGTGCGCGGGTTCGACGACGCCTCCGACGCCTATCGCCAGTACGGATACGAACCCGGCGTCGGCCCGACGGACACCGGGTACCTCAATCCGTTCCGGCTCGACACCGCGCGCGGCGCGACCCTGCACGGAGTCGCGATCAACGACCCGACGCACGACTGGGCGCCGCAGCACCGCGCGTGGAACAACGGCGCGATGGATCACTGGGTGAAGGAGCACATCGCCGCCAACGGCCCGCTCAACGGACCGGTCACCATGGGCTACTACACCCGCGCCGACATCCCGGTGCACTACGCGCTCGCCGACGCTTTCACTGTCTGCGACCACTACTTCTCCTCGCTGATGGGGCCGACGAACCCGAACCGCCTGTTCTGGATCAGCGGCACGATGGACCCCGGCGGCGAGCACGGCGGCCCGCTGCTCTACACCTCCACCACCCGCCCAGGCCCGCCGCAGTACTCGTGGAAGACCTACCCCGAGGCCCTCGAGGAGGCCGGGGTCAGCTGGAAGGTGTACCAAGACGAGTCGGTCGAGTTCCTCTCGGAGAAGTTCCTGAGCGGCATGCTGGACCGCTTCACGGCGTTCCAGGGCGGCCTGGACAACCCGCTGCGCGCCAAGGGCGTCGCGACGAAGTACCCGCACGACTTCCAGCACGACGTCGACCACAACACGCTGCCCCAGGTCTCCTGGGTCGTGCCCTCCCTGCTGACCTGCGAGCACCCGGCGCTGCCGGCCGCGTTCGGCGCGATGGGCCTCATCCGCGTGCTCGACATCCTCACCTCGAACCCCGCCGTCTGGGAGAAGACCGCGCTGATCGTCAGCTATGACGAGAACGGCGGACTGTTCGACCACGTCGCCCCGCCGGTCGCGCCGCCCGGAACGCCGGGCGAGTACGTGACCGTGCCGATCGACGGCGTGCACGAGTCCGAGGGGATCAACGGACCGCTCGGCCTCGGTTTCCGGGTCCCGAGCCTGGTCATCTCGCCTTACACCCGCGGCGGCCTGGTGGCCTCCGAGACCTTCGACCACACCTCGCAACTGCGCCTGCTCGAACGCCGCTTCGGCGTGCCGGTGCCCAACATCTCCGACTGGCGTCGTCAGACCGTCGGCGACATGACCTCGGCCTTCGACTTCGCCGACCCGAACCGCAGTCGTCCGCACCTGCCCCACCCGGACCTGCGCGGTCTCGAGGCCCTGATCGAGGGCAACGCCAACATCCTGCTCGGCTTCAAGGAGCGGGCCAAGCCGTTCACGATCCCGCCGAACTCGATGCCGACCCAGGAGACCACCCCGGTGCGCGGCGTGCCCCGCGGCATGCCGACGGCGGCGGGCGGCTGACGTTCGCCGGACGCACGACCCGCGTGCCCGTGGGCATCGTCTCAGGACTCGACGATGTCCACGCTTTCGGGCAGCAGCTCCGCGAGGCGGTCGAAGCGCCACGTCTGGTTGTCCCGGGTCATCCCGCGGCTGGGCATCTCGACCGTCATCAGCAGGTACAGGTGCAGCCGGTAGAGCTCCAGCCTGCGGCGTTCCCGATCGGTGAACTCCGCCGGGCGCCCGGCCGCGGCCGCGTATCCGAGGACGAACGGATGCTCGGGCTCGTCCTCGATCCGGTGGAACACCGCCGAGGAGACGAAGTCCACCAACGGGTCGCCGAACAGGAAGCGCTCGCCGTCCACGAGCCCGGTCAGGCCCCATCGGCCGTTCGAGTCGGCGGTGCACAGCACGTTGCCGTCCCAGAGGTCGAAGTGCAGCAGGGCGGGCTTGTCAATGTCGTCCAGTACGTCGGCTGAACCGGCGACCGCGGCACGGATGCGCTCGGGCGGGACGACCAAGTCCACGTTCCATCGAGCCGCGTCGTCGAGCAAGGACTCGATGATGGCGGTGAACGCCTCCCGCCAGGTCTGCCCGCCGGCCCGGCCACCGTCGTACCCGAAGTGGTCGCCGGTGATCGTGTGCTGCCGGGCCACCGCGGCACCGAGATCGGTGCGGACGGCATTCGCGTCGGCTTCCTGTTCCAACGAGGTGAGCGCGACGCCCGGCAGGAATTCGGTGACGATCCACTCGCTGCGAGCCGCCGACCTCTCGGTGCCGTGATGGAACAACCTCGGGTACGGGCCGCCGGGAATGTGCTGCTCGATCAGCTGGAGATACCGCGCCTCGGCCCCGACGACGCCCTGTTCGTAGTCGAGGATGCCGCTCTCGGACGACGGCCCGACCTTGAGCACCACGTTGCGGCCGTTGTTCAGGTCGATCCGCGTCACGGACGCGAAGCCGCCCCCGGAAAGCGGGGTCACGGCGAGGATTTTCACGGTAGGCCCGAACGCATCACGCATATACCGCGCGATCTCGGTCTCGCTGAGGTCGCGCTGCGTGGGGCTGAGTGGGATGGAAGGACTCGAGCTCATGGTGACGGACGTCTCCCCGATCGGCGGCTCCGGTGCCCCACGAGTCTCCCGCGTCACGCGCGGGCGCGCCAGCAGGATCCTCAGTCTCCGGCGGTCCGCAGCAGATCCCGTGCGGCGGCGGCGCGGAGCCACTCCTCGGCCCGGTCGAAGGTCCACCCGCGTTCGCCGACGAGGCTGGCCCACGCGTTCTGCCCGAAGTAGAACCAGAGTGCGTCGACTGTGTGTGCCACGTCGAGGTCCGGCCGCAGTGCGTCCAGGTCCTTCAGGTGCTCGGCGATCCCGGCCAGGCTCTCCAGGCACTTGGTCATGATGTTCTCGATCGCCTGCCGGGCGAGCGTGTCGTCGGGAGGGCGCCGCATCAGCTTGTAGACGAGGTCCCAGTACCGCTCCTGGCCGCTGCGCGCGCCCTTGGCGCACAGGGCCACCACGCGGGCCGGGTCAGCGGTGGCGCGGGCGGCCAGCATCGCCTCGGCCGCCGTGGGGTCGTTGATGGCGGGCTGGAGCAGTTCTACGAACATCGCCGCCTTGCCGCCGACGCTCGCGTAGACGGTCTGCGGAGCCACCCGCGCGGCCCGGGCGATCTCGGGCACGGTGGCGCCGTCGTAGCCGCGCTCGAAGAACAGCTCCTGCGCGCGGGCGAGGATCTCCGCGCGGGTCGCCGCCGCCGCATCCGCACGCCGCGGCGAGTGATAACGCTCTGCCATGGTGCCTCAGAGCTTAGCCAGGCCGGTCCCATGGGGCCAAGTCCATTCAGTAGACGACACTCTATTGAATGGACTAGCCTCCTCCACAGTCGCAGTAGTCGTACTGTCCCCAGCACGAAGGAGTTCGCGTGAGCATCCCGTACATAGCCCAGGCCGGCGAGCATGAACAGCTCGAATGGCTCGGCGGCGGCGTCATGCGCATCCTGCTCGACGCCGAGAAGACCGACGGCCAGGCAGCGCTGATCCGCTCGGACGCGATGGGCGGATCGGCCTCACCCGTGCACGTCCACGACGACGAGGACGAAGTCATCGTGCTGCTGAGCGGAAGCGGCGTGTTCTGGGCCGGCGACCAGCGCTACGAGCTGACCGACGGCGGCGTCGCCTTCCTGCCGCGCAAGGTGCCGCACGCCTACCGGTTCACCTCGCAGACCGTGGACATGCTCGCCGTCTGTCTGCCAGCGGGCGCCGAGAGCTTCTTCCGCACCGCCGGCTGGGACCTGTCCCGTCCCAAGCCCGAGGGATGGCAACTCACCCCCGCCGCCCTGGCAGCCGCCGCAGCGGCCACCGGCCAGACCATCCTCGGACCACCCCTGTCCGCCGACGCCCTGATGCCCGCGAGCTACCTCGACAGGCTCTAGGGCGTCTGTCGAGTACGTCTGTCGGTACGTCAGCAGTCAGCACACCGATATCAGAGATGTCGGCGCAGTTTTCTACCGTTTCCCGCCTAGCTCACGAGCTCACCGAGGCGGCGGCCGTGCGGCTCAGGACGGTCCGGGCCACGTCCCGGAACGCGGCGGCGATGCCGGGCCAGGCGAGCTGCTCGGCCAACTGCCCGCTCCTGGTCTGCATGCTCTTCGCGAGTTCGGGCTCGACGAGCACTCTGCGAAGCGCTCGGGCCATCGCCTCTGGGTCGCGGTGCGGGACGACCAGACCGGCGCCGTCGCCCAGCAGTTCGCGTGCGTGCGCGAATCGGGTGGCGACCACGGGGCGACGTGCGGCGATGGCCTCGGTGAGCACGGCGGAGTTCGTCCTGTCCCGCGCGTCGTACGGCAGCAGCACCACGTCCGCCCGGCGCACGAGCGTGGCCAGCGCGCCGACGGTGCGGTAGGCGGGATCGAAGGTGACGAGATCCGTGACGCCGTTCTCCCGGGCGGCGCGAAGCAGCAGGTCACCGTAGACGTCCGCCTGCCGAGCGTCGATCCGCGGGTCCTGCTGGCCGCAGACCAGGTAGCGCGGCACGGGGTCCATGTCCCGCAGTCGGCCGATCGCGGCCACCGCGTGCTCGATGCCCTTGCCGGGACCGATCAGGCCCCAGGTCAGGATGGTCGGCGCGCCGGGCGTGGCGGGACGGCGGTCCGGGCGGCTGGGCGTCACGGCGGCGGCGCCGCGCGGGATCACACTCACCCGGTCCACGTTGACGTGGTACTGGTCGCGCAGCGTCGCGGCGTCGGCGAGGGAGAGCACGACGATGGCCGCGGCGGCGTCGATGATGCGCTGCAGAACGAGGTGCCGGTGCTCGCTCGTGATCGCGGGAACCGTGTGCAGGACGGCGATCACGGGCGTGTCTACGCCCTCGATGACAGCCAGGACCTCTTCGCCGTCCGGGCCGCCGTAGATGTCGAAGTCGTGCTGCACGATCGCGACGTCGTACCGGTTGAGCGCCTCGATCACACTGGTGGCGCTCCACGGGCGACCCTTGACCAGGTAGACCGTCTGGTCCTGCGGCGCGCGGGGCCGCAACCGGTCCACGACGTGCACGATGCCGCAGCGTTCGCCGGCGTCGGGGTCGTGCAGGTGCTGGGCCAGCGCGAGACTGTGGGTGGCCAGTCCGCAGCGGGTGGGCGGGAACGTGCTGAGAAAGCCGTACGTGACCATGGAACCTGCCTCACCGGAATACGGAGTCGTCAACCGTCGGCCCCGGGCCGCGGTCCGCACGTGCGAGGCGCCGCGGGCATGTGGCGGGGATTGCCGGGAGCCTGAGCTGATTCCTTGAAACCGCCCGCTGACTCGGGGGTGGGTCCACGGACCCTGGGGTGAGAGGTCGTCGGAACAGGCGGGTGCCGCTCACCGTAGCACGGCGCCCGGCGCGGAGGCCGTCGCGCCGCGCAACGGTTCGACGCGGTAGGGGTGAATACATTCGATGATCACGTTCACCGGTACGGCGGTGGAGCCGGCCGCGTGCCCGAACGCGGCACCGTGATCAGGCGTACTTACGCCGCGGCGGCAGCTCCTCGACGTGCAGCGCGACCTTGTTGCCCGCCGCCCTGAGCTCGGCGATGCACGCGGCGGCGCTGTCCGGGCTCGAGTAGCGGTAAGCGTTGGCCCGGACATACGTCAGGCCGTCGACCCCCCAGGATTTGCCCCAGTAACTGTCGGAATTCGAAGCAATGATCCAGCTCGTGGCGGTCTGCATGATCTCAGACTAGGCCCTGCGCACCCCCGCGACAATGCGCCCGGCGCGAATCCCCCCGCGCCGCGCCCGGCGCCGGCGCCCGCGACGGGCACCGAGGAAACACGTCGGAGCCACCAGAAGATCCGGCGGCCCCGACGGTCGAGCGATCTGACAAAGACTAGATCGGCATGATGTTCGCGGCCTGGGGGCCCTTGGCGCCCTGGTTCACGTCGAAGCTGACGGCCTGGCCTTCCTTCAGCTCCCGGTAGCCCTGGGCCGCGATCGCGGAGTAGTGGGCGAACACGTCGGGACCGCCCCCGTCCTGCTCGATGAACCCGAAGCCCTTCTCCGCGTTGAACCACTTAACAGTGCCAGTAGCCATACTTGTTGATCTCCTTTTATGGAGCGCTCGCCCCGAACCTGCAAAACGTACAGATCCGCGCTGCGATCGTCGCTCCATTTCGGACAAGGTTACCTGACCGGGACGGCTTCCGCGTCCTGTGGCGGGATATCAATCGCGCGCGCGTTCGGCGCATGCCGCGGTTCCGGCGGAGTAGCATGACAGCCACCGGCGGTGCTTTCTCGCAAGGCGGCTCTTCTGCCACCCGTACACCGGTCGATCGGCAACCGGGCCTGAGCGGCCCGGATCGGCGCACCTTCCTCGAGTTCGAAGCCTTTTCCAGGGGTTTTCCGCCCCTTTTTCCAGGCGCGCGCTCATCTCCCGGCGGCCCCGTTTAGTCCCCCATTTGGCCGCCGTCCCCGAAGGGAAACCCATGTCCACAGGCACCATCAAATGGTTCAGCGTAGCGCGGAAGTACGGGTTCATCGTCCCGGACGCGGGTGGCAAGGACGTCTTTCTGCACATGTCGGCTCTCAACACGGCCAATATCACGTATCTGGACGACGGCGCGCGCGTCTCGTTCGAGCTCGAAGAGGCCTCCGAGCGACGCTCCGCGGTGAACCTGGCCCTGCTCACGCCGGAAGTCTCACCCGTGCCGGACGTGGCTGAAGTCCCGGAAGTGCCGGACCTGGCCCCCGTGCTGAACCTGCCGGACCTGTCCCTCGTACCCGCCGTGTCGGACCTGCCGGACGCCCCGAACGTCTCAGAGGTAGTCGAAGTAGCCGAAGTGGCCGCCGTCGCCGAGGCAGCCGAAGTACCCACCGCCGTCGCCGCGTAGCCGCTCACCAGCGCTTACACGTCGGAGCGCCCCCGCGTGCCCAGATCGGGCCAGCGGGGGCGCTCCGTTGTTCAGTGTCCGTCT
>Ga0302314_10020800_pt1 | contig 10839 bp, 9 predicted proteins | sample III_Palsa_N2_3_FD_200533 | JGI IMG/M metagenome (GOLD analysis project Ga0302314, IMG submission 200533) | Peat permafrost microbial communities from Stordalen Mire near Abisko, Sweden - III_Palsa_N2_3 | ecosystem: Environmental > Terrestrial > Soil > Palsa > Peat permafrost | place: Sweden... | reverse complement strand
GCTCCAGCAGGATGCCGCCCTGGCTGTGGACGATGGCCTTCGGCAAGCCGGTAGTGCCGGAGGAGAACAGGATCCACAGCGGATGCGAAAACGGCACCTGCTCGAACTGGAATTCGGACCTGGGCACCGGCCGTGCGGCCAGCAGATCGTCCCAGAACACCGTCGGCCTGGCAAAAGGGGTGCGGTCGGCGCTGTCCAGATACGGCACACACACCACCTGCTCGAGCGAGTCCAGGCCGGCAATGATCTGCTCCAGTTCCGGCCGCCGGTTGAAGGGCTTGCCGGCGTACTGGTAGCCATCCACGCAGAACAGCACTTTCGGGGCCAGCTGCGCGAAGCGGTCCAGCACTCCGCGGGTGCCGAAATCCGGGCCGCAACTGGTCCAGATTGCGCCGATGCTGGTGGTCGCCAGCATCGCGATGATGGCGTGCGGAGAATTCGGCAGATAGGCGGCAATGCGGTCCCCCGGCACCACCCCGAGGCGGCGCAGCTGGGTCGCGAGGATGCGCACCGCGCCGCCCAGCTCCTCCCAGCTCAGGGACTTGAGCGGCGCGCGCTCATTCAAATAGAACAGCGCGGTGGCGTCCGCGCGTTCGGAGCGCAACACGTTCTGCGCATAGTTCAGGCGGGCACCCGGGAACCAGTCGGCGCCGGGCATCTCGCTGCGACCGAGCACCCGCTCATAGGGCACCGAGGCCTGCACATCGCAGTATTCCCACAACGCGCCCCAGAATCCGTCGAGGTCGGTGACTGACCAGTGCCACAGATCCGCATAATTGGTGAAAGTCAGGCCGCGGTGCTGTTGGAGCCACGTCATGAAGTGCGCCAGATTGGTGCTGGCCACCCATTCGGGGCTCGGCGTCCACAGCAGATCACCCTCTTTAACCATTTACACCGGTACTCTTGGCACTGGCCGGGGCGGCCAGCCACCAAGCATAAGGCGTCAGAGGAGAAAAGCGAATGTTGACCCCGTTGCCCTGCGCCACCTACGCGTTCGTTATGTCCATTACACCCGGGCCGAACAACGTGATGCTGACCGCCTCCGGGGCGAACTTCGGGCTGCGCCGGACACTGCCGCACATCCTGGGCATAACGGTCGGTTTCGGCGTGCTGGTGGCGGCCGCCTGCGGCGGCCTTGGCATCCTCTTCAGCCGCTGGCCCCAGCTGCACATCGCCCTGAAGTGGGCGGGCGCCGCCTACCTGGTCTTCCTGGGATGGCAGATCCTGCGCTCGCGGGGTGCCGGCTCTGCCACCGCTGCCAAACCCGTGACCTTCTGGGAGGCCGCGGGGTTCCAGTTCCTCAACCCGAAGGCCTGGGTCATCGCGCTCGCCGCGACGCTGTTCATGCCGGCCGAACTCGGCCAGGCGCTGGCGATCGCCTACGTCGCGACCATCATCACGGTGGTGAGCCTCCCCTGCACCACCGTCTGGGCCGTTTTCGGCAGCTCCCTGCGACAGATGCTCACACGCCCGGTCGCGCGGCGGATTTTCAACTGGGTGATGGCGGTGGCACTCGCCGTCACCGGTGTCATGATGGTCACGTAGTAGGATGGCGCATGCTTTCCAACCTGCCGCCCGCGACGCGGGCCCTCCTGCTCACCAACGTGGGCGTTTTCCTGCTGCAGCAGCTGATCAACCCGCTGCTGGTGCAGTACCTGGCGTTGTGGCCCCCGGGCACGGAGCTGTTCGAACCTTGGCAGCTGCTGAGCTACGCGTTCCTGCACGAAGGGGTCCTGCACATCCTCTTCAACATGTTCGCGCTGTTCATGTTCGGCACGCCGCTGGAGCGCTACTGGGGCAGCGCGCGCTTCACCGTCTTCTATTTCGTCTGTGTGCTGACGGCGGCCCTGACGCAACAGGCAGTGGCCCTGTTTGACCACTCGGATGCGTACACCATCGGTGCATCCGGCGGCATCTTCGGCCTGCTGCTGGCATTCGCGGTGTACTTTCCACGCCAGCGCATCATGCTGCTGTTCCCGCCGATACCGCTGCCGGCCTGGGCTTTTGTCACGATCTACGGCCTCGCCGAGCTCTTCATGGGCGTCACCGGCAACGAGGCCGGCGTCGCGCATTTTGCCCACCTCGGCGGCATGCTGGGGGGCGCCGCCATGATTCTTTTCTGGCGCGTAAAAGACGGCGCGCCGAAAGTTCATTGACGCCAGCGTTGCTGATGCCGCATGGATTGACGCATCATTGGCGCCCTCATGATCAAGACTGAAGCACTTACCCGCCGCTATGGCGCCCTGACCGCGGTCGATGCCGTCACTTTCACGGTCTCTCCCGGCGAGGTGTTGGGATTCCTGGGGCCCAACGGCGCCGGCAAGACCACCACCATGCGCATGCTGGCCGGATTCATCAGCGCCACCTCGGGCAGCGCCAGCATCTGCGGGCACGATGTCGAGACCGACTCGCTCGCGGCGCGGGCCTGCCTGGGTTACCTGCCCGAAGGCGCGCCGGCCTACGGCGAAATGACGGTGCGCGACTTCCTCGACTTCATCGCGGACCTGCGGCGGCTGCGCGGCGCCAGCCGCACCCGCATCGATGGGGTCATCGAACGCCTGCAGCTGCAGGGTGTCCTCGACCAGACCATTGAAACCCTTTCGAAAGGATTCCGCCGCCGCGTCGGCCTGGCGCAGGCCATCATGCACGATCCGCCGGTGCTGATTCTCGATGAGCCCACGGACGGTCTGGACCCGAACCAGAAGCACGAGGTCCGTGCACTGATCAACGCCATGGCGGGTGACAAGACCGTGATCATTTCCACCCACATTCTCGAGGAAGTGGATGCGGTTTGCACCCGGGCCATCATCATCGCCCGCGGGCGGATCGTGGCCGACGACACCCCTCTGGGCCTGGCGGCGCGCTCGCGCTACCACAATGCCGTATCCATGAGCCTTGCCCGTGCCGAGCAGCTGCCCGCGGCGCGCGCCGCCGTGGCCGCATTGCCGTCGGTCGCGGAAGTCGAGGTGGACGAAGCCGCCGCGCGTCTCACCGCCCTGCCACGTGATGGCCGCCCGCTACTCGGCGAGCTGTCCGAACTTGCCGCGAGCAACGGTATTGCGCTCACCGAGCTGCACCTGGAAGCAGGGCGGCTCGATGAAGTCTTCAGAACGATCACGGCATAGCCTTTTAAGACCATGAGCAACATCGGCATCATCATGCGCCGGGAGCTGGCCAGTTACTTCGCCACCCCGCTCGCCTACATCTTCCTGCTGATCTTCCTGGTATTGGCGAATCTCTTCACCTTCTACCTGGGCGGCTTCTTCGAGCGCGGACAGGCGGACCTCGACCCCTTCTTCAGCTATCACCCCTGGCTGTTCCTGTTCCTCATTCCGGCCGTTTCGATGCGCCTGTGGGCGGACGAGCGCCGCACCGGCAGCATCGAACTGCTGATGACGCAGCCGGTGACGCTCTGGCAGGCGGTGGTCGCGAAGTTCCTGGCGGCATGGGCCTTCACGGTGCTGGCGCTGGCATTGACGTTTCCCCTGTGGATCACGGTCAATTTCCTCGGCAAGCCCGACAACGGTGCGATCCTCGCCGCCTACATCGGCAGCGCGCTGCTCGCGGCCGGATTCCTCAGCATCGGATCGCTGGCTTCGGCGCTGACGCGCAACCCGGTGATCGCCTTCATCGTCGGGGTGGCGGCCTGCTTCGTGTTCCTGGTCGCAGGCTTTCCGCTGGTGCTCGACGCCTTCCGCGGCTGGGCGCCGCAATTCCTGGTGGATGCGGTCGCATCGCTCGGCTTCCTGACGCATTACGAGGCCATATCGAAGGGTGTCATCGACATCCGCGACCTGATCTATTTCGCGCTGCTCATCACCTGGTTCCTGCTGGCCACCGCCGTCGTGCTCGACGTGCGCAAGTCAGAATGATCACGAAGACGCCACGATGAAACGTTCAACACTCGGCGGCGGCACGCTCGTCGCACTCGCCCTGCTGTTCGCCGGCATCACCCTGGTCAGCGGCTACGTGCTGCGCAGCTGGCGGATCGATCTCACGCAAAATCACCTGTACACGACCGCGCCAGGCACCGAACGCATCCTCAAGGGGCTCAAGGAGCCCATCAATCTGTACCTGTTCTACAGCGTACACACCGGCAGCCAGTACCCGCAGGTGGCAAGTTACGCCAACCGGGTACGCGACCTGCTGCGCGAGTTCGCGGCACGCTCGAAGGGCAGGATCGTTCTGCATTTCGTCGATCCGCAGCCGTTCTCCGCCGATGAGGATCGCGCCACCGAACTCGGAGTGCGCACGGTCAATGTCGGCGGCGATGCCGGCAACCCGCTGTACTTCGGACTCGCCGGCACCAACTCGACGGACGGTCACGCGGCCATCGACTTCTTTGATCCGAACAAGGGCGAGTTCCTCGAATACGACCTGGCCAAACTGGTGTATCAGCTCAGTGGCGCCAAGAAGCCCGTCATCGGCTGGCTGTCCGAACTACCGATGACCGGGGGCTTCGATCCGCAGACCGGACAGCCGCGCGCCGCCTGGGTGGTGCTCGATCAGATGCAGCAGTTGATGGACGTGCGCATGCTCGATGCCAAGGTCGGCAGCATCGACCCGGCCATCGATGTGCTGGTACTGGTACACCCCAAGAACCTCTCATCCGCGACCGAATTTGCCATCGACCAGTTCGCGCTGCGTGGTGGCCACATCCTGGCGTTCGTCGATCCGCTCGCGGACCAGGACAACGCGGGCGCGGACCCGACCAATCCCGCGGCCGCGCTGGCGGCAGATCGCTCCTCGCATCTGGCGCGCCTGCTCAGCGCCTGGGGCGTGGACTTCGATACCCAGCAGATCGTGGCCGACTCGCGCTATGCGCTGAGCGTCACGGCGCGCGAGGGCGAGCCGCCGGTGCGCCACCTCGGCGTGCTGGGCCTGGACGCCACGGCGATGAATCCCAAGGACGTGGCGACCACGGGACTTTCGAATCTGAATCTCGCGACAGCAGGCCATCTCACGGTGCACAAGGGTGCGACCACGACCTTCGAGCCGCTGCTGTGGTCGAGTGATCAGGCCCAACTCATGCCGGTCTCACGGTTCCTGGTGCTGCAGGATCCGGCGACGCTGTTCGATGGCTTCCATCCCACCGGTGTGCGTTACACGCTGGCAGCCCGCGTCGGCGGCAATGTCAGCACCGCCTTCCCGGGCGGCCTGCCGCAGGGCGCGACACTGCCCGCGGGCACCACGCTGCTGACGCATTCGCTCAAGCCGCTGCAGCTGGTCGTGGTGGCTGACACCGATCTGCTCTCGGACTACCTGTGGGTGCATGCGCAGGAACTCGCCGGACAGCGCATCGCCCAGCCCTTCGCCAACAACGGGGATCTGGTGGCGAACACCCTGGACAATCTCTCCGGCAGCGATGACCTCATTTCGATCCGCGGTCGCGCCACCTACCAGCGGCCGTTCGCGCGCGTGGAGGCATTGCGCGCCCGCGCCGATGACCGCTTCCGGGACAAGGAACAGGAACTGGAAAAGCAGCTGCGCGCCACCGAAGATCAGCTCAGCGCCCTGCAGTCTCAGCGAACCGACCGCGGCGGCGCCATCCTGACGCCCGACCAGGAGCAGGCGCTGACCCGCTTCCAGGATGAGAAGCTGCGCATCCGCAAGGAACTGCGGGACGTGCGCCTGGGCCTGGACCAGGACATCACCCGCCTCGGCAACTGGGTGAAGTTCATCAACATCGTGCTGGCGCCGGTGATTTTTGCCGTCGCCACCGTGCTCTTCGGCTGGTTCCTGCGGCGCCGGCGGCGGGTGGTACATCACTCATGATGCGTCCGCCCCAGGTCCTGTCACTGATCGCGGCCGGAGTAGCGCTCGCCGGTGCGGGGGTGTGGCTGGTCTCCCGCCAGCCGACCGATAACGCAGCGGAGCAAGCCGGCGGGCCGGTGCTGGCGCTGAGCAAGGCGGATCTCAACGCCGTCACGCGGCTGCGGATCTTCAAGGGCGACGGCAGCCACACCACACTGACGCGCGATGCCACCCACTGGGTGGTCCTCGAGCGCGGCTATCCTGCCGATTCGGGGCAGGTGCGCGGCCTGCTGCTGGATCTGTCCGCGCTCAAGGTCGAGGAACAGAAGACCGCCGATCCAGGCCTGTACGCCAAGCTCGGGGTCGAAGATCCGACCGGTGTGCAGACCGGCAGCACCGGCCTGGATATCGACCTCAATGCCAGGACACTGCACCTGATCGTCGGGCGCACCTCGGGCACTGCCGGGGTGTACCTGCGCGTTGCCGGCCAGCCGCGCAGCGTGCTCGCGACCCCCCAGCTGACCCCCGATGCGGATCCGCGGCATTGGCTGGACCGCACGCTGCTGGACATCGCGCCGGAGCGGATCACCGAGGTGGACGAGAAGCCGCCGGGCGGTCCCGAATACTCCATCAAACGCGCGCCATCGACAGCCTCCGGTGCCGCGCCCGACTATGTCGTGACACCGATACCCAAGGGCCGGGAGCTCGCCGATGCCATGGCGCCCGCCTCCCAGGCCGGCGCCCTTGCCGGACTGCAGCTGGATGATGTCCGCAAGCCCGGCAACCTCGCCGCCGTCGCCCATGCAACCTTTCTGACCAGCGACGGCCTCATGCTCGAAATCGCCGGCACGCAGGATGGCGTCCAGCGCTTCATCGCCGTGGTCGCCTCGGCCAGTCAGCCCGCGACCCAGGCGCAGGCTCGGGATCTCAACGCGCGCCTGTCGGGATGGCAATTCGAACTCCCAGGCTACCGCTACGACTCCCTGTTCCGGCCCCTGGAACAGTTGCTGAAGCCCAAGGAAGTCCCGGTGCCGCCCGGCGCCCCGGGAAGGCCACCGCACAGCCCAGGCAGCGCCCCGGCGGGGTTACCATTCGGTCCTCAAAAAGGAGACTCCCATTAGCAAGCATGTCGCTGTGCGCGAGATCGCGCGACCGGACCCGGCCGTCTGCAAGGCGCTGGGCACTCATGGCGTTGCCACGGTGCATGAGGCGCAGGGCCGCGTCGGCCTGCTCGCTTCCTACATGCGGCCGATTTTTGCCGGCAAGTCCATCGCGGGCCCCGCCGTCACCGTGTCCTCCCCGCCCGGGGACAACTGGATGATTCATGTGGCCGTGGAGCTGTGCAAACCCGGCGACATCCTGGTGGTCGCGCCCACCTCCCCCTGCGAGGACGGCTACTTCGGCGACCTGCTCGCCACCTCGCTGCAGGCCCACGGGGTCCAGGCCCTGGTCATCGATGCCGGGGTGCGCGATGTAGCGACCCTCAAGCAGATGGACTTCCCGGTGTGGAGCAAGGCGGTCTACGCCCAGGGCACCATCAAGGCGAGCCTGGGATCGGTGAACGTGCCGGTGATCTGCGCCGCCCAGCTCATCAATGCCGGGGATGTGATCGTGGCCGACGATGACGGCGTGTGCGTGGTCCGTCGCAGCGATGCGGCGACCGTGGCCGAGGCAGCGGCGAAGCGGGTCGCGGCCGAGGAGGAGAAGCGCAAGCGCCTGGCCTCGGGCGAGTTGGGAATGGATATCTACAAGTTCCGCGAGAAGCTCGCGGCGCTCGGACTCGAGTACCAGTAGGAATCGGGCTCGCTGCTGCCGCGGCCTGCGCCGGGCAGCAGCCGGGCGCGGTCTGTCTCAGCCCCGCGCGTCCTTCTTGGCGCGCTTGGCGGCGCGCTTCTCTTCCAGCGTCTTCGCCGGCTTCTTCTTTTCCTCTTTCTTACGATCCATGCCCTTGCCCATGGCGTTTCTCCTGTGTTGGGTGACCCGAACTGCGCCTTAAAGATACCCCAACCTACAGAAAAGCCTCCAGTCCCATCATCTCTTTGTGAAATGCTGTTTCAGAAGGTGTGCTTGACCTCCAAGTCGATCTCCAGCGGCGGGCCCGGCACGCCGCCCACGGTGCCCTGCCCCGCCTCGACCAGATCAAATTCGTTCTGGTAGTAGCGCTTGTCCGTCAGGTTCTTCGCCTGCAGTGTCGCCGTCCAGTTGCCCTTGACGGGTGTCCACACGAGATGGGCGTTGTACAGCGTGTACCCGGCAAGGTAGTTGTAGGGATCATTGACCGCGGCGGTATACACACCGCTGCGCACGCTGCCGTCGATGCGCGCCGTGATCGAACCGAAATTCCCGAACGGCTGGGTGTACTGCAGCCCCACACTGCCCGACCAGGTCGGGGTCCAGGGAGTCACATCCGACATCGGGATCCCGGTATCCGAATCCACCGAAATGTAGTCGAACTTCAGCCAACTGACATTCGCATCCGCCTGGAAGCCACCGAACCGCAGCTGGGTCTCAAATTCGACGCCCTTCTGATGTGCATCACCCGCATTGTAGGGCAGCGCGCAGGGCGATCCGAAGTTGAAGCCCGCCGCCGCGCTGGCCGCGGCAATCGACGGAATCCCGCTGCAGTTGGCCAGCGTCAGCTGGATGTCGTGGTATTGCGAGAAGTAGGCGTCGAGGTTGACCCGCAGATGGTTGTCGAACCAGCTGGTCTTCAGCCCGGCCTCGAAGGTTGCCAGGTCCTCGGGTTTGAATTCGATGGACTGGGCGACGTAGAAAGGCCGGGGATCCACACCGCCACCTTTGAACCCGGTGGAGTACTGGGTGTAACCCATGATGGCATCGGTAAAGTGGTAGTCAAAATCCGCGCGCCAGTCAGCGCGCGTCGCGGAATACGACGACGACGTGCCATTGAGGGAACTGACCAGAGTCGCTGAACCTCCTGTCGTACCTTCCGGATTCAGGCGCACGTAGTTGTATTCCTTATCCTGCGCGGTGTAGCGGGCGCCGAAAATGGCATCAAACTTCGACGTGACGTGATACGTCGCGTGCAGGAATCCCGCCTTGTCGTGCGCCAACACCGGGTCATCCTGGAAGAAATTGAAGATGCCCGGAAATGCGGGTACCGCGTACCACAGGTCCTCATGTCCGTAGTAGACCGTCATCTCGCGGAAATAGAAGCCGCCGAAGGTCAGGTCCAGAACGTGATCGATACTCGTGCTGATACGCAGCTCTTCACTGAACTGGTGATGCTCCATGGATTCGGCACCCAGATCCATCGGCCAGGAGGATTCATCGTTGTCGTGGACCCAGGAGGACGCATAGCCACGGTCCGACAGGATGTTCTTGACCGACCAATTATCGATCGGCCGCCAGTCGGCGGCCAATTGCGCACCCCAGTTCTGCAAGGTGTCGCGGGGATCCACACAATACGCGGCTTGGCCCGCGCTGGAGCCCAACCCCGGAATCGTGGACGGATTGGGAGGCGTCGGCAGACAGAAGGTCGCGTACGAGGTGTAGAAGCTCGACGGCACCATTGCCGGCACGAGGCTCGAGTTATAGGGCAGCAGATGCCCGTTGGTGGTTGGCAGGGCCAGCAACGGCGAGGTGACTGCAGCAAGCGAGGGATTGGCCGGCGTGGCGAGCGGCCCCGGGCCTGCGTAAATCAGTGTCTCCGCGGGTGGCTCCTCGTTTTCATTCATGAAATCGGCAACCACGTTGAATTCCAGGCGGTCGTTCGGCACCCAGCGCAAGGCGGCGCGGCCACCGGCATAGGTCGTTCCTCCCAGCTCGCCGAGCTTGCAGCCGTTCAAGCCAACGAATCCCGGCGCCACCGAGTAATTTCCGGTCACGCCATTGATATCGGTCGCCGTGAAATTGCCGGCCGCGCAGCCGAAGTCCTTGCGCTCCACATAGCCGTCCTGGCTGTTGCCGACCCCCGACAGCCTCAGGAACAGCGTGTCGGAGAGCGCGATATTGGTTGAGGCCCGCAGCTCGACATGGGCGCGGCTGCCGACCAACAGATCAAAGGTCGAGCTGTCGATCGCGTCCGGCTTCTTCGAGAACAGCTTGATGGCACCGCCCTCTGAATTCATGCCTTCCAGGGTGCCTTGGGGACCCCGCAGCACTTCCACGCGATCGAGGTCCAGCAGGTCCATCAGCGATCCGGTCAGGGTGCCGAAGTAGACATCGTCGATGTAGATACCCACGCCGGGTTCCAAGGCAGGGTCGAGATCCCCTTGCCCGATACCACGGATATAGGCCGACATGGTCGGCCCGAAGGCGCCGGATGTTGGCGCCAGCTGCACACTCGGGGCGTCCTGCGTGATGTCGATCAGGCTCGTTTGACCGCGTTCACTGAGCGACGCGGCGCTGACCGCGGTGATCGCCAGCGGTGTCTCCTGCACGTTCTCCGAACGGAACTGGGCCGTGACCACGACCTCCTGCAGGCCACTGTTCTCCGTTGCGGTGGGTGTGGAACTTGGTGTTTGAGCGAGCGCAGCATGACTGACGAGTGTCAGCGCCCCAGCCGTGAACAGGATGGCCGCTGCAGTGCGGCGGCAGGCAAAAGATCTCTTCATGAACGACTCCCCCCGGTGTCTTTTGAAGGAACCTGAATTCAAACGCCAAGCGGACCGGCGCTAGTGGTTATTCCTCATGGTCGATCCCGTCCGCTCCATATTCGTTCGAGCTGATTGTTGACGGACCCGTGCCCGCCCTTGCCCGTATTGATTAAAAGGGAGCGTAGCATCAACTCGCGGTATTACGCCACAGCTGTTACGCTGAACCGTCACAAGTTAAGTTGAGATAGCAACACCTGCTGCGGCGCAATGCCGATCAGTGGCGCGTGATGCGTCTGCCGATTCGGCGCTGCAGTGCATCGTGATCGAGCGCGCCTTCCCAGCGGGCCACCACGATCGTGGCGAGGCTGTTGCCGACGAGATTGACGAACGTCAGGGCTTCGGCCAGCAGCCGATGAATACCGAGTACCAGGGCGATGCTCGCCACCGGGATGTTGCCCACCGATCCAAGCGTCGCGGCCAGCACCACGAAGGCGGCGCCGGCGACCCCCGCGGCGCCTTTGGATGT
>Ga0302314_10020799_pt1 | contig 10839 bp, 8 predicted proteins | sample III_Palsa_N2_3_FD_200533 | JGI IMG/M metagenome (GOLD analysis project Ga0302314, IMG submission 200533) | Peat permafrost microbial communities from Stordalen Mire near Abisko, Sweden - III_Palsa_N2_3 | ecosystem: Environmental > Terrestrial > Soil > Palsa > Peat permafrost | place: Sweden... | reverse complement strand
CGATGTTGCTCTTGATCAGGCCCATGTGCCTGAGCGCCCAGGAGATGATCGAGAACTGGCTGTCGTAGATCCACCAGAACGCGATCGCCGACAGCACGGTCGGCACGATCCAGGGCAGCAGCACGATGGCGCGGATGAAGGCCTTGAACGGCATATGCTCGTTCAGCAGCATGGCCAGCCACAGGCCGAGCATGAATTTGGCGACGCTGGCGACGACGGTATAGAAGATCGTGTTGAACACGCTCAGCCAATAGACGTCGTCGGAGAACAGCGTCCAGAAATTGTCCAGCCCGATGAATTCGCCCGGGTCGCCCAAGGTCGCGTTGGTCAGCCCCAGCCACAGGCCAAGACCGAGCGGATAGAGCAGAAATACCAGCAGCAGCGCCGCCGCCGGCAGCATGAACAGCCAGCCCAGCAGATCGCGGCTGTCGGCGACGATCGCGCCGAGCCGTCGCCAGCCGGCACCCCGTCGTTCCAACGCTTCCAATACGACAGCCATCGCAATCCTTTTCCGCACCCGGAGCGGAACGCGCTGCCGCGTTCCGCCCGCCGCTTCAGGCCTTGTAGATCCGCTTCGCCTGCTCGTGCGCCGTCTTCGCCGCTTCCGCCGGCGTCACGCTGCCGGTGCACGCCTTGGCGAACATGTCGACGATCAGGAAATCCGCCATGCACTGCGCCGATTCGGCGCCGAGCGTGCCGGAATAGCCATTGTCGCGCATGACCTTGACCGCGTCGCGATAGGGCGTCGCCTTCGGATCTTCGGTCCAGAACGGGTTCGCGGCATAGGCCGCCAGCGGATGGGCGACATAGCCGATCGACGCGGTCTGCCAGGGCAGATACTGCTCCTTCTCCATCATGAAGCGGATGTAGTCCTTCACCGCGTTCGGATATTTCGAATATTTGAACGCGACGATGTTGAAGAACAGGTTCTGTTCGGTCGGCACCCCGACCGGACCGACCGGGAAGTTCGAATGGTAGATGTCTTCCGCCATCGCCTTCATCGCCGGATCGTCCGAGGTCTTCGCTGCGTAATAGATCGAGATGCCGTTCGAGGTCAGGCTGATATCGCCGGTCAAAAACGCCTTGTTGTTCGATGGATCGAGCCAGCTCAAGGTGCCCTCGATGTAGGTCGGATAGAGTTGCTTGGCATATTCGAGCGCGGCGATGGTCTCCGGGCTGTCCAGCGTCACCTCGTTCTTCTCGTTCACCAGCTTGCCGCCATGGGCCCACAGGCACCAATGGGTCCAGCAGTTCGCGTCGCCCGTGGCATGGCCCAGCGCGAAGCCGGCCGGCGTGCCGTTCTGCTTCAGGCCCTGGCAGAGCTTGAGATATCCCGCCAGATCCTTTGGAATCTCCTCGAAGCCGGCCTTCTGGATATGGCTCTTGCGATAGACCAGCGCGTTGCCGGCGCAGCCCATCGGAATGCCGATCCATTTGCCGTCCCGCTTGGAATAGCGGTCGCAGACCGGGTACCAGCCACCGTACTTGCCGCCCAGATAGTCGGCCAGATCGCTGACATCGAGCAGCTTGTTCGGGAATTTCTGGGCATCGTCGTTGGTGGTGATGATGATGTCGGGGCCGCTGCCGACATTGGCGGCGACCGCGGCCTTGGGACGGACGTCTTCCCAATTCTCGCTGTCGACACGCACGGCCACGCCGGTCATGTCGCTATATTTCTTGGTATTGGCGGTCCAGACGTCCTCGTCGCCCTGAACGAAGCGCTTCCAGCGCAGCACCTTGAGCGAGGCGCCGGCCTCAGGCTTCGGCGCGAAGCTGGCCTGGGCCAGCGCACCGGGGCTGCGGATCAGCCCGGCGGCGCCGGCGGTGACCGCCGCGGCCGCGGCCAGCTTGATGGCGTCGCGTCTCGTGATTTCCGTCATGTTCATCCTCCCTCTCTCGTTGCCGCGGCGCCGTTCTTTTCATGTGCGCCGTTCGTCAGGAAATTGGTCTAGTCCAGCCGGTTGATCTTCGCCCCCGAGGCAGCATCGAACAGGTGGATCGCGTCCAGCCGAGGCACCAGATTGATCGGGCGTCCCGGTCTGAAATCATGCCGCTCGTCGAAGGTGGCGCAGATCGGCACGCCGCCGATATCGGCATAGACGAACGTGTCGGCGCCGGTCGGCTCGACCACCGACACGACGGCGGCGACGCCGGTCGGGTCGAGGGTCAGATGTTCCGGCCGGATGCCGTAAGTGACCTTCTGACCGTCCCGCCCGCCGCCGAGCGGCGGCAGCGGCAGCCGCTCGCCGCCATCGCTCTCGACCCAGGCGTCTTCACCGGCGCGACGCAGCGTGCCCGGAATGAAATTCATCGACGGCGAGCCGATAAAGCCCGCCACGAACTGATTGGCCGGATAGTCATAGAGTTCGAGCGGCGAGCCGATCTGCTCGACGATGCCGTCATGCATGACCACGATCCGGTCGGCCATGGTCATGGCCTCGACCTGATCGTGCGTCACATAGATCGAGGTGGTCTTCAGCCGCTGATGCAGCGCCTTGATCTCGGTCCGCATCTGCACGCGCAGCTTGGCGTCGAGATTGGACAGCGGTTCGTCGAATAGGAACACCTGCGGATCGCGCACGATCGCGCGGCCCATGGCGACGCGCTGGCGCTGACCGCCGGACAATTGCCGGGGATAGCGGTCCAGATAGGGCTTCAGCCCCAGGATCTCGCTGGCCTGATCGACCCTGGTGTCGATCTCGGATTTGGCGGCGTTCCGCAGCTTCATGCTGAACGCCATGTTGTCATGGACGGTCATGTGCGGATAAAGCGCGTAATTCTGGAACACCATGGCGATGTCCCGTTCCTTCGGCGGCAGGTTGTTGACCGTCGTGCCACCGATGGAGATCTCGCCGCCGCTGATCTGCTCCAGCCCCGCGATCATGCGCAATAAGGTCGATTTGCCGCAGCCCGACGGGCCGACCAGCACAACGAATTCGCCATCCTCGATGTCGATATCGACACCATGGATGATCTGGACCGCGCCGAATTGTTTCTTGACGCCACGGATGCCGACCGATGCCATCGTTCCGACCCGCCCGCGCTAGAGCAGGCTGCGGGAAACGGGACGCGAGCCGGCACCGGGCCGGTTCTTCAGGCGGTCACGCCGCCGCACTGGCATGAGATGCTTCATCGGCTTCCTCCCCTGATCGACACCGCGGCGGGTCTATCGCCCGCGTTCGGAATTCGGTCCCGATCGATTGATGCCGTCATCGTCATGCGTGACGAGCAGCCCTGCTATCGAATGATCCTAGGACAGCTTCGCTGCAAGCGAAAGACTATTTGTCAGACATATCGATGTGGGGAGCGGCCGACCTGGGGCTACCGCGCGTCGCGCAGCTTGAATGCCTGCTTCGCGCGCGCCAGGATGCCGGACCAATCCTTGTCGCGGATCGCCTGGGCATTGGCGATCCAGGTGCCGCCGACGACCGGCACGTTCGGCAGCGCCAGATATTCGACCGCGTTTTCCAGCGTGACGCCGCCGGTCGGGCAGAACACGATGCCGGCGAACACCGGGGCCCAGGCCTTGAGCATGGCGACGCCGCCGAATTCCTTGGCCGGGAAGAATTTGAGGAATGAGAAACCGAACTCGCGCGCGGTCAGCACCTCGGTCGGCGTGACGGCGCCGGGCAGGAACGGCAGGCCGGACGCGATGCCCGCAGCGGCGAGGCTCTGGGTCAGGCCGGGGCTGACCAGGAACTTGGCGCCGGCGTTCTTGGCGGCGGTCACGTCGGCGGGCCGCAACACGGTGCCGGCGCCGACCAGCGCGTCGGGCAACTCGCGGGCGATCTTCTCGATCACGGCCAGCGCGTTCGGCGTGCGCAGCGTAACCTCGAGCGCGTTCAGGCCGCCCTCGATGAGCGCAGTGGCCAGCGGAATGGCATCTTCCACCCGCTCGATGGTCAGGACCGGAATGACCGGCGTATGATCGAACGGCTGGGGCATGCCAAGGCCTCCCTTTACAGATGGGTGTTGTGGTGACGGACAAGTGACGATGGGCGACAACTTAAACCAAACCGGCCTCGGGCTCAAAGCCCGGCGCGAGCGGATCGGCAATGCGGTCCCGCATGTGGTCGCGATCGGCGAATGCATGATCGAACTGAGCGACCGCGGCCAGGGCATGCTGGGCCTGGGCTACGCGGGCGATACGCTCAATACGGCGGTCTATCTGAAGCGCGCGGGCGGATCCAAAATCGCGGTCGATTATCTGACCGCGCTGGGCGACGATCCCTATAGCGACTCGATGCTGGCGTTCTGGCAGGCCGAGGGCATCGGCACCGACTCGGTGCCGCGCCTCGCCGGCAAGCTACCGGGTCTCTACATGATCCGGACCGACCCGGCCGGCGAGCGGCGTTTCCTCTATTGGCGTTCAGCCGCCGCGGCCAAGCTGATGTTCGACGCGCCGGAAACCCTGGCGCTGGGCGATAAGGTCATCGCGTCCGACCTCGCGATCTTCTCCGGCATCACGCTCTCGATTCTGTCGGCCGCCGGCCGCGATCATTTCTTCGAGGTGCTGCGCGCCGCGCGCGCCGCCGGCGCGATCATCGCCTACGACGGCAATTACCGGCCGGCCGGCTGGCCGGATGCCGAGGCCGCAGGTCGTTGCTTCCGCCGGTTCCTGACCCTGGTCGATGTGGCATTGCCCTCGATCGACGACGAGACCAACCTGTTCGGCGTCGGCACGGCCGAGCAGGTCGCGGCCCGCCTGCACGACCTGGGCGTGGCCGAGGTCGTGGTGAAGCAGGGCGAGGCCGGCAGCCTGCTCTCGCTCGCCGGCCGGCAACAGACCGTGCCGGTCGAAAGTCTGGTTCGCCCGGTCGACACGACCGCCGCCGGCGATTCGTTCAATGCGGGCTATCTGGCCGGACGGCTGCGCGGCCAGAGCCCGGCCGAGTCGGCCCGCTTCGGCGGCCGGGTCGCCGCCGCGGTCATCCAGCATCGAGGCGCGATCATTCCGCAGGAGGCGACGCCGCGGCTGGACGACTGAGACTGCCGAGCGGCCGCCCGCCACCATGGCCCGGTGGCGAGCGGCCGGACGACGTCTCCGCTACGCGGACCGCACCACACCCAGGAAATCCTCGACCTGCCGCTTCAGCAGATCGCCATTCCCGGAAAGTTCGGCCGCCGCACTCAGCATCTGTCCCGCCGCCGCGCCGGTCAGGCTCGCCGCCTGGCTCACCCCGGCGATGTTGTTCGTCACCTCCTGCGTGCCCTGGGCAGCCTGTGCGACATTGCGGGCGATCTCCTGCGTCGCAGCACCCTGCTCTTCCACCGCAGCGGCAATCGTCGCCGCGGTCTCGTTCACGCGGCCGATGGTCCGGGTGATATCCTGGATCGACCGGGCCGATTTCTGTGCGGCCTGCTGCATGGCCTTGATCTGCACGCCGACCTGTTCGGTCGCCTGGGCCGTCTGATTGGCCAGAGCCTTGACCTCGGAGGCGACGACGGCGAAGCCCTTGCCGGCATCGCCAGCGCGGGCCGCCTCGATCGTCGCGTTCAACGCCAGCAGGTTGGTCTGCCCGGCAATGTCGCTGATGATCTTCACCACGTCACCGATCTTCTCCGCGGCCGCGTTCAGGCTGCGGACCTCGTCGTTGGATCGGTTGGCCTGCGCGACCGCGTCCTTGATCATGTCGCTCGATTCCGTCACCCGCTGGCCGATCTCCTTGATCGAGACGGAGAGCTCCTCGGTGGCGGATGCGACGGTCTGCACGTTGGCAGTGGTCTGCTCGGACGATACGGCGACGGCGGTCGCCTGCCGTGTCGTTTCCTCCGACGTCTCGGCCATGGTCCGTGCAGTGGCTTGCAGATCGGTGGCCGCCGTCGCCACACCCTTGACGATATTGCCGACGCCCGATTCGAACCGGTCGGCCAGATCGAGCACGGCTTGGCGGCGCTCTTCGGTCGCCCGCCGCTTGCTCGCTTCCTGTTCCGCCTTCAACTGTTCGGTCTCGATCATGCCGTCCTTGAACACCTGGACCGCCGTGGCCATCACGCCGAGTTCGTCGCGCCGCTCGCTGCCGGGGATCGTTACGTCCGTGTCGCCGCTGGACAGTCGGTTCATCGTGGCCGTGATCGCGGCCAGCGGCCGCGACAGGCCGCGCCCGAGAAGCAGGGCCAGCAGAATGCCGACGACGAGAATGGCGGCCGTCCCGAGGATGAAACTGCGCTGCGCGCCGGCGACGACGGCTTCGTATTGGCTCGTGTCCTTGATGACCTCGATCACTGCCACGGGCTGGCCGGCATAATTCCTGATCTGGCCCAGATAGAGGGCGGCGGGGTGACCGTCGAGCACCGCGTCCCGGCGCAGCATCGCGCCGTCGAAGGCGCTTTTCAGCTCGTCCGGCGTCGCGACCGCCCGGTCGCCGAACGTGGTCGACAGCGTCTTGAAGGTCTTGCCGTCGAAGCTGTGCACGGCGATGTCGACGCCGAAGCGTTGCTTGGCGCGCTCGACGAACTCCTTGCCCAAGGGAATGCCGATATCGGTGACGGCGATTTCCTTGCCGCCCTGCGTGGCCGGCGTGATGGCGAACACGGCGAGGGTATCGCGCGACGGTTCGACGCCGACGACCGGCTTGCCGCTGCTGTTCGCCAGGACCACGCTGCTGCGGCGACCCGATATGTCTTCGCCGAAGGCCTTGGGATCCTGGACGCGCAGGAACACAGTCGCCGGCGGCAGGATGAGATTGACGAACGGAATGCCCTGGGCCTCCAAGCTCTTCTGAGCGCCGCCGAGCAACGCCATCAGCGCGTTGCGGTCGCCTTTGACGACGGCGTCCGCAACCGGCGGCAGGGCGGCGATCACGCTGCCGACGGCGAAGGCCGTGCGTCCTTCATAGTCGAAGGCGGCGATGACGCTGTCGTATTGGAGCTTGAGCTGCTGGTCGAGCGCCAACCGGGTCAGCGAGCGCTGCTGAACGACCGAAAACGTTCCAAGCACCGCGCAAGTGACCGCGATAAGGAGGGAGATCGCCAGGACCAGACGTGCGGAGATCGATTGGAATTTGAACATTTCATATCTCGATGTGCAGGATAGACAAAACGGTCCCGAGGCTTGGATTCAGCTCGCCCCGGACAGAAACCAGGTCGGGAGCAGGACGCTGCGGGGCGGGCTGCCGCCGATCATCCGTTCCAGCAGCAGTTCGGCGGCGGCGCGACCGAGCGCCGCGATGTCGCGCGCCACCGCCGGCACCGGCGGGTCGTACAACTGGCCGAGCGGAATATCATCGCAGGTCACCAGGTCCAGACCGCACCCCAGCACCAGGCCCCGCTGACGAACAAGGCGGAGCGCGCCCACCAGAAGCTGGTTGCCGCCAAGCACGACCGCGGTCGGCGGATCGGCCCGATCGAGCAGGCTGGCGAGGGCCGAACCGCCGTGCGTCTCGGTCAAGGTGCCGGTTTCCACCAGCAGCACGCCGTCATCGGGCAGCATGGCGCGGATCGCCAGCGCCCGCTCCCGGGCCGGACGGACGTCCCGCCCGGTCACGAGGCCGAGACGGCGGTGGCCCAGCGCCAGCAAATGCGCCGTGGCGGCGCGCACGCCCGGCTGGTGGTCGGACAGCACGTAGGAGGCGCCGATATCGTCGGGTAGCGTGCGGTCGACCACCACCAAGGGCATTTCCGTGGCGCGAAGCGCCTCCAGGGTCGCGGCATCGTCCTCGGCAACCGGCAGGATCAGCACGCCATCGACCTGCCGCTGCCGCAGCAGTTCCAGCCGCGCCGCGTCGGCCCGCGGATCGCCGTCGGAATCGGTCAGCAACATGGAATAGCCGGCCGTGCCCAGCACCGCCTCGGCCCCGCGCAAGACGCCGGCGACCAGCGGATTGGCCACGTCGGAGGCGACGAAACCGACCGACATGCTGGCCCGGCGCCGCAGGCCGCGCGCCAGCATATTGGGCGCATAGCCCAGCTCGGCCGCCGCCCGCAATACACGTTCGCGCAACTCTCGGCTGCTACCCGGCTGGCCGGTCAGAACGCGGGAGGCCGAGGCGATGCCCACCCCGGCCCGTTCCGCCACCTGCCGCAGATCCGGGCGTCGGACGGCGATCCGCTTTTCTGCCTCCGGCGCTGCCATAGGTTGCTCACGATCGGCCAAAAATGGCTCCTTTCCTCGACTTAAGCTTGTAACTTGACACAACCGTCTTGAACAATCACGGTATTTTTGGAATCGTTTCCAGATTTGGAAACGATTCCATGCGCAGGGGAACGTTGACAATGGAAAGTTCAATAGTGGGTATAGAAGGTGCTAAGGAAGCGGTGCCGCTCACGGCCGCGGACCGTCGGGCGGTGCGCATGGCCCTGCTGGGCGCCGTCATCGGCACAACCGTGGAATGGTACGACTTCTATCTCTATGCCACGGCGGCGGCGGCGATCTTCAACCACCTGTTCTTTCCGAACATGAGCCCCCTCGCCGGGACCATGAGCGCTTACGCCACCGCTCTCATCGGCTTTCTGGTGCGCCCGCTCGGCGCGATCTTCTTCGGCCATTACGGCGACCGGATCGGCCGCAAGCGCGTGCTGGTGATCACCCTGGTACTGATGGGCGGGGCGACCACGCTGATGGGGCTGCTTCCGACCCAGGCAGCCATCGGCATCTGGGCGCCTATTCTGCTGACCCTGCTGCGGGCGGTGCAGGGCTTCGGCGCCGGTGCCGAATATGCCGGCGCCGTGCTGGTCGCGATCGAGTACGCCCCGCGCGGAAGGCAAGGCCTGTATGGCGCCATCCCCTACATGGGCGTCGCCGCCGGGCTGCTGCTCGCCACCGTCGTGTTCGGACTCTTTTCCGCCTTGCCGCCGGCGCAGTTCGAGAGCTGGGGCTGGCGCATGCCGTTTCTGTTCAGTGCCATCGTGGTCATGATCGGTCTGGTGCTGCGGCTGCGGCTGCGCGAGACGCCGGTGTTCGAGCAGCTTGAGCGGCTGGGACATCGCTCGAAGCGTCCGATCGCCGAGGTATTCAAGCTGTGCCGGCGCGAGATTCTGTGCGCCTGGGGCGCCCGTATCGGCGATAATTCCCTGGCCTACGTCTATGATTCCTTCGTCATCGTCTACTGCACCCAGGATCTGCAGTTGCCCAAGACGATGATCCTCAGCGCGCTGGCGATCGCGGCAGCCGTGCAATTCGTCACGGTGCCGCTGTTCGGCGCGCTGACCGACCGGATCGGGCGTCGGACGGTCTATGTGATTGGGGCGATTCTATCCGGCATCTGCGTGTTCCCGCTCTTCTGGGCACTCGACACGCGTTCGGCGGTCTGGATCACCCTGGCGCTCGTCGCGGCGTCGTCCGGCGCCAAGACCATGATGACCGCGGCCCAAGGCCCCTGGTTCGCGGGATTGTTTCCGGCGCGCCTGCGCTTCAGCGGTTTCGCCATCGCGCGCGAAGTGACCTCGCCGCTGGCCGGCGGGCTCGCGCCGATTGTCGCCACCGGCTTGCTGGCGGCGAACGCGGGCTCGCCGACGTATGTCTGCTTCTATGTGGTCGGACTGGCCGCGCTCACCACCGTCAGCCTGCTGCTCGCCCCCGCGACCTCGAGAGATTTGGCCGTACCCGACTAGCCGAGCCGGCCAACTGCATTATCGAAAGGAAGTTCGAATGAAGATTTCACGCGTCGCCGCGATCAGAGCGGGGCAGTTCCTCTATGCCCGTGTCGAGACCGAATGCGGCCTCGTCGGTTGGGGCGAATCCGGCGCCTGGGGCCATCTGGAGGCCTCGGCGGCGGCCATCGAGAAATTCGCGGAATATCTGGTCGGCCAGGATCCCCGCACGATCGAGCTGCACTGGAACATCATGCAGCGTTTCGCGCATTTCCGCGGCAACGCGACCGACGGCGGGGTGTCGGCGATCGACGTCGCCTTGTGGGACATCCTGGGTCAGCATCTGAAGACGCCGATCTATCAGTTGTTGGGCGGCGCCTGCCGGGACAAGGCGCGCGTCTATGGCCATGTCTATGCACCGACGATCGGAGAGGTCCTGTCGGAGCTCACCAAACTGCGGGCGCAGGGCTTCAACGCCGTCGGCCATCTGAACCCCTTCCTCGACGAGAACGAGGATGACCGCTGGTTCAAGACCCAGATGCGCAAGCTGGACGATGCCGCCGAGAACGTCCGCCTGTTCCGCGAGACGGTCGGCCCGGACATGGATCTTCTGCTGGAAATGCACCGTCGCCTGACGCCGGCCGAGGCGGTGGAGTTCGCCCGCCTGGTCGAACCCAGCCGGCCGATGTGGCTCGAAGACCCGATCCGCCCGGAATTCACCGCCGAGATGGGCGAGGTTGCCCGCCGCATCACCCTGCCGGTGGCGACCGGCGAGCGATTCATGGGCCTGGCCGAGTTCCGTCACCAGATCCAGGCGGGGCCGATCGCCTATGTCCGCATCTCGGTCTGCGTCGCCGGCGGCATCACTGGGGCGCACAAGATCGCAGCCCTGGCCGAAGCCCACGATATCCAGGTGGCGCCGCACAATCCGCTGTCGCCGATCGCATTGGCGGCCTGCCTGCATATCGCCGCCAACGCCCCCAACTTCGCCATCCAGGAATATCCGACGGGCTTCCATAATCTGGCGCTGCAGTCCGACGGCAAGCTGCTGGGCGGCGATCTGGTGACCTGGACGCCGACGGTGACGGACGGCTTTGCCGACTTGCCGGCCGGGCCGGGCCTGGGAACGGCGGTGCGGGACGACGCCGCCCAGATCGCCAAGCCAACCACGCGGCGCGTCTCGATGCGCCGGCATCGCGACGGGTCGCCGATCGACCAGTAGCGCGCAAGCGGGTCGGGGGACCCCCGGCCGTCATCGCCCGGCCGCGACCCAACCAGCCGCCGAAGGCCCACCCCGGCCGACGCGGC
>Ga0302314_10020796_pt1 | contig 10840 bp, 12 predicted proteins | sample III_Palsa_N2_3_FD_200533 | JGI IMG/M metagenome (GOLD analysis project Ga0302314, IMG submission 200533) | Peat permafrost microbial communities from Stordalen Mire near Abisko, Sweden - III_Palsa_N2_3 | ecosystem: Environmental > Terrestrial > Soil > Palsa > Peat permafrost | place: Sweden... | reverse complement strand
TTGTAACCGCACCCCGCGCCGGAAAATCCGCGGCCGCAATTATAGGGCAGGTCGGTGGTCTTCACCTTGGGGTCGGTGGGGGCATTGCCGTCCGCCACCGCCTTGGCGTCTTCGCCCTCGACCTTGACCACTTCCTGCGGCGTCATGATCAGTCGGCCGCCATATTCGGCGGGGCGGACCAGGGTGGTCAGGCTGGCGTTGGTCCAGGTGCCTTCAAGATCCGGTTGGCTGAAGGCGTTCAGCGGCGCCGAATAGGCGGCCGGATCCTTCGGCGCGACTTGGGCCAGGGCCGGCGTCAGCGCCGCCGAGGCTGCGCCGAACACCAGGGCGATCAGGCGCGGGCTCATGGCAGGGGGTGCTTGCGCAGGCTGCCGTACATCAGTTCTTCGACGAACTCGACGCACTTGAACTGCTGCAACTGCGCATCGGGACCGAGCCGGCGGTAGAGGTTCACATTGAGGGTCCAGGGCCGGGTGAAGGTCGCCGGATCGGTAATGGTCGCCGAATAGTGGATCAGGTTGGCGTTCACCGGCGTCCAGCGCTCCACCACCACCATGTCGCCCGAATGGAAGTTGCCGGCGCGGTCGAACCAGGTCGAGTCGAGCTGGCCGGTGACGGTGACCACCAGAGTGTCGCCGTCCCACTTGGCGACCGATTGGCCCATCCAGCTGTCGGTGGGGGCGGGGCCGGGATCTTCGAACAGAACGTTCCGCGCCGCACCCGCATATTCATAGGCGATCATCATCGACTTGTCGGATTGCAGAATCTGGAATGGCAGATCCATGTAGTTGGCGCGCGGCACGCCGGGCAGGTCGCACTTCACCTCCGGATCGCGCTCGAGATAGTGGGCCTTGTTGTCGTCCCGCTGCTTTAAGGCGTCGGGGGTGTAGGGAATGGTCCCGCCTTCGACGACGCCGAGGCCGGCGGGGATGGAGCCCACGGCGCCCAGGGCGACCACCTCCTTGGCCGGCACCGGCACGACCGGGCCAGGGCGCATCTGTAGCGCGGCGGAGGCCGAATGTGGTTCGATGTCCCAGTTGGCGGTGTTCATCACCGACCAGACCCCGCTCAGATCCGGGTGGCCGCCGATACGCGGCATCGCGCCGACCGTGGCGTCGGATGATTTCATCGCGGCGTGATGTCTGAGGTGGGCCGCGGAAACCGATCCGCTCAAGCCCAAACCCAACAGGCCGGCGATAGCCAGCGTCGCTACAGTCTGCTTCACGTCTGTTCCCCCCAAGGGCGATCGTCTCGAATTTTATGAAAGTGTAATAGCGCCAAAATGCCCTGTCCATGTGAGCGCAATATTTCTGCGGCGAATTTAGAATGGACCTGCGCGGTGGTATGTACCGCAATCAAAGCGGCTTTGCTCGCCGGCGCCTTGCCTGTCTTCTAGGGGATCGCGCGTGGCGGACGTTGGGCGCCAGAACTAGTCACAAGACCTTTGGGGAGGGGCTGACGATGACCGACGCCATGAATCTCGATCGCCGCGCGCTGCTGGCCGCCTTCGCCGCCCTGGCGATTCCGCAAGGCGCCCACGCCGCGGACGGCCCCGACTATCCGGCGATCAAGGCCTTCATCGACTCCTATGTCGACGCCAAGAAGCTGCCGGGGGTGGTGGCGGCGATCAAGCTGGACGAACATCCCGTCCGCTTCATCAGCGCCGGGACGCTCGGCTTCGACACGCCCGCGCCCGTGACCCCGACCAGCCTGTTCCGCATCTATTCGATGACCAAGCCCATCACCGGCCTGGCGGCCATGAAGCTGGTGGAGGACGGCAAGCTCAGCCTCGACCAGCCGATCAGCGACATCCTGCCTGACTTCAAACACATGCAGGTGATCGTCGACCCCAAGACGCTGACGACCCGTCCCGCGGCCGGCCCGATCAAGCTGCGCCATCTGCTGACCCACACCGCCGGCTTCAACTACGCCACCATCGGGCATGGGCCGCTGGCCCAGCTCTACGCAAAGGAAGGCATCAAGCCGGGCGGCCGCGACGTCGAGCCGGGTCCGGGTGAACTGCCGCCGGCGCGGGACCTGGAGACTTTTGCCAGGCGCCTGTCGACCCTGCCGCTGGACTTCGATCCCGGCACGCGCTGGCAGTACAGCGTCGCCCTGGATCTGACCGGCCTGATCATCCAGCGGGTCTCGGGCCTCAGCTTCTACGACTATCTGCGCAAGAGTTTCTTCGCGCCGCTGAAGATGCACGATACCGACTTCGTCGTGCCGAAAGCCAAGCTGGATCGATTCACCACCGAGGTGACGGTGAAGGACGGCAAGGTGGTGGTGGTGGACGACCGCAAATCCAGCCCCTTCGCCCGCGACCGGGATATCGAAAGCGGCGGCGGCGGCCTGGTGTCTTCGGCCCACGACTATATCCGCTTCACCTCCATGCTGCTGAACGAGGGCGAGCTTGACGGGGTAAGGGTGGTCAAGCCGGAGACGGTGCGCACAGCTCATTCAAACCTGATGGAGCCGGGCGTCACCTTCGGCGGCAAGAACGCCTTCGGCGCGGCCGTGGCCCTGGTCCAGCCGGGCGGGGAGGGCTTTCCGGGCGGTGGCCAGCCACCGGGGTCCTACTGGTGGTTCGGTATCGCCGGGACCCAGATGTGGGTCGATCCGGTCAACAAATTCAGCGTCGTGCTGATGCTGCAGGAATATCCCACCACCTATCCGGTGCTGAAGGAGATCCGCGTCGCCGCCTACAAGGATTTGGCCGCGCTCAAGGCCTGATCGCCGGGTTAGACTGTCATCAAGAGCGGCCGTCAGAGCGCCGCATCCTTTAAGGGGGACGCCATGGGACTTTTCAAACACGCCGCGATAGCTGGCCTTGGCCTCGCCGCCGGACTGGCGTTCGCCCAGGCCGCGGCGGCGGCGGAATACATCAGCATTGTCCAGTCGATCGATGTCGCCCGCCCTGCCGATGTGGTCTGGAAAAAAGTCGGCGGCTTTTGCGCCATCCACGACTGGCTGGCCGGCGGAAAGATGTCCTGCCTCTATACCACCGGCGACGGCGGGGTCGGCACCAACCGGCTGCTGGCGGGCCGCATCAACGAGGTGATGGTCTCCAGGACGGACCTTTCCTACACCTATACCCAGCCGCTCTCGCCGATCGAATACCATGGCTGTGTCGAGGTGAAGCCGACGTCGGCCACCACCTCGAAGATCATCTACACCCTGTTTTACGATCAGGCGCCGCTGCCCGATCAGGCCGCCAAGGACAAGGACCGCGCCGGTCGCGCCGGCATGTTCATGGGCGCGCTGAAGACGATGAAGGCTCTGTCCGAGGCGCAGTAGCGAACGAAAAACGGCGGGCGTTGGCGCCCGCCGTCTGAATCGTCGACCTCGGCTCGTTCGGCTCTATTGATGCACCGGCTCGGCGCCGTCAGCCGGGGCGCCGGTGCCGGACGAGCCCATGAACACCTTGCGGCCGTCCAGGAAGGTCACGTCGCGGCCGTTGGCGCGGCAGACCGGCAGGCAGCGGGCGTCCTTGGCGCGATAGCCGCGCACGATGATCTCGGTGCCGACCTTCAACGAATCGCGGGTGACGCCGGCGCGCAGCAGGGTGTTGGGCGTGCCGCCCTCGACCATCCATTCCTGCGGCTTGCCGTCTGTCGTCACGGTCATATGCACCCAGGCGTGGGGATTGATCCATTCCACCTTGGTGACCGTGCCCTTCAACAGGACCGGGGCATTGCCGTCGAATTCGGCCTGGAAGGCGTGGTGCGCCAGAGCTTGCGGCGCGGCCAGAGTTAAGGCCAGCAGAACCGCGCCCGTCGCGGCGGCAATCTGTTGTTTCTTCATACGTTTCCCTCTCTATGCGGGCGTTCCGGCATCCCCGCCGCCCCGGTCGTCTTGTTCAAGATCTGAAATGAATTCGACTGTGCTTGCGCAAGGCCGTAACGGAAAGATTTTGCACTAAGATTTCAGGACCCCGAACGCGCGGGACGCCGAACACCTGGCAAACATTCAAATACTGCGCCGCCTTTGACGCGGCCGATGTCTCCTCCCCGGCGAAGCATACGCCATCGCAGAAATCTTGCTGCAACCTAGCTGGGGGATGGTGCCGCGTCTATCGGGCGGGCGCAACGGTCACGGCGAACCTCAGCGCCCGCGCGCTTGCATCGCCAGCGAGTTCGTTTCAGAACGACGGGATAAAGGGGAGGCGATATCGTTGAACGGCTTCGTCAACTGGATGGCGGGGACACCCTGGAGCATTGCGCTCCACGAGTCCCTTTACATGTATTCGATCACCGAGTCGGCGCACGTGATGGCGATCATGCTGTTCGTGGGCACCATCATGATGGTGGACCTGCGGCTGCTCGGCGTCTCCTACCGCAACACGCCCGTGTCGGAGATGACCAACAGGATCCTGCCCTGGACCGTCGGCGGCTTCGTCGTCCTGTGCATCACCGGCGTCATGCTGTTCTACGCCATCCCGATCCGCACCTGGCACTCGATCTGGTTTCGCATCAAATTCGTGCTGCTGGTCGTCGGCATGATCAACATCACCTGGTTCACCTTCAAGGTTGAGCGCGACAAGGAAAAATGGGACCTCGGCCCCACCCCGCGCAACGCCCGCATCTCCGCCGGCATCTCCTTGTTTGTCTGGACCTTCGTCATCGTTTTCGGCCGTCTGATCGCCTACAACTGGACCGACTGCGACCAGAACCAGTCGCACTTCATCCAGCAGATCGAAGACTGCAAAGCCGTGCCAGCGGATACCTGAGATCATGAGCCTCTATCACATCGCCCAAGGGATCGAAGGCAGCCCGGTCGGGCAGGCGATCCGCGAATCCACCTGGCTGTTTCCGGCCATCGAGGTGATCCACCTGCTGTGCCTGGCCGTGCTTGGCGGCTCGGTGCTGATGACCGCCCTGGGCATTTTCGGCGTCGGCCTGAAGACCACCTCGCCGCAACAGGTCGAGGTCAGCGCCAGGCCCTATATGACCACATCGCTGATCGGCATCCTGGTCACCGGCCTGCTGCTCGGCGCCTCAGAACCGGTCAAGCTGATCGACCGCGAGGCCTTCCTGATCAAGATGGTCTCCCTGGCCCTGGCCCTGCTGTTCACCTACTTCGTCTTCAATCCCATCGTCCGCAAAGGTGAGGTGGGGGTGAAGGCCCGCACGGCCGCCGGCGTCGTCATGGCGCTGTGGTTCACCGTCGCGATCTCCGGCCGCTGGATCGGGTTCTCGTAAGGCGCCGCCTTAACCCGCCATTGACCTTGAACTGGCAACCTTGGCCGCATGAGCCAGGGCTGGAGTCCCATGACGGCGGCGGACGCCCTGCGCATCCTGGGGGTGTCTGGCGACACTGACGCCGACGCCCTGCGCGCGGCTTTCCGTGACGCGGCCAAGCGAGCTCATCCCGATCATCACGGCGGCGACGGTGAAAAGCTTCGGCTGATCATCGAGGCCTATCGCACCTTGCGGCCCAAGGGCGCCGCCCTGCGCCGCGTGGCGGCCCGACGGCTGGCGATAACCCCGGCCGAGGCGATGCTGGGCGGTTGGCGTCCGGTACGGTTGGCCGAGGGGCGGCAGGTCAATGTGCGGCTTCCCGCCGGCCTGCGCGAGGGCGAAACCCTGTCGGTGAACGGCCAGCCGATGGTCGTCACCATCATTGGCGAGAACGGCCAGGCGGTGCTGGGCGACCACTTCTGCCTCACCGTCGAGGCGCCGCTGTCCTTGCGCACCGTCGGCGGACGGCTGGTGGTCGACACGCCCGGCGGTCCGCAAGGCCTCTGGGTGTCGGTGGAAGACGGCGCCAGGGGCCTGACGCGGGCGAGGGGGCTAGGTCTGCCCGCCAGGGGCCGGCACGGCCAGGGCGACCTCTATGTGCGGCTGATGGTCGTCGACGCGCCCGTGGCCGAGAGTGTCCTGGAAGCCAAGCTGCGCCGCTTCAGCGCCGCCTGGGCGGCCTGACGCTGTTTTTGACGCTCCGCTTCCGCTAGAAGCCGTTGTTTCAATAAAAGACGGGCCATGTCGCACAACACCTTCGGCCACCTGTTCCGCGTGACCACCTGGGGCGAAAGCCACGGGCCGGCGCTCGGCTGCGTGGTCGATGGCTGCCCGCCGGGCCTGGCGCTGACGCCCGAAGACATCCAGGTCTGGCTCGACCGCCGCCGCCCCGGCGCGGGCAAGTTCGTCACCCAGCGGCAGGAGCCGGACGCGGTGCGGATCCTGTCCGGTGTGTTCGAGGACGAGCGCACCGGCGGCCCCGTCACCACCGGCACGCCGATCTCGCTGATGATCGAGAACGTCGACCAGCGCTCGAGAGACTATGGCGAAATCGCCCGCTCATTTCGTCCGGGCCACGCCGACTACGCCTATTTCGCCAAATATGGCGTGCGCGACTATCGCGGCGGCGGACGATCCTCGGCGCGGGAGACCGCGGCCCGGGTTGCGGCCGGCGCGGTGGCGCGCAAGATTCTGGGGGCCGGCGTAACCATCCGCGCCGCCCTGGTGCAGATCGGCCCGCACGCCGTCAACCGGTCCCGCTGGGACTGGGACGAGGTCGAGCGCAATCCCTTCTGGTCGCCGGACGCCGCCATGGTCGAGACCTGGGAAACCCATCTGGAGACCATCCGCAAGGCCGGCTCCTCCACCGGCGCCATCGTCGAGGTCGAGGCCACCGGCGTTCCGGCCGGCTGGGGCGCACCGATTTACGGCAAGCTGGACGCCGAACTCGCCGCCGCCCTGATGTCGATCAACGCGGCCAAGGGGGTGGAGATCGGTGAGGGCTTCGCCGCCGCGGCCTTGAGCGGCGAGGAGAACGCCGACGAAATGCGGCTGGGCAACGAGGGTCCGCTGTTCCTGTCCAACCATGCCGGGGGCGTGCTGGGCGGTATCTCCACCGGACAGCCGGTGGTGGCGAGGGTGGCGTTCAAGCCCACCTCCTCGATCCTGACCCCACGCCGATCTATCGACGAGACCGGCGCCGAGATCGAACTGCGCACCAAGGGCCGCCACGACCCTTGCGTCGGCATTCGCGGCGCGCCGGTGGTCGAGGCGATGATGGCCTGTGTGCTGGCCGACGCCTTCCTGCGCCATCGCGGACAGACCGGGGCGCCAGCCCACGGCGTCGGCCATTTCGGAAATGTTCAAGGTTAGCAGGTATAGTCGTCAGGCTGAGACGATCGGCCACGTGACCTTTCGACTTGACCAGTATGTTACGGCTACGTAATGCGGCTTCGCGGTTTGGTGAATATCGTTCGCTGAACGAACGCCGAAGTTCTTGGGCGTAACGAGATAACGGCGGGCAGGATTTGCGTTTCGAACTGCTGAAAATCCTGTTGGTGGACGATAACCACCATATGCGCGTGCTCCTGACGGAGATTCTGCGCGCCATCGGCGTTCGTCAGGTGTTCGAGGCCAACGACGGCGCCGAAGGCCTGCAACTGATGCGGACCCATCAGATCGACATCATCATGACCGACCTGGCGATGCAGCCTCTGGACGGCATCGACTTCGTGCGGCTGCTGCGCAATTCCGCCGACAGTCCCAATCCGATGGCGCCGGTTATCATGATCACCGGCCACTCCACCCATAAGCGGGTCAACGAGGCGCGCGACGTCGGGGTGACCGAGTTCCTGTCAAAGCCGGTGACGGCCAAGGGCGTGCTGGAGCGGATCGGCCGGGTGGTCGACAACCCGCGCTCCTTCGTGCGCACCGCCACCTATTTCGGCCCCGATCGCCGCCGCAAGGCGGACCCCAACTACTCAGGGCCGATGCGCCGGTCGTCCGACGACGGCGTGGATTAGATGTAGCAACCCGCGCTGGCTCTCAAAGGCTTAGCGCGCAACTTTCGTGCAGCGTCGGTCTTGAGACCACCACCCGCGACAGGTCCGGGAACCGCCCCTTGAGCCGCTCGGCGAAGTAGAGGCACAGGCTTTCCAGAGTCGGCGTCTCCAGGCCTTCCTTCTCGTTCAACAGGCCGTGGTCCAACTCGCCCGCGACCCCGCGCAGGGCCGCGTCCAGTTCGGCCAGGTCCGCGACCCAGCCTGTCGCGCCGGCCGGTCCGCGCACGCTCGCCTCCACCCGGAACGAATGGCCGTGCAGGCGGCGATACGGATTATCCGCCGCTCCTTCTTCAAGGTAATGGGCCGCGTCGAAGGTCGCGGCCTTGGTGATTTCAAAGGTGTTGGTCATCGATCAAGCAACAGCGCGCACAAGACGCAGGTGAGGGGCGCGGGTCAGCGCGCGGGTTCAGGGAATGCCCAGGTATTTGTGGGTTTGCACGCTTAAACGCCAGCGGGGGTGGGCAAGGCAATAGGCGATCACAGCTTCGGTGTTGGCGGATCGGGCCGGACTGTCCATCGGCTGCAGGAAAAACCGCTCGAACGCCAGGTGTTCGAACCGCGCTGGATCGACGCCAGCTTGTGGATAGACCAGTTTCAATTCCTGGCCGCTGACCTGGGCGAGAGCTGCGTCGGCCTTGGGGCTGACGCAGATCCAGTCGATGCCGGCCGGGGCGGCAATGGTGCCATTAGTCTCCACCGCGATGGCAAAGCCCAAATCGTGCAGCGCCGCGATCAAGGGCTGGTCCAGCTGCAGCAGTGGCTCGCCGCCGGTGCAGACCACCAGCCGATCGGTTTCCGGTCCGCGCCACTGCGCCCGCACCGCCGCCGCCAGGTCCGTCGGTGTCTCGAACCGGCCGCCGTTCACCCCATCCATACCGACGAAGTCGGTGTCGCAGAAGCTGCAGACCGCGCTCGCCCGATCCTGCTCGCGCCCGCTCCACAGGTTGCAGCCGGCGAAGCGACAGAACACCGCCGCGCGGCCCGCCTGACCGCCTTCGCCCTGCAGGGTCAGGAAGATTTCCTTGACGGCATAGCTCATGGCGCGGGCGCGATCGGGACGGATGACAGGGACATGAAGCGGCGATAACCAAACAGGACTGTGCGGAACCGGGTGGTGCGCGCGTCACTACACGATCAGGGCCGGAGACGGAAACAGCCAGAGGCTGCTCCGGCGGAACTGTGGCGGCGGCTCAGCTTGTCCAATGCTCTGCCGACCAAGTCTAAACATGCTTAAACTACAGATAACGCGGTTCTCAAAGTCCTCGTCATCAGCATAACGCCGCTATCCTGCGCCTTAACGACTTTGCAATTTTACTTGTGCAATATGAGACTCCAATAGCGCAGTAGCCGTATGAACACGCTCAACAGCTTGCTTGAAGGCGCCGAAACGATCTCTCCCAAGAGCCCGTGTTCGTCGGTGCAGGATCGGTTCTTGGACGCGCCAGGCAGCGATCTTCTGGCTGTTGTCGAGTCCGGCAAGACGCTCGGCGTCATCGCGCGCGGGTCGATCCGCATCGAAGACATGGCGCGGCCGGCGCGCGAGATCATGACCCCCGCCTTTGTGGTGGACGCCGATATGGGCGTCGACGAAGCCAAGGTGCTGGTGCTGGGCCATCGCGACCCGTTGCCGGGCTTGGTGGTGACTGAAGCCGGCCTTTATCGCGGCGTGGTCTCGACCCGCGCTTTAATCGGCGCCCGCGGCGAGGGCTCGGCGGATGTCCAGCAACTTCGTTTCCTTGAACTCATCAGCCGCGAGATGCGCACCCCGCTCAACGGGGTGCTGGCCGTCTCCGAACTGTTGCAGCGCCAGCCGTTGTCGATCGACTCCCAGGCCTATGTGCGCACCATCACCGAGTCCGCCCAGGCGACGCTCAGAGCGCTGAACGATGCGCTGGAGTTGTCGCAAGGCGATTTCAGGCCGCTGGACATGGACCCCAAACCGGTGGTGCTGCGCGACCTGATGGACGCGGTGCAGTCGCAATGGCAGAGCGTGGCGCCCAAGGGTGGAGTCACCGTGCTGGTCGCCTATGACGGCGAACCCAACCTCACGGCCCACTTCGATCCGGCGCGCGTGCAGCAGGTGTTCGACCGCCTGATCGAGGCGGCGCTGACGCTGAACCGCCGCGGCGCCGTCGAAGCCATCCTGCAGGCGACCCGCGTGGGCGAGACGCTGCGACTGATCGCTCGGGTGCGCGATACCGGCGGTGGGCTGGCCAGCGAACGGCTGCTGGCCGCCTTTGAAGGTGATTTCAGCACCCAGCGAGTCGATCCCGCCAACGCCGGCCTGGGCGTGGCGATCTGCCGGCGGGTTGTCGACCAGATGCAGGGCCGCATCCGCGCCGAACGCAATGTCGGCGCCGGCGCCTCGGTGGTGTTCGAACTCACGGTTCCCGAAGTGGTCGAAAAGGCCGTCGACGACAATGAGGGCGCCAATGTCGGTCGCGCCGCCCATGTGCTGGTGGTCGACGACAACGCCACCAACCGCATGGTCGCCGAAGCGCTCTGCGAGATGTTCGACTGCTCGTCGGAATCCGCCGAGGACGGGCTGGAAGCGGTGGAAGCCGCCCGCACCGGCCGCTTCGACCTGATCCTGATGGATATCCGCATGCCGCGCATGGACGGCGTCGAGGCCACCCGCGCCATCCGCGCCCTGCCGGGCCGCGCGGGCGCGGTGCCGATTATCGCCCTGACCGCCAACGCCGACCCTGAAGACGCCAAGGTCTATCTGGCCACCGGCATGCACAGCGTGGTCGAAAAGCCGATCAAGCCGGAGAAGCTGCTGGCGGCCATGAGCGCGGCTTTGGATGAAGCGGCCGCGGGCGACGGTTCTGCCGCCTCGACGTCGGCCGCCGCCTAAGCAGATCTCGTCCCTCTCAGGTCGGAAACGACCAGAGCCCTTGGCCGTTTAGCCAAGCGAAAGGCCGCGCTGGCGCGGAACCGCGTCCTCCGCTAGTGGGGACGCACCCTAGCTTGAGGACTCCATGAAGCCGATCCGCAAAGCCGTCCTGCCCGTGGCCGGTCTGGGCACCCGCGTGCTGC
>Ga0302314_10020794_pt1 | contig 10841 bp, 9 predicted proteins | sample III_Palsa_N2_3_FD_200533 | JGI IMG/M metagenome (GOLD analysis project Ga0302314, IMG submission 200533) | Peat permafrost microbial communities from Stordalen Mire near Abisko, Sweden - III_Palsa_N2_3 | ecosystem: Environmental > Terrestrial > Soil > Palsa > Peat permafrost | place: Sweden... | reverse complement strand
GAAGGCAAACAGGGCGTGATGCCGTAACCGCTCCGGCGGGTTCTCTACGCCTCATGCCGGTGCATCTGCCAGCCGAGATACTTCTGCGCCGCCTCCTGCACGCTCGCAGCCACAGTAGAAAAATTCGCAGCCACGTGATGCTCAAACCCCTGCTCACAGATGTACCGCAGCAGCTTCTGCATCTGCGGAATCTCCACCACGCCCGCGCCGCCGAAGGTATTCAGCGGGTCGTCAGTAAAGCGGCCTTCGCCGGTGTAGCCCTTGATGCAGCCCTCAAAGTCATCCGTGGAGAAGCGCGCAAAGCTCATCGCTCCCGCCTTTACCGTGCCGTCCAGCGTGCCGAAGGTGTTCTCTTTGCCCACGGTCCCGGCGATGATCTGCTGAAAGTCCATCTTCACGCTTTTGAAAAAGTGTTTAGGAAGATTAGAGCAGTGGAAGCACACCGCCTTGTCCGGATCGCTGCCGTAGTTGTTGTTCCAATCCAGCAGCGCGCTTGGGGTTTCGGAAGCGAGCGTCAGCGCGTACATGCTGATGGTTCCCAGCACATCCACTTCGCAGGCGGAAGGGATAAGGTTCTCGCTCATCATGCTCATCACCGTGCACGGCACGATGCCGAGAAACTCTTCGATCGACGTCCAGCACTGCACCGCGGAGACCGTGAGGTGGCTCGCCATCATCCAATGGTCGATCACCGCGCCCAGCTTCGCCATCTTCATCAGCGCTTCCATCGGCACGTCTTTCGTCGACACATACTTCTGGATCGCAGCGAGCTTCGCCTGCGCGGCATCATCCGTATCCTTCATCCGTGTGATGCGGCCCATCACCTCGGAGAGATCCAGCGTCTCCACCGTGATCCCCGAGCGCTCCAGCAGCTTCTCCGAATAGCGCACCGTGTTGAACGCCGTAGGCCGCGCGCCAATCGCGCCGATACGCACATTCTTCAGGCCCTTCACGATGCGGCAGACCGCGGCAAACTCCTGCAGATCTTTTTTGAACTCGGCAGAGTCTGGTGCCTCCGTATGCAAACTCGTCAATGAATACGGTATTCCGTACTGCTTCAGGTTGTTGCAGATGCTCATCTTGCCGCAGAAGCTGTCGCGCCGGAAGGCGATGGTCATCTTGCCCGCGTGGTCCGGCGTTGCCTGTATCAGCACCGGAACATCTAAATTAGCAAGCCGCAGCGCATCCGCCAGCCCGCGCTCTTCGCCGAAGTTCGGCAGCGTGATGATGATGCCGTCGATCTCCTTCGCATGCTTCTGAAAAAGTTCGGCGCAGCGTTTCGCTTCGTCATACGTCTCAACCGCGCCGTGCGCGCTCTCTTCCGGCGAAAGCACGATGGCCTTCATCCCGGCCGATTCCAGCGCCGCGACCATCTCCGCGCGGCCGGAGGACGCAAGGTGCGACGGGAAAAATCCGCGGTTGCCGACGATTACGCCAAAGGTCATTCTTCTGCTCATGGTTATCCTTTTCCCGGACGAAAGATCACAGTGTAAACACCGCCGAAGACGCTCATCAGCAGGCCCCACCAGAAGGTCGCGTGCAGGTTCTGTAGAACGATGCTGTCCGGCAGTGGATGCGAAAACTCGTAGACGCCGGTGCCCGTGAGTACCAGGCCATAGCCCAGGCACAGGATGCCGACGAAGAACCAGATGGAGAGCGAGCGTTCGGTCGATGGATCAGACATGAGGATTCTCGTTTCGTTATGCCAGCAATAAAGCTATTGCTTGCGACAGCAAGCGGTCAAAAAAAATTACCAGAGCCACACATTTAGCGCGACCAGCACCACCGCCACAACACCCGCCCAGAAGACCGGCTTCTGCACCAGCGACGTCGATCCGTCATCCGGAATCGGCGTCGCGCCATAGACCAGCCCGACCAGTTGCTCCTCGGGTATGGGCTTCGTCATATAACTGACGACGATCGTCACCATCACGCAGACCACCCACGACCATAACCCGCGGTAGATGTTCGCCGCCATCGCCTGCACACGCATAATCGTGTCCACGCTGGCATGTGGCTGCAGGATCATGAAGCGGATGTTCGCTGGATTGCGCAGCACCATCAGCCACATTCCAATCGACGATAGCGTTCCGCTCAGCAGGCCGCTGAATCCTCCCGCCTTCGTCGCCCGCTTCCACAGCATGCCCAGGATCACCGTGCCGAACAACGGCGCGATGAAGAAGCTGAAGAGCTCCTGCACGTAATCCATGATGCTCGCCGCGTTCATCACCAGGTACGCCGTGCCGATCGACACCAGCATGCCGACGATCGTGCACCAGCGGCCCATCGCAACGTAGTGCGAGTCCGAAGCCTTCTTGTTCATGTAAGCGCCGTAGATATCGTACGTCCACACCGTCGAAAACGCGCTCACGTTGCCCGCCATGCCGGACATGAATCCCGCCACCAGCGCAGTAATGCCCATACCCAGCAGACCGGGCCCGAGGTAGCGCGCCATCATCAACGGCAATACTTCGTTGTAGCTGTGCATGCCGCCGCTTACCACCTGCGGACTGCCATCGGGAAAGAGCTGCATCAGGTGACCGGAGGAATCCTTCAACAGCACCAGCGCCAGCAGGCCGGGAACGATCACAATAAACGGGACGAACATTTTGAAGGCGGCGCCGATGATCGGAGCCATCCGCGCCGCCCGCAGGTCCTTCGCCGAGAGAACGCGCTGCACCACAAGAAAATCCGTCGTCCAGTAGCCGAAGCTGATCACAAATCCCAGCCCGAAGACGATGCCCGTCCAGTGCACGCCCATGGGATTGTCGTGGAAGCTGCCCAGCGTCGACCACAGATGTACATGCCCTTCGCCGAGCCGCGCCACGATCTGCGCCCGCAGCTTCGTCCATCCGCCGGCTTCGATCAATCCAAGAATCGGGATCAGTGCCGCGCCCGCCCATATCAACACGAACTGCAGGATCTCATTGATGATCGCCGACCGCAGCCCGCCCAGCATCACGTAGAGCGCCACCACGCCCGCGCCCACCCATATGCTGAAGTTGATGTTCCATCCCAGAATGACCTTCATCACCAGCGCCATCGAATACATGTTCACGCCACTCATCAGCACCGTCATGAACGCGAACGATACCGCCGAAAGCCCGCGCGCCGCCTCGCCAAATCGCAGTTGCAGATAGCCCGGCACCGAGTGCGTCTTCGAGATGTAATAGAACGGCATCATCACAATGCCGAGAAACAGCATCGCCGGAATCGCGCCGATCCAGTACCAGTGCGTCGCCAGAATGCCGTACTGGTACGCCGCGCCCGCCCATCCCATCAGTTCCAGCGAGCCCAGGTTGGCCGAGACAAAACTCAGCCCGGCGATCCAGGCAGACATCTCGCGCCCGGCAAGAAAGAACTCCTCGCTCGTGTTCGTCCGGCCCTTCACATAGAAGCCGATGAAGATCACCAGCGCGAAGTAAAGCGCCAGGATCACGAAGTCTACGGGAGAGAAGTGCGCTATCCGGCTGTCCGGCAGCTGTAGAGCCAATAGAAGAGTCGTTGTCATCCGGCCGTCCGGCGTCGTTGATTCAAAACGCCATTTTTTGAATGAGCGATGCGGAAGAAAGAGTAGCAGGTTGCGTGCGCAGAAGCAGCAACTCTTCGTGCGCACACGGCAATACTCTCTATTGAAATTTTAAGGTTTCGTCCACCACGCCAGCCCGTCCGGCTCGCGCCCGGCATCGATCTTCGCCACCATCTCCAGCCGCTGCAGATCCACCACCGCCACATAATGGTCGCGCGGACACGATACAAAAGCCCGCCGCCCGTCCGGCTGTACCTGTATCCCCGATGCTCCGCGTTCCTCGATCGGAATGCGCTTCACCACCGCACGCGTCTTCGCATCGAAGACGACGAGGTCTTTGCCCGTGTGCGCCGTCTCCAGCACCAGCTTCCCATCCGGAGTGAACGCCAGCCTGTTCGCACCCGCCACCACCGGCATCAGCGTCGCATCCACTTTTTCCGTATCTAAATTAATGATGGTGATGCTCCCATCCGCCGCACCTGCCCATATTTCTTTCTCGTCCGGCGAAACCGCAAACCCCTCCGTGCCCATGCCATCCGCAACCAGCGTCTGCTTCCAATCCAGTGTCGTATACGATGCCGGAGCCGGCGGCGCACCGGTCACCATTACCGGCGTATGCGTTATGCGGTCAAAGACGCTCATCGTTCCCGACCCCGCATTCGACGCCACCACCTTCGCGCCATCCTGCGACACCCAAACCAGATGCGTATTCTCCTGCCCCACGCCCAGCACGCTCTCCAACTTGCCCGTCGCCGGATCCAACACACCCAGCGCCTTCGAGCCGCCCGCCGTAAACCAGATCTTTCCCTCGCTCGCGCCATCCCCCCGCGCCAGTCCATGCGCCCCGCGCAACGGTGAAATATCAATCGCCGGCAGCGCCTTCTTGTGGACGAGGTCCACCACCGCCAGCGTATGCAGAGACATCTCGCCGTAGTTCGACACATACGCCGTCACCCCATCCGGCCCGACGATGACCTCATGCGGGTCCTCGCCGATAGGAACGCGCGCCACCACCGTCAACGTCGCCGCATCCACGATCGCCAGCGCATGCGACTGCTTCGTCACCACCAGCAGTGCCCCCTGCGAGTTGTTTTGCGCAATCAGCGTCGCACTGGCAATCCAAAGCATCGCCGCAACAGCCAGCACTCCCCGCAAAATCCTCATATGCCCTCGCTTCACCACTCAATGTATGTCTCAAGCCGAGAAGCTGCAAGCCGCACAAAGCGCTTGTCGCCGTGCGCGCGGCACTTTACACTCAAAGCGTGCGGCGCATCCTCTCCATCTCGTTGCTCGCCCTCTTCATCCTTCCGCTGATCTCGCCGCTGCTCGCGCTCACCTCCACGCCCGACGCCAATCTCCCCGCCTGCTGCCGCCGGAACGGCAAACACCATTGCATGATGTCGACGGAGATGGCGATGATGAACGGCACCCAGGTCAACGTGGTTCCGGCGAAGTGCCCGTTCTATCCCGCCGCCGCAAACACAGCCCAGCATCATGAGCTCTCGTTCCACACCGCCGCCTTGGTCTTTGCGGAGATCGTCGCCCACCCCGCGATCCATCTGCAGACCGAAGCCCGCGCCCGCGTCGCACTCGATTGCGCGCGCCAGAAGCGCGGCCCTCCCGCACTCCTCAGCTAACACTCCCTATCCAATCAGTCGTCTTGCCTTCGCCTGCGCCGGTTTGCGCGGCGGGCAAGCCTCTGCGCTCCGTCACTCTTCACGATGGAAAGGACACATCCATGCGCCGCTCTTTATTGTTCTTAATATTGTTGTGCTCGCTGCACAGCCCGTTGGCCCACGCGTCCATCTTCAGCCAGGTCCACGGCGTCGTGCATGACCCGCAGCACCGCCCCATCGCCGGCGCACGCGTCTCACTCCGCGCCGCGCACTCTGACTTCACGCAAGCCGCCGTCACCACGCAGGATGGCAGTTTCACCATCGCGTCCATCCCGCTCGGCGACTACATCCTCACCGTCTCGCAGCCCGGCTTCGCCACCACCCGCCAGAGCATCACCCTCGCATCCAACACGTCACCGCTTCTGCACGTCCAGCTGCAGATCAGCTCCGTGCAGCAGACCGTCTCCGTCCACAGCTCCGGCCAGACGGCCAACGTGGACACCGCGACCCCCACCGTGCTCATCAGCCGTGAGCTGATAGCCCAGACGCCCGGCGCCGATCGCACCAACAGCATGGCCATGATCACGGACTACGTTCCCGGTGCCTATATGACGCATGACATGCTGCACATGCGCGGCGGCCACCAGGTGAGCTGGCAGATCGACGGCGTGGAGATCCCGAACACCAACATCGCCAGCAATCTTGCCGCGCAGATGGACCCCAAGGACATCGACTACGTGGAAGTCCAGCGCGGCAGCTACACCGCAGACATCGGCGACCGCACCTACGGCGTCTTCAACGTGGTGCCGCGCACCGGCTTTGAGCGCAACCGCGAAGGCGAACTCGTGCTGAGCGCTGGCAGCTTTTTGCAGACCAACGACCAGGTCAATCTCGGCGACCACACGGAGAAGTTCGCTTACTATGCCAGCCTCAACGGCAACCGCAGCGACTACGGCCTCGCACCGCCCATCGCCCAGGTCGTGCACGATGCAGCCAACGGCTACGGCGGCTTCGCATCCTTCATCTACAACCGCACGCCGAAGGACCAGTTCCGTCTGATCACGCAGCAGCGGAATGATTTTTTTCAGGTTCCCTACGATCCCGATCCCAACAGCATCGGCAACAGCCAGTTCAACTCCAGCGGCCTGCGCGATGTGCAGCATGAAATGGATAGCGTAGCCGCCTTTACCTGGCTGCACACCTTCAACGCGGAGACCGTGCTGCAGGTCTCGCCGTTCTTTCACTACAACAGGTCCGATTACGACTCCGACCCGGCCGACACGCCCGTCGCCACTACCTACTATCGCGCCTCGACCTACGGCGGCGGCGAAGCCTCCATCACCACGCAGATCGCGCGCAATACCGTACAGGCCGGCTTCTACTCCTTCGGCCAGCATGACAGCTATCTCTTCGGCTCGATCTTCAATGACAGCAGCGGCACAGAGCCCTTCAACGAAAACGATTCCACCGCCGGTGGTGTCGTCGAAGAGTACGTCTCAGACAACTTCAAGCCCACTGCTTGGCTCACGCTCATCGCCGGCCTGCGCGCCACGCACTTTCAAGGCCAGTTCACCGAGAACGAGACCGACCCGCGCTTCGGCGTTGCGGTAAACATTCCCAAGCTCAACTGGGTCTTCCGCGGTTTCTACGGCCGCTTCTATCAGCCGCCGCCGCTGCTCACCGCATCCGGCCCCGTGGTGCAATTCGCCAATGCGAACAACACCAGCTTCGCCCCGCTGCATGGCGAGCGCGACGAGGAGCATCAGTTCGGCGTGCAGGTTCCTCTGCGCGGCTGGCTGCTGGACGCAGACACCTTCAAAAACCGCGTCAATAATTTTCTGGACCACTCCAACATCGGCGACTCCAGCATCTACTTCCCCGTCACTATCGACGGCGCGCTCGTCCGCGCATGGGAGCTGACGCTGCGTTCGCCCCGCCTCTGGCATCGCGGGCAGGCGCACCTCGCCTACTCCAACCAGATCGCCGAGCAGCGCGGCGATATCACCGGCGGCCTCATCTGCGCGCCCGTCACCGCGCCGCAGTGCGATGCAGGCTTCAGCTACACGCCTGTCGATCATGACCAGCGCAACACGCTCAATGTTGGTTTCAATGCATCGCTGCCGCGGGGTATAACTGCGGCCACGAATGTCTACTACGGCTCCGGCTTCACCAACGGCGGCTATAACCCCGATGGCCCGCCGGCCGATCCGCAATATCCGGATCCTTACCTGCCCCAGCACACCACGTTCGACCTCTCGCTGGGCAAGAGCATCGGCGAACGCACCAACGTCTCCGTCAATGTACTGAACGTCGCCAATCGCAGGGTGCTGCTCGACAACAGCCTCACCTTCGGCGGCTTTCACTATAACGACCCCCGCGAGATCTACGGCGAGGTGCGCTACCGCTTCCACTACTAGAAGCGTGAGCGTACGTGTCCTGATAACGCGCTTCCCGCAAACCGGGTTAGGCCTGCGAGAAGTGCGTCCGGGCATGTTGCCGGAGTTTTATAAGGAATCCATCTGCTCCGCCGTCGCAGAAGAGCGCGCGGAGCAGGGCGCGGGTTAGCGCTCGAAGGCGAACGTCAGGTTGACGTGCTCGGGTATAGGCTGCTGGTCCAGTAGTGCCGGATGAAAGCGATACTGGCGAACAGCCGCAAGCACGCGTTCGTTGAGTCCCGGGTTCTGCGAACTGATGATCTTCGCATCCTGCGGCAGGCCGTTCTCGTTCACCAGGATCCTGACCACGACGTGGTTATCGTTCGTGTTCAGTTCGTTCGCGGAGTAGATGATCTCCGTGCTGTGGATCACTTTGGCCGCGATCACCCCGGTGCTGACCCGGATCATCGGCGTCTCCGGCGCAGCCGCTGGCTTAACGGCGGCGTTGATGGCCGGCATGCTCATTTTTAGAGCATCCGTACGGGCCTGCAGGCTGATGCCGGCGGCCTGTTTACCTACCTGGGCGTGGAGAAGGACGGGTGAGAGAATAAGGGTTGCAATAATAGGACGCATTGTTTTCCTCCAAAGAGTTAGGAGTTACCGTCAACAGAATAAACCCATAGGAATATATTTGTCAAGAAAATTTTATGACCCTGTGTTTTCTTGGATTTATTCACTATTTCCACGGCCATCGACACCCTTTTATTAAAAGATGGTCAAAAAAGTACACGCCCCGGTACCCCCTGAACGTCCCTCCAGGACCCACTCTTTCTACCCACCAGTCGCGGCCCGGCTTCCTGCGTAAAAAATCTCTTCCGCCTGTAATCCTCTGCTGCAATACACCGTCTTTTCTCGTGGAGCAGAATGGGCGGTTGCGTACTGACCCCGGAGAAGACCCGGAACAGGCCTTCAGCCATCTATGGAGGAGTTATGCGGCACGAAACAAAGATCCTGAAGGTGCTGGCCGCTGGGCTGGCCATGGCCGGCCTGGTGCTGAGCGGTTGCAGCGGCGGCGTAAACAGTGGAGCAACCATCAACCCGAACACCGCCTCAACCACCACGCAGACGCTCATCACCGACGCGCCCGCGGACCAGGTTCTCTCACTCGCCTTAACCGTGGACAGCATCTCGCTGACAGACGCAACCGGCGCATCCACCACCGTGCTCTCCACCCCGGTCCCTATTGAGGTCTCGCATCTCGACGCTGTGCAGGAGCCGCTGCTCCCACCGCTCAACATTCCGCAGGACACCTATACTTCGGCGACCATCACCGTCGCCAGCCCTATCGTCGTCTATGTTGATTCCACAACCGGCAAGCCCGTCAAGACGAGTGCAACATTGGCCGCTTCCAGCACAACAGTCACCTTCACTTCGCCGATCACCGTAAGCGCAACCTCGGCGCCGATCTGCTTCGACCTCCTCGTCGGCCAGTCGGTGGCCATCTCCGGCACCACGGTCACCGTGACGCCGACCTTCAACGTGACGCAGATCGCGCTCGCCTCCGCGCCCACCAACGGCAACAATGGCAAGGTAAGCGGCGTCCTGGGCCAGGTGGTCTCGGTGAGCGGAACCAGCCTCACCATCCAGGGACCGGGTGGCCAGCAGCTCACACTCACGACCAACTCCAGCACCGTACTGCAGGGCTTCACAGCGCTCTCCACGCTCACTGCGGGTGAGTTGGTCGATGCCGATGTGGCGCAGCAGTCGAACGGCACATTGCTCGCCTTGCGGATCCATCTCGATCCACCGCAGGCGGCGGACCTTCTCGTCGGGCCGGTAACGGCCATCACGGGAACTCCCGCAACCAGCTTCACGCAACTGGTGCGCCAGCCGCTCGGTCCGGGAGTAACACCTTCCGCTACGGGCACCACCTACACCGTCACCGTCAACAGCTCGACGACCTTCGGTCTCGCACCGCAGGCCGGCACGCTGCCGACGCTTCCCTTCACCCCCGTCTTCACCGCGGCTACGATGATCGCCGGTCAGAACGTGGCAGTGGGCGCAAGCGCCATCAGCACAACCGCTGATACCGCAACCGCTGCAACCGTCACACTCGCGCCGCAGACGGTAGACGGTACCGTCGCATCCGTGACCACAACCGGCGGGTTCACGGTCTACACCGTGACGCTGCCCTCGCAGTCCGCGCTGGGCACATTGACCGGAGCAACCAGCGTGGTCGTCTACGTCAACAGCAGCACGCAGATGATGAATGCGGCCCCCATCGCAGTGGGCAGCACGCAACGCTTCAACGGCCTGCTCTTCAACGATGCGGGAACGCTGCGGCTGCTCGCGGCGGCCTGCAACGACAACCCGCCCGCGCCTCCGCCGCAGCATCACTAAACACACGCGGAAACACAAAAGCGGAGCAACTCAAACTGAGTTGCTCCGCTTTCTTATGCCTGCTTGAAATTTCAAACGCTAAAAGTGGAAGACGATGCCGGTGCTATAGGTGCGCGGATTGAACTCGCCGCTATCTGCAAGGTACTTTCCCCAGCTGTATTCAAAGACGCGCCAGTCGATGTGTTTCCTCACTGGAAAATCCACGCCCGCATTGAGTTCAACTTCGCTGTCCGTGGTATTGTTCGGAGCAGATGGAACGTTATTGTTGAAACGCGCAAAGCCCATCAGAAACTCGCCGTAAGGCTTCGCCCGCTTGATGTGCGTGGCAAGACGCGGCCCCAGCACCAGGCCGGTCAAGCTCGCTGCATTCGCGCCACTCTGCTGCAGATACGAGCCGCGAATGTCTCCGCCCAGATCAATGTTGTGCCCCGAGCGAACATTGAACATGAGGCCGCCGATCGGCCCGTAGAGAATACGCGAGATCGTCTGGTTGTCGGTGGTCATCATGGTGGCGCCGTAATCGAGATACACGCTTGCCTGCGCGTGCGCGGCCTTGGTCGTCATCGCCAGCATCGCAATCGCGACCAGACCGAATGCGCAGCGCCGTAAGCCAGATCTGTTCGTGCGGTGCAATGAGCGAGTCCCTCTAAAATCAATCATTCCGTCATTCTCCCTTTCAATTGCATGGATTGCGAAAGTGTTGCTTCCGCATACATCCCGTCACGTACGCACCCAAAAAATACGCCAATTAAAACAATAAGACAAGCTTGATATTTAATGCGTACTGCACCAGCCACAACCCACTGTTTAGTGGGTAATACTCCACGTGGTGTAGACGGTCTGGGAATACGCGCTGGAGAGATTACCGGTGTTCAGACCGCCCTGGTATGCGCCCAGTTTGAAGTATTCCGCGATCGGCGA
>Ga0302314_10020793_pt1 | contig 10841 bp, 10 predicted proteins | sample III_Palsa_N2_3_FD_200533 | JGI IMG/M metagenome (GOLD analysis project Ga0302314, IMG submission 200533) | Peat permafrost microbial communities from Stordalen Mire near Abisko, Sweden - III_Palsa_N2_3 | ecosystem: Environmental > Terrestrial > Soil > Palsa > Peat permafrost | place: Sweden... | reverse complement strand
CATCGGCCGCGAGGGCGGCATCGACGGGCTGCTGCCGTTCCTCGAGTCGAAGGCCATGCTGCTCGACGAGCCCACCGCCCGTTACCGCAGCGTCGAACTATAAGCGTTTCAGAGGGGAACCGCTATGACCACGTCAGTAGACGCCATCAGCACGCCGCTGCTGATCGGCGGCGAGGAACGGCCCGGCGCGGCCGGCACGTTCCCGGTCTATGACCCGGCCCAGACCGGCGCGATCATCGGCTACGCCGCCGCCGCGTCGGCCGACGACGCCCTCGCGGCCGTGGCCGCCGCCGAGGCCGCCTGGCCCGCCTGGGCGGCGATGTCGGCCACCGACCGGGTCGCCATCGTCCTCAAGGCCCTGGAGGGACTCGAGTCGGACGCCGACGCGCGCACCGACGTCCTGTCCAGGGAGAACGGCAAGATCCGGTTCGAGGCCTTCATCGACCTCGCCGTCTTCGCCGGCCGCTTCCACCAGGCGGCCGAGTTCGCCCCCGAACTCGACGTCGACGAGAAGATCCAGGGACCGCCGTTCAACACGACGATCACCAAGCTGTCCCGGGGCGTGGTCACGATCATCTACCCGTTCAACTGGCCGCTGGCGATCCTCGCCGCGTCCCTGCCGGCCGCGCTGATGTCCGGCAACACGGTGATCGTGAAGCCGCCGCCGACCACCCCGCTGTCGTCCGTGCAGACGCTCAAGCACCTGGTCAAGGCGCTGCCGCCGGGCGTGCTCAACGTGGTCACCGGCGCGGACGCGGTGGTCGGCCCGATCGTCGTCGGCGACCCGCGGATCAGGCACGTCTGCTTCACCGGCTCGGTCGGCGGGGGCAAGCGGATCATGACCATGGCCGCCGCGAACGTCACCAACGTGACCCTCGAGCTCGGCGGCAACGACCCGGCCCTGCTGCTCGACGACGCGGTGCTCGACGAGGCCGCGTTCGCCAAGATGAGCGGCGCGACGTTCATGACCACCGGCCAGGTGTGCATGGCGCTGAAGCGGCTCTACGTGCCCCGTTCCCGCTACGACGAGGTGATCGACGGCCTGTCGGCCACGCTGCGGGGCCAGAAGATCGGCCCCGGGCTCGACCCGAACGTCACCATGGGCCCGCTCAACACCGCCGCCCAGCGGGACTACGTGGCCAAGCTGATCGAGGAGGCCAAGGCGTCCGGCGCCGAGGTGCAGAGCTACGGCGAGTACACCGGCGACTGGACCTCGGGCAACTACATGCTGCCCTCCCTCGTCCTCAACCCGGCGCCCGACCTGGCCATCGTGGCCGAGGAGCAGTTCGGCCCGGCGCTGCCGATCATGCCCTACGACAGCGAGGAGGAGGCGATCAGGCTGGCCAACTCCACCTGGTCCGGCCTGTGCTCGTCGGTGTGGTCGGGCGACAACGAGCACGCGCTGCGGGTCGGCCGCCAGCTCCGCACCGGCGTCACCTTCTTCAACAACCACAACGCGACCGCGGTCGACGAGCGCGCGCCGTTCGGCGGCTTCGGCCAGTCCGGCATCGGCCGCGAGCTCGGCCGCGAGGGCATGCACGACTTCACCGAGACCCACGTGATGGCCGTCCCCGACGGTTCGGCCGCTCACTAGGTCCTTACTCAGTTTCCTCAGTTCAAAAAATTCAACAGCCCAAGCAAGGTGAACGTACGCGTGGTGGCCTCAGGCTCCCACGCGTACGCATATCCCCCGGCTCGGGCCGCGGGCCGCGGGCCGCGGCCTCCTCGGTCCTTCCCGGTCGGCATCTTTGTACCTGAGATGACCGCGTCCGCATCTTTGTACCTGAGATGACCACTTTTGTGTCCGATATGTCGGCTATGGGGGGTCGGCATCGGTACAAAGATGGGGATGGCGACCGGGGTAGGGTCGGTTGTAGCTACTACTGATGCGCGGAGGCGACGATGGCGGCTGGCCAGGTATCCGGGGACGGGCGGGCTATTGAGCTGGCCGACGGGAGCGAGCTGCCCATGCTCGGGCTCGGCGTCTGGCAGATCCACGACGGCCCGGCCGCGGAGAACGCGGTGCGCTGGGCGCTCGAGCTCGGATACCGGCACATTGACACCGCCCAGGCCTACGGCAACGAGGCCAGCGTGGGCCGGGCGCTGCAAGACAGTGGCCTGGACCGCGGCGAGGTGTTCGTCACCACGAAGTTCCACCCCGGGCGCAAGGACCCGGTCGCGGAGCTCGAGCAGAGCCTGCGACGGCTCCGCCTCGACCACGTGGACCTGTACCTGGTGCACTGGGTGCAGCGGAACCCGGTGTGGGCCTGGCCGGGCATGGAGCGGGTGCGCGAGCGCGGGCTGGCCACCTCCATCGGCGTCTCCAACTACGGCGAGGCCGAGCTGAACCAGGTGATCGCGGCGGGCACGACGCCGCCCGTGGTCAACCAGGTGCAGTTCAGCTCGTTCGAGTACCGGCGCGGGCTGCTCGACGCCTGCCAGCGGCTCGGCATCGTGCTCGAGTCCTACAGCTCGCTCGGCACCGGCCGTCACCTGGCCAACCCGGTGGTGGCCGAGGTCGCCGCGCGGGCCGGCCGGACCCCGGCGCAGGTGCTGCTGCGCTGGTGCCTGCAGCACGGCGCCCCGGTCATCCCCAAGTCCACGCACCGGGACCGGATCGCGGAGAACGCGCAGCTCTTCGACTTCACCCTGACTGAGAAGGACATGGCCGCGCTCGACGCCCTCGACAAGACCCGCGGCACCGCCAAGGCCACCTAGGGCTCCGGGCCGCTTAGGACTCCAGGTAGCGGAGGACGGCCAGCACCCGGCGGTGGTCGGCGTCCGACGGGGCCAGGCCGAGCTTGCTGAAGATGTTGCCGACGTGCTTTTCGACCGCCCGCTCGGAGATCACCAGAATCGCCGCGATCGCGCCGTTGGACCGGCCCTCGGCCATCAGGGCGAGCACCTCGCGCTCGCGGACGGTGAGGGTGTCGAGCCCGTCGGTGCGGCGGCTGGCCCCGAGCAGCTGGGTGACGACCTCCGGGTCGAGCGCGGTGCCGCCGGCCGCCACCCGGCTCAGCGCCTCGACGAACTCCTGGACGTCGGCGACCCGGTCCTTGAGCAGGTAGCCGACGCCCGCGGCCCCGCCGCCGTGGGCCGCGCCGAGGAGGTCGGCCGCGTACCTGGTCTCGATGTACTGGGAGAACACCAGCACCCCGGTCTTGGGGTGGTCGTGGCGGATGGCGATCGCGGCCCGCAGGCCCTCGTCGGTGTAGCTGGGCGGCATCCGCACGTCGACCACGGTGACATCCGGGAGGTACTCCGCGACCGCGGCCCTGAGGTCGTCGGCGTTGCCGACGGCGGCGGCGACCTCGTGGCCGCGGTCGGCCAGGATCTCGACCAGGCCGGCCCGGACGATGGCCGAGTCCTCGGCGATCACGATCCGCATCGCGGGCTCCTTCGGGTTGTCACGTTTCCGGTCGTCACGTTTCCGGTGGTCACGCGTGCGACGGCAGCTCGACGGTGACCACGGTGGGCCCGTGCGGCGGGCTGCTGACCTGCAGCCGTCCGTCCACGCTGCGGACCCGCTCGGCCAGCCCGGCCAGCCCGCCGCGGGCCTCGACGCGGGCGCCGCCGGAGCCGGTGTCGCTGACCCGGACCCGGAGCAGCCCGGGCACGTGCACCACCTCGAGCGTGGCCCGCCGGGCGCCGCTGTGCTTGGCGACGTTGGTGAGCAGCTCGGCCGCGCAGAAGTAGGCGATGGTCTCGATCGCGGCCGACGGCCGCACCGGCAGGTCGATGACCAGCTCGACCGGCAGGTCGCCGCGCGCGGCGAGGGTGGTGAGCGCGGTGCCGAGGCCGTGGTCGAGGACCGGCGGGTGGATGCCGCGGGCCAGGTCGCGCAGCTCGATGATGGCCTCCTTGGCCCCGCGGTGCGCGGCGTCGACCAGTTCGGCGGCCCGGGCCAGGTCGGCCGGGCTGATCTCGCCGGCCGGGCCGGCGAGCTTCTCCTTGGCCAGGCCGAGCTTCATCGCCACCGCGACCATCTGGGCCTGCGCCCCGTCGTGCAGGTCCCGCTCGATCGCCCGCAGGCGCGCGGCCGAGTCGTCCACCAGGCGGGCGCGGGTCTGCTCGAGTTCCCGCACCCGGTGCGGCATCGACGGCCCGAGCAGCCGGGCGGTCAGCTTGGCGTCCCACTCGACGAAGCCCTTGGTCGTCCAGGGCGCCCAGGTCAGCCCGATCACGCCCGCCGGGACCAGGGCGAAGGAGACCGCCAGTGAGTGCACGTCGCCCGCCACCAGCAGGGGGTCGGACTTCCACCAGGCGATCCAGCCGGGCACGTGGAGCACGATCGCGTTGGCGTGCAGGATCTCCCACCAGATCGGGAAGGTCAGGTAGGGGAGCCCGTAGAAGAACAGGTAACCCGCGATGATCACGGTGATCAGGGAGAGCGGCAGCTTGATCGCCAGGTAGGCGCAGGCCCGCCAGCCGACCGGATCGGTGAGCCGGGCCTGGACCCGGCCGAGGATGCCGGGCCGCCGCTCCAGCGCGGGCGGCGGTTCCACCCGCAGGCCGAGCAGCCGACCCGCCAGGCGGCGGTGCAGGTCGCCGTAGTACCGGGCCCGCAGCAGGCCCAGCATCAGCAGCGGGATCCCGAGCAGCATGCCCGCGAAGCTGAGCGACAGGGCGAAGCCAGCGACGCAGGCGACCGCGACGATCGCGAAGCCGGGGATCGCCAGCAGCAGCCCGAGGCCGATGTACGCACACGCCCGCCAGGCCGAACGCCAGGCGGCCGGGCTGAACGGCTCGAGCATGACCCGCGGCAGGCTCCGCAGGAACGCCTTCCGGCGGGCGTAAGGCTCGGCCGGAGGGCCCTGCGGCACGCCGCCAGGAGCGAGGATGGCGCGCCACGCGTCGTCGGGCGCGGCTGTCGCGGCCGACGCTGCTAGCGGTACTTGACGAGCCCGCGGGCCCATGATCGAGGATGCATTGTCCATGACGGAACTCTCCGCTTCCGCACCCCAGTATCCGCGTAATCAGCACGGACCGCGAGCGCTCATGGCTCAATGCTGGCGCGGCCCCGGCTCCCGATCGATGGGGCGGCCACCCCGACCTAAGACCGTGCTAGCCGTACCCCGGATTCGGGTGGCCCCACGGTGGATCCGCCGCTCACGCGGGGCGAGCATCGAGATGCGGGTGACCGGAGCAGCCGGCCCCGCTGATCTCAGGAGGCATTCCGATGGACGTACCGTCCGACATCTTCGCTCCCCCGGCTCCTCCGCGCACTCCCCTCGCTCCCGTGCGCATTCCGCCGCGGTCGATCCTCATCAAGGCCCTGGTCCGGCGCTGGGACTACAGCTACCCCCGGTTCTGGGTCGGCCTGCGCCTCGCCTGCGCCATCTGGAACCTCGTCCTCGGCACGCTGCTGCTCTCGTCCGGCCACTGGATCGGGCAGTACTCCTGGCTCGGGCTGATCTCGATCGCGGGCTCGGCGCTGCTCTTCGCGACCGTGGTCCACCTGCGGCGCTACCTCCGGAGCTAGCCGCCTTGGCCAGCCCGCTAGACGCCGGCCGTGATCGGGACGCTGGCTTCGGTGGTGTAGACGGCGAAGGTGAACGACTCGACGAAGTAGAGCTCGACCACGCCGGAGTCGTGGGACGAGTAGCCGATCGACAGGTCCTGGCCGAGGCGGAATTCGTAGTCGCCGCCCCGGCCCGACAGCAGCACGGCGCCGTCGATCGCGGGTGCCCAGATGATGTCACCGTCGACGAGCAGCCGGGACAGGTGCTCGCGGATCGGGTACCCGTGGTCCACGGTCTCGCTCACCGCGGTGTAGGCGTCGGCCGACAGCAGCAGTGAGTACGGGCCGGTGACGCCGCTCAGCCTGAGCTGGGTCAGCGCCTTGCTGACCGCCTCCGGGTAGTCCTTGACCTCGGCCGGCAGGGTCAGGCCGGGGTTGGTCGAGGCCGGGCGGATCCCGGTGATCTGGGCATCGGCGTAGCCATCGAAGACCGCGCGGTCCTCGGCGAAGGCGATCTTCTTGGCCGCGTCCTTGATCGGCTGCCAGTCGGGGTCGAGCGCGCCGCGTTCGACCGAGTCGATGTCGCCGCGGTTGAGCGTGAACGGGACCCGCAGCTCGACAACCGGGAGCCAGGTGTGCAGCCGGGCCTGGAAGCCCTCGCCCGGCGGGTTGATCGGCGTCAGGTGGCCAGTGGCGATCCCGGCCAGCCCGAGCCCGTCGGGACCGGTCACGTCGACCACCTTGCGCGCGGCGGCGTTCAGCGCGAACGTGCGCTTGGCCTCCTCCTCGATGCTGGCCCAGGCGGCGGACGAGATCGGGGCAAGTTCGCGGTGCAGGTTGTTCATCGCTACTCCTTTAATCCTTAGCTATCCCTTGAGAGACCCGATGCCGAGCGAGCCGTCGCCGGACGCGACCCGGGCGGGCGGCGCGACGGCGGGCGTTGCGTCGGCGGGCGTTGCGTCGGCGGTGACAGCCGGGGCCGCGGACGGCGGGTCCGGCGGGCTGTCGAGGAAGTCCGCGGACGGCGCGAAGAACAGGCCGCCGGTGATCGCGGTGGAGAAGTCGAGAATCCGGTCGGTGTTGCCCGGCGGCCGGCCGATGAACATGTTCGTCAGCATCTCCTCGGTGACCGAGGGAGTGGCGGCGTAGCTGATGAAGTACGTGCCGAACTCGCCCCGGCCCGGGTTCCCGAACGGCATGTTCGCCCGGACGATCTGGAGCTGATCGCCGTCGGCGTCGGTCACCGTGTTCAGCGCGACGTGGGAGTTGGCCGGCTTGACGTCGTCCGGCATCTCGATGTCGGCCAGCTTGCTGCGGCCGATCGCGCGCTCCTGCTCCTCGACGGTGATGCCGTTCCACGACGGCAGGTCGTGCAGGTACTTCTGGATGATCACGTAGCTGCCCCCGGCGAAGTCCGGGTCCCGGTCCTCGCCGATGATCGCGGCGGCGACCCCGGGCGCCCCCTGCGGGGACTCGGTGCCGTCGACGAAGCCGATCAGGTCCCGCTCGTCGAAGTAGCGGAACCCCTGCACCTCGTCCGCGACCGTGGTCACGCCGCTCAGGCGGGCCATCACCTGGGCGGCGAACTCGAAGCACAGGTCCATCCGGTTCGCCCGGACGTGGAACAGCAGGTCACCGGGGGTAGCCGGGGCATGGTGCCGGGGTCCGGTGAGCTCGCGGAACGGATGCAGCTCGGCCGGGCGGGGGCCGGAGAACAGCCGGTCCCAGGCATCCGAGCCGATCGCGGCGACCGCCTGGAGCGCCCCCTCGGGGAGCCGGAAGGCGACCGAGCGCTGGAGGCCGGAAAGGTCGGCGAGGAAATCGCTGACGACCTGCTCGCCGCCGGGGTCGATGGTCAGCACGAGGAACACCGCCGCGGCGGTCAGCGGGCTGAGCACCGGCTGCGGTGCCGGCTCCGCGGCTGGCTGCACTGCCACAGGCACATCCCTTCGTTTCGTCCGCCCCTAGCCTTTCATATCAGGGGCCGTGTCCCGGAAGGGGATGCGTTCCCGAAGAGGCCAGGCGATGAGCGACCGCTCACTACTCACTGCCCGTGGCCGCCCGCGCTACGCGGGCCCTCGGCCGGATCCCGCATCATCACGTCGAGATCCTCGCGGGCACGGGCGACCCGGGAGCGGATCGTGCCCACCGGGCAGCCACAGACGGCGGCGGCCTCGGCGTAGGAGCAGCCGAGCAGCTGGGTCAGCACGAACGCCGCGCGGCGGTCGGGATCGAGCGCGGCCAGCAGCAGGTCGACCGCCGTCTGGGCGCCGGGCTCCGGCGGGGCCTGCCCGAGGCCCGCCGTCGGGGCGAGCGCCAGCCGGGTGGCGAGCTGCCGGTCACGGGACCGCGCGCCGATCTCCGCGGCGCACACCCGGCGCGCGATGGCGAGCAGCCAGGTGCGGACCGGGGAGTCGCCCCGGAACCGGCGCAGCGCGGGGATGGCCCGCAGGTAGGTGTCCTGGACGAGATCGTCGGCGGCGGCCGGGTCGACGAGGTGGGCGCAGAACCGCCACACGTCACCCTGCGTCTGCCGCACGAGCCGGGCGAGCGCGTCGCGATCCCCGCGCCCGGCGGCGCGGGCGAGGGAGGTCAGCTCGTCCACGGTAGAAGGCTACGGCAACAGCCGTTACGCCAGTCTCATATCGCGATAAGCAGGATGAAGGCCATGGCGACGCCCATCGCGACCCGGCAGCCGACCGCGACCGCGGGCGAGAACAGGCGATCGGCGACGGGATCTCCCGCGGTCCCGCCGCCCGCGCCGCCCCCGCCGGAAGAGCCGGAGGGTCCGCATGGGGCGGCCTGGTCGCGGGCGGCCCCTGACCCCGGGACGGAGAGCATCGCGGCGCCCGGCTCGGCGCCGGCCAGCGCCGGGACGCCGGCCAGGCGGTAGCGCCGGGCCGAGAGCTGATCGAGGTCCCAGACGCCGTAGCCGATCAGCGCGAGGGCGAAGGCGAAGGCGAGCGTGGGGTCGTTCAGCGTGAGCATCGTCGACCCGGCCGATCCGGGCAGCTCGTTCATCCCCGACATGCCGGCCATCCCGGCGATCGGCGTCGTGGCCAGGAACATGTAGAGCATCGCGCCGCTGTGCACGAGGTGGGGCGCGCAGTGCCCGTTGGACAGGGCGCGGATCCCGTTCACCCGGGCATCCCGGACGACCCGGAAGGCGAACCAGGCGGTCGCCGCCCCGAAGGCAACCTCCCACGCGCTAGTGGGGAAGGTGCGCAGGCTCGGGGCCAGCATCCCGGCCATGGCCACGCCCATCAGCAGGTGGGCGACGTCGGCGTCGACGGTGCCCGACTCGCGCCGCCAGGCCCAGGCCGCGGCGGCCCGGGCCGCCGCCACCGCCGCGACCACGAGAACGACGGCGGCGAGCAGGTCGAAGATCCAGCTGGGGGTCATCGGGCCCGGTTCCCTTCCGCGGGCGCGGCCGCGGCCGCGGCCGCGGTGATCGGCCAGTAGGCCAGGGCGAGCAGCACGAGCAGCGGCCCGCTGTTGGGGTCGGTCGCGCCCGAGGCGAGGATCATGCCGAGGTCCTCGCCGACGACCCAGATCACCAGGCTCACCACGATGGCCAGGACCACGGCGGCCCGGGCCGCCCGTCTCGGCAGGTTGACGCCGAGGGCGATGACGACGAAGGCCAGGGCGAACGCGATCGACGCGGCCAGGCCCTGGTGGGCGACGAGCGCGGCCGAGCCCCGCTCGATCGAGTCAAGCCAGGGCGGCGCGCCGACCTCCAGGCCGGCGATCATGCCGTTCAGCGCCTGCGGAGCCCGGTTCACCGGAAGCAGCGCGAAGTAGGCCAGGCTCAGCCAGAGTACCGCCCACAGCGCCCGGGCCAGGCGGGCGCCGACCGCCCGCGCCGCGACGAACGGCGCTAGGCCGTCCGGCAGGCCGGGCCGGTCGGCGGGCCAGAGCAGCACCGCGAGCAGCGCGTAGAGGATCACTCCGCCCGGCGCCCCGTTGAACGGGGCGGCGCCGCCGTTCAGCACACCGCCGAGGCCTTCCCCGAACCACCAGACGCCGAGTGACCAGGCGATCGAGACGGCGAGGGCGAGCCGGACGGTCGGCCGGAACGCGATGCCCAGGCCGAGCAGCAGCTGGATCGTGGCGAAGACCGTGTTCAGCAGCACGAGGTGGTGCCCGACCAGGGTGGCGTCCCAGGTGATCGGGCGGGCGATGACCGCCGGGTTGCCGGCCGCGGTGTCCGCGAGCAACTGCGGGAACCCCTTGGTGTACATGAACGGCTGGTACTGGAGCACGCCGTCGAGCAGCCAGATGGCGGCCAGGCTGAGCTGGAGCGCCCGCCTCCCGTCGAATCCCGCCGGGGCGGGCTGGGGCTCGATGCCCGGCCGTCCTCGCCAGGCGGTACGACCGCCGGCGACGGCAACGTCACTCATCAGGACTCTCCTTGGATACGCAATCGGCCACCACTACCAGCCGCAACAACCATAGGAGAGACGTCGCGGGCAGGCAATAATCATCGCGAGAAACCAATGAGAAATTGTTTAATGCAACGAACATGCAGGTAGACAGCCTGTGATGATGCCGCCGCCGAGCCGGAAATAAACCCCGGGGACGTATCTGATAAACCGGGTAGGGGTATTCGATAAACCCACCCGGGGTATAGAAAAAAACCGGCGGGCGACGGGAACTCTCCCGGCCCGGGCACGCACTACTAAGGCATGGATTGCGACAGTGCCCGCGAGGCCATCTCGGCCCAGATCGACGGCGAGGACCCCGGCCCGACGGTGAGCGTCCTCGCGGCGCACCTGACCGGCTGCGCCGCCTGCCGCGAGTGGCAGGGGCGGGCGCACGCGGTGACGCGGCGGGCGCGCCTCGGCGGTTCCTTCCTCACCCGCGACCTCACGCCGCGGGTGCTGGCGGCCAGCCCGGCCGAGCCCTCCTGGCGGCGGCTGCGGCTGGCCCAGCGGGGCGCGCTCATCGCGCTGGCCCTGGCCCAGCTGGCGATCGCCGCGCCGATGCTGTTCCTGGGCCGTGAGCACGGTGCCGGGGTGCACGCCGCACACGAACTCGGCTCGTTCAACCTGGCGATCGCGGTCGCGTTCATCGTCGGCGCGATCCGCCCGAAGCTGTCGGCCGGGCTGGCCTGGCCGTGCGGGATGGCGGCCGGCGGCCTGGTGACGACGGCCGTCATCGACCTGATCGGCGGGCAGGCCATCGGGGCCGACGAGGCGCTGCACCTGGTCGCCTTCGCCGGGGCCGCGCTGCTCGTCTGGCAGTCCCGGATGAGCGACACCGGGTCGGCCGGCCCGGCCGTCCTCACCGGCGCGGACGCCGGGTACCAGGAAGGGCCGGACCTCGTCCGGACGGACGCCGCCGCCCGGCTGGCCGGGCCGCCGGATCGCCCGCTGGGCGG
>Ga0302314_10020790_pt1 | contig 10842 bp, 9 predicted proteins | sample III_Palsa_N2_3_FD_200533 | JGI IMG/M metagenome (GOLD analysis project Ga0302314, IMG submission 200533) | Peat permafrost microbial communities from Stordalen Mire near Abisko, Sweden - III_Palsa_N2_3 | ecosystem: Environmental > Terrestrial > Soil > Palsa > Peat permafrost | place: Sweden... | reverse complement strand
GATAATAATAGACGTAGGGCCCGTCCGGGTCGGTCGCGTAGGCCTTCGCGGTCGCCGCGTCCTTGGCGACGAACACGCTCTTGGCGACGCGCCAGTTGGCGGGATCGGCCGGGCGGCCGCCGCGCTCGCAGCCCTCGACATATTTCGGCCAGTGGCTTTTGACCCAGGCCGGCATCAGGAAGTTTGCCGAGATCGGATCCCAGCCGCGTACGGCGGCCTCGGTGACGCCCTTCGAGAACGGCGCCACGGCGGTGACGACGATGGGCGGATGCGGCCGCTGCAGCGGACGCGCAATGAAGCCCTGGCCGATCTCCTCGATCAGGGTTTTCTGCGTCGAGATGTTCCAGTATTTGCCCTGAAGGTTGTACGGCGGCTCGCTGGCCCAGATCTCCAGAACCTGATTGATCGATTCGAGAAACATCTCGTTGCGATTGGCATCGAGATTGCCGAACAATTCGGCATCCGACAGCAGTCCGCCGGGGCTGATCCCGAAAATCAGGCGTCCGTCGAGCATGTGATCGAGCATCGCCAGGCTGGCCGCGACGGTGGCCGGATGGGTGTTCGGCATGTTGATGGTGCCGGTGCCGAGCTTGATCTGCTTGGTGGCGGCGGCGATCCAGGCGAGGAAGGTGACGCAGGAGGTGATGTTCTCGGCCTTGTCGGTGACGTGTTCGCCGACATAGGCCTCGGTAAACCCGAGTTCATCGGCCAGCAGGAAGGCCTCGCGATCCTCCCGGAGCGATTGCTGCCAATCCTTCTCGAGCGGATGGATCGGCATGGTAAAGAAACCGAGATTCATGGCCTGCTCCTCCCTGGAGCCGATTTGATCTGCGCCGAATGTCGCGCATTTCGCGCCATTATGACTAATCCGAAAGTCGAGTCATCAGAAATAATCGTTCGATAAACAAACTTGACCTTTAGGGGGTCCCGCCGTCTAATCCCAAAAAATATGCCCAAATTTCGGCCGGGGAGGTCACATCAATGAAAGCCTCGGCTTTCAGCTACGCCCGTGCAACCAGCGTTGCGAACGCGATAGAGTTGCTGGTCACGCATGGCGACGGGGCGAAGGTGCTTTCGGGCGGCCAGAGCCTGATGCCCGCGATGAATCTTCGTCTGATCTCGCCGGAACTGATCATCGACATCGGCGACATCGCCGAACTGCGTGGCATTGCCGTGACCGGTGATGTCGTGCGGATCGGCGCGCTGACCCGCCATGTCGATCTCCTGAACTCGCCCGAAATTGCCGCGCGTCTGCCGTTGCTGACCGAAGCCATCGCCCATGTCGCGCATCCCGCGATCCGCAATCGCGGCACCATCGGCGGCAGCCTGGCGCATTCCGACCCGGCGGCCGAACTGCCGGCCTGCATGGTCGCGCTGAAGGCTACCATTATCGTCAGGGGACCAACCGGTGAACGCCGGATTGCGGCGGAAGACTTCTTCACCGGGATTTATGAGACCGCCTTGTCGGCGGACGAACTGCTGATTGCCGTCGAATTGCCCATCGCGCGATACAATTCAGCGCATTTCTTCTGCGAATTCGCGCGCCGCCACGGCGATTACGGCATCGTCGGCCTGGCCGCACAGGCGGTCGTGGAAGGCGATATATTGACGGATCTTCGGCTGGCCTTCTTTGCCGTCGGCGATCGGCCCGTGCTGGCCAAGGCCGCGACAAGATTACTCAACGTCGCCGTCACGCCGGCGGTGCTATCGGAGGCATCAAAGGCGCTTGGCGAAGAGCTCGATCCCCAGGGAGATCAGCAGGCGAGCGTGTCGATGCGCCGGCATCTTGCCAAGGTGCTGTTGGCGCGATGCGTGGCCGCACTTCTGGGCCGTCCTGAACTCGGGTCCGGGGAATTCTTGTGACTACTGCTTTGCCGATTTCGCTGCAGGTGAACGGCGAGCGCATCGATGCGCAGGTGTTGCCGCGGCTTAATCTCGCGGATTTTTTGCGGGAGCATCTCAAGCTGACGGGGACGCATGTCGGCTGCGAACACGGGGTTTGCGGCGCCTGCACGGTGCGCGTGAACGGCGATATCGTTCGTTCCTGCCTGATGCTGGCGGCGCAGACGCACGGCGTAATCATTGAGACCATCGAAGGATTGTCCGACAGCGGCGAGATTGCCGATCTGCAGGCCGCATTTCGCGATCGCAACGCCCTGCAATGCGGCTTCTGTACGCCCGGCATGCTGGTCGCCGCGCAGGACCTGTTGCTCCACGACGCCACGCCGGATCGCGAGCGCATCCGCGAGCATCTCTCGGGCAATTACTGCCGCTGTACCGGCTATCAGGCCATTGTCGATGCGGTCGAGTCTACCGCGCACGCGCGCATGGGGAGCACCCCATGACCGCGGTCTCCGCCACGCCTGAAGCGCTTTCGGTGCTCGATCGGCCGAACTCCTATATCGGCAAGGTGGTGCCGCGGCCGAATCTCGAGCGGCTGATGCAGGGGCGCGGGCTTTATGTCAGCGACATGGAACTGCCGCGGATGGCGCATGTGGTGTTCCTGCGCTCGCCCCATGCCCATGCCAGGATTGTCGGGATTGACGCGGCTGCCGCCAGGCAGATGCCGGGTGTCATCGCCATCGTGACCGGCGAGCAGCTTGCCGCCGTCATCACGCCATGGGTCGGCGTGCTCACGCATCTGAAGGGTCTCAAATCCGCGCCCCAGCACGCGATCGCGCTGGATCGCGTTTGCCGGCAGGGCGAAGCGGTTGCGGCCGTGGTGGCGACAAGCCGTGCGGTCGCGGAAGACGCCGCCGAAATCGTCGGGGTCGAATATCAGGAATTGGAAGCGGTGACGGATATGCGCACCGCGCTCGATCCGCAGACCCCGGTCATTCATCCCGCGCTCGGCGACAATCTCGCCTTCGAGCGCAATCTCGATGCCGGGGCCGTCGATGCGGCGTTTGCCAGCTCCGATGCAATTGTGGAAGCAGAGTTCGTGTTCGGCCGGCATACCGGCGTGACGCTGGAGCCGCGCGCGGTGGTGGCGGACTGGAATCCCGCTGAGGCGCGGCTGACGATCTATCAGGGCACGCAGGCGCCGCACATGGTGCAGAACATCGCGGCACTTCATCTGGGCCTTGAGGAGGCGCAGGTTCGCGTGGTCTGCAAGGACGTCGGCGGTTCCTTCGGCATCAAGGTTCACATCTACGCCGACGAAATGGCCACCTATGCGCTGTCGAAGCTGCTGCGCCGGCCGATCAAATTCGTTGCCGACCGGGTCGAGAGTTTTAATACCGATATTCACGCCCGCGACCACCGCTGCAAGGGCAGGATCGGCGTCAAGAATGACGGCACCATCACGGCGTTCGAGATCGACGATCTCACCGGCATCGGGCCCTATTCGATGTATCCGCGCACCAGCGCCATCGAGGCCAACCAGGTCGTCAATCTCGTTGGCGGGCCTTACATGGCGAAGAATTACCGCGCCCGGGCCCGCGTGGTGTTCCAGAATAAAAACGTGATGTGCCAGTATCGCGCGGTCGGCCATCCCATCGCCTGCTCGGTGACGGAAGGCCTGGTCGATCTGGCGGCGTCCAGGATTGGCATGGATCCGGTCGAGATCCGCCGGCGCAATCTCATTGCCGATGACGCCTATCCCTGCGCGTCGCCCTCGGGCCTGCGGTTCGAGCAATTGTCGCATCATGCCTCGATCAACAGACTGATCGGCATGATGGAATATGACGCGCTGCGCGCCGAACAGGCGGCATTGCGCCGGAAAAACATTCACCGCGGCATCGGCATTGCCAGTTTCATCGAGGTCACCAATCCCAGCGCGGCATTTTACGGCGTCGGTGGCGCGCGGATATCGTCGCAGGATGGCGTCGCGGTGCGGCTCGACGCCCAGGGATCGGTGATCTGCCAGACCAGCATCACCGAGCAGGGGCAGGGCTCGGAATCGCTGACCGCACAGATCGTCGGCAGCGTGCTGGGGGTTTCGATGGCGCGCGTCCGCGTCATTCTCGGCGATACGGATAATACGCCCTATGGCGGCGGCACCTGGGCCTCGCGCGGGGCCGGAATCGGCGGTGAAGCCGCGCTTCAGGCCGCCAAGGTCCTGCGCAAGAATGTTCTGGATGTCGCGGCCGCGATCCTGCAAGCCTCACCCGCTGAACTCGACATCGTCAACGACGCGATCGTGAACGCCGATGACGGTGCGGTGCGCATCGAGCTGCGCGAACTCGCCCGAATTGTCTATTTCCGCCCCGATACGTTGCCGCCGGGCATCCAGCCCGAACTGATGGCGACGCGTCATTTCGTGCCCCGCGAATATCCGTTCGCTTTTACCAATGGCGTTCAGGCCGCCTGGATTGAGGTCGACACCGACACCGGCTTCGTCCGGCTGCTCCGGCACTGGGTGGTGGAGGATTGCGGCACCATCATCAATCCGCAACTGGTGGACGAGCAGATCCGGGGCGGCGTGGTGCAGGGCCTCGGTGCGGCGCTTTTCGAAAAATGCATCTATGACGAGCGCGGCCAGCTGACCAACGCCAACATGGCCGATTATCTGGTGCCGATGTCCGGCGAAATGCCCGATATCGACATCGGACATGTGGTATCGCCGACGCTGGAGACCGAGCTCGGCGCCAAGGGCGCCGGCGAGGCCGGTACCGCGGGGGCGGCGGCAGCGGTGGCGAATGCGGTGAATGATGCGCTCAGGCCGTTCGGAGCGATAATTACCGAGATTCCGCTGACGCCGCAGGTTATCCTGACGGCGCTTGGGCGAATTTGAGCGGTCGATGCCAACAGAACCAAATACGATATAATTCAGGGGAGGAAGCCATGACCAAGAAGATCACCACATCCGGATCGATTTCCAGATCGATTTCGAGGCGCCGTCTGCTGACGACGGTCAGCGCGGGCGCGGCACTCGCGGCCTCGCCGTTTCGTATCAATCTGTTGCAGGCGCAGGAAGCCGCCATCAAGATCGGCTTTCCGGTGCCGCTGACCGGCCCCTACGGCGCCGAAGCCCAGGACCAGGTGCGCGCGGCCCAGGTCGCCATCGCCCAGTTCAACGATGACGGCGGTCTCAACGGCCGCAAGGCGGAGCTGGTGGTGCGCGACGACAAGCTCAATCCCGGCGAGGCGGCGACGCGCACGCTCGAACTGGTCGAGAAGGAAAAGGTGAACTTCGTCGTCGGCAGTCTCTCGGCGGCGGTTCAACTCGCGATCAACAACGTCACCAAAGAGCGCGGCATCATCTACAATTCGATCAGCCAGTCCGACGCCATCAACGAGGCCGCTGATTTCAGCAAATACACCTTCCACGAAGCCCTTAATCCGCATCTGACGTCAGGCGCGGTCGGCCGCTACGCGTTTTCGAAATTCGGCAAGAAAGTCGCGTTCCTCACCGCTGATTATGCCTACGGTCACGAGATGGTTCGCGGCTTCCTCGAAGTCGGCAAGGCCTTCAACATCGAGAACCTCGGCGATATCAGGCATCCGTTAGGCACATCCGATTTCTCGACGCTATTGCCGCGGATCCAGGCGCTGAAGCCGGATATTCTGTGCATCAGCAATTTCGGCCGCGACCAGCAGATAGCGCTGAGACAGGCGACCGATTTCGGCGTCAAGAAGACCACGCAGATCATTGCGCCCCTGCTTTCCCATGCAAGCCGGGTCGCGGCCGGGCCGCAGGCGTTCGATGGCGTGATCGGCGGTTGCTCGTTCTATTGGGGCATCGAGGATAAATTCGCTTCCACCAAGGCGTTCAACGATGCCTTCCGCAAGATGTATGATGGCAAGGTGCCGACCGATTACGGCGCGCTTGGCTATGGCGGCGTGCGGACGGTCCTGACCGCCGTCAAGAATGCCGGCAGCGTCGACACCGACAAGGTGATCGCAGCCCTCGAAGCGCTCAAATATGATTTCTACAAGGGGCCGCAATATTATCGCAAATGCGATCATCAGTCGGTGCAGTCGGTGCTGGTGATCCAGTCGAAATCGAAAGACATGAAGAACGAATCCGACGTCTTTAGTGTCATCAGCACCGAGGAGCCCAACGAGGCGAATTTGCGGTCCTGCGAAGCGCTTGGACACAAGGCCTGATGTCCTTTGGTTTAAGCATGATCTGCGGGCAAACGCATTTGCGTTTGCCCGGATGCGTTAGAGGAAACACATGGCCGGTCTGAGCCTCGATCTCATCGCGCTGCAATTGTTTGCTGGTCTCGCGCTGGGCGCGATCTACGTGCTGTTTGCGATTGGTCTTTCGCTTATCTTCGGCATGCTGACCGTGGTGAACTTCGCGCACGGCGCCTTCTATATGGTGGGCGCCTATGTCGGGGTTTACATCCTGATGTTAGGCGGCAATTTCTGGATCTGCCTGGTCGCGGTGCCGCTGGCGGTGGGCCTGTTCGGTCTTCTCGTCGAACGCTTCCTGATCCGTCCGCTCTATGGACGGGGGATCGATTATCCGCTGCTGCTGACGTTTGGACTGAGCTACGTGATGGTCGAACTGGTTCGCATTGCCTTCGGCAAGACCGGATATCCGTTCGACACGCCGGAGATCCTGCAGGGCGCCGTCAATATCGGGGTCGGATATTTTCCGCTCTATCGCTTGTTCGTGATCGGCGCGACCGCGGCCGTGCTGCTGGCGCTGTGGCTGTTTCTGGAGAAGACCAGCTTTGGCCTGATCATCCGGGCGGGCGCGCGCGATCCGCAGATCGTGCGCGTGCTGGGCGTCGATGTCGCGCGGGTCTGGCTGATTGTGTTCGGCATAGGAACCGCGATCGCGGGTTTTGCGGGCTTGCTGGCCGCGCCGCTTCAGGGTGTCATCCCCGAAATGGGCGGGACCATTCTGGCCGAGGCTTTCGTCGTCACGGTGGTGGGCGGCATGGGCTCGATCGGGGGGGCAGTGCTGGCGGGTCTTCTGGTCGGCGTGGTGGTCAGCATGACCTCGCTGTTTGCGCCTGAAATGGCCAAGGTGTCGATCTTCGCACTGATGGCAGTGGTTCTGATCGTCCGGCCGCAAGGGTTCTTCGGCCGCGCCGGGTTGATGAGTTGAGGGTGAAATTAAGGGCATGAACGAGATCACCCAGCCCATCCTGCGGGCGCAGGCGCCACCTGTGAGCTGGTTTCAGTTCGCGACCGCGCATCGCGCCAGCCTTGCCAGCCTCGTTGTGCTGGTGTTTCCGCTGGTGATGCCGTTCACCGCGCTGGCGGTGAACATCCTGATCTACGGCCTGTTCGCGCTCGGCTTCAATCTGGTCTACGGCTATCTCGGCCTGTTGTCCTTTGGCCACGCCGCGCTGTTTGGAACCGGCGCCTATTTCTGCGGCATCGCGATTGCGCATTTCGGCCTGCCCTGGTTCGCGGCGATCGCGCTCGGGGTTCTCGGCGGCCTGCTGATGGCGGCGCTGATCGGCGTGCTGGCGATCCGCACCCGGGGCATTTACTTCGCGATGGTGACGATGGCGCTGTCGCAATGCGTCTATTACCTGTTTTACCAGGCCGTCGACTGGACCGGCGGCGAGAACGGCCTGCGTGGCATCAATGTCCGCGTCATCGATATTTTCGGCCTCAAGCTGGATTTCATCCATCCGCTGACCCGCTATTACGTGATCGCGGCCTTCGTGATCGCGGCCTTCTTCGTGCTGTCGCGCATCCTCGCATCGCCTTTCGGGGCCGTGATCGAAGCGGTGCGAGAAAACGAGACCCGTGCCAAGGCTTCCGGCTACGACGTGACGCTGACGCGCTGGATGACGTTCGTACTGTCAGGCGGATTTTGCGGGCTCGCCGGCGCGCTGCAGGCCCTGCACCTCTCGATCGTGCCGATCGAAATCCTGCATTACGACACCTCGGGTGTTGTCGTGATGGTCGCGCTGCTCGGCGGAATGGGAACCTTCTTCGGGCCGATGGTCGGTGCGGCGGCATTTCTGCTGCTGGAAAATCTGGTCTCGCTCTGGACCGTGCATTGGCAGCTGATCGTCGGCGCCGTCTTCATGGTGTGCGTGCTGTTCTTCCCGGCCGGCATCTGGGGAACGATCATTTCACGGGGCAAGCCATGACGGCAGCCGCCGCGCCATCACAAGAAGTTATCCTGCGCACCAGGGGGGTGGGCAAGATGTTCGGCAAGTTCGTGGCGCTGAACAACATCTCGGCCGAATTCACCAAGGGTGCGATCACCTCGATCATCGGCCCCAATGGGGCAGGCAAGAGCACCTATTTCAATCTGCTGTCGGGGGCGCTGGTGCCGTCGAGCGGCAGCGTCGAGTTCGAGGGCCGCGACGTCACCGGATTGCCGCAGCATCGCTTTGCCCATATGGGCGTCGCGAAGTCGTTCCAGATCACCAATGTGTTTCCGCAGCTGTCGACGCGCGAGAACATCCGCGTCGGGCTGCAGGCGCTGGTGTCGCGCTACGACATGTGGCGGCCGCGCGCCAGGCTTCGCGAACTGACAGAACAGGCCGATGAATTGCTGGCGCTGGTCGGATTGTGGGAATCCCGTGAGCGAACCGCGAAGACGCTGGCGCATGGCGAGCAGCGCGCGCTGGAAATCGGCATGGCGCTGGCGAGCCGGCCGCGGCTGTTGCTGCTGGACGAGCCGACCGCCGGCATGAGCCCGGAGGAAACCCGCATCATGATGGATCTGATCGTGAAGCTGGCGGGCGAACGCACCGTCATCCTGGTCGAGCACAAGATGAAACTGGTGCTGGGGATCAGCAACCGCATTCTGGTACTGCATCACGGTGAATTGCTGGCGGAAGGCACGCCGCTGGAGGTTCGCCGCAACGAGGCGGTGAAGCGGGTCTATCTTGGCCAGCGGGAGCACTGAGCCGATGTTGCAGATCAGCCATCTCAACGCCTGGTACGGCGCCAGCCACGTGCTGCAGGACATCAATATCGAGGTCGCCAAGGGCGAGATCGTTTGCCTGATCGGCCGCAACGGCGCCGGCAAGACCACGACCCTGAAGTCGATCATGGGCCTGATGGAAAAAACCAGGGGGTCGGCGATCTTCAAGGGCAGGGAGTTGCTGAGCGAGCCGGCGCATCTGCGTTTCGCGCTCGGGCTCGCCTATGTGCCGGAAGAGCGGCGTATCGTGCAGGGGCTTTCGGTGCGGGAGAATCTGCGGCTGGGTCTCGTGGCATCGCCCGAAAAGAAGCGGGAAGTCGAACTGATCGAGGGCATCGCCGAGATTTTCCCGCGGCTCGCCGAGCGTCTGGACCAGGAAGCCGTCACCATGTCTGGCGGCGAACAGCAGATGCTGGCGATCGCGCGCGCGATGATCGCCAAGCCAGATCTGATCATGCTCGATGAACCCTCGGAAGGCATCATGCCGGTGCTGGTCGACGAAATGTTCGAGCTGTTCCGCGCCATGAAGGCGCAGGGCACCACCGTGTTGCTGGTCGAGCAGAATGTGGAACTGGCGCTCGACATCGCCGACCGTGCCTATGTGCTGGATCAGGGCGCAGTGGTTCATCAGGCCGCCGCGAGCGAATTGTTGGCCGATAACGAGATCAAGGAGCGTTATTGCTCGGTGTGACCCAGGGTTTGCCGGTCCACATCGACCCAGGAGATTCCCTTCGACGAGTTCAGCCAGACCGTCGCATTTTTTGAATCGATTTTCACTTCCGTGAGTTCTGCCGGGGCATCCCCAACGATGGTGCGCGCTGCTGTTTTCGCCAATGCCGGCAAATCCGGAATGTCGCCCGGCTGCAGATCGAAAGCGGGACCGCGATCCTGCTCGATCCGTCCCTCCGGCTCGGGCCCCGATACCCAGTACCATTCGCCCCAGAACACCTTCCAATGCCTGACGCGCCAGCTCTGCTCGAACACGCCAGAGACGTAATAGGTGTGGGCGCTGTGCTGGCGCGTCCCCGGCGTCGTTCGCCAGGGCGACATATCCGGATCCATCGCCCAGACGGTCAATTCACCCGGCTTGATCACCAAATTCCGCACCAGCATCCGCGGCCCCGCATGCCGTTTGACCGCTGCGAATGCGTGCTGGGCCTGTCCAGTTTCGAGCAGCGTGGCGGTCGGGTGCACACCGGCCAGACACGCGATCCCGAACAAAAGTGCGAAGATGAAAAGCGCGGCCAGGAATGCGGTCAGCCGCGCGGTGCCGGCGCCGACTTCGACGGTCATGGCCCGATAACCACGGCTCAGCGCGCTCATGCCAGGAATTCCCTCACGCGCGCCGAGGCCGGCACGCGCCACACGGCGGATGCTGCAGGGGAGGACGGGGAGGCAATGGAGTCCATGGCCTCCAGCTGTCGTCATACCCCGCCGTCGGGTTCAATCCGGCTTCAGGTCGCCCGCCGGACAAAGCCCGGATTGAGCTCCTTGACCGAGCGCGCCCCGCATTGCTGCATGGCGGTGCGGGTTTCGGTGCGCACGATCTCGAGCACACGCTCGACGCCTTCCTGGCCGAAGGCGCCCAGCCCCCAGAGATAAGGCCGGCCGATGCCGACCGCCTGTGCCCCCATCGCGAGCGCCTTGACGACATCGGTGCCGCGGCGGAATCCGCTGTCGACGATCACAGGCATTCGTCCCTTCACCGCGGCGATGATCTCCGGCAGCGCATCGATGGTGGAGCGGCCGTAGTCCTCGCCGCGCCCGCCGTGGTTGGAGACCAGAATGCCGTCTAACCCGTTCTGCGCCGCAAGGTCCGCATCCTCGGCGGTGACGATGCCCTTGAGCATGATCTTCATGCGCGTGATATCGCGCATGCGCTTGACGGTGTCCCAGGACAAATTCGAGGACTCGCCGCCTCCGGTAATGCCGGAGAGATCGATGCCGTCGTAATTGTGCCGCCGTGCCGACCGCCCCTCAAAGCTGCTGCGGTCATGACAATCCGAGCACTCGCGGGTATCGGTGCGCCGCAGCCGGACCATGGTTTC
>Ga0302314_10020788_pt1 | contig 10843 bp, 11 predicted proteins | sample III_Palsa_N2_3_FD_200533 | JGI IMG/M metagenome (GOLD analysis project Ga0302314, IMG submission 200533) | Peat permafrost microbial communities from Stordalen Mire near Abisko, Sweden - III_Palsa_N2_3 | ecosystem: Environmental > Terrestrial > Soil > Palsa > Peat permafrost | place: Sweden... | reverse complement strand
GTCGTCCAGCCCGGCGGGAACCGGAATGGTCCTCTCGGGAACCCGACGTGGGCCTGCGACCCTTTCTGCGTCGGCGGGCGCTTTCACGTGGTAAGCCTCACCGCCCGAGCCGGTCACGCCATTTTCAGCTGGCGCAGCCGCCTGAGACGACGGCCCGGCGTGCGCTGCGTGAGCAGCTAGCGCCGTGCCGCTATGGTCGTGTCCCTGACCGTGCGACCCGGTCACTCGGCCGCCGGTACACCATGGAAACCGGCCCGCGGCTTCATGAATGGATCAGTGCCGAAACGTCGAGCGTCCGACGCGTCGGGATGGTCGTCGAACCAACCTTCGGCTGGATATTGATACATCCAGTCGACTACCAATTCGCGTCGCGCGATCTTCCATACGCCATCACGCTGCTCGAACCGGTCGAGGTACCGCGCCCAGAGCTCGATCATGCTGGTCTTCCAGTGATGCTGCTCTGTTCCCTGATGGTCCGCATGGAGGTAGGTCTCCACATATGCCCTGTCCGGCCCGTCGAAGTCGATCTGGACGTTCGTGATCGTATGACGCGTGCGCAGAAAGCGCGGAAGCTCGTTCTTCGCGAAGTTCATAAATCCGTCGAGCGAGCCCTGGTGAAGGCTCTCGGGGAACTGGATAAAGGCGTCTTCGTGGAAGACGCCGCGCACCAGATCAAGATCGGCACGATCGACGCCGCGCGTGTATCGCACCAACGCATTGCCGATCTCTTCTCTCGCGCTTAATTCTTCAAGCGTCATAGATCCCCTCCAGGAACATAATAACAGCAGATAGGGCTAGGTGACTTGGTGTCTTTCGTCAAGCGGCACTCCTTTCGTTGGGTTCCCCGGGCTCAAACGGAGGACGCCACTGAATCGAAAATGACGTCGCCGCCGGCGTCTTCGGAAGGCCGCCCCGCGTCGGGATCGTTACGGTTTAGCTTTGCGAAAAACATCAGCACGACCGCGAGAATGGACAGCAGCGGATAGAGCGAAAGAACGAGATTGTAAGACTTGTAGTGATCGTAGATCAGGCCCGTTCCGACAGGGCTGATCAAAAGGGCGCTTTGCGCGACGGCCAACGCTACACCCAAAATGCGCGCATATGCCAACCGCCCAAAGCGCCTCGCCATGACATATCCCATCAAATCCACTTCGGCCCCGAGCGCCCCGCCCATCAGCAGTGCAGCGACAATTGCGAGGTGCGTATTCCGGGACAGGACGAATATCCCCGCCGCTTGCCCCAAGAAGAAGATAGCTGCCACCAGTCGGAATGAGATGCGGTCGAGGAGAAAGCCGGTCGCGAGACGTCCGAGCACCGACCCAAGCGCCAACGCCGCGACCACCGAGGCAATCGCGCTCGGCGAGACGCCCTTGTCGCTCAGGAGCGCTGGAAGGTGGACCTGCGGACCCGAGCCGGCGAATACGATCAACAAGAACGCGATCGCGAACAGCCAGAAGTCGAGGGACCGCAATGCTACTCCAAGCGGCACACCCGTCAGCACTCCCTCGATATGGTTACCACGCCGCTCTTGAACGGGCATGAGCCCCTTGTTTTCCCGGATCAGCAGCAAGAGACTGGCGATGCCTGCGACGAACGCAATGCCAGCGCTCGCGACGAAAGCGGACCGCCACCCATCAGCCGCAATCATTTGGGTGATGAGACGGGCAAAGCCGCCGACGCCAACTGAGACGCCGGCAGATGCAATCGCTAAGGCGAAGCCGAGATTTCGGTCGAACCAGCCGCGGACGATGCTGAAGTAGGCAGGGTAGAGGGCCAACGATCCGCACATACTCGCAAGACAGCTCAGCGACACGAAGGCCGCATAGGATCGCGTCAGCGCCAAAGAAGCGCAGAAGGCATTGGCGAGCACGAGCCCGATGGAGATGCTGCGGACGGCGCCAATGCGATCGACGGCGTACCCCGCAAATGGTAGCATGACGAGGTTACCAAGCGAGATGAATGAGAGAGTAGCGGAAAACTGCGTTCTCGACCAGCCAAACTCGGAAGTCACGGCATCTAGATATAATCCGAAGGGAAAGGCGAGCGTGGCTGATATTGAAATACCCATGCCGACGAAGCAGCCAAACAACACAATCCAACGCTGCATATCATCTCTCCAGAACTTTTTTTGATATCAAGCCAAACTTCGAAGTGAGTCCGGTCAAATTCGACGGGGTTAGTGATGCGTAAATAACCTGCCCCCGCTTAGATGAAGAGATCACGAGGACCCCGATGGCACTCCATCACGCAGCACGGATTGCGTCGTGGCTTCGCGACCTTTGGTCCCGTCGTTAGCCGAGGAACTGCACATACTCACACCCCTCGCCTGTAGCAAAAGCAGAAAGTAGCTTTCCGCACGCTAGGTCCAATCTCGCCACCCGAGCCTCGTCGTGCACGCAGACCAGTGCTTCACCGCCCTTGTCCGGAAAAGAGAAACCCATCGGCCCGCGCCCGACCTGCACCAAAGCTGACTGGACGAGATCGGGCAGCGAAAAGATCGCGACCTCCCCGTCCTGGTGGGATGACATCAGCAGCCACTGGTCGTCGGGGCTGGTTCGCACACGCCGGAGCTGACACCCCTTTCCTGCGCTAGCGCGAACGCAAGCCGACCGAACAATGCGGTTCGTGCGCACATCCACCATGTGAACTTGTGCCGTTTCGTGGCTGGCAACAAAGAGCCAGCTTCCGTCGGTCGACAAAGTGAGGCCCTCGCATCCCCCGGGCACCTCGAGTTGGTGGACGACACGGCGAGCACGCAGGTCAAGGATGCCGAGCGCTGTCGCTCCCTTGTTGGCGAGGTAAAGGAACCGATCCTGTTGATCGACGTCCAACCAGTGCGCCGCTGCCCCGGTCGCAATGCTGGCAACCACACGCCGCTGAACAGGATCGACCGCGAAAATAGCCTTGTCGAGTTCGGCGGTCACCCACAGCAATCCGTCTGGGCCGAATTTCAGCCCATGCGGTGCAAGTGGCACGCCTGTGCTGATAAAGCCGTCCACCGACTGCGTTGCGACGTCGATGATGACGATCCTACGATCAGGTGCCACGTTGCGGCCGAACGTGCCGCCCCCGTACACCGACCCGAACAATTTGGAGCCATCTGGCGACCTGGCGAGCTCGTGCACGCTGGCCGGCATCGCGAGCGCTGCGGTACATTGGCCGTCGCGGTAAAACTCGACTGTCTTGGCCGTCTTCGCCGTCAGAGCCAAATCAGGCTGCAATGACCGCTTCCCGGTCAGCGCGCCACGGGCGAGAGCATCCGCCGCCCGCCCCGACCTTCTTCAAGCGCGGCGAGGAGGAAGGACCTGACGCGCAAGCTCTTAAACGTCCACTCGTTCGTTTCTCGACAGGCGCTTGGTCATACCGGCACGCGCGCACATATCTTTCGCCTTCCAGCATGCATGATACGGAGCAATAGCATTCACTAACCGCGGTCTTCCCGGCGAGGCGAATGATCTCGTTGCTGACAAAATGGCACCTCCCCGACACGGGAGGTGGGTGATAGTTTCGGCGTTGATCTGGCCGGCCGCGGTAACTCACCTTGGAGCTGCGAAACTCCCCGTCATCGTTGTAAGGATCGGCCGCATCTGACCTTTGGTCCTGGTCAGACCCAACCAAGTGGCGCCCGCACAAATCGCTGACGGCAATGTCTTCTATGACGGATACGCGCGCTTTAAGGTCAACCTTCATCATCGACGTTCCGATCGTCTGATGCCGTCCATCGGCTCATTCGCGCCTGCGCAGAGCGCTCCGACTTCAAAGGTCGGGGGTGCTCACCCTGGCGAGCAGACCCCCTCCCGGCCGCACCGATTTTTGCCCACGGGCACATCAAGGCCCGTTACATCCGTAGTTGCTTGTTTGAGATCAGCCAGTCCGCTCAAGCACGTTCACCGCAGTGACGTTCAGTTCGACACCGCAGAGCCGACGCCCATAATTTTCCATACAGGTCTGGATATTGTGCGCCGCGTGCATGCTGCCGGCCCGGCAGTTGCGCGCGACAAGCTGCAGCGGCTGCTTTTTCGCGATCGCCGACGCACCCGACGCCTTGAACAGACTTTCGATCGCAGTCGCGCATGTGTCCCACACGAACGCGCAGTCCGCGTGATAGCGAACAGTTTCAGCGGGCGACGCCTCCTCCCCGTTCGCGTGGAGCCGATCAAGATCAACGATAGCGGCCTCTGCTACCCGTTTGGCAGCCTTGATCTGCATCTCCGCGTAGCCGACGTTCAGGTGGGTCACCGGCGCTTCCTGCTGCCGGGCATAGGGAGAATAAGCGATCGCCTTTTTCCCGATGCCGTCCAGGAAGAGCTCCAACGCATGCTCGGCCATTCCGACCGCGTTGCCTGTGCCTACCATGAGCGAGCGGCCGAGGCCGCCTGGCCGCAACCCGAGGCCCCGCTCCTTCAGCTCCACCAGACGTTGCGCGAGGATCTGCGGCGAGCTGAAGCGCTCGTCGGGAACGAAGAGCTCTTCCTCGACGAGGATCGTGCCGCTCCCGGTAGCGGCAAGGCCCATCGTATCCCAATCGTTCCGTAGGACGTAGGACTCCTTTGGTAGAAGCACCATGCCGACCTTCGTATCGTCAACCGCGTCGAAGAATACCGCGAGATAAGCATGGGAGGCATGCACGCTGCCCGTCGCGAACGGCCAGGCTCCCTTTACCATCCAGCCTCCATCGACTTGGCGGGCTGTGCCTGAGAGCCGGCGCTGGCTGCCGCCGACGGCGCAGGTCCGATTACCAATCCACGGCTGCTCGTAAACCGCCCGCACGACCTCGTCGGAGAAGGCGGCGCTCCACATGTTTCCGCCGGTCGATGCCCAAATCGTCCAGGCCGTCGCCCCGCACCCTTTGCCCAGCGCCTCGTAGAGCCGGAATAGCTCGCTCGCCGAGAAGTCGGCGCCTCCAAAACGCGCGGGTGATGTCACGTTGTAGACCCCAGTCGTGTCGAGACGCTCCACCGTCTCTTGGGGAATTCGCCTTTGCCGTTCGGCTTCGTTCTGCATGTCCCGAAGCCAAGGGCGCAACTGATCGATCTTGCTGATGATCGCGTCCGCGTCCCAGGGACCAGGTAATACCGTCCCGACAGACCGAGCTCGCGCCACATTCTCGTGCTTCGTCATCCGACAACCTCTTCTCTAGCCGGGCATCGCGCCGTGTGCCGACTCCGCGCCAGGCGGTGGCCGCAGGCATATTGCACGAAACCATAGCTCTTGTTAAGGGTCATAAGGAGACTTGGTGTGTTCGTAGCCAATGTGCTGTTGGATCCGTCGATTCCCGGCAAGAGCTGGCGGAACAGCAGGCCAGCCTGAGAGAGGATGTGCATTGTGGACGGTAAGTCAAAATTGCGTCGCATGCTCCTCGCCGGCAGCCCGACCAACGCGTCGCGCGCACCGTTTAAGGTGTTCGGCTTGGTTTCGGCCGAGATTAGTTTCCGGATCAGCTCCCTACCTGCGGCCGAGAAGATCCGCCGGCCGCGGCGGCTGAACTACTCGCGGGACACCGCGACGTGAGGACCACGATCCAACCGCGCCTTCGCCGTCGCCGAAACCACGTCCGTCTTTCGATCTGAGGGAATCCTGTCGATGTCGTTCCGCCCAGCCCCGCTCGAGACGCTTCCGCCGGCCTTCGCTTCGATGGGCGCACAGGCCCAGCAAGACATCGGATTGCTCCCCAACTCCGTGCTCACGATGGTCAAACGGCCGGAACTCGCGCGGCGAGTGATGGGCCTGGCAAGCTACCTCGCAAGTCCGGACTGCACGATTGATCCCGAGCTGCGGATGATGGTCGCCTATATGAGTAGCTACGGGGCGGGATGCACCTATTGCCAGGCGCACACCTCCTATGTCGCGAACCATAACGGCGTTAGCCCTGAGAAGATTGCGCAGCTGTGGCAATATGAACGCAGCGAACTCTTCGATGACCGCGAGCGCGCCGCTCTCTCCCTCGCTTTCGCAGCCGGGCAAATCCCCAACGCGGTAGATGAATCTCACTATGACGCGTTGGGCGAGCACTTCAGCCAAGACGAAATCATCGATCTCGTGGCGGTGATCTCGATTATGGGCTTCTTCAATCGCTGGAACGATACGATGGGCACCAAATTGGAGGAAACTCCTGCGCGGCAAGCTAGAGCGCTCCTGGCGCCGAGCGGGTGGACCGTCGGCCGGCACGCCTGACAGCCTCGGGAGCACGCAGACTGACGAGCGGCAACAACAAATGGTCAGGGAGAGAGGATCATCGGTTGCGGGACGGCAACCCGCCAATGATTGGTCGTATTCCATCTTCAAAACTGCCGGCGACATCGCCGAATCAATAAGATTACGAACACTGAAAGGAACGCACATGTCTGAGAATGGGCCAATCTTCGTCGCCGCTTATCCGCTGGACGAAGTCAGCGACCAGGGCTTGTTCAGCCGCTTCGAGCCAGGCACGCGCACCCTCCCCATTGGGTTTCAAGTCCAGCCTCGTTTCAAAGCGCTGCCAGTAGAGATCGTGTTCGAGAAGGACGTGGCCATAACTCTGCGGGACGGCGTTACGATCTATGTCGATGTCTATCGCCCGGCCGGCACCGACAGAGTTCCGGTGCTGGTCGCCTGGAGCCCTTATGGCAAAAGCCGCGGCAACGCCCCGCAATATGTGCAGCTATTCGACATTCTGGGCATGGATACCTCCGAGGTCTCCGGGTTGATGCGGTTCGAAGGTCCGGATCCAGCCTTCTGGTGTGCCCACGGCTATGCAGTTTGCAATCCAGATCCGCGCGGTTCCTTTCACTCCGATGGCGATATCCGCGTATGGAGCCGGCAAGAAGGCGAGGACTATCACGACGTTGTCGAATGGCTCGGCGTGCAGGAGTGGAGTAATGGCAAGGTCGGCACGACCGGCAACTCCTATCTGGCGATCTCGCAGTGGTTCGTTGCCGCGGAGCAGCCTTCCCACCTCGCGGCGATCGCACCCTGGGAAGGCATGAGCGACATCTATCGCGACTTGGTCAAGCGCGGCGGCATCCCGGATTTTCCGTTTCCTCGGACACTCGAGCGCAGTTTTATCGGCAAGAACAAGCGTGAGGATCTTGTTGCCGAGGCCGAGCAGCACCCGCTCTTCGACGATCTTTGGGCGCAGAAAACTCCTGCTTTCGAGAACATTACGGTCCCAGCCTATATCGTCGCAAGCTATTCGAACTCGATCCACACTCCGGGAACATTCCGCGGCTGGCGCAAGATTGCATCGGCCGACAAGTGGCTGCGCATTCACAATACGATGGAATGGCCGGATTATTACGAGGAAGCCAACCTCGCCGACCTTCTTCGCTTCTTCGACCGCTTCCTAAAAGGGAAGGAGAATGGCTGGGACGAGACGCCGCGCGTCCGCTATTCGGTGCTCGACCTGCAGGGTGGCGATCGCATCAACCTAACTGCGGGCGAGTTCCCGCCGGAGGACGTTAGTTCGACGATCTACTATTTGGAGGCGGCGTCCGGTGCCCTGACACGGCAAACTCCGGGGGTGTCCGAGTGCGGAAGCTACGATGCTGAAGCTGGAAACGGGCTAATCTCCTTCACCCTTCGGACCGACACATCCATCGAGTTTGTAGGCTACCCGAAGGTTCGGCTCTGGCTCGAAGCCGACGGCGCCGACGACATGGACGTCTTCGTCTTTCTTGAGAAGCTGACCGCATCAGGAGAGCGGCTCGAGCAGTTCAACATCCCTAACCATGGACCGCAGATGCAGGCGCTGACGCAGGCCGGCGCTGCGATCCTCAAGTACAAGGGCTCGAATGGCCGTCTGCGCGCCTCGATGCGGCACCTTGACGAGACCGAGAGCACAGAAAGTATCCCGGTGCACAGCTTCGATCGCGTCGAGAAGCTTGCCCCAGGCGAGGTGGTCTGCGTCGACATCGACCTCTTCCCCATCGGCTTGGCGTTGCAAGCGGGTGACCAGTTGCGACTCGTCATCAGCGGCGCGCACCTGCTCGGTGGCGTTATGCCAGGAACCGCGAACGTCGAGCCGAACAATCAGGGTCGGCACATAGTCCATACCGGAGGCGAGCGCGCTTCCTACCTTCAGATCTTCCAGCGCGCGGCTACAGCTTCATGAGGCGCGCTTCTGTCCCGTCCTCGGCATCAACGGGTCCAGGGCTCGCTGGTACCGCCTCCTCGGAAGTGGCGAACAGGCGCCTTGGTTCGAACGGCCGCGCCTCGTGCGAAGCCGACAGGCGCGAAGGTAGGCGTCGGTGAGCACGGCAAGCCAAGCGGCGGATGGGGGCGACCGGTCGCCTTTCTCCAGTCCGGAGGAGATCATTGACGACGCGCGCAATGGGCGCATGTTCATCCTAGTTGATGACGAGGACCGGGAAAATGAGGGCGATCTCGTCATCCCTGCGCAGATGGCAACTCCCGACGCGATCAACTTCATGGCGAAACATGGGCGTGGGCTGATCTGCTTGGCGATGACCAAGCAGCGGATAGATAGCCTGAATCTCGGTTTGATGAATGCGTCAAACGGCTCTCGGCACGAGACCGCGTTTACGGTCTCGATCGAGGCAAAAGACGGGGTCACGACCGGGATCTCTGCTGCGGACCGGGCACGAACGATCGCCGTGGCGATTGACGCTGCCAAAGGACCTGAGCATATCGTCACGCCCGGCCATGTGTTTCCGCTAGTGGCGCGGCCGGGAGGCGTGCTCGTGCGCGCGGGCCATACCGAAGCAGCCGTCGACGTCGCGAGATTGGCAGGGCTGATCCCGGCGGGCGTGATATGCGAAATCATGAACGAGGACGGTACGATGGCGCGCCTCGACAGTCTGATGGCGCTGGCGGAACGCAGTCGACTGAAGGTTGGATCGATCAGGGATCTGATCGCCTACCGACGCCGCTACGATCATGACGTTGTTAAGGTTTCTGAGACGGTTTTCCAGAGCCGTTTCGGTGGTGACTGGCGCGCCATCAGCTACCTCAACAAGGCGGTCGGCAACCGGACGGTCGCTCTCCTCAAGGGGGATGTCTCTCCCGACAAGTCCGTCCTGGTCAGGATGCACCAACTCGACCTTTTCCGGGATACATTAGGCGAAGAAACGGAACAAGCCGGGCTACTGCAAAGTGCAATGCGGGTAATCGGTGCGGAAGGAAACGGCGTGATTGTCTTGATCAATCAGCCTCACGCCGATGCGCTGAGCCGAACGGTCGAGAAGCGAAGCCGTTCAAATGCCGGCTTGGAGACCGAGGCGAACGAACTGCGAGACTATGGGATCGGCGCTCAGATCCTCGCCGAACTCGGCGTGCATGACATGATCTTGCTGACCAATACCGCTCATACCCTAGTGGCGCTGGCTGGGTATGGCCTCTCAATTGTGGAGCAGCGGAGGCTGCCCGGCGTCGCATGACGGATCATCGACATCGATGCAAGACTTTGTTTCGATAAAACCACTATGAGGTATCGAACGGGGTAAGAACAACCGAGGAAGTGCTAGGGAACGAACTAGCGCTCGCGAGCGCGGATCGGATCATAGTCTGATCGCTTTTCGCAAGGATGCCCTGATAGCGCGGATCTCGCGCGGAAGCTTACCTGCTGATAGTCGATCCTGAGTCATCCACGCTCCGCAACGCGAAGGGGTTGTTCGATACTCCGGGCGACCCGCGGGTGATTGCCGGTCGCGCCGGCCGCCTTAAACTCGACTTTGTGGTCAGGTCCAGCGGCGCTATATCGTCGATGGAGCATCCTGCAGCGTCCTGATCGCCAGAGGCGCCTTGCCGACAATTCGAGTGGCCTCTATCTTAAACGATCGCACACTCCGAAACGCCTAGCTCGAGCTTCCACCCTACAGCCACCTCAGCCTTCAATCGATCCGCTCTTATTAGCGGCGAGGGTTGATCCGCACATTGTGTCCGCTCACCAAAGGATCGCCTGGATCGCCGGACCCAGCATTCCGATCAGCATCTCCCGGTCATTCAACGCTGGAACCCGAACGATGCGTCGGCCGACGAATACCCCGATCAGCATTGAGACTACCAGCCCGGCTCTAGTGACAGCATCGGAATGTCCGATTTTTGGGCTGATTGTTTCAACGAGCCGGCCCTGGATGTACTCGCGCATTTCCGCAGATTTGATTTCGCTAGAAACGACCGCTCGCAGCATAGCGAGGAGAGCTTCAGAGTCAGAAGATGGGCCCTCCCAGACATCCAAGAAAGTTCGTGCCACGTGCTCGCCCGTACGGCCGGTGGCGCCGTCGAAGGCGTCGGCCATACGGCTCAGAGCTTGTGAAGAAATCGACATCACCGCTGCAAACAGCTCCTCCTTCGATCGAAAAAACTGGATCACCAGTGATGCATCCACTTGGGCTTCGGCCGCAACCTTGCGGATTGTGGTGGCAGCATAGCCGTCCTCGGCGAAGCGAGAGCGCGCCGCCTCCAAAATGGCTTGTCGCGTGCCGCTCGCACCAACTCGGCGACCTCGTCGATTGACTCGTGGCAGAGCCGACAAATTTTCAGCCATGATCATCCTTAGACGGTACCCCAACATTCAGACATACGCTGATATCGTGAGACTCCTGAAAGTGGACGAGGTGACCCCTCGCCGCAAGCGGACTTGGCGACCTCATCCTGTCAGATGAACTTCAATGGCGATCACGTTCCGCCGACAAAAACTTGGAGGTCGTCAATGTTGGTACCCGCGCGGGACAGCTCCAGCGACCGGCCGAACTGCGCGCGTGCAGAAGCCGTGGGAGGTGACCAGCAGTCAAGCTTCACGGACACGCCCGTTGCGAGAGGCCCGCAAGCGCGTTGCGGCAGCGACGAGTCGCATTCAAGACGCTTGCGCCGGTCATAAACTTTCGCACATGCCATGCTCGCATCG
>Ga0302314_10020787_pt1 | contig 10843 bp, 11 predicted proteins | sample III_Palsa_N2_3_FD_200533 | JGI IMG/M metagenome (GOLD analysis project Ga0302314, IMG submission 200533) | Peat permafrost microbial communities from Stordalen Mire near Abisko, Sweden - III_Palsa_N2_3 | ecosystem: Environmental > Terrestrial > Soil > Palsa > Peat permafrost | place: Sweden... | reverse complement strand
GGCGCGCGCGCAGGTATTCATAGAGCTTGGCGGGAATCTGGTGATTGCAATTGCGGGCCTGGAGTATCAGCAAGCCATCGGCCGCCAGCATTTCCGCGAGCGCCGCCCGGTACGAGACGCGGGGCGACAGCGTTACCAGGTCGGCGATGCGGTGAGAATCGATGAGGGGGCGCAGCCAGTCGTCGTGGTCCGTGGCGCGCAGGATCACGTGGAAGCGCCCGGGCGCCAGCTCGCCGGCGGCCCGCAGTACCGACAGGGCCGCAAAAAACGGCCGCGGGTCGCGCTCGGACGGATAGATCACGCCGCTGTGGACGAGCGTAAACGGGCGCGCGGCACTGGCTGCTGCTGTCGCGGCTTGAACTTCACCGGCCCGATCCGCCGTCGCCGTTTCCGCCTGCGTAAAATTGTCTTCGTCGTAGGCGTTCTCGATCAGCGCGAAGCGCTCGGCCGGAATCTGGGGAAAGCGTGCACGGTAGGCGACGATCGCGCCCGGCGTGGTGCACACGGCGACGCTGCAATGGCGGACCGTGCGCGCCTCGATCCAGCGGAACACCGTGCGCGTGAGGGGATCGGCCGGGTAATCGACGTCGGTCATCGGGTCGCGCAGGTCGGCGATCCAGGGCAAGCCCGTCAGGCGCCGCAGTGTCAGGCCGATCAGGTGGGCCGTGGCGATCGGATAGGTCGACCAGATCACCTGCGGACGGTAGCGCCGCACCAGCCGCAGGCCGGCCGGCACGGCGCCTAGCAGCCACGAGCTCCAGCGGTCCGGCAGGGCCAGGCAGGCGGGATAGCGGCCCCGTATCGACAGGTGGCGCGACGTGTCGAGCGCGAAGCTGCGCACGACGACGGCTCCGTGGCCGATGTCGGCCATCTGGTCCGGGCCCTTGCTGGCATAGGCGCGGGGATGGGCCGACAGCACGAGCGGCGTCCAGCCCCACTGCGGCAGGTAGCGGCTGAATTTGAGCGTGCGCTGGATGCCGCTGCTTCCCCGCATCGGCGGATAGTGGAAGGCGATCATCAGCACGTGCTTCACCATGAGCGCACCCAGTTTGCGGTGGCCGCCGCCACTTCGTCGCGCCAGACGGCGCGCGAGAATGTGTGGTCGGCGTCCGGCAGGGTATGGCGGCTCACGCGCGGCGCCGCCAGCAGCGTTTTCCAGGGCGTGGAAGCGGCTGCCAGATCGAGGAACTCCCGCGCCGTCAAGTCCCTGCCGCTGATGATGAACAGGACCCTGCCGGGGAAGCGCTGCAGGCCGGCCAGCATTCTTTGCGGTAGGGCTCCGTGTTGCCGCCCGGCGCCGGCCGGCTGGCCTGCCGCCGTGACGACGCGGCCAAACGAACGTACGGCGGCGCCGAAGTCGAAGCGGCCGGCCAGCAGCTTGCGCCAGAAATCGCCATCGCGCAGGCGCGCCAGATAATAGTGGCGCAGCGCCGTGCGCGCGTAGCTGCCGCTCGTGCGCACCCAGGGGTTGAGCAGCACCATGCCGGCCACGCGGGCGTCGCCGTGGGCGTGCAGCATCGCGGCCGAAGCGCCATCGCACAGCCCCCAGACGACGACGTCGCGCAGCGAGGGCACCTGGCGCAGGAACGCATCGATGGCCGCCCGTATATCGTCGCCGGCCGTTTCGAAATCGCGCGGCGGCCCGTCGCTGTCGCCCATGCCCCGGTAGTCGAAGCGCATGGCGGCGATGCCGGCCGCCGCCAGCGCCCGCGCCAGCAGGGTGAACTGGCGGTGGCTGCCGGCCCGGTACTGGGGGCCGCCGACGATGATCAGCACGCCGCGCGGGCCGCCCTGTTCGGGCAGGCTGAGAATGCCCACCAGGGCGGCACCGGCGCAGTCGAACGACAGTGCGACATCGCGGCCGCCATATTGGCCGGTATTCATGACAGGGCCTCGGCCACCGCGTCGAACATGGCGCCGCCGGCCCGCAGCACGGCGGGGTTTTCGCCGATGTCCTGGGTCGCCCAGAACGGCGGGCCGCTCACCACCGTCACGGCCAGCGCGACGCCATTCGCCCGCCAGCTCCGCGCCACGGCTGCCGCAGCGGGCGGCAAGTCATCGCGGGCCGCCACTTCGATCCAGTGCACGGGGCACCCCGTGAGCACCAGGGCGGCCGCGTCGAGATTTTCGATGGCGGCCGCCAGCGCCGGCGCCAGCGCGTAGCCGGCGATTTCCAGCGTCTCGCCGGCCTGCAGCCGCGCGCGCAGCATCCCCGTGGTGGTGCCGCCCCCATCGGCCTCGGCGGCGTCCAGCATGCCGGCGGCCATTTTCAGCCGCAGGAACTGGATCAGCCATTGCGAACCCGAGAGCAGCGGCTGCCACAATAACAGCGCCTGGGGCGGCGCCGGCAAGCGACGGGCGAAATCGATGGCCAGCAGCGCGCCCAGGCGCAGCCCCCATAAGGTCAGCGGCTGGTCCAGCTGCGCCTGCAGCCAGGCGGCGCCCAGCGCGGCGTCGGCCAGCCAGGTGTCCCAGCGGGCGTCGGCGAACTCGCCGCTGCTGTCGCCGCAACCGTACAAGTCGATCTGCAGCACGCCATAACCGCGTTGCGCCAGCGCGCGCGCCTGCATCGCCGCCATGCGCCGCGACTTGTTCATTTCTTCGCCAAACGGCGGCAGGTAGAGGACGGCGCCGCGGCAGACGGCGACAGGCGCGTGGTAAAGACAAAAGCGCTGGCCATGGCCCGTCCCCGCATCGAGGAACAAGGGGCCCGACATGGCCGGCGCGGCGTTCATGTCAATTTGCGCTCCACGAAGCGGGCCAGGGTGCCCAGGGTGGCGAAGGTGTCGGCGCCGATTTCGTCATCGTTGACCGTCAGGCCGAAGTGGCTTTCGAGCGCGGTGATCAACTGGACCACGCCCATTGAATCGAGTTCGGGCAAGCTGCCCAGCAAGGCTGAATCTTCCTGCAGCGCCGCGGTCCTCGTGCCCAGGCCGAGAACTTCGCCGACGATCTTTCTGACTTCTTCCAAATACATGCGTTTTTACTCCAGGGTGATGCGGCCGGCCGGAGCCGTCGTCGTGGTGGTGGCCGTTGCGGCGTCCGCCTGGCCAGCGGGACGGGGCGCGAGCCGCGTAGGTAACTGGCCGGGCAGCGCCGGCGGGATGCGGGCCTGGCTGTGCAATGGCGGCAGCCGGGGCCGACGGTAGTGGCTTACGTGATACAGGGTGCGTACTTTATCGGTCCAGTGCGTATGCCATTCCATGACCTTGCCATAAAACTCGACGCACTTGAAATGCGCCTGATCAAAGAAATGGCGGCAGCAATCTTCGCGCATCAGCAATACGGGCGACAGGCCGGCGCCGACATTTTCATCATAACTGGTCTTGAGGACGACGACCATGCCATACCCTTCGATACACAGGTCCATGGCCACCAGCTGCTCGCCGAACCAGTAGCGATAGACGCTGGCTGCGCCACGCCGGCAAAAACTTTCCAGCATCGCCTGGTAAAAACGGTCCTCGTCGTTGCCGGCATCGGGCGCCTGGCCGATGCCGGCCCTGCCGCCGGCGCTGTCGAGCCGGCCAAAATCGCGGAGGGCGTCGGCCATCTCGTTCGCGTCGCGCGACACCTGCAGGCGCGTGGCGATGCCGTCGCGCGCCAACCGGCCGCGCTGCTTCTTCACATTGCTGCGCAAATTTTTTCCCCGCGCCCGCCAGTAGTCGTCGAAGCTGCCCTCGATTGCGATGCGGGGCGTGTCGGGGCACTCGATGCCTTTCTGGTCGGCGCTACCGGGCGCGCGCGGCTCGAAGCGGGGATCGCGCTGGCTCAGGCCGAGGATCAGCGGGGTGCCTGGTAATGTGCGGGTCAGGCTGTCGAGCAGCGGCGCCATGTCGACGCCGGCCCGCTGCAGCCACAGGCGGACGGGCGCCTGCGACGGTTGAAACGGTTCCCATACCCCGCGCCGGCGCGGCACGACGATCCCCATGGCCAGGGTATGGCGGCCCTCGACGTAACAGACGAGCAGTTCGCGGCCATCGCCGAAGTGCGCCAGCAGGGGCATGACGAAATCGAGTTCGAGCATCGGCGAACCATTCTCGCCGGCGTTGAGCGACTGCCATTGTGTGCGGTAGCCGGCCAGCGCCTGGGCGGCCGCGATGATCCAGCTCATGCCACACCGTCCGGCGGCGGCGCACAGATGTCGATGGCGCCGGCCATCCCGCCGCCGCGCAGCGATGGCCACGACAGCATGGAGGCCACGGGCACGGCTGGACGCGGATAGAATGACGCCATGGGGAAGAAGGAACCAGGGAAGAAAAACCAGGGATAATTCTCTTTGCGGTAAATCATGTTGTTTTGCAATTGCGAAGTATAACGCTTGCGCGATTGGTTTGTAATGGTAAAAATGAAACTGATGGGCTTGCAACCACCTTATGGACAGGCAAGAACGAGCCTCATAAGATGCCAGTAAATTATTAAAAACAATGTTTTGTAAGATGGGTTTTCATGAGTTATTTGCTACATCATCTGATCGCTGACGCGGCCCGGCGCGCCCCGGCGCACGAGGCGCTGGTACACGGCGCGCGCCGGCTCGATTACGCCGCGCTCGACGGGGCCATCGACGCCGCCGCGGCCGCGCTGCTGCGCACGGGCCTGGCGCGCCAGGAGCGCGTCGCCGTCTACCTGGAAAAAACGCTGGAAAACGTCATCGCCATGTTCGGCGCGTCGGCGGCCGGCGGCACGTTCGTGCCCGTCAATCCGCTGCTCAAGCCCGAGCAGGTCGCCTATATCCTGGCCGATTGCCGGGTCGGCGTGCTGGTCACGTCGGCCGACAGGCTGGCGCTGCTGCTCGATGTTCTGCCCCGCTGCGAGGGATTGCGCATGGTCGTCGTCACGGGACCGCAGGCCGCATCGGCCACCCCGGTGACGCTGCCGCCGATGCCGCCCGGCGTGGACATCGTCCGCTGGGACGAATTGATGGCGCAGGCACTGGTGTCGGCCCCGGCCCCCCATCGCTGCATCGATACCGATATGGCGGCGATCCTCTATACCTCGGGCAGCACGGGCAAGCCGAAGGGCGTCGTGCTATCGCACCGCAATATGCTGGCAGGCGCCCACAGCGTCGTTTCCTACCTCGGCAACATGCCGGCCGACCGTATTCTTGCCGTCCTGCCGCTCAGTTTCGACTATGGCCTGAGCCAGCTGACGACGGCCTTCCATGCGGGCGCCACGGCCGTCCTGATCAATCATCTGCTGCCGCGCGACATACTGAAGGCGGTGCAGGCCGAGGCCATCACGGGCCTGGCGGCCGTGCCGCCCCTGTGGCTGCAACTGATGCAGTTGCCGTGGCCGGCCGATTGCACATTGCGCTACCTGACCAATTCGGGCGGCGCCATGCCCCGTTCGACCCTCGATGTGCTGCGCCGCGTGCTGCCGCGCGCGCAGCCGTTCCTGATGTACGGTTTGACGGAGGCCTTCCGTTCCACCTATCTGCCGCCCGAGGAACTCGACCGGCGCCCCGATTCGATGGGCAAGGCCATCCCGAATGCGGAAATCCTCGTGCTGCGGCCCGACGGCAGCGAGTGCGGGCCCGGCGAATCGGGGGAGCTCGTGCACCGCGGACCCCTCGTTTCGCTGGGCTACTGGAACGACGCCGACAGGACGGCGCAGCGTTTCAGGCCACTCGCGCGGGCCGGCGGCGGCGGCTTGCCGCTGGCCGAAATCGCCGTCTGGTCGGGCGACACCGTGCGCAGGGATGACGAGGGCTTCCTGTATTTCATGGGCCGCACCGACGAAATGATCAAGACATCGGGCTACCGCGTCAGTCCGGCCGAAGTCGAGGAGGTCGTCTACGCCCATGCGCAGGTTGCCGAAGCGGCTGCCGTCGGCGTGCCCCATCCGGCGCTGGGCCAGGCCATCGTGCTCGCCGTCTGCGCGCGCGCCGGCGAAACGCTGGCCGCCGCCGATGTGCTGGCCCGGTGCAAACCCCATCTGCCGGCCTACATGATGCCGGCCCGCGTCGTGATCTGGCCCGCGAGCCTGCCGCGCAACCCGAACGGCAAGATCGACCGAAAACTGCTGGGCCAGCAGTTTCAAGGAGCCTTTGCCGACGTGGCGGGAGAAGCGTCATGAGCGGCTTTGGCACCACGGCAGCGGTCCATGCGCCGCTGACCCAGTTCGACGTCGCCGACGATCAGTTGCAGGTGGGCGGCATGGCGCTCGCGCGGCTGGCCGCCAGGGTAGGGCAGACGCCGTTCTACGCCTATGACCGCGCGCGCCTGAGCGCCCGCGTGGCCATGCTGCGGCGCGTGCTGCCGCCGGAAATCGCGCTGCATTACGCGATGAAGGCCAATCCGATGCCGGCCCTGGTCCAGCATATGGCCGGTCTCGTCGACGGCATCGACATCGCCTCGGGCGGCGAATTGCGCACGGCGCTCGATACGCCGATGGCGCCGGCGCACATCAGTTTCGCCGGGCCGGGCAAGAGCGATGCCGATCTCGCGTGCGCCATCGCCGCCGGTGTCACCTTGAACATGGAATCGGCGCAGGAAATGGCGCGCATCGCCACGGCCGGCCAGCGCCTCGGCATCCAGCCCGTCGTGGCCGTGCGCGTGAACCCCGATTTTGAATTGAAAAGCTCGGGCATGAGCATGGGCGGCGGTCCCAAGCAGTTCGGCGTCGATGCCGAAGACGTGCCGGCGCTGCTGGCGCAGGCCGTGGTGCTCGGACTCGACGTGCGCGGTCTGCACATTTATAGCGGTTCGCAAAATCTCAGCGCCGCTGCCCTGGGCGAGGCGCAGGACAAGACGCTGGCGCTGGCGGGCCGGCTGGCCGCCGAATGGGGCCGCCCCCTGCGTTCGCTGAACCTGGGCGGCGGTTTCGGCGTGCCGTATTTTCCCGGCGAGCGGGCGCTCGATATCGAGGCCGTCGGCGCCCATCTGCATGCGCTGGCCGCGCGCGCCGCCGTCGACTTGCCCGGTACGGCGTTGATGATCGAACTGGGGCGGTATCTGGTGGCCGAGGCGGGCCTGTATGTCTGCCGCGTTATCGAGCGCAAGGTTTCGCGCGGCAAGGTCTTTCTCGTCGTCGATGGGGGCCTCCATCACCATCTGGCCGCCTCGGGCAATTTCGGCCAGGTGATCCGCAAGAATTACCCGGTGGTGGTCGGCAACCGCGTCGCCGGCGGCGAGCGCGAACGGGCATCGGTCGTTGGTCCCCTGTGCACACCGCTCGACCTGCTGGCCGAGCAGATGGAGATGGCCGTCGCCGGCCCCGGCGACCTGGTCGCCGTGCTCCAGTCGGGCGCCTATGGCTGGAGCGCCAGTCCCCACGCGTTTCTCGGCCACCCGGGCGCGGTGGAGGTCCTGGTTTAGCGTGGTGCAGAGCGCTGGTTTGGCAATGCGGGTCCCCGATGACGGGGACGAATGCGGAGGCGATATGGCAGCATGCTTCACGACGCTGGTCGCGGCCCGACATGATCGCGGAGGCGGCTTTTGAGCGGCCTGTGCGGCTGGATCGGCCATGGCCGCGACCAGGCTGCCAATGGGGCGCTGGCGGCGGTCATGGCGACGCCGCTGACCGCTTTCGACGGCTGCGGCGTCCGCACCCTGGCCGGGCAGCATAGCGCTGTCGCCGTGGCCGCGGCGCCCGGCGCGGCCATGCTGTACGAGCATGACGGTTTGCGCATCGCCGTCTGGGGGCGGCTCGCGCTGGCCGGCGGCGTGCCGGTCGACGTTGCACTGGGCCTGTTGTGGCGGCGCGGCCCCGACCATTTTTGCCGCGGCTTGTCGGGCAGCTACGCCCTGTGCCTGATCGATGAAGCGGCCGGCGAAGCCTTGCTGGCCGTCGACCGCATGGGCAGTTTGCCGATGGCCTGGCAACAGGCCGGCCCGTCGCTGGTCTTTGCCAGCAGCGCCGACGCGCTGCGCCGCCACCCGGCCACGCCGGCCCGGATCGATGCCCAGGGCATCTATAACTACGTGTACTTTCACATGGTGCCCGGCGACGGTTCGGTCTATCTCGGCCAGCGCCGTCTCGAACCGGGGCATTTTCTCCATTATCGCCAGGGCCATGCCGAGGTCCGTCCTTACTGGCGCATGGAATTTCGCGAGGATGGCGGCGCTTCCTTTGCCGACTTGCGCGAACAGTTCCATGGCCTGCTGCGCAGCAGCGTGCGCGCCGCCGCCGGCGATGGCACGGCAGGCGCCAGTGTGGGGGCCTTTCTTAGCGGAGGCACCGACAGTTCGACGATCGCCGGCATTCTCGGCGAGGTCAGCGGCCGGCCGGCCCGCACCTACTCGATCGGTTTCGACGCGCCCCGCTACGACGAATCGGCCTATGCGCGCGCGGCCGCCGAGCACTTCGGCACCGACCACCATGCCTATTACGTCACGCCCGATGACGTGGTGGCGGCGATCCCGCAAATTGCGGCGGTCTTCGATCAGCCGTTCGGCAATGCCTCGGCGGTGCCCGCGTATTATTGCGCCCGCCTGGCGCGCGACGATGGCATCGAACGGCTGCTGGGCGGCGACGGCGGCGACGAGCTATTCGGCGGCAACGAGCGCTACGCCAGGCAAAGCGTGTTCGCCCGCTACGAAAAGGTACCGCGCCTCGTGCGCAGCGCGCTGGCGCCGGCCATCGCCCATTTTCCCGGACGCGAAAAAATCCGGCTGCTGCGCAAGGCCCACAGGTATATCGAACAGGCGTCGGTGGCCATGCCGGCCCGTCTCGAGACGTACAACCTGCTGGGCCGCTATGGAGCCCGCGACGTATTTACCGCCGGCTTTCTCGACGGCGTCGATGTGGGTGCACCTCTGGCGAACCTGAGCGCCACGTATGGCCGCAGCGACGCGGGCAGTCTGGTCAACCGCATGATGGCGCTCGACCTCAAGGTGACGCTGGCCGACAACGACTTGCCGAAAGTGGTCAAGGCGTGCAGGCGGCCTTCCCGTTTCTGAACGACGCGATGGTGGCTTTTTCGGCCGGGCTGACGCCGAAGCAAAAACTCAACGGCCGCCAGTTACGGTATTTTTTCAAGCAGTCGCTGCAGGGCTTTTTGCCGGAAGCGATCCTGCGCAAGGAAAAACACGGCTTCGGCTTGCCGTTCGGCGTCTGGATGCAGCAGCACGCCGGTTTGCGCGCGCTGGCCGCCGGTTCACTGGCGTCGCTGAAAACGCGCGGCATCATCCGGCCTGCATTTATCGATCAGTTACTGGGCAGTCATGTCGTCGAGCATGCCGCTTACCACGGCACCATGGTCTGGGTCCTCATGATGCTCGAGCAGTGGTTCCGCCAGCACGGGGACGGTAGGGAATAAGCGCGTGCTTGCCTTCATCGCCTGCTAAAAGAAGCTCTCGGGAATGATCAGCACATCGCCGGGACGCATCGGCATATTGGCCGACATATCGCCGTCGCGTATCAGGTCATTGAGGCGCACCTGCAATTTTTGCTGGTGGCCGTCAACGATGCGGATGATGCTGGCACGGTTGCCGGCGGCGAATTCGGTGACCCCGCCGACGGTGATCAGTACGTCGATCAGCGTCATGTCGCGGCGGTATGACAAGGCCTGCGGCTTGGCGGCCTGGCCGATTACCCGGATCTGTTCGCCGTAAATACCGACGAAGCCCGTGACGATCACCGTCACCATCGGCTGCTGGATATATTGTTTGAGCTTGTCCTCGATATCGCGCGCCAGTTCCGTGGAAGTTTTTCCGCTGGCAACCAGGTCCTCGACGAGCGGCGTCGTGATCTTGCCATCGGGCCGCACCGGCACCGTCATCGACACCTCGGGATTGTGCCAGACGATGATATTGACGTTGTCGCCCGGGGCGATGCGGTAATTGGCGTCGGGTACCGGTTCGGCGGCCGCACCGGACGGCATCATCGGCTGGCTGGCGCAAGCGGCCAGGGCGGTGGCGAAACACAGCGCGGACAGGCGCCGGGACAGTCGGTTCATGGCATCTCCTTCATTGGATCTCTTGCAAGGTCACGATGGCGGCCGCCGATTTACTTTACGGACGGGCCTGCCCGCAACAGCGCGTCGATAAACGCCGACGGCACCGCGTAACTGATGCCGCTCGGGTTGCTCAAGGCGCTTTCCTTCAAGCCCTTGAGCAGCGCCATATTGATCACGCCATAAACGAAACCCGTCTGCGGATCGAACAGGGGGCTGCCGCTGTTGCCGGGATACGCCGTGCCGTCGAGCTGAAACAGGTCAAACGGCGCTTTTTGCAGCTGGCTGCGGACACGCGTGTCGAGCTGGCCCGCATTAATCGATGGCAACACCACGGGTGTGATTGCCGACACGGTCGCCAGATGCGTTACATGATGCAAGCCCATGGCCATGCCCAGTGGAAAACCCGTGAAGGCCATCGCCTGACCCTCTTGAACGCCGCTCGACTTGCCCAGTGTTAAGGCGGGCAAGGGCTGGCCGTCCAGCCGCAAGTGGACGAGGTCATGTTCGCGGTCGATTGCCACGACGTGCGCGGGGCGGAAATCCGGCTGGCCGTCGCGTGAAGTAACGATACCGAGTTGTTCCCGGTGTTCGCTATCGAGTAATTCGGGGACCGCGTGGGCATTGGTAATCACGCTCAGGCCGTCGGCGACGACAAAACCGGTGGCAAAGAATGTGATGGCGGGACTGCGGTTGCGCTGCAGGGTGCCGATGGCAACGATCGAGGGCTTCAGCGCCGCGATCGTCTGAGGCAGGGAGGCGGCGACGGCCTCGCCGAGCGCACTCAAGAACACGATCAGATACACGAGAAGCGGGGTCTTGAACGAACGGGATTGGGTCATATAAATTTCCTCGGTGAAACCGCATCGCAGGCTGCTTGCAACGGTTTTATCGAACATCTGAAACTAAATTGATGGCAATAATTTGATCGATCGCCTTGTGTCACTCGTC
>Ga0302314_10020785_pt1 | contig 10843 bp, 11 predicted proteins | sample III_Palsa_N2_3_FD_200533 | JGI IMG/M metagenome (GOLD analysis project Ga0302314, IMG submission 200533) | Peat permafrost microbial communities from Stordalen Mire near Abisko, Sweden - III_Palsa_N2_3 | ecosystem: Environmental > Terrestrial > Soil > Palsa > Peat permafrost | place: Sweden... | reverse complement strand
GGCCGTGGGCCAGACCGCGCGCACCGACCGCCACCGGCGACTCCTGCTGGTAGAGCAGCCAGTCGTCCGCGCGGAACGGGCGGTGGAACCACATCGCGTGGTCCAGCGACGCCAGGTCGAAGTGCCGTTTTCCCCACAGTGGCTCGATCGGCACCCGGACCGCGTCCAGCAGCGTCATGTCGCTCGCGTAGGTCACCGCGCAGGCGTGGATCAGCGGATCGTCCGGCAGGTCGCCGTTGGTGCGCAGCCAGACCGCGACCCGTGGCTCGACGCCGACCAGTTCCTCGTGCCGCCAGCGCAGCCGTTCGACGTAGCGGAGGTCGAAGGGCTGGCGGCGGCTGATGAACGGCGGCATCTCGCCGAGGACCGTGCCGACCTCGTCCAGCGCGCTCGGCAGCTCCTCCGGACCGGGGACCGGGGGCGCGGGAGCCTGGTGCTCGAAAGGTGAGGGTTCGGGAAGATGAAAATCAGCCGTCAGAGCGAAAATCGTCCGCCCCTGCTGCACCCCGAGCACCCGGCGGGTGGTGAACGAGCGGCCGTCGCGGAGCCGGTCGACCTGGTAGACGATCGGCACGCCGGGGACTCCGGGACGCAGGAAGTAGGCGTGCAGTGAGTGGACCGGGCGGTCGGGGTCGACCGTGCGCCCGGCCGCGATCAGGGCCTGCCCCGCGACCTGCCCGCCGAAGACCCGTTGCAGCGACTCCTCCGGGCTGCGGCCACGGAAGATGTTCGTCTCGATCTGCTCCAGGTCGAGCAGGTCGACCAGGTTGTCCACGGGCTCGCCCATCAGTTCTCGTCCCTCTCCCTCTGGCCGCCGGTCCGCGCGCTCCCCGTCATTCTCGCCTCAGTCGACCGGTTCGCGCTGGCCAGGGCAGCGCGCCCGTACTCCGCCGCTGAGCCCCCAGCGGCCGAGTGCGGGTACGCGCCCGCTCGTACGGGTGATGACTGGCCGCCAGGTTTTCCTCCGTGTCCCTGCTGGTCAACTGGTTGTGAACGGAGTAGGAAGAAATAGTTGGGCTCGCCGGGAGCCACCTGAGACGTGTCAAGATGCGGCAGTGCCCCCAGTTTCCTCTGCCGACGCCGATTCGGCCGACACGACCGCCACCGCGGGGTCGGCCACCCCCGGCCGGACAGCTCCGACAGCGTCGGCCGCGCCGACCGCCATTGCCGAGCCCACTGCCGCGCAGCCGAACGACAGCGGCGATGGCAGTGACAGCGGTGGCAGTAGCAATGGCGGCAGTAGCAATGGCGAGGGTCGGCCGCGTCCGCAGAGTCGGCTTCGTCCGCCCGCTGACCAGACCGCCGCGTCGACCACTGCGACGACCACGACCGCGACCACTGCGACGACCGCGACCACTGCGGCGGTCGCGACGGCCACAGCGGTCGCGCCCGCCGCTGCTCCGGCCGCCGAGCTTGGAGCCCGCGGGCGCAAGCGCGGCGGTCGGAGCAGCGGCCGGGTACGCCGGGCGATCCACCTGGTGGGGGCGGGCGAGACCACGCCCGGCAGCCTGCGCCGCCCCCCGGCCCAGATGAACCGGATGCTGACCGTGCTGGCCTGCTCCAGCATGCTCATCGGCGCCCAGGACATGTGGAACCGAACGGTCATCAACGAGCACAACCACGCCATCGTGGTCATGCTCTACTTCGGATCGATCATCGTGCTCGGCGTGCTCGCCCTGTCGGTGCGCACCCGCCGCGCGATGACACTGGTGGACGGCTCGGTGCTCGCGGTCGCGGCCCTGGAGTGCGTCAACCGCTTCTACACGGTGACCGCTGCCTCGCCGCCGACCGACGCGACCTCCAGCCACGTCTACTACGGCACGGACGAGGGCTCGCTGATCCACATGGCGGCCAAGACCCTGCTGCATGGCGGCCACATGTACGGCACACAGTGGCCGCAGATCTTCGAGATGTTCCATGTCGGGACCACCCCGCTGATGAACGGCGGAGCAGCCACCGGCCTGGACTACCCGCCGCTCGGCCCGATCTTCACCTCGGTCCCGATGGCGCTGGGCCTCAGTCACCCGCCCGCGGGCATTGCCGCGACCGCGATGCTGGTCCTCGCCTCGCTGGTGATGTTCCTGCTGCTGCCGGTCGCCTGGCGGCCGGTGGCCGTGATCGTCTGCTACGGCTTCGGCTGGCTGCCCAACTACGCCGAGATGGGCTACCCGGGTTGCATGGAGCTGCCGTTCCTGCTGGTGGTGGTGGCCTACTGGCAGCGCACCGGACGCGGCGGGCGGCTCGGCCGCCGGGGTGTGGTCCAGGCCGTCTGCCTGGGTATCGCCTGCTGCCTGCACCAGCTGACCTGGTTCCTGGCGCCTTTCCTGGTGGTCGGCCTGTACCTGATCCGCCGCGGTGAGATGCCCGCCCGGGACGCCGCCAAGGTGGTCGGCCGCTATGTCGCCATTGCGGCGGGCGTCGCCCTGGTGATCAACCTGCCGTTCATCCTCCAGGGCCCCAAGCCGTGGCTCCAGGGCGTGCTGGCGCCGATACTGCAGAAGGCCATCCCCAGTGGACAGGGCCTGGTGGGCATCTCGTACTACTTCCGGGACGGCAGCGGCGACCTCAGCCTGTACAGCGACGCCGGACTGCTGCTCGGGGCGGCCATGCTGGTGCTGCTGGTGGTGTTCCCCCGGCGGCTCGGGCTGGCGGTCACGGTGATGCCGTGGCTGGTCTTCTACCTGTCCACCCGCTCGCAGGAGGACTACTTCGACCTGACCGTCCCGCTGTGGGTGATGGCGGCGGCCACGGTCAGCTCGGTGGAGTTCGACCGGGCCTGGCAGCCCCGTCCGCGGCTGTTGCGGACCAGGACGGTACGGGCGCTGCTGGTGCCGGTGCTGCTGGCGCCCGCGCTGCTGTCGCTGTTCGGCGCGGTGCTGACGCCGCCTCCGCTGCGCATGCGGATCACCGCGATGAGCGGCAACAACGGCTCGGGCACGCTGGCACTGAGCGATGTGCTGCGGCAGCTGACGGTCCGGGTGAGCAACACCTCCGACAACCCGCTCAGCCCGCACTTCGCCACCAGCACCGGGGCGACCACCTCACCGTACTGGCGGGTGCTGTCCGGACCGGCGGTCATCGCCGCCGGTCAGAGCGTCACCTATGTGCTGCTGGCCCCGTCGGAGGGGGTGGTTGCTCCGGGCGTCAGCGACCGGATCCTGCTGCGCGCGGTCACCCCGGACCCGATGAGTCTGACCACCCAGCTGATCGGCTTCGGGCCCAACCAGCAGACGGTCAACTCGCTGCTGGGGCAGGCCAAGGTCAAGGAGCAGTCGGCGGCCCTGACCGCGGCCCGAGCCCGGGCCGCCGCGGCGGCGCGGGGGTCGGGCAGGTCGCACCGGCAGCGGTAGCCCGCTGGAGGCGGGGGTCCACCGAAGCGCGGCGCGCGGGCGTTCGGCAGGGCGGGGCGCGCTGCGACCGTTCGGCCGGGCGGGGACGGGCGGTGCGGTGCGGTGCGGTGCGGTACCGGGTGGGGACGGGCGGGTGTCGGCCGGGCCGGGGGCCAGGCGGGTTACGGGTGGAACGGTAGGGCGGGTACCTCAAAGCAGTTGGTGTCCATGTCGGGGACCTGGGTGACCCAGCCGCCCCGCACGCCCGCGATGGTGACCGAGTCCTCCCAGCGGGGCACGTCCAGGCAGGCCCGGCGGAGGCCGGTCGGCGCCGGTTCGGCGGTGAAATCGGTCGGGATCAGCAGGCCGTCGGCGTCGTACGGCTGCGGACGTTCCACGAAGCCGTTGACGCAGGACCGGTCCACCGTGTCGCCGTTGCCGCCGCAGGAGCGTGCCGCGTCGGTGAACCACTGTGCCGCCGCCCAGCCCTCCAGCTCCCACTGCGAGATCAGCCCCGCCCGCTGTGGGTAGTAGCGCTGCATGGCGGCGCGGAACGCGGCCACCGCCGGATACTGGACGTCGTCGTAGTTGCGGCTGTCGGCGGTGGCCCACAGGACGTCCCGGCAGCCGGGGACGTCCGCGTAGTCCTGCCGGACCTGCTCGGACCAGTTCTGGACATTGGTGACCTTCGCTGCCACGGTCACCCCGACCGCCGCCATGGCCTGGCACAGTCCGATGTTGCCCCGGGTGTCCATGGCGTCCATCAGCAGCTGCGTGCCCTGGGCCTTCATCTCGGCGGCGACCGCCGCGAAGTTCGGCAGCGCGAAGTCCACCGTCTCGCTCTGCACCTGGTAGCCCTCGGCGCGCAGTCCTTGCACCAGTTCGGCGGCGTAGCGGGCGGAGTCCGTCTGGTCGTAGGAGACCACGGTGGCCCGGCGCAGGCCGAGTTTCTGTTTGAAGTACCGGTAGACCTCGGAGGTCTGGCATTCAGTGCCGCCCCAGCCGAGCGCGGTGCCGTTGCGCGGCTCGGAGCTGCCGTAGATCTGGTAGAGGTAGGCGTCCTGGTCGTAGGCGGTGCTGATCGGCTCGCCGCCGATGCCGGGGACGTGCTGCGAACTGACGTAGGCCGCCCCGGCGTAGTCGAGCTCGCTCCCGGCGACCAGGGCGACCACGTGGTCCTGGTCGATCAGCCGGTGCACGCAAGTCTGGTTGTCGCCGCCGTCCCCGCTGTCGTCGCAGGTGACCATCGTGACCCGGTGCCCGTCCAGGCCGCCGGTGGCATCGAGGGCGCGGAAGTACGCCTGGGCGCCGTAGAGCGGTCCGCTGAAGGCGTCCGCGCCGAGTGGGCTGGACAGCGAGGTGACGACGCCGACGGTGATCGGGGCGGTGGACGGCGTACCGGGTCCGCCGCCCGCCGCGTCGCCGAAGTCGCGGTCGTGCAGGCGGCTGCCGCAGGCGGCCAGGGGCAGGGCGGCGAGCAGCGCCGCGGCCAGCCCCGTGACCGCCCGCCGCGATCGCGGTCGTCCGGTGCTCAGGAGCATCCGGGGACGGCCGCGCCGCCGTTGTTCAGCTTGACCAGGCCGCAGAGGGTGTCGTCGGCCACCTGCCAAGTCCCGCCCACCAGTACGGACTTGCCAGCCGAGCCGGGCAGCACGGCGGTTCCGCTCTCGCACAGGTTGTAGGTGACGTCGGCGGCGGTGGCGCTGGTGAAGTCGACGGCGGTGACGGTCACCGTGGCGGCAGCGGCCAGCTTGTTGCTGGCGAAGCTCTGCAACACGGCTACGAGCGCGGTGCCGTTCTGCAGCAGCCCGAGCTTGGTGGCGGCCGGGGTGCTCGGGTCGAAGAATTTCTGGTAGTCGGTGGCGACGGCGGTGCCGGCGGACGTCGTGTCAGCCGGTCCGCTGCCGGTGACCGTCGGGGCGATCACGGTGGTGCAGGCGGCCGGGGCGGCGGCGGCAGTGGTCGCCGGGGCGGCCGTGGTCGGAACGGCGGCGGCGGTCGTCGCGGACGGGCTGGGGGCGGACGAGGACCCGCTGCTGCCGCAGGCCGCGACCAGCGCCAGTACGGCGGCAACTCCGAGCCCGGAGGCCACACCACGCCGCCGTACGGCGCCGGCGCGGGCTCGGGCGCCGCCGCCCGCTGTGTCGTCCGGCCCGCTGCCCGGCGTCGAACTCTGCGCGCCCAGCGCCCTGGAACCTCCGGCCATGGGACCCTCCCGCTGTCTTGGCAGTGAATCTGACTATCCGTCAGCTACTCATACGCTAGCGGCTTCCGTGCAAGAGGGATCCCCTCGTGCAGTCAATCGACGGCAGAATGTGACCACCCGTCAGATCCCTTGCTCGGCCTCACCTCACTGACTTCGCGCGGCCGTTCGCCATTCCGGGCCGGACCGTAGAGGCCGCGCCGCCGCTGGGCTTTCCTGGGTGGGACGCGGCAGCGGAACGGTGGAGCAGCGGGGGGAACCATGGCGGATCCACGCGACCCCGCACGACCGTCCCGTGCGCCGCGGCTGCTTCGGGAGCAGCTCGGCTGGACGGTGCTCGCGCTCGGCGCGGGCCTGTGCTTCCTCGGCTGGTACGGCGTGTCCGGAGAGCGCTATCCCGCGCAGCAGATCCCCTAGTTGGCCTCGGCCACCGCGCCGGGGGCGGCCCTGTTGCTCGGCGGGTGTGTCCTGGTCGCCGCCGCTCGTGGGCGGGCTGAGCGGGCCGAGCCCGGCCGGGAGTTCGGACGGGAGTCCGAGCGGGAACAGGGGAGTGAACGGGGGCGCGAACTGGGGCCGGAACCGGGCGGGGAGCGGGAGTTGAGTCAGGAGCGGATGGCCCGGCAACTCGACGCGCTGTATTGGCTGTTGACCGAGGAGGCGAGTCCGTTGGCGGCGGCGCGCACCGCCGCCGAGGTCGGGCTGTTCGCGGTCCCCGGCGGTCGTACGTATCACCGCGCTGACTGCCTGCTGCTCCAGGGCCGGCACGACACCGAGCCGGTCCCGTCGGTCCCGTCGGTCCCGTCGGTCCCGTCGGGAACGCAACTCTCGTTGCAGCCGTGCCCGTTGTGCGAGCCGCCGGCCCGGGCGGAAGGGGGGTGACCCGGTGGCCGCGCCGCTCGGGCTGGATCTGGCACTGGCCGGGGTCGCGGTCGGCAGCGCCGCCGCGCTGTCCGGCATCGGCCTGGTGGTCTGCTACCGCGCCACCGGCGTACTGAACTTCGCCCAGGGCGCGATCGCCATGCTCAGCGCCTATGTGCTGCGGCAGACCGTGGTGGTCTTCGCCGGGGAGCCCGGGTCGGCACCGAGGTCGGCACCGAGGTCGGCGCCGGGGCCGGAGCCGGGGCAGCGGTCGGGGACGGCCGCGGCGCGGCCCCCGTGGTGACGGGGACCGCGCCTTGGCCGTGCGTGCGGGGCCGGTGGTCAGCCGATGGTCAGGACCTGGCCCGGGAGGATCAGGTTCGGGTCGCCACCGATGGTGCTCTGGTTCTCGGCGTACAGGTGCTGCCAGCTGACGCCGTTGGCGGCGGCGATGGTGCTCAGCGTGTCGCCGGACTTCACGGTGTAGCTGCTGCCGGAGGCGGCGGTGCTGGTCCGGACCGGAGTGGTGGTCTGCGCCGGGGTGCTGGTGCTCTGGTCAGAGCTGGAGCCGGAGTTGCTGCTCGACGAGCTGTTGCTGGACGAGTTGTCGCTGGACGAGCCGGAGTTGCCGGACGCGGTGCTGACGTCGGCGGCTGCGCCGCCGGCGGTCAGACCGGCCTCGGGGCCGCAGACGGGCCAGGCGCCGGGGCCCTGCGAGGCGAGGACGTTCTCGGCGACCGCGATCTGCTGGCCCTCAGTGGCCTGGTTGGCGCTGGCGGCGTACTGGGTGCCACCGAACGCGGCCCAGGTGGACGGCGTGAACTGGAGGCCGCCGTAGAAGCCGTTGCCGGTGTTGGCGGCCCAGTTGCCACTGCTCTCGCACTGCGCGACGGCGTCCCAGGTCGAGACGGAGGCGGCGGACGCGGTCGTGGCGGTGACCAGACCGGCCACGGGGGCGGCGACGACCACGCCGGTGATCAATGCGGCGCGCAGGCGGTTGGGCTTGCGGACACCCTCGTTGGCAGCGGTGCGGGCGGCGTCGTTCTCGCGGCGGAAGATCATTTAATCCCTCTCTGCAGCCCCGGACGGCACGGCGAACGGTGCTCTGGCGCGCGGAGGCGCGCTGAGCGCTCGGTTCACTTCGTGCGTTTCGCAGAACGGCCGGTTCGCGCGGTTCACGCTCCGTGCCGTCCCGGCGCCCGCCACTCGTCACCGGCCTGCTGACAGGCGGCGGGCACGCTCTCGTGGACAAGCCGAGAGCGAGCGGAGCTGGGCGACCCGGGTGGTGCTCGTTGCACCGGTCATGAACGTAGGCAACCTGCGCCGTGCTGACAAACAGTTCATGGATACCGCAGGTCAGTTGGGGGTTACCCAGGGTACTGATCAAGAACATTGACGACATAGGGGACATGTGGCGCAGATAAGCGCCTCCGCTCGGCATCCCGAGTGGCCCAGGACACACCGGCGCCGAGGTGACCCATCCCACAGGGTCGACCCAACGTCACAGGCCATGGGCGCGGAGTAGCGGTTGATCATGCCGTTCACCGACTCGATCGCCGACAACCGTGACCCGGACCACACCTGGTCCGTTTGTCATCACGGCTGAGGCAGTCCCGCCCCCGGCCTCCGCTCGCGCAACCCAAGGAGTCTTCGTGCCGCGCTTGATCGATGTCAGCGACGAGGTCCGTGCCGAGATCGGTGACGACGAGGCCGACCGCCTACTCACCGGGGCCGCCGCACCCGACCGCTACGACTGCACCTCCTGCCGCGCCCCCGGCGACGCCAGCCTCGACCCCACCGCGACCGTGCTGTTCGTCGGCGAGGAGACGGCGGTGCTGGCCTTCGCGCACTCCCGCTGCATCCCCTCACAGGTCGTACCGGTCGCCGAGGAGCAGCTGCTCGGCGCGGTGCGCAGCATCAACCAGGCCCCGGCCGAGTCGGCCGAGCCTTTCCCCGGCAACATCCCGGCGGGGCACGTCCCCGCGCCCGCCGCGCCGCTCACGCCCGCACAGGCGGCGGGCCGGGAGGCCGTACCCGCCGTGCTCGGTGTGACCTGCGGGCTGGTGCTGTGCAAGTACGGCCCGCACGCCGGCAGTCCGCGCGCGGCGCTGGTGGTTGAGCCCACCGGACCGGTCGGCCGTCCGGGCAGTCCGTCCGGGCAGGACCACTTCGCCGAGCTGCTGCTCGAACACGGCTTCAGCTCGGTGCCCGACGTCGACCAGCCGCCCGCCGAGCTGCGCGGATGGTCCGTGCTGATGGCGATGGGACAGCTGCACGCGGTACTCCAGCCGGCCCAGGGCGGCGGGACGCTCGCGTGGTGGCAGGCGCACCAGCCGCTCCAGGTCACCGACGCGTGGCGGTCGGCGGCCAGCAACCAGGGCGAGGTGATCATGTTCGCGGCCCCGGCCGGGAGCGTGGGCCGCCAGCCCCGGGAGGACCTGCTCCGGCAGGCCGTGGACAGCGCGGCCCGACGCGGCCTGCTGCTCGGCGCGGTCCTGCCGCTCGCCGGGACCTGAACCGCCCGCGCCCGCATCCCGGCGGGCGGCCGGTCGTTGGCCATGGTGTGCAGACCTACAACACCTACCTCCCCCCGCGCCGAACCAGCGACCACGCCCACGGCAACGGGCCGACAGCGCCCGAGTTCGGTGCCCCGGCCCAGCAGATCCCGGCGGCACGCTCCGCCTACGAGGGCGAACCCTCCGGTACGCCCATCTTCGATGCCCTGTACTCGGAGTTCCGGCGGCGCTTCCGGGCGCTGCCGGGGGACCGCGAGGGCGAGGAGGAGCTGGGCTTCACCGGCTTCGGCTACTACGGCGGCGCCTCCGGCTACGCGGCCTGGGAGCGTCCGGTGTCCAGCGGCCAGAGCCCGGCCGCTGGTTACGGCGTCCCCGGCCGCCACCGGGGTTACCTCTCGCTCCCACCGGGCCGGGGCTGACCGGGGCAGCGGCTCAGGGGGCGCGGAAGTAGTGGGTGAATCCGGGGGCCAGCCAGGGCCGGCGACCCCACGCGAGGACCTGGCCGCGGGCCGGCGCGGACCACGGCCCGCGACGGCCGAGGGCCATCAGGAAGAAGGTGACCGGGTCGCAGCTGATCGTGCAGTCGGTTCGATCCGGTAGGCCCGGGCTGACCTGGACCGCGCCGTCGGCGATGGTGACGGTGAAGCGGGGACCGCCACGCAGTCCGATCCGGTAGCGGGCCCGGTGCCCGGCGGCGGCGGAGGCGTCCAGCACCCGGGGCATGGCGGTCAGCAGGAACGGCAGGGCCAGTCCCACCCGCTCAGCGCTGATCATGTGCGGTCGTCCCAGGGCTCGGGCCAGGTCGTATCCGTGCCCCAGCATGTGGGTGAGCAGGTAGGCGGCCAGCACCTCCAGGTCCATCGGCCCGAGCGGGGTCAGTACGGCCTCGGCGGCAGCCGTGCCCGGTCCGGGCTCCGGCTCGGGGCGCTGGTCGGCTGCCTCGATGAAGGCGTGGGCGTGCCGCGCGATCGCCGCACCCAGGACCGCCGGGTCGCGCTCGCCGTAGTCGGCGAGCGACCGGGCGTTGGCCTCGGCCAGGCCGCCGGGCGTGCCGTCCCCGTACGGGCGCTGCCGGCCCCGCGCGAGATCGGCCATCAGCTCGTTCGCCAGCGCCAGGTGCGCCGCGGACTCGCCCACGGACCACAGCGCGCCGGGGATGGGCGCGGCACTGTCGGCGCCGGGGCCGAGCAGCCGGGCGATGTCCGCCGCGGAGCCGGTGATCGCCTCGACCAGGCGCGGACTCAGTGAGGTGTGGGCAGCTGTCGCGGTCATGGGGACGAAGCGTGGACCACCCCGGTCCGGCTGTCCAGCCCCCGGACGGCCGGGGGGTGGCGAGGAGGTGCGGCCGCCGGGGGAGGAGGGCAAGTCGGGGACTGAGCGTTGACAACGGGGGGTTGACAGTGACAACCCCCGGTTGTCATCCTGGGGGCATGACAGTGAACGAGTCGCTCTCCCAGCATGAACCGACCTTCGTCCGCATTCGCGAGGTCCGCGAGCAGGCGATCCACCACACCATCCTGGCCCGGCAGTTCTCCGCCGAGCGGCGCGAGCTGATGCAGGGCCTGATCAGTCAGGGCGTCACCCAGTCCGACATCGCCAAGGAACTGGGGGTGTCGCGCCAGGCCATCCAGAAGATGATGGCCTGCTAGCAGCCGTCTGCCGGCGCACCGCCGCTGCGCCGACGCGGCCGAACGGGCGCCGGTCATTCCCGAACTTCTCATTCCCGAACTTCTCATTCCCGAACTTCACCGATCGGCGCCGTGGGCCTCGAACACGGCCCGGGGGAGCGACTGAGGCCGCTCAGCCGGCGTGGATCTCCATGGTTCGGCCGTCGGGGTCGGTGAGTTGGTGTCGTCCCGTGCTGAGCGGCGGAACAGCGGTACTGGTCTCGATAGCCAGGCCCAGTCGCAGGGCATTGGTCCGGCGGCCGGGCCGGG
>Ga0302314_10020784_pt1 | contig 10843 bp, 12 predicted proteins | sample III_Palsa_N2_3_FD_200533 | JGI IMG/M metagenome (GOLD analysis project Ga0302314, IMG submission 200533) | Peat permafrost microbial communities from Stordalen Mire near Abisko, Sweden - III_Palsa_N2_3 | ecosystem: Environmental > Terrestrial > Soil > Palsa > Peat permafrost | place: Sweden... | reverse complement strand
GTCAGCACCCGGAGCCTCGCCGACAATCAGCCACTGCGCCTGCAAATTACCCACCCCGAATACCGTCTGGGTGCGGGTCGCGCTAAGACCGCAGCGCGTACACGCCGCCACTCGCTCGCGCAGTTGGCTCCAATCGAAGCCTGCTTCGCGGTGCAAAGCGCCGGGAGCGGCAATCGGTTCCGCGGCGACCTCGAGCCCAGTCGCCGGCCGCGGAGCGGGCGGCGCCATCGCAGGCCGCATCGGTACTGCCGACGCCACCGGCCGCGCCCGCGCCGCCGTCGCACCAGCCTTCGCCTCTACGCCCGCCACCTCTGCCCGCGCTGCCGCCGCACCCGGCACCGCAGCCGTCGCCCCAGCTTCCGCCGAGCCTCCACCGCCGGGCTTGCGAACCACCCAGCTCTCCAAGCCCATCGCCGCCAGATACTCTCGCCGGAGAGCGCTGGTCATGCCCGCGACTCACGCATGCGTCGGTGTACCTCTCGAGCGTCGGCGCAGTTTCCGGTAAACCCATACAGTGGGCGCTGACAGGGCGTAAACCCCAAATAGCACCAGCAACGTAATGGAGGGGTACAAGAAGATCACCACAAAGGCCAAGGGCACTAGGATGACGTAGGGAAACCGAATCCGTGATCCCGGGGCCACGCCCTTGAAGCTATAGAAGGCAAAGCGGCTGATCATTAAGGCGCCCGCGCAAGCCGTCACCACGAACGCCACAATCAGTCCCGGCAGCCCGATATTGGTCAGATCGCTGGACAGCCAGATCGCCGCAGCGACAATGGCCGCCGCCGAGGGGCTGGGCAGGCCTTCAAAGTAATGCTTGTCCTGGGTCGCCGCTCTCGCATTGAAGCGGGCCAAGCGCAAGGCCGCTGCCGCCGCGTAGAAAAAGCACACCAGCCACCCCAGGCGGCGCCACAGAGGGCCGTATTCCGCGATGCGGGCAACGCCGAATTGGTAGGTGACGATGGCCGGGGCCAGCCCGAAAGACACCATGTCAGAGAGGCTGTCGTATTCCTTGCCGAAGGCGCTCTCGGTGCGGGTCCAACGGGCCACTCTGCCGTCCAAACCGTCGAAAATCATGGCCACGAATACAGCAATACCCGCTTTATCGAAGCTCTCATCGATGGCCGCGACCACCGCATAGAATCCGGAAAAGAGCGCCGCCGTGGTCAGTAGGTTCGGCAGCCAGTAAACGCCCCGCGGCCGTGTAGGTTGGTCTTCGTCGTCGCTCATGAGCCACCATAATACCAGGGGGCCTCATGTAAGATAGACCGCTATGCGCTTATCCCAATACCCCATTTCGACACTTAAAGAAGTCCCCGCCGATGCGGAGGTTATCAGCCACCAATTGATGCTGCGGGCCGGCATGATCCGCCGACTGGCAGCCGGACTATATACCTGGTTGCCCATGGGTTTACGCACCCTGCGCAAGGTGGAACGCATTATTCGCGAGGAAATGGACCGAGCCGGCGCCCTCGAATTGTCCATGCCCACCGTCCAACCCGGCGAATTGTGGCAGGAGTCGGGCCGCTGGTCCAAGTACGGCCCCGAATTACTGCGTTTCAAGGATCGGCACCAGCGCGACTTCGCCTACGGCCCGACGCACGAGGAAGTCGTTACCGACATCGCCCGGCGTGAACTTCGCAGCTATAAACAGCTGCCCGTGAATTTCTACCAGATACAGTACAAATTCCGCGACGAAATCCGGCCCCGCTTCGGCGTCATGCGCGCCCGCGAATTCATCATGAAGGATGCCTACTCCTTCCACGTGGACGAACCCAGTTTAGACGTCGGGTATCGCGCCATGTACGACGCCTATACGCGCATTTTCACGCGCTTAGGTCTCAAGTTCCGCGCCGTGCAGGCGGATGGCGGTAGCATTGGCGGCAGCACCACCCAAGAGTTTCACGTCTTGGCGGAGTCCGGCGAGGATGCCATTGCATTCTCCGACGGCGATGACTACGCAGCGAACCTGGAGACCGCGGCCACGCTGCCGGCGACCGAGGCTCGACCTGCGGCGACCGCGCCGCTGACCAAGGTCGAGACGCCGAATGCCCGCACCATTGCCAAGCTCAGCGAGTTTCTGAAAATTCAGGCCACCCAGACCGTCAAGATGCTGCTGGTCGACGGCAGCGAGGGTGATGTCGTCGCCTTCGTCCTGCGAGGCGATCACGAGTTGAATGCGATCAAGGCCCAGAAATTGCCCGGCGTCGCCAATCCCCTGCGCATGGCCAGTGCCGAACGCGTGCGCGAAGCCACGGGCAGCGAGCCCGGCTCCATCGGTCCCGTCGGCTACTCGGGCAAGCTGTACGTCGATCATGCCGCCGCGCACTTGGCCGACTTCGTCTGCGGCGCCAACGAAAAAGACGTGCACTACACCGGCACGAATTGGGGCCGCGATTTACCCGCGCCCACCTCCTACGATATTCGCAACGTGGTGAAGGGCGACCCCTCGCCCAGCGGCAAGGGCACGTTGGACATTACCCGCGGCATCGAAGTGGGACATATTTTCCAACTGGGCCAGCTCTACAGCAAGGCCATGAAAGCGACCGTGCTCGACGCGCAAGGCAAGGAAATCACGCCGTACATGGGCTGCTATGGCATCGGCGTCACGCGCGTCGTGGCTGCGGCCATCGAGCAGAACAATGACGCCGCCGGCATCATTTGGCCGGATGCGCTGGCGCCCTACCATGTGATCTTGGTGCCCATGAATTACCAAAAGTCGCCCAAGGTCATGGAAGCCACCGATGCCCTGTACCGGGAGTTCATCGCGGCCGGTATCGAAGTATTGCTGGACGATCGGGACGCGCGCCCGGGCGTGAAATTCGCGGACGCGGAACTCATCGGCATACCGCATCGCATTGTGGTTGGTGAGCGCGGCTTGGCCGCGGGTACTCTCGAGTATCGGCATCGCCGCGCCACCGAATCCCAGGACATCCCCGCGGCGGATGCGGTGGCCTTCATCCGTCAGAAGCTCTCCGGCTGAGTCTCCCATGCGCTGCTGGCAACTCGGGCTGAGCATACTGGCCTGTTGCAGCATGCTCGCGGGAGCCGCGCGCGCCGACGGGCAACAGGATCCGGAACTCAAGACGCTGCTGCAGCGGATTGCCGCCAAGACCGACTGCTTCACCGACAAGTACGAGTCCGAGGTCTGGTACAAAGCCATGGAGCCGCGCATGGCGCGCTTCGTCCCCACGCACGAGGCGCGCATCGAAATCCTCGATCACGTGTACTGCGAGGCAAAGCGCGATCCGACGTTACAGCTGCCCCCGGATCTCATCCTCGCGCTCATGGACGTCGAAAGCCGCTTCGATACGTGGGCCGTCTCCCCCGTCGGTGCCGTCGGCCTGATGCAGGTCATGCCCTTCTGGCCCCGGCAGCTCGGCATGGCAAATCAACTCGTGCGGGTGGCGCCGAACATTCGCATGGGCTGCGAAATTCTGCGCTACTACCTCCGCATGGAAAACCACGATTGGACGCGCGCCTTGGCGCGCTACAACGGCAGCGTGGGGCGCAACACCTACCCGGCCCTGGTCATGCAGCGCTGGCAAAAGGTCTGGCGCTTTTAACGGCGATCGGCGTGGCGTCTTCGCCTTTGGGCTACTCCACCGAGAAGGATTGCCACACGGAGTCGCCCCCTTCCGTCTCGCCGCGCCGTTGGGATTCGAGTTCCTCCACACCGTCGACGCGCGCCATGGACGGTCCGCGCGCGAGCCACTGGCGTAGGTTAGCGACGGACTCCGGCACACCCTGCGCAATCACCTCGACCGAGCCGTCCGGGAGATTGCGTGCCACGCCGGCGAGGCCTAAACGTTCGGCTTCCTTGCGGGTGCTGTGCCGAAAATACACGCCTTGAACCTTGCCGGTAATACGAAAGTGGCGCGTTACTCGTTCCACGGGCGTGGCGGTCACCAGAGTCGAGGGAACGGTCTAGTGTGAGACAGGCGGTGCAGGTGGCGTATTGGCGGCAGGGGACGGTGCCGCAGCTTGCTGCGTCTGAGCGGCCGCCAGCGCGGCTCCCGCATGGCGTTTCGCTTGCATCGCCGCCAAGCGCGCCCGCGTGTACTCTTGTGCCTGGATGTGCTTCTCGGCGCGCGTAATGGCAGCCTGCGCGGCATAGAGATCGGGAGAGGTGCTCTCCGTGGCGCCGGCTTGGCGGGCCGCCACGATGGCCTGACGCGCGTCGCTCATTTCTTGCACAGGGGCGCTGGTGCAGCCGATGAGGCAGACGATACCGAGAAATGCCGAAATGAAGCGCAACATACGGGTAACAGACACTAACAACAGCAGTCAGGGCCGTCAAACCACCTGCCGCGCTACAATGCCGAAATCGGCGCGCGCAATGCGTTGCGCCGACGCTGCAAGCGGCAACAATCCCGTGTTTTCTCCCTAAGGCGAACCGATGAGTGACATTTTGGTTTTGTATTATTCACGCCAAGGCAGCACCGCCGCGCTGGCCCGGCAAATTTGCCGCGGAGTCGAAGGAATTGCCGGTATGCGGTCCCGATTGCGCACGGTACCGGCGGTGGCCGCGACAACCCAGCGCCTCGACCCGCCCGTGCCGGAGGACGGACCGCCCTACGCCACGCACGAGGATCTGCGCGAGTGCAGCGGCCTGATCCTGGGCAGTCCCACACGCTTCGGCAACATGGCCGCGCCCATGAAATTCTTCCTGGATGGCACCAGCGCGCTGTGGGTCAGTGGCGCGCTCGCCGACAAACCCGCTGCCGTATTCACCTCGACCCAGTCCCTGCACGGCGGCCAGGAAGCCACGCTCCTCTCCATGATGATTCCCCTGCTCCATCACGGCATGGTGCTGGTGGGACTGCCGTACACCGAAGGCGGCCTCACCGAAACCCGGGGCGGCGGCACCCCCTATGGCGCCAGCCACTTTGCCGGCGCGGGAGCCGGCGAACTCTCTCCGGTGGAGCGCGACCTCGCTCGTGCGCTGGGCGCGCGCGTGGCGACCCTGGCCAGCCGCTTGGGGACGCGCTCATGAATGCCGCGCGCAAAGCGCAACTGCTCACCATTTGGCTGTGGGCGGCTGTGGCATTGAGTTTATTGGCATGGATGCTGGTGGGCTACTCGTGGCCCATTTGCCTGCTTGCCGTGCTGCCCCTACTCGCGCCGCTGCGCGGCTTGATGCAGGGACGCCGCTACACCTACGCCTGGGCCACGTTATTCGCGGTGCCCTATCTCGCTTTTGCCATCACCGAGCTCTTGGTGAATCCCGCCGCGCGCTGGGTGGCGTCGGTAAGCCTGCTGCTGGTGTTCGCCTGGTTCTGCACTATGATTTTGTTCCTGCGAGCTTCTCCAAAGCATCCCGTATGAAGGGCACCGTGAGGCGGCGCTGCGCCACCAGAGAGGCCTCGTCGAGTTGATCCAGCACCTCGAACAGCGAGGGTAAATCGCGCGGCATTCGGCGCAGCAAGTATTCCGAGGTTTCCACCGGCAACTGCAGACCGCGCTGCGCAGCCCGCAGACGCAGCGCCTCGACACGCCCGGCGTCATCGAGATCATGCAGTTGGTAGACCACGCAGGCGGCCGCGCGCGAGCGCCAGTCATTGAGAGTCCACTCGAGCTGGCGTGGCGGCGCGTGCGCCGCAAAGATCAGCCGCGTGCGCATCTCTGCACCCTCGTTGAACAACCGGAATAGGGCCTGTTCCCACTCAAGGTCGCCGGCCACGGCGTCGACATCGTCCAAGCACAGCACGCGGCAGGTCTCGAAGCCCGTCAAGGCCTCGGGCGGCAAGCCCGCGCCACGATCCAGCGGGAGGTAGGCCGCGGTCTCGGCAAAACCCTCCGCGCCCGCGGCGGCGCACACGGCCTGCAGCAGATGCGTCTTGCCGGCAGCCTGCGCTCCCCACAACCACAGCGGTAGGCTACTGGGCTCGCGCAGCGCGGCCACGAGTTCGCTATTCGTTCCCACCGCGAAGCTCTCGAACACCGCGTCGGCGCGCAGCCTCACCCCGAGAGGGAGTTGTTGCGGAAGTTGGCCTAGCCCGCGCTGCATGCAACTACCGGCGCAATTGGAAGCGCGGTACTCCGTTCTCGCCTGCCGGCAAGGACTGCAATTTGCCGCTCAAGGTCACAGCATGCTGCAAGGAGTCGATGCCGCCCCGCGAGGTCAGGCGAAATTTCACGCTATCGCCGGTCAAGGACTCCACGCTCACGTGGGTAATGAAATTCAGCGACTCCAAATACGATTGCACGGTGGCGTAGTCATGCACATCGGCGACGCCGCTGACCTCGATGTCCACGGGAGCGACCGCCCCACTCGCGGCGAACAATCCCGCATACATATCGGCGGCACGGTTCACGCCTTCCAGCGGTCCGGAGAATTCGCTGCTCCGATCCTCGAACTGTAAAGTCCAGCGCACATTGCCCGCGATGGTGGCATTGCTGGCGCGGCCCACGAGCACGCCCTCGGCCCCTTGGCGGTGGCCTAGGTCGGCGGGAGACCCGCCGCCGGTATTGGCGGTTGCCGTGGTGGGCCATATCAGGGGAATGCCCCGCTGGGCAGCGGCGGCATCGATGGCCAGCTTCAATTCCGAGGTGTCCTCGGCGGTGAGGACTCCGCCATTCTGGGTACCGGTTTGCACCGAAACCCACACGAAGGTGGAGGGTCGATCCCGACCCCACAGCGGCTGGCCGTTCTGGGTCAGCCAGCGTTCGATGGCGGCCCCATCGAAGGCCACCCACTCCTGGCTGTCCGGCGCGGCGCGGTACTGTTGGACGTAACGGCGCGCGTTGCCGTACAGCGGCGCGAATACCGCCTCCTCGTCCGCCGACCGGCGCCCGGTGACGCGAATGAGCACGATTTTGAGCGCCGCCTCGAAGGCGGCCGATTGCGCGCCCTCGGACCGGTCCGTCAGCGGCACGAGGGCCTGGTAGAGCTCCACGCGGGTCAGAGCCAGCGCCGAGTTCGCCAGGCCTCCAGCACCCGCAATCAAGCACAAAATCGCTGCGGGACGCAAATATCGGTGGCAAAAATTGGGTAAAAAGTTGGGCATGGAGTAATCACGGAAGCCTTCTGGCGCCTGAGGTAAAATACCACAGCTTGCCGACCCTCCGTGTCGGCCCCATCTGACTGAAGGTAAGGACCCCCAATGACTGAGCGAGCGCCCGTGACCTATCGCGACGCCGGTGTCGACATCGACGCAGGCGAGGACCTGGTCGAGCGAATCAAACCCGGCGTTCGCCGTTCCATGCGCCGCGAAGTGTTGGGCGGCATCGGTGGCTTCGGCGCCCTGGTCGAAGTGCCCCTGGACCGCTACAAAAAGCCCGTGCTGGTGTCCGGCACGGATGGCGTGGGCACGAAGCTGCGGGTGGCCATTGATACCGGACGGCATGACACCGTGGGTATCGACTTGGTCGCCATGTGCGTGAATGACGTGGTTGTCCAAGGTGCGGAACCGTTGTTCTTTTTGGACTACTACGCCACCGGCAAACTGGTGGTGGATATCGGCGCGCGGGTCATCGCCGGCATCGTCGAAGGCTGCGTACAAGCAGGCTGCGCCCTGGTCGGCGGTGAGACCGCCGAAATGCCCGGCATGTATCACGGCGATGACTACGATCTCGCGGGATTTTGCGTGGGTGTGGTCGACAAGGATTCGATTATCGACGGCACCCGCACCGCCGCCGGCGATGTGGTGCTCGGCCTACCCTCCTCGGGCCCGCATTCGAACGGCTTTTCCATGATTCGCCGCATTCTCAAGGTGTCGGGCGCCAATCTCGAGCAGCCGCTGGACGGCGTCCCGCTGGTGGATCGGCTCATGGCCCCCACGCGTATTTACGTGAAGCCCCTGCTATCGCTGCTACGCGACGTGCCCGTGCATGGCCTGTCGCACATCACCGGCGGCGGGCTGGTCGACAATATTCCCCGGGTCGTTCCCGACGGACTCGAAGTAATTCTCGAGCGCAAGGCCTGGCGCAAAGAGCCGATCTTCGAGTGGCTACAAAGCGAAGGCCGCGTGGCCGACGATGAGATGTATCGGGTATTCAACTGCGGCATCGGCATGACCGTGCACGTGGCCGCGGCGGATGCAGATAAGGCCATTGGGCTGTTACGCGCCGCCGGCCAAGAAGCACTGGTCATCGGCGAAATCAAAACGGGTACGCGCGGCGTCGTCATCGTTTGAGCATCACCCGCACGCCCCAGCCCGTCGCCGTGCTGATTTCCGGACGCGGCAGCAATATGCGCGCCCTGATTCAGCGGGCCCATGCGCCGAATACACCGTATCGCGTGGCCATGGTGCTCTCCGACAAACCGACGGCCGCGGGCTTAGAGCTAGCTCGAGACTTCGGGATCGAGACCCGGGCAGTGCCGCCCGAGAAGGGCATGAATCGCGTCGCCTATGATCGCGAACTGGCCGCCGCCATCGACGAATGCGCGCCATCGCTGATTGTGCTCGCCGGATTCATGCGCATTCTCTCGCCCGAGTTCGTGACGCGTTATGCCGGCCGCATTCTGAATATTCACCCTTCGCTGCTGCCCAAGTATCCGGGTCTGCACACCCATCGCAGTGTACTCGCCGCCCACGACACGGAGCATGGCGCCACGGTGCACTTTGTCACCGCGGAGCTGGACGGCGGCCCGCCGATTCTGCAAGCACGTGTGCCCGTAAAACCTGACGACGATGAGACCACGCTCGCGGCACGCGTCATGGTCCAAGAACATGCCATGTATCCTCTGGTGGTGCGTTGGTTCTGCGAAGGACGTTTGAGCTGCCGCGACGGACACGCTTGGTTGGATGGCAAGGTTCTGTCGGACCCGGTGTTGTACGATGCCTCAGATCCAACTCGGGGCCACTAGATGTCCGCAGCTTCACCCAAGGCAGTCTCGCTCGGTCTAGCATTCGCGCTGACGGTGGTCGCCCCGACCCTGCCTGCGCGCCCGCAGCCCTCGCAGCCGGCCGCCGCGCAAGGCACCCCGGCGCCCGATGCCCCGCCCATCCTGGAGCCCTTTGCGGCTCACTACACAGCCGATTGGAAAACCATCAACGTCGGCACCAGCGACATCGAACTGAAACCCGACGGTCCCCCGGGGCAGTACCTCTACACGTGGACAATCACGGCGCGCGGCATTTTTCGGCTGGTATACAGCAACGACGTCATTCAGAAGAGCTGGATGACGGTCGTAGGCAATCACGTGCGCCCCGAAAAGTATCGCGCGGAACAGGGCCAGTCCACCGTCAATGTGGACTTCGACTGGGAGAGCGGTCACGCGCGCGGCACGTCCGAGACCAAGCCCGTCAATCTGAAACTGCGCGAGGGCACACAGGATGTGATGTCCATTCAGATCGAAGTCATGCAGGACTTGCGCAACGGCAACCTGCCCAAGACCTTTCAGATCCTGGATAAGGATGAGATCAAGGAATTTCTCTACACACTGGAAGGGCCCGACAGAATTCGTACCGTACTCGGCGAATTGGACACGGTGGTGGTCGCCAGCCAGCGCGAAGGCGGCAACCGCATCCTACGCATGTGGTTCGCGCCCTCGCTGGGCTACGTGCCCGTGCAAGCGGAACGCACGCGCGACGGCAAGCTCGAATTCGCACTGCGCATCAAGACCCTGAAACAAGCGGGGCAAAGCGTGACGGCGCCAGCAGAGACGCCGCCGCCCACTTAAGAGTTCAAGCCTTGGGCAACGTGACGCCGAGCTGCCCCTGATACTTGCCGCCGCGATCTTTGTAGCTCGTCTCGCATACTTCGTCCGACTCGAAGAACAACATCTGAGCCACGCCTTCATTGGCGTAAATCTTCGCGGGCAGCGGTGTGGTATTCGAGAATTCCAGCGTAACGTGACCTTCCCACTCGGGTTCCAAAGGCGTTACATTTACGATTATGCCGCAATTGTGAACAAAAATGCCTGCCTCGAGCGCGAAATTACCCGCCTCCGGAACAGTTAGACAATAAACGTCATGGTCACCCGCCAGTTCACGTATCGCAACCACCTTGTGATTACGATAGGCAGGTGTGCCGCGAGAATGAGCCCGCGTTTCCGGGAATCGACGGAACACCGACCGGTCGCAATTCAACATCTCAGCCGCACCACGAATAGACCCTGTGTCATTGAGCGCGCGGAGGACCGTCTCTTCGGTAATCTCCGCCCGCAATTTGATGCGGCGTGCAATTTCGGCTTGCGAACGCCGTCTATCTCCATTGTCTTTAGCCCAAGCACCGACCATTGCTTTCGCATGACGAGCGCGTTCTGCAGGGTCCGTGAAGCGCCGAAGCATCGCCTGCCGGTGCGCCTCACGAGTGGCGTCGGTGGGGTTTCGACGGGCGTCGATCAAGTTGCGACGTATTTCCGCGTAGCGATCCGAGTTCCGGAATTCCGTTGCTCTGTGCGCCTGGACCTGGCTGAATCTTTCTCGCCATTCGGGATCCAACGCTCGCTTTTGCACCGCGTCACTGATGGCGCGACCGTGCTCCTCAGAGTCGAAGCCCTCGCCGTAATTCTCTGCGTTGTGTAGACGGATGTGCTCCGATGCGTCCATCCTCACGATATTCGCAGGCTTGTTATTGCGGCGGTCGAAATCCATATGATGTCGATGGGTGCCTGGGGCATCTTCGTAGATATCGTGCCTCAAATTCCACTCATCGGCCATGCGATGGGTGGGATACAAGAAGCCGTCGACCGGCTGATAGATCTGCTCATAGCCGCGCGCTAAATCTCTGTATAATGGCATCAACGCATCATTAGGCCGAAGTGTGTGCGCTTCAGTCATGCGCCCATCCCGCCTCATGAAAAGATGGTCGGGCGTGGCATGTACCAACTCGCCATTGTCCAACTCGATTTCCAGCAGCGAATCGCGGCCGATATATCGCGGCGCATCCAGTA
>Ga0302314_10020783_pt1 | contig 10844 bp, 9 predicted proteins | sample III_Palsa_N2_3_FD_200533 | JGI IMG/M metagenome (GOLD analysis project Ga0302314, IMG submission 200533) | Peat permafrost microbial communities from Stordalen Mire near Abisko, Sweden - III_Palsa_N2_3 | ecosystem: Environmental > Terrestrial > Soil > Palsa > Peat permafrost | place: Sweden... | reverse complement strand
TGCAGCTTCGACAGGAACCCGACTCTCGCCTTGAAGACCGCTCAGCAGCATATGGAATTCACCGCACCGCGCGAAGACAACGCGCGGCTCGCCAACCTGTGTGGCCCGCTCGACGAAAACCTGCGGCAGATCGAGCAGGCGCTCGACGTGACGCTCACGCGTCGCGGACACAAGATCACCATCCGCGGGCGCGGCGCGAAGGTTGCGCTGGCGGCGCTCGAAAATTTCTATCATCGCGCGAAAGACACGTTGTCGGTGGACGATATCCAGCTTGCGCTGGTCGAAGCTCGCAATGCAGCCCGGCGCGGGTTGAATGTCAATAAGCCATCGAATAATCTGAATTCCGATCCTGTCGATCCACGTTTCCGTGGAGACCCCGATCATCCCTTCGATGAACCCAGCGCGACCATCGACCTGGGCGAAGAAGAGGATCCGGGTCCGAAGCTGTACACGCGACGCGCCGATCTACGCGGCCGCACGCCGATGCAGCGCGAATACCTGAAGCAAATCATTGCGCACGATGTGACGTTTGGCATAGGCCCGGCGGGTACGGGCAAGACCTATCTGGCAGTTGCATGCGCGGTGGATTCGCTCGAACGCGATCAGGTGAAGCGCATCGTGCTGACGCGTCCTGCCGTGGAAGCCGGCGAGCGTCTGGGTTTCCTGCCGGGCGATCTCGCGCAGAAAGTGGATCCGTATTTGCGGCCGCTTTACGACGCGCTCTACGACCTGCTCGGCTTCGATAAAACCGCGAAAATGTTCGAACGCCAGATGATCGAAATCGCGCCGCTCGCGTACATGCGCGGCCGGACGCTGAACCACGCGTTCATCATTTTGGACGAAGCGCAGAACACCACGCCCGAGCAGATGAAGATGTTCCTGACGCGGATCGGTTTCGGGTCGAAGGCCGTTGTCACCGGCGACACCACGCAGGTCGATTTGCCGCGCGGTCATAGAAGCGGGCTGATTGAAGCGCAGCACATACTGGCGAATGTGCGCGGTATCGCGATGACGAAGTTCACGAGCGTGGACGTGGTGCGGCACCCGCTGGTCGCGCGCATTGTGGAAGCGTATGACGCGCAGTCGGAGCGTGACGCCGCGGCCGCTTCGGCTGCCGCCGCAAAATATCGCTCTGAATAAGCATGCCCAAACTTGCACTGACACTGCAGTTTCCCGCCGCCAAAACGTTCCCTGAACACAAGGCGCTGTTGCCGCGCGCAACCGTCGCCAGCTGGATCAAGGCGTCGCTGTTCGCGGACGCGGAACTGACCGTGCGTTTTGTCGATACCGAGGAAGGCCGGACGCTGAACCGGTCTTATCGGCAGAAGGATTACGCCACTAATGTGCTGACGTTCGCCTACGCCGAGTCGGAAGACGATCCGGTCACGGGCGACCTGGTGCTGTGCTGTGCGGTAGTGGAACGCGAGGCGCGCGAGCAGAACAAGCCGCTCGCCGCGCATTACGCCCATCTGATCGTGCACGGTACGCTGCACGCTCAGGGCTACGATCATGAAGATTCGGCGGAAGCGGAAGAAATGGAATCGATCGAAACGGGCATCATGCAAACGCTCGGTTTCACCGATCCTTACCTGCCGTTGCCGCCCAACTAAGCCGTGACTGACGACCCGTCCCCTCTCCCCGAACTCCCGAAAGAACTGCCTGTGCAGATTCCCGACGACTATCCGCCGGTGTTCGAGGAGTCGCGTCTTCTCACCGACGAGGAACTCGCGGCGTCGCGCGAAAAAGCGTTGGCGCACTGGGATCGCAAGACGGATCTCTGGCTGTTCGGCTATGGCTCACTGATCTGGAACCCGGGCTTGCCAGCCGTGGAAACGGTGCGCAGCAAGGTGCACGGTTATCATCGCGGACTGTATTTGTGGTCGCGCGTGAATCGCGGCACGCCCGAGCAGCCGGGGCTCGTACTGGCGCTGGATCGCGGCGGTTCGTGCACGGGCATGGCATTCCGGCTGGCAGCCGAAGGCGCGGAGCCGCACCTTGACGTGCTGTGGCGGCGCGAAATGGCAATGAATTCCTATCGCGTGGCCTGGTTGCCGTGCACGCTGATAGACGGCCGCCGCGTGGCTGCGCTGGCGTTCGTGATGCGACGCGAGGTCTCCACTTACACCGGCAAGCTCCCTGACCCGATGGTGCGCCACGTGCTCGGCTGCGCCACCGGCCGATACGGCACCACGCTCGATTACGTCAGCCGCACGGTCGCGGCACTACGGGAATGCGGTATGCCCGACCGCCATCTCGAAGCGCTGTTGCAGCGCTGCCAGAACGTGAATTCCGCGAATTCGTCCCAGGAATGAGCGTGACGGCATGCGTTAAAAGCACGCATAAAACTGCTCCGAATGCTTCGTAATGAACTCAACTGCGACCGATCGGCCAACGTCACCGGCTCGACATACTCGGCCAATATTTATCAGTTACGATGTTTCTACGAGATTTGAACGTCTTCGCACCGGCTCGAATGGGCGCGAATTTTCCTTGGTGTATTCTTAACTTTCCGAAATTTCGCGTCTGGAACAATCCGGGCGCCCCACTATGAACGACTCCTATCCCAGTCGACGTTACACCGACAAACCACCGGAAAAGCGCACGCTGCTTGAGCGCCTGACCGATTTCATCTCGCACGAACCTGAATCGCGCGACGAATTGCTGGAAGTCCTTCAGGACGCCCACGAACGCAATCTGCTCGACGCGGATTCGCTCTCCATGATTGAAGGCGTGTTCCAGGTTTCGGAACTCTGCGCACGCGACATCATGATTCCGCGTGCCCAGATGGACGCCATCAACATTGCCGAAACACCCGAGCAGTTCATTCCGTTCATGCTCGAAAAAGCGCACTCGCGCTATCCGGTATTCGAAAGCAACCGTGACAACGTGATCGGCGTGCTGCTTGCAAAAGACCTGCTGCGCTATTACCACGAAGAAGAATTCGATGTCCGCGGCATGCTTCGCCCCGCCGTGTTTATCCCCGAATCGAAACGCCTGAACGTCTTGCTGCACGATTTCCGCGTGAACCGGAATCACATTGCCATCGTCGTCGACGAATACGGCGGCGTGGCGGGTCTCATCACGATTGAAGATGTGCTGGAACAGATTGTTGGCGACATTGAAGACGAATACGACTTCGACGAAGAAGCCGGCAACATCATTGCGACGCCGGATGGACGGCATCGCGTACGGGCGCTGACTGGCATCGAGCAGTTTAACGAACAGTTTGGCACCCACTACTCCGACGACGAAGTCGACACCATCGGCGGGCTGGTCACTCACCGGTTCGGGCGCGTGCCGCATCGTGGAGAGAAGGTCCGTATTGACGAGTTCCTGTTTGAGATTCTGCGCGGCGACGCCCGCCAGATCCACGTGCTGCGCGTACGGCGTGCGCCCAACGCGAACCTGCTCGACGGCAATTCGCGCGACCACGACAACGACGACGAACGCGATTGAACACGAGTGAACGCGTTTGGTTTCGCTTGATCGGAATACGCGTTTGGAACGCCACTGAGCGGCCCTGACCTGCTTAAGCCTGTAACACCGCGTGTTCACACTACGCGAGCGTTACCAGCGGCGTGCCGTCCATGCAGGCGTTTTGCGCCTTTTTCGTGAAATGGCGAGCGCCGGTCACGCTCCGTCATTCGCTTACTTTTTGCCGACCTCGCAATCCATGGCCGACTCTTCGTCTCCTATCACCTCACGGCGCGGCTCCCGGCCGATGCCTGCTGAAAAACGCGCCGGCACCGCTCGGTCCTTGCCCTTCTGGCATTACCTCTTCGCGGCCGTGCTGGGCGCCGTGAATACGCTTTCGTTCGCGCCTACGCCACACGGCGGCTGGATCGAACTGGTGATTTTCACGCTGTTTTTCGCGTGGCTTACGCGCACCGACGGCTGGAAAAGCGCGGCGTTGACGGGCTGGGCGTTCGGATTCGGCAACTTCGTGACGGGTGTGTGGTGGCTGTATGTCAGCATGCACGACTACGGCGGCATGGCGGCGCCGCTGGCGGCTGCGGCCGTCGCGTTGTTCACAATGTATCTCGCGATCTATCCGGCGTTGGCGGGCGTGGTCTGGTCGCTGTGCGCGGGCCGCGCGCGTTATGAAGACAATGAGGACGACAATGGCTCGTCCGCTGCCGCGCTCATCAATGAACCGCGCTTCGTACCGACCTGGCACGGTGCGTTCGCCTTTGCAAGCGCGTGGGCGCTGGGAGAATGGTTGCGCGGGCTTGTGTTCACCGGCTTTCCGTGGCTTTCGAGTGGGTATGCGCAAGTTGATGGCCCGTTGGCGGGGTTTGGATCTGTCGCGGGCGTGTACGGCGTGGGCTGGGTGCTAGGGCTCGCAGCGGCGTTGCTCGTGCAAGGGTTCTATGGCTTCAGGCGCAGCGCAGCGGCCCGCACGTCGAAGGCTGCGCGACTTGCGCCCTTCATCGTGGCAGTGGTACTGCTTGCGTCGGGCATGTTGTTGTCGCTCGTCGAATGGACGATCCCAGCGAACGCGCCGCTTACCGTCAGGCTGCTGCAGGGCGACGTGAAGCAGGACATGAAGTTCGAGCAGGCAGGCGTGGATCAATCGCTGGCGCTGTACAAAAAGCTGATCACCGGGAAGCCTGCGGATCTCATCGTCACGCCCGAAACCGCGTTGCCCATTCTTGCCGTTCAAGTGCCGCCGGACCTGGCGCTTGCGCTGCGCACTTTCTCCGATACAACCAACTCGACCATTCTGTTCGGTGCTATCGGCGTAACTGCTTCGGAAGGCCGTGTAACCGGCTACACGAACAGCCTGTTCGGCATCACGCCGAATCAGCACGACGTGTACCGCTATGACAAGCATCACCTCGTGCCGTTCGGCGAATTCGTGCCGACGGGTTTCCACTGGTTCGTGGCGCTCATGGGCATTCCGCTCGGCGACCTGGATCGCGGTCCGCCGGTGCAGAAATCGTTCTTCGTGCACAACCAGCCGATTGCCGTCGATATCTGCTACGAAGACATTTTTGGTGAAGAAATCGCGCGGACGATTCGCGAACAGGAAGCGCCCGCGGGCATTTTGGTGAACTCGACGAATCTTGCGTGGTTCGGCGACACCATTGCGCTGGATCAGCATTTGCAAATGGCCCGCATGCGATCGATCGAAACCGGTCGCCCGATGCTGCGCTCGACCAACACGGGCACCACCGCCGTGATTGCGGCGAATGGCGCTGTAGTAGCACGGTTGCCGGTGTACACGGTCGGTTCTCTCGATGCCACCGTGCAGGGCACATCCGGCCGCACGCCGTATGTCACGAGCGGCAACATGACGGTGATCGTGGTGTCGCTCCTGCTGCTGGCGTTCGCATTTGCGTTCGCGCCGGGCAGGAGTGGCCGCAACAAATCTGACAACAATGGTCCCAAAAAATCCTGAGCCCGCCCTGCTCGTCATCCGCAAGGCGGTGCGAGCAGACGCGGACGCCGCGTGGGACATCCGCCGCGCCGCCGTGATGAGTGAATGCGTAGACGCGTATCCGCTGGACCAACTGGAGCAATGGACCGGCGGTACGGCCTCGAGGGCGTTCGCCGATGCCGTCGAAGAGCGTTTCCTGGTGGCAACCGTTGACGAGCATGTAGCGGGCACCGGCATGATCGACCTCACGACCGGCAAAATCGATGCGATTTTTGTCCATCCGGCGTATATGAAACGCGGCATCGGTGCGGCCATGATGCGTCATCTGGAAACACTTGCCCGCTCGACAGATCTCCGGGAGCTCAAGCTCGACTCCACGCTGAACGCCGCGCCGTTCTATCGCTCACTCGGTTTCGAAGGCGATGAAATCACGCCATACCGCTCGCCGCGTGGCCTGACCATGGATTGCGTGCCCATGACGAAACGGCTCCGCGGATAATCCCCGTTTTTACCGGACGAATGGCCGATGAGTCCGCCGTTCCCCCCGGAAAGTCGCACAAGCCCCTTATTCCCGCTAAAATTCAACGTTTTAGCCCTCCGGCCGGTGCATTTTTCCGGTCCGCTTCGACCACGCGCCGGCCCGCCGGCACAGCCTCGAAGGCACGCTTCAAAGGCATTCATGCTCACTTTTCAGCAAATCATCCTGACGCTGCAATCCTATTGGGATAACAAGGGTTGCGCGCTTCTCCAACCGATCGACATGGAAGTCGGCGCGGGTACCTCGCACGTGCACACGTTCCTGCGCGCCATCGGCCCGGAACCGTGGCGTGCGGCGTATGTCCAGCCGTCACGGCGTCCGAAGGACGGCCGTTACGGCGACAACCCGAACCGCCTGCAGCACTACTACCAGTATCAAGTGGTGCTGAAACCCGCGCCTGAAAATATCCTCGACTTGTACCTCGGCTCGCTTGAGGCGCTCGGCTTCGACCTGAAGCAGAACGACGTGCGATTCGTGGAAGACGACTGGGAAAATCCAACGCTCGGCGCATGGGGTCTCGGCTGGGAAGTCTGGCTGAACGGCATGGAAGTGACGCAGTTCACGTACTTCCAGCAAGTTGGTGGTATCGACTGCAAGCCGGTGCTCGGTGAGATCACCTACGGTCTCGAACGGCTCGCCATGTATCTGCAGAAAGTGGAAAACGTCTACGACCTCGTGTGGACCGAATGGGAAGAGGACACGCCGAACGGACGCGAGGTTCGGCGCCTGACGTATGGCGACGTCTATCACCAGAACGAAGTCGAGCAATCCACCTACAACTTCGAGCACGCGAACGTCGACCTGCTGTTCACGTTCTTCAAGAGCTACGAAGCTGAAGCGCAGAAGATGATCGAAGCGAAGCTCTCGCTGCCCGCGTATGAGCTCGTGCTGAAAGCCGGCCACACATTCAACTTGCTGGACGCGCGCGGCGCGATTTCGGTGACGGAGCGCGCGGCGTATATCGGCCGGATCCGCGATTTGTCGCGTGCGGTCGCAAAGGGGTATTACGAGTCCCGTGAAGCGCTCGGTTTCCCAATGCTGGGCAACCCCGTACACGCCGCGCCCGGACTCATCACCGACGCACAAGATGCCGCCAAGCCCGCGTGGGCGCCGGCGCTGAAGGTCGAGCGCACTATCGATCAGGCCTGACCAGAGCACGACATAACAATGACCGAAACCAATCTTGCATCGCTGCTCGTCGAGCTGCGCACCGAAGAACTTCCGCCGAAAGCGCTCGCGCGCCTCGGCACCTCGTTTGCCGAAGGCATTGTGCAGCGGCTTGCCGCGCGCGACCTGATTGAAGGCGAAGCGAGTTTCGAAAAATACGCCACGCCGCGACGTCTCGCCGTGCTCATCAAGAACGTGCGCGCAGTCGCGCCGGAACGGCAGGTACGCGAGAAGGTACTGCCGGTTTCCGTCGCGCTGGACAAAGACGGCCAGCCCACCGCGCCGCTCGCGAAGAAACTGGCGGCACTGGGATTTCCCGACTTCGCCATCGGCGACCTTGAACGCGCCCAGGACGGCAAGGCCGAAGCGTTTTTCCTGCGCTACGCGGCACCCGGCGCAACGCTTGCCGAGGGCCTGCAGACCGCTCTGCAAGAAGCGCTCAGCAAGTTGCCAATCCCGAAGTTGATGACGTATCAACGCCCCGACGGCACCAGCGTGCAGTTCGTGCGGCCGGTGCATGGGCTGGTCGCGTTGCATGGCCGTCAGATCGTGCCGGTGAGCGCGCTCGGCATCGACTCCGGCGACACCACGCTGGGGCATCGCTTCATGTCGGAAGGGATTGTGGCAATAAGCCACGCCGACGACTACGCCGAGACGCTGCGCTCGAAGGGCAAGGTTGTCGCGAATTTCGACGATCGCCGCGAATCCATCCGCACGCAGTTGCAGGCATTCGCGGGCGTTGACCGCGTGGTGATGCCCGAGTCGTTGCTGGACGAAGTGAATGCGCTGGTCGAATGGCCGGTCGTGTATCAGTGCCATTTCGACGAGTCGTTCCTGCAAGTGCCGCAGGAATGCCTGATCCTCACCATGCAGACAAACCAGAAGTATTTCGCGCTGACTGACGAGCACGGCAAGCTGCGTTCGCGTTTCCTGATTGTGTCGAACATCGACACGCAAACGCCGGGCGATATTGTGGAAGGCAACGAACGCGTGGTCCGCCCGCGTCTGGCCGACGCCAAGTTTTTCTTCGAGCAAGACAAGAAGAAACGCCTCGCCGACCGCGTGCCGCTGCTCGCGAACGTGGTGTATCACAACAAGCTCGGTTCGCAGTTGCAACGCGTGCAGCGGCTTGAAGCACTGGCCGGAGAAATCGCGCCCATGATCGGCGTGGATGCAACCGTCACAAAGCGCGCCGCCCTGCTCGCGAAGGCCGACCTGATCACCGACATGGTCGGCGAGTTCCCGGAATTGCAGGGAACCATGGGCACGTACTACGCGCGCCACGACGGCGAGCCGGAAGAAGTCGCACTCGCTTGTTCGGAACATTATCAGCCGCGTTTTTCCGGTGATGACACCCCGCCCAACGGTGTGAGCAGCGCCGTCGCTTTGGCCGACAAACTGGAAACGCTTGTCGGTATCTGGGGCATCGGCCTGCAGCCAACCGGCGAAAAAGATCCGTTCGCGCTGCGCCGTCACGCGCTCGGCGTGTTGCGCATCCTGCTGGAAAAGCGCCTTGCCATCGACCTGTTCGACTTGCTGCGTATCGCACACACGCAATTCGCCGGCATGCCGCAAGTCGTCGATTCAACCGACGCCCTCTACGCGTTTTTCATGGACCGGCTGCGCGGCGTGCTGCGCGAGCGCGGCTTCAACGCGATTGAAATTGACGCTGTGCTGAGCCTGAACCCCACGCGCCTGGATGACATCGTCGCGCGTCTGGACGCCGTGCGCGAATTTGCGTCGTTGCCCGAGGCCGCGTCGCTTGCCGCGGCGAACAAACGCATCTCGAATATCCTTAAGAAGTCGGCTGAAGGCGTGCCGTCCAGCGTGCAGCCGGCTCTCCTTCAAGAGGCTGCCGAAAAAGCGCTGTACGCTCAACTCGAGCAGGTCGCGCCGCGCGTGCAAACGCAACTGGTCGAACGCAACTACACGGAAGCGCTGTCGGCGCTGTCCGCGTTGCGCGATGCCGTGGATACTTTCTTCAACGACGTGATGGTGAACGCGGAAGACCCGGCGCTGCGAAATAACCGCCTGGCTCTTCTCGGCGCACTGCATCAGCAGATGAATTGCGTCGCGGACATTTCGAAGCTTGCTGCCTGATGCGCCACACCATGCCGACCAACGCAAACAAGAAACTGGTGGTTCTCGATCGTGACGGCGTGATCAACGTCGACTCCGACGCGTTCATCAAGTCGCCCGACGAATGGGTTGCCATCCCCGGCAGCCTGGAAGCGATCGCGCGTTTGAACCAGGCCGGCTACCGCGTGGCGATTGCATCGAATCAATCGGGTATAGGCCGTGGTCTGTTCGACATGGCCGCGCTCAACGCAATGCACGAAAAGATGAACCGGGCGGCAGCAGCCGTGGGGGGCCGCATAGACGCGGTGTTTTTCTGCCCGCACACGCAGGAAGACGAATGCGAGTGCCGCAAGCCCAAGCCCGGCATGTTGCAGCAGATTGTGGAGCGCTTCGAGATCGATCCCGCTGATACGCCCATGGTCGGCGACTCGCTGCGCGATCTGCACGCAGGTGCGACGCTGGGCTTCGCGCTGCATCTGGTGCTGACCGGCAAGGGGCATAAAACACTGGCAGCGGGCAATTTGCCGCCGAATACGAAAGTACACGACGACCTGCGCACCTTCGCGCTCAACTTCCTCGCCGCACATCACGACTGATCCGACTGATCTGACTGATTTAATGTGCGGGTTTTTTCGTCACACCACAATAAGACTTATCCAAGCCGATGCGCTTCATTCGTTCGCTGCTGCTGATGGTTTTTTTCGTCGTTTATACGGTGCCGTACGCGTGCACGTGCTTCATCGTGTTCCCGTTCATGCGCGCTGAAAAGCGTTACTGGATGGCGGCGTACTGGTGCAAGTCGGGCATCGTGGTCATGCGGTACCTGAACGGCATCCGCTACCAGATCGAAGGCATGGAGAACCTCCCCGACGGTCCCGCCGTGCTGTTGTCGAAGCACCAGTCCGCTTGGGAAACGCTGGCATTCCCCGCGTTGATGCCACGACCCCTGTGCTATGTATTCAAGCGTGAGTTGCTGTTCGTACCATTCTTCGGCTGGACCATGGGCATGCTGAAGATGGTTCATATCGACCGGCGTCAGGGCAAGGACGCGTTTGCATCGGTGGCGCGGCAAGGGCGCGAGCGCATGGCCGAGGGAGCGTGGGTCATCATGTTCCCGGAAGGCACGCGTACACGCGTGGGCCAGCAGGGCAAGTACAAATCAGGCGGTGCGCGCTTCGCGTGCGCGGCGGGCGCACCGGTCGTCCCTATTGCCCACAACGCCGGACACGTATGGCCGCGGAAATCGTTTCTCAAATATGCGGGTATAGTCACTATGTCAATCGGCCGTCCGATCGACACGACAGGCCTCACGCCGGAAGAAGTCAACCTGCGCGTGGAGCGCTGGATCGAAGCGGAAATGCGTCGCATCGATCCGGACTCGTACGGTCCCGCCGATCGTTTCGCCGCTGAGTCTGACTCTAAGTCCGATTCCAAGTCCGATTCTGAGTCCAAGTCTCAAGGCGCGGCTACCGGTCTGTAGAGAGCCGGATGTCGTTATCGTTGCGTTCGTTACGTTCGTATCTATTGTTAGTGTCGTTCTTTCCGTCATTCCTGCGCCGCGTGCGCCAAGCTGAGCCGATGCAGAAGACTCCCTCGCGACAGCGTCCCGCTGCCGCGCTCGACAACCCGCAACTCGACCTGCCGCTCAACCTCCCCAGTGAGCCAAGGCTGTCGAGTGCG
>Ga0302314_10020780_pt1 | contig 10844 bp, 7 predicted proteins | sample III_Palsa_N2_3_FD_200533 | JGI IMG/M metagenome (GOLD analysis project Ga0302314, IMG submission 200533) | Peat permafrost microbial communities from Stordalen Mire near Abisko, Sweden - III_Palsa_N2_3 | ecosystem: Environmental > Terrestrial > Soil > Palsa > Peat permafrost | place: Sweden... | reverse complement strand
CCAAACCAAAAGTGACGGGTTCCAAGGGCCCTCGCCCTTGGTGGGGTCGAGGGGCAAAGCCCCCGCCTTCCCCTTCCCTTCCTAACTCCTAGCATGGACCAATGCCCGATCGTCCCGATCCCGATGCTCTGCTGTTGGATGCTGCGCGTGAGGGACGTGGGCGGCTCAAGGTGTTTCTGGGGTCGGCGCCGGGGGTTGGCAAGACTTGGGAGATGCTCAACCAGGCACAACGGGCCAAGCGCGACGGGCGGAATGTCTTGGTGGGGGTAGTCGAAACCCACGGTCGCGCCGAGACCTCGGCGCAGATCGGAGAACTGCCGATTTTGCCACGCAAAGTAGTGCCATATCGCGGTCAGACATTGGAAGAGTTCGACGTCGAGGCGGCGATTTTGGCCCGCCCCGAGCTGCTGCTGGTCGACGAGCTGGCGCACACCAACGCGCCCTTCTGCCGCCATCACAAACGCTGGGAGGATGTGAAGGACATTCTCGACGCCGGCATCAACGTTTGGGCCACGCTGAACGTGCAGCATCTGGAAAGCCTGAACGATTCGGTCGCCCGCATCACCGGCATTCGCGTCACCGAGACGTTGCCCGACCATGTGCTGGAACTGGCCGACGAGATCGAGCTGATCGATCTGCCGCCGGCCGAGCTGCGCAAGCGCGTCGTCGAGGGGCACGTCTATCGCGCCGACATCGCCAAGCGGGCGCTGGAAGGGTTTTTCCGCGAGGGGAATCTCGCCGCGCTGCGCGAGATGGCGCTGCGCCAGGCGGCACAGATCGTCGACACCAACGTGCGCGATTACATGCGCCGCAAGGCGATCAGCGGACCCTGGCCGGCGGGGCATCGGGTGCTGGCGCTGCTCGGCACCGACGACAGCGCCGAGCAGGTGGTGCGCCACGCCAAGCGGCTGTCGGATGCCTTGCGCTCGCCATGGATTGCCCTGCATATCGAGCGGCCCGACGACGCCGACGCGGCGCGCCCGGCGTTGGAAATGGCCGCGCAATTGGGGGCGACGATCGAAATCCGCGCCGGCACCGATATCGTCGATGCCGCGGTGGCCTTTGCCCGCGAACGCAATATCACCCACCTGGTGCTCGGCCGCGCGCGTTCGGTGTGGTGGCGCAAATTGCTCCGACGCGGGTTTGCCGAAGCGCTGGTTCATGCGGCCGACGAATTCACCGTGCTGGTGGTTCCGGCCGCCGGGATCGCCGCCAAACCGGCGGTGAAGAGGCAACCGGGCGGCCAGGGCATCAGGCCGTGGCTGATTTCCGGGGCTTTGCTGGGACTGGTGATCGCAGCCGGCTACGCTTTTTCGCCGTGGCTCGAACATGAAGCGCTGGGCATGATGTTCCTCGCCATCGTGGTGGTCGCGGCGAGCCGTTATGGCCTGCGGGTGGCATTGGTGACCGCCTTTCTCGGCTTCCTGTCGTGGGACGTACTATTCGTCGACCCGCGCTATCAGCTTGCGGTCTCAAATCCGCGCGACCTGGTGGCGTTAGTGGTGTTTCTGCTGGTGGCGAGCACCACTGGTTTGCTCGCTTCGCGCTTGCGCTCCGAGGTACAGTCGGCGCAGGAGCGCATCGAGAATATGCGCCGGATCCAGTCCTTCGGCCGCGCGCTGAGTGTGCCGGGTACCGAGCCCGATCTGATGCAGGTAGTGGCCGAGCAGGCGGCGGCGATCGCGGGACAGGCGGTCATGCTGTTGCCGCGCCAGGGCATGTTGGACATCGCCGCCGCCGCGCCGACGGCTTTGGACACGCTCGACGAAGGCAGTTGGGCCGCCGCGCAATGGTGTTTTTCCAAGTCCGAGATGACCGGCCACGGGACGGCCACCCTGCCCTCCTCGGCGTGGCGTTTTCTGCCGCTCGGCACCATGCAGGAGAAGCTCGGAGTAATCGGGGTGCGCTCGCCTACGCCCCTGGAACATCCACGGCTACAAGCGCTCGCGGTGCTGGCGGATCACGCCGCCACTTCGTTACAGCGAGTACGGCTGTCAACCGATTCGGCGCGCAGCGAAGCCCAGAATGAAACCCAGAAACTGCGCACCGCGCTGCTGAATTCGCTGTCGCACGACTTGCGCACGCCGCTTACCGCGATCCGCGGTGCCGCCGGAGCGCTCCGCCAGGCTTGGAATCAGCTCGACGACGCGGCGCGCAACGATCTGCTCGACAGCATCGACCACGACATCGTGCGGATGACGAGGTTCTTGGCCAACATCACCGAGATGACGAGGTTAGAGAGCGGCGAGATCGCGCCGGCGTTGGCAGCGGTGCCGGTGGGTCCGGTGATCGAAGCGGCGCTCGACCGCGTGCCCGACCTTGGGCCGGCGGGTGTGAAGCTGGACGACGACCTTCCGGCAGCGTTGTGCGACGCGATGCTGCTGGAACAGGTTCTGGTGAATGTGCTGGAGAACGCCGCCAAGTACGGGCCACCGGATGGGCTGGTGCGCGTCGACGGGCGGCTCGTCGAGGGAGAGATCGTGATTTCGGTTACCGACGAAGGCTCCGGCATCGCGACGGACGACCTGCCGCATATTTTTGACAGTTTTTACCGCGCCCGGCGCGAGGACCGCACCATACCCGGCACCGGCTTGGGCTTGGCGATCGCGCGCGGTCTCACCGAAGCAATGGGCGGCCGTATTTGGGCGGTGTCGCCGCGCCCCAACGCGGCCCGCGATGCGGCTCCGGGCACCGTAATCTCGATCGCCTTGCCGCGCGCATCGGGAACGCCCGCGCCATGAACGGACCGCTGATCCTGGTGGTGGATGATGAACCGCAAATTCATCGCTTTCTAAAACCGGTGCTGGAGGCGGCCGGATTTTCGGTCGCGCGCGCCGACAGTGGCGCCATGGCGCTGCGTGAAGCTGCCTCGCGCCCGCCGGCTTTGATTTTGCTCGATCTCGGGCTGCCGGACGGCGATGGGCTCGAATATCTGCCGCGGCTGCGGGGCTTTTGCGCCTGTCCGGTGATCGTCCTATCGGCACGCGAGCGCACCATGGACAAGATCCGCGCGCTCGATGCGGGCGCCGACGATTACGTGGAGAAGCCGTTCGATCTGGGCGAATTGCAGGCCCGCATTCGTGCGGCGCTACGTCACAACAAGAACGAGCCGGCGCCCGAGCGCAACATCACGCTGGGGTCGCTCGCAGTCGACTTCGAGACCCGCGAGGTGCGCGTCAGCGGCGAGCCGATCATGCTGAGCCCGCGCGAATACGATCTACTCACGCTACTCGCGCGCCATCGCGGCAAGGTGATTACCCACCGGCAGTTGCTCACCAGCGTGTGGGGACCCGCCCACACCGACGACGTGCAGTATTTGCGGGTCTATGTGCGGCATCTGCGCCAAAAACTCGGCGACGAAGCGGGCGCGCTGCTGCGTACCGAGCCCAATATCGGCTATCGCCTGGCGCATACTCCCGCGAAGGCGCCTGATGAAGTTTGAACGTGCCTATTGGGCGGTGTTGGCACTGACGGTAATCCAGTTCTGCTACTGGATGCATCAGTTCGGACCGCATATCCCGGCGCTGGTGGATTACGCCGCGCGCATTCTGAATGGCCATCCGGACTGGCGCGCGTTGCAGAATCGCGTGCTCGGGCCATTCATATTGATATATTGGTTCGGCTGGCTACCGGCGCCGCTGCCGATTTTCACCGCGGTATTTCTCGGTCTGTGCAATTTCCTGTTCTACCGCGTCGCGCGCGAAATCACCGGCGGACCCATCACCTCGCTGCTGTGTTTGGCCGTCTATATTCTGGTATGGCTATTCTTGTTCAGCAAGCTGAGCTTCACCTTCGACCTGATCGAAATGAGCGTGCTGATCTGGTTCTTTCGTGCCGCGGTCTTGAAGCCCGGCGCTGGAATTTTCGATGCGACGGTAATTTACCTGTTTCTGATCCAGTTACTCAATCGTGAATCTGCCCTGTTCCTTGCAGCCTACTTGGGCTTGTGCGGCGTGCTGCGGCTGATCCTGAACGACGGGCGAAGGCTTGCGTGGCGGGAATTCGCGTGGGGCGGAGGCCTGTTCGTGGCCGGCGCGGCACTGATCGAATATGTGCGCAAGAAATTCTTCATCATGGGACCGATTGCGCGCGCCGGCGCCGACCTCAAGCATCGGCATTTCGAGAATTTCATTATCTACCATAAGAACATGGTATTCTACTTCGTCGATCTGCACGGCGGTTGGAAGCTCGCCAAAGCGCCGGTCTTTCTGGTGTTCCTGGTAGCAACGCACCTGTTGATAACGCTGGTGGGCCTGGTTCGTAAACGGGCCAGCGTGGCGGCTTACGGCGCCGCAATGACGCTTTATTCCGCGGCGATCTTTTTTACCGCCGAGCTGGAGGAGACCAGAGTTATGCAGATCCTGGTGCCGCCGGTGGTACTCGCTGTTGCTTGGATCGTGGTGCACACTGTCTGGTATATTCGGACGAAAATCAAACAAGTCTTTAGGTTTAGGGAAGTCTTCTTTTTGAAAAAAGAAGCAAAAACTTTTGACAGTTAGAAGGTCCATTGGAAAGCTGCGTAGTAGGTGAATCGGTTGGTGAGATTGGCGCTCTCTAAGCCCCGGCCGGCCGAACACAGCAGATGATAATGATCGGAAAAATCATACGTGACACCAAGATTGAAACCGGTGCTGGATCGGCCACCAATACTAACCGGGGTCTGGTGGAATACCTCGCCACCCAGCGCGAAATCATCGGCGACCTGGTTCTGCAACACCACCCCACTGAACCAGTAATTCCGGTTCCCCGGCCCGGGATTGACCCAATAACCTCCACCACCGTAACTGGTCCACTTGCCCCAGGTCTCCTCCAGCCATAACGGCACGTAACCGTGCCAATGACCGGCGCCTAAACCATGCGCGGCATCGCCGGCAGGGACCTCCAACAACGGAAAAGTCGCGACCTCGGGTAAATTCCACTTGTTGCCGGTGTCGAGAAATCGATACTCGGCACCCAATTCGATGTCCCCCGGACCGAACCGCGTGCCACCGCCCGGAGCGTGGGCATAGGCCAAAGGGACGATGGTATGGACCATCAGATCGGGCAGAATGCCGTGGTTCACCTCGATCGCCGGGCCGAAGCCGCCTGCACCGCCACCGGCAGCCGTGCCGGTGCTGAACATATCGACTTCCCAATGGCCAAGATCGACCACATCAGGATCATCAGTCTCGAACGGAGGCCCCGCCAGCGCAGGCGAAGCAAACACCATCAACAACGCGACGCCCCAAACCCACTTCACGATCTTCCAAGTTCCCTTTGTCGCGGCCGATTGGCCCCCTCTGAACCCAAGTATCTGGCATATGTTCCTAAAGTATGCTATGCAGGCACGCCAACCACCCCCCTCACCTGCGTTGGCCGCCTGCACCTTGCACATCTCGCACAACTAAAAAAAGGACCCGCCGGCTGGACCAGGGCCGGCAGCAGGCAACTCATCCGCGATCGCCCTGATCAACTGGTCAACCAGCCTGGACAGGTCCTTATTTCCGTCCATAAATAGCGCCCCACGGTCCCAATCCCGGAGGGACCCAATATACCAAGGGAGCGAAACGACGATGAAACGCATATTGGCCGCGAGCCTCCTCGTGGCGTCGATCTTTGCCGGGGGCGCAAGCTTCGCGCAAGCCCCCGGTTCCCCTGCTCCGGCCGCCGCTCCGCCGGGCCCGGGGCCAGGTGGGCCAGCTGGAATGCGCATGCGCGGCCCGCGCAAGCCTGCCGCGGTCCTGACCCACCCCGGCCCGACCGAGTGCGCCACGCTGGCCGACTTCCTCGCCTATACCAACCTCACCTGCGGCGAGAGCGGCGGCCTGCCGTTGCCACCGGCCTCGGCCGATCAATTGGAGAAGAACAAGGAGTTGGTATTGCGCTTCTATGCCGGCGACATGAGCGCTATTGCCGACAATTTCATCCAGCACGACCCGGCCGAGCCCTCCACGCGCGCCGCCTGGGTGGGGTTTTTCGCCTATCGCGGCCGCACTCACGATAGCGTGTATAAACCGAATGTCGGCGGACCCACCGGGTATGGCCTTACCCCGCAAGACGGGGACGGCAAGGATATCAACTACCTGGTTGCCGAGGGCGACATCGTGGTGGCGATCCGCTTTCGCTGGTATCCGTGGCCGAATGGACCGGAGCCGGTCTACAAGGGAACCTTCATCGACGTGTGGCGGGTGAAGGACGGCAAGCTTGCGGAGCAATGGTGCTCGGCCACGCCGAACGATGCGACCGCCGATGGCATCGCGCTCGCCAAGAAGGAAGGCAAGTGGTTCAAATATAAGAATATGAACGAACAATAGCGGCCCGAGAACGAAAAACCGCTTTCCACCTGAAGCTTTGTCAGTCTAACGTCGAAGTAATGAATGACGCGGGCTGGAGCTGCTGAGGCGAAGAAAGAAGCATTTTTTTTGAAAAAAAGAAGCAAAAAACTTTTGTCGATTGGGGAGCTCGGTCCGAAGACCAGCTCCAATTGACAAAGTTTTTTTGCTTCTTCTTGTTCACAAAAAGAAGATTCTTCCTATACCTCAACCGATAAGGGGGTATCAGTGCTGTTATCAGCGTCGTGGACGCCGCCGCCGTGACGGATGAGCCCCCGCAAATCTTCCTTAGCCACTCCAGCGCCGATTTCACGGTAGCCGAGACCCTTTGCGAGGCCCTCGAGCATCGCGGCTTCACCTGTTGGATGGCGAGCCGGGACGTGCCGCCAGGTGAGAATTTCGCCGACATGATCGTGCGAACGATCCGCCACGCCCGCGTCATGGTTCTGGTGTTCACCGCCAACGCCAACAACTCGCCCGAGATCAAGAAGGAATTGGCGCTCGCCAGCCAATATCGACTGACGGTGATCCCAGTACGGGTCGAGGACGTAAAGCCGTCGGATGCGTTCGAATATGAATTCATCAACCGGCAATGGATTGACCTGTTCAAGAATTGGGAGACGCAGATCGAGCGTCTGGCGAAGCAACTCAGGACGATCGTGGCGGCGACCGCTTCCCGAGCGGTGGACCCGCCCCCGATCGTCCTGGAGATTGGCCCGACCTCTGTGCCCAAGCCGGAAGCCAAGCCGCCAGTAGTACCGGAACCAAAAACCGACACCGGGCCTAAACTGGAGCAAGCAGCGTGGCGGGAGGCGCCGCCGACCGCGGTGGCAAAGACCACCACTGCTGCGAAATTGAAGCGGAACCGGAAGCTCACCGTGGTCTCGGGGATCGCCGTCGTAGTCGTGTTGCTGATTGCGTTGGCGGTTCAGCAATTCGGTAAACCTAAATTGGTAACGCCGTCGCCATCGCCACCGGCAACTCAGGCGGCCCCCGCGGCACCTCCGCCAGCGGCTCCACCGACATCGCCGTCCGCACCCGCTCCCGCAACGGCCGCGCCTCCCAATCCGCCCGCTACTTCTGTCGCCGACAATTTGGACGCGAAGGCGAGCTATGCCCGTGGAATGGCGTATTTCAGCGGTAAGGGGGTGACCCAGGATCACGCGCAGGCAGTGAGCTGGTTCCGCAAGGCTGCCGACCTTGGCAGCCCCGAAGCGATGGATGCCCTTGGCGACGCATACAACAACGGTGATGGCGTCTCCCAGGATTATGGCCAGGCGTTGTCCTGGTTCCAAAAAGCGGCTGACCTCGGCAATTCAGACGCGATGAATAGCACCGGCTATGCCTACGACTTCGGCCAAGGCGTCCCCCAGGATTATGCCCTGGCGGCGAGTTGGTACCGCAAGTCCGCCGAGCTTGGGAATGCGGTCGCCATGACCAACATCGGCATCGACTATTCCGTCGGTCAGGGCGTTACCCGAAGTTACCCGCAGGCTTTGATCTGGTTCCGCAAGGCCGCAAACCTTGGCAACTCGACGGCAATGTATGAGATCGGTCTCGCCTATTCCAGCGGTCAGGGCGTTTCCCAGAGCTATGCCGAGGCACTGAGCTGGTACCACAGGGCCGCTGGCCAAGGGAGCTCTGCGGCGGCGAATGAAATCGGCGAGGCGTATTCCGATGGCGAAGGGGTTGCCAAGGATTATGCCCAGGCCTTGAGCTGGTTCCACAAGGCCGCCGATCTCGGAAATGCCGACGCCATGGATAACATCGGCGACGCTTATTCCAACGCCCAGGGGGTTCCGCGGGATTATGCCCAGGCCCTCGTCTGGTACCACAAGGCGGCCGACCTCGGAAACGCGGACGCGTTGAACAGCATCGGTTACGCGTATGATTTCGGACATGGCGTAACCCAGGATAATGTCCAGGCACTAAGCTGGTACCATCAGGCCGCCGACGCCGGGGACGCCGCCGCGATGACGAACATCGGTATCGACTATTCCAATGGTCTCGGGGTCTCCCAGGACTATGCCCAGGCACTAAGCTGGTTCCGCAAGGCCGCCGGCCAGGGTGACGCGAATGCCATGGATGCCCTTGGCGACGCATATGCCAACGGCAATGGGATCTCCCAGGATTATGCCCAGGCGTTGAGCTGGTACCACAAGGCCGCCGATCTCGGGAATTCGGACGCGATGAACAGCATCGGCTTCGCGTACGATTACGGTCATGGCGTGGCTCAGGATTACGCCACCGCCCTCAAATGGTACCGGCGGGCCGCGGACCTTGGCAACGCCGCTGCGATGACCAATATCGGTCTCGATTATTTCAGCGGCCAGGCGGTAGCCCAGGATTATGCTCAGGCGCTGAGTTGGTACCGCAAGGCCGCCGATCTTGGAAATGCGGGCGCCATGGATCTGATCGGAAACGTCTATCGGGATGGCGACGGCGTAAGCCCGGACAACGCACAGGCGCGAATCTGGTACCAAAAGGCCGCCGATCTCGGCAATACCAACGCCAAAAACGCCCTCAAGAACCTGAGCGACAACTGAATGCCGATGGAAGCCAGCCCACAGCCCTGCTTCCCGATCATCGTCGGCATCAGCGGGCACCGCGCCATCGCGCCCGAGGCACTGACCGGCGTGAGGTCCAGCCTGCACGATACCCTCCAGGCTCTACAATCACGCTTTCACGCTGACCTGCATCTCGCCACCGGCCTAGCGGAGGGCGCCGACCAGTTGGCGGCCGAAGTGGCGGCCGAGCTGGGAATACCCCACCTCGCCGTGCTGCCGATGCCCAAGGCAGACTTTACCAAAACGATCGACACCACCGAAGGGCGAGAGAAACTCGAGCACCACTGGGCCCTCTCCAGCCTGAGGCTGGAATTGCCGTTGGTGCTGCCCGGCGATCCCAATACCGACAAGTTGCAATACGAACAGCTCGGCGCGGTGATGTCGCGCTTTTCGCACATCGTCATCGCGTTATGGGACGGGACGCCCTGGCCCGCGGATGATCCCGCACAAGCGCAGGCCCGGCAGGACGGCCGCGGGGGCACCGGCCACGTGGTCTATATGCGCCAGCACGGCGAGTTCCACGCCGCCGGATTTCGCCTCAGCCGCTTGTTCCGCGATGCCAGCTCCCGTCTCGACCTCGCCAGCGGCGGCCCGGTGCTGCACATCCTGACCCCGCGTGCCGGACGGGCGCCCCCTGCCGGCGTCGCCGGTGCGATCTCGCTCGCGGGTGGTGCCGAATATCCGTCTCCCGAAGCGGCGGTCGAGAGCGTCGTTGGCAGCGTCGGCTCAAAATTTAACCACCCCTTTGCCGAAATCGCGACGCTCAACGCCGATGAGCGCAGGTTCAAGCGGTATTATCAGGGCATTCTCACCGCGCAGATCGAATTTCTTGGTGTCGGCGATGCTGCTGCAACCGATCACGATGTGGCGACTGAGCTGGCGTATCTGTGCAAACGCCAGGCCGCGGCAGACACTGCGGCGCAGTATCACCAGCGACGTCTGCTTGGCGACGCCCCGGCCACCGCGACTTTGCGGCAGCGCCTTTACCATGTTCCCGGAGTAGTGACTTTCTATCCCTTGCTTCTTGCTTTCGCGGTCGCGTGCTTTGAAATCTACGCTCACCTGAACAAGAATCCTGCATGGATCGCGGCCAACCTCTGCATTCTTCTCGGTATCTACCAATTTCACGAACGGGTAGTCGTAAAGGGCGAATGGCAGAACCGCTTTCAGGACTACCGCGCTTTGGCGGAGGCAATGCGTGTCCAGATCTTCTGGGCGCTCGCCGGCATACCAAACGCGGTCGCCGATTATTACATGCGTAAGCAGCAGGATGAGCTTGGCTGGATTTCGTTTACCCTGCGCGGTCCTGCGTTATGGGCGATCGCGGTGGCATTGAAATCGCACCAGGAAAATTGGCGGCCGATTATCCGGAAATCCTGGCTGCTCAATCAAAAGCTATATTTCATCGGCTCAGACGGCAGCTCCGGCAAGGCGCGCATCAATCATGATGCGCATTATCACTATCTTGCTCGGCGCGATCAATGCCTGAAGGTCGCAACGGCACTAACCGTGCTGCTGCTGATTGCGGCCTGCTTGCCGTTTTTCCCCAAGCTTGGTTCGCACCTGCCTGACGCGCTTGGCGAACTACTGCGTAATTTGCTGCTCGTGCTTATTGTGATCTTCCTTACCATCGGCGCCTCGATCCACTTCATCGCCGATAAATACTCTTATGAAGGACACGCCCAAAGCTTCAAGGCAATGGGGAGTCTCTTCGATCGCGCCTTGCAGGAGGCCGACAAATTGGCAACGCCCGAGGAAATTGAAGCCTATCAACACCTGCTCAAAGACCTCGGGCGCGAGGCTCTGGCGGAGAATGCCGATTGGTTGGAGGATCATCGCCACCGGGAGGTGACGCCGGAACATGGGTAGGTGGGAGAAGTGGAAGGGAAGAAGTCTTCTTTTTGTGAACAAAAAGAAGCAAAAAAACTTTGTCAATTAGAGGTGCACTCATTCATTGCGTGCGCGC
>Ga0302314_10020778_pt1 | contig 10845 bp, 9 predicted proteins | sample III_Palsa_N2_3_FD_200533 | JGI IMG/M metagenome (GOLD analysis project Ga0302314, IMG submission 200533) | Peat permafrost microbial communities from Stordalen Mire near Abisko, Sweden - III_Palsa_N2_3 | ecosystem: Environmental > Terrestrial > Soil > Palsa > Peat permafrost | place: Sweden... | reverse complement strand
CGAGATCAGCCCGCCGGCCGAGGATTCCGCCACCGCGACGGTCTCGCCGCGCGCTTTCAGCAGGGCGCCCACCCGGGCGGCGATCAGGAGAAGCTGGTCCATCCGCGCACCCTAGACCGCCCGATCCGGTCAGGCGACAGGTTCAGAACACCAGCTTGGTCCCGACCAGCACCAGGGTTCCGGCCAGGATCACGCGCAGGACGCGTTCGGGGATTTTGGCGGTCAGCTGGCTGCCGATGATGATGCCGGGGATCGAGCCGACCAGCAGCGAACCCAAGAGCGGCAGGTTGACCGAGCCGAGGGCGAAGTGGCCGGCGCCGGCGATCAGGGTCAGCGGCACGGCGTGGGCGATGTCCGAGCCGACGATCCGGGCCAGCGGCATCTTGGGATAGAGGAAGATCAGCACGGTCACGCCGATCGCCCCGGCCCCGACCGACGACAGGGTGATCAGCACCCCCAGCACCGCGCCCAGCACCACGGTCAGGATCGCCGTGGCGCGCGGGCCGGGGGCCCAGGCCTGTCGCGCGGCGAAGTCGAACAGCTGCTTGCGGAACAGAAGCGTCACGGCCGTCAGCACCAGGGCGAAGCCCAGCACCGTCGAGATCAGCTTGGCCGCCGCGTCGCCGTGCAGATGCAGGGCGTAGAGCAGGCCGACGGTCAGGATGGTGGCCGGGATGCTGCCCATCGCCATGCGGCCGGTGATGGCCCAGTCGACGGTCTTGTTGGAGCCGTGCACCAGCGTGCCGACGCCCTTGGTGGCCGAGGCGTACAGCAGGTCGGTGCCCACCGCCGTGCTGGGATGGAAGCCGAACAGCAGCACCAAGAGCGGCGTCATCAGCGAGCCGCCGCCGACCCCGGTCAGGCCGACCAGCACCCCGACCAGCAGGCCCGAGACCGCGTAAAGGGGATTGAACCCGGAGGTCTTGGCGCCGATCGAAAAGCCGCCGTGCAGCCAGGCCAGCGCGAACGCCGCCGCCACGACCACCGCGCCCACGGCGATCGCCAGCCGCAGCGGCGCAGGCGGCCGCGTCTCCAGCAGGGTAGCTTGCTCCGTCATCGGGGCTCCGGATTTCGAGGGGTGGAGTTTCCGCTTCCGCGGGCCATCGGTCCAACGAGAGATTCTCTACCGCCGTGGAGTTTTGGGCTTGGAACTGATCGTCGTCGCCGACGTCTCCAGGTGCTCCCCCATTTGGGGAGCTGTCCCGGAGGGACTGAGGGGGTGGCGCTGAGGGCAGCGGTTTCACGACGCAGGCCCGAGGAGCGTTGCGGTCTGCATCAGCGTCGGCGCTACCCCCTCAGTCCGCTTCGCGGACAGCTCCCCCAGAGGGGGAGCATCTTGGAATCGATGCGCACCCGCCCCGCCTGTGCTTAGCTGCCGCTGTAGCCAGGAGCGCGATCATGGACGTCAGGGCGGAGTTCGAGCGGGCGGCGGTGGAGGGGGGTTCCGCCGGCGAGGTGCGCACCCTGGCGCAAGCGGCGCGGACCGGGGCCGAGCGTCATCGGCTGGCGCTGGCCGCGGCCTTGGCCCACGCCGCCTTCATAGCGCCGGGGCGGATCGCCGAGATCTACGACGCCGCGGCCGAGGGCTGGTTCGGCGCGCCGGTCGCGGGTCCCCCAATCGACTCGTCCGGCGCCCTGGCCGCCGCCCCGCCGCCGCCGGAATTCTGGGCCGCGTTCTGGGACCTGGTCGACGCCCAGGGCCTCGACGCCGGGACCGTCACCAGCCGCACCGCCGCGCTCGGCGGGCATCTCGACGCCGGGTTCGGCCAGGTGAGCGCCCGCGCCTGCCTCGCCTATCCCGGCGTCGCCCAGGCGGCGGCCGGCGGCGTGCCCGACCGGTTCCAGCTGTCCGACCTCGCCGCCTGCCCGCAGGGCGCGCTGGGCGAGGCCTTCTACCGGCTGATCGTCGACAACCAGTTCGACCTCGAGGTGCTGGACCGCGACGCCCTCGGTCTCTCGGGGCTGATCCCGCCGCTCGACTACCTCAACGCCCGCATGCTGCAGACCCACGACCTCTGGCACATCGTCGCCGGCTACCGCACCACCGGCCTGCACGAGATCGGCATCTCCGGCTTCCAGATGGCCCAGTTCGGCCACGGCTATTCGGCCATGTTCCTGGCCATGGTGGCGACCAAGACCGCGCGCGCGCCGGTGGAGGCCCACGCCATGATCACCGACGTCATCCTCTCCGGCTGGGTCCACGGCCGCCGCACCCCGCCGATGCTGGCGATTCCGTGGGAGCAGGTGTGGGACCACTCCACCGACGAGATCCGCGTCCGTTACGGCGTGCGGCCGTACGAGTCGCCCTATCCGGCCGACGTGTTCGAACAGCTCCGGTCGGCGCAGACGCCCGTGGCGGGGTGAATCCCCCTCACCGCTCGGACGTCGTGCTGTCCACCAGGGCGCGGTAGCGGTGCACCGGGGGCGGCATCGGCGAGTCGGGGCCGCGGACGCTTTTCCAGATGATCTCGTTGAGCCGGTGCATGGGCGCGCGGTCGGCGTCGGAGAAGTCCATCCGGGCGCTGTCGCGGGCGCCGTACGAGGCCGGAGTGTTCTTCAGCTCGATGTCGGTCTCGGCCGGCTTGGCGGTGTAGGGGGTCAGGTCCGGCGTGTCGGCGAAGGCGGCGTAGAACGGGATGGCCGCCGCGTCGTACTGGCTCAAGGGCGGGAAGCCGAGCAAGAGCTCGATGGTGCGGATCATCGAGCTGGTCGAATAGAGCGTGCTGTCGACCGTGTGGCGCTTGATGTAGGGGCTGATCGCCAGGCAGACCGTGCGCCGCGCGTCCACGTGATCTGGCCCGTCCTGGGCGTCGTCCTCGATGATGAAGATGGCGGTCTCGGGCCAGTAGCGGCTGTGGCTCACCCGCTCCACCACTCGCCCGATCGCCTGGTCGTTGCTGGCCACCATGGCCGCGGGGGTGAAGGCGCCGGGGGCGCTGCCCTTGGTGTGGTCCTCGGGCAGGGTCATGATGGTGAAGGTCGGCAGCCGTTTGGCCGCATCCGGGCTGTCGTAGGCCGCCTCGTAGGCGTCGAACTCGCGGATGAACACCTTGGCGTTCTCGGTGTCGCGGGCGCCCCAGCTCTTGTAGTCGGTGGCCACGTGGCCGACCAGGCCCGAGACCCCGGCCAGCGCCTCCATCTTCGAGCCGTCGCTGACCCGCACGGCGTATTCGCCATAGGTGCGGTAGGTCTTGCCGGTGCGGCGGGCGGAGTCCCACAGGTATCCGGCGGGCGGCATGTAGGCCAGCGAGCGGATCGCCCCCTGGCTGTGGCCGCCGTAGTTGGCGGGCCAGGACTTCTCGTTCTGGTCGGTGGCGTAGGCGCCGTCGGACCAGGAGTGGCCGTCCTCGCTGACCTCGCCGTCGGCGTAGCAGTTGTCCAGGGTGACGAACTCCTCAGCCAGGGCGTGGGCGTTGGGCGTCACCTTGTGGCCGAAGATCGCCAGTCTGGGATCGCCGTTGGCGCGCGGCAGGTCGCCCAGGATCTGATCATAGGTGCGGTTCTCGCGGATGATGTAGATCACATGCTTGATCGGCGAGCCCTGGCCGACCTTGGCCGGGATCACCGTCGGCGCCGAGGCCGGCCGGGCTGTGGTCAGCCGGGCGGTGATGTAGGGCGAGTTGCGGTAGGTCTGCGCCGACCAGGCCTTCAGCCGCGCCTTGAGCCCGGCCAGCGGGATGCGCTCCACGGCGCTGCGCTGCAGGGTCTTGATCGATTCGTCGCCGCCGCGCTTCAAGGCCAGGGGACTTTCGGGACCCTTGGGATCCGGATAGGCGGCTTCGCCCTTGGTGGCGCCCACATAGAGGGCCGCGCCGCGCTCGCCCAGCGCCAGCGCCGAGGGATACCAGCCGGTGGGAATGAAGCCGACGAGTTCGCTCCGCGCCCGGTCGCGCACGTCGATCACGGCCACGTCGTTGTTGTCGGCGTTGGCGGCGTAGAGCAGCTTGCGGCCCGCGTCATAAGCCAGGGCGTTGGGGGTCGAGCCCTCGGGCGCGTCCGGATAGAGGGCGGTCGACAGGGTCTCGGTCACCTGCAGCGTCCGGGTGTCGATCACCCGCACGGTGTTGTCGCCCGAGCAGACCACGAACAGCCGCCCGTCCGGCGTCGCCAGCATGTCGTTGGGGTTGGGGCCGACGGCGATGGTGGCGATCGGCTTCAGGGTCTCGGCGTCGATGGCGCTGACCGTGCGGTCCGCCCAGTTGGACACGAACAGCCGCCGCCCGTCGGCCGACAGCCGTACCTCATAGGGCGTCACCCCCACCGTCACCCGATTCAGCACCGTGCGCGTCTTGGGGTCGAACACCACGATCGCGCTCGGCGCGTCCTTCGACGTGCCGCGGTTGACGGCGTAGAGCCGATCGCGCCGGGCGTCGAGCTCCAGCCCCGCCCACCACACCTGATCCTTGGCCAGCGCCGGATCATAGAGGTCGGCGCCCGGCTGGGTCTCCAGCCGGCCGTTCCGGTAGGCCAGGGCGTAGATCGGAGCGATCGTCGCCGCCTCCTTCTTCTCGCCGTTGGCGTTGCCGCCCGAGACGTACAGGGTCCTGCCGTCCGCCGCCCAGGCCAGGCCGAGCCAGGTGGTCTTCAGCGGCACGGACTGGATCAGCCTGTGGGTGCGGGCGTCGATCAGGCTGATGCCGTGCGGCAGATAGCCGGAGTTCACCGCCGCGATCACCCGCCCGTCGGGCGAGGGGGCGAGCTTCAGCACCAGGTCGCCGAGGTCGGCCACCGCCTTGCCCGCCGGAGTGATGCGCCAGCCGTTCGGCAGGTCGAACCCACCCTTGATCGGCCCCGGCAGCGCCTTGGTCGCCACCCCGATCGGGCGGGGTGCAGGGGGTTCGCCCGCCGCCAGCCCCGGCCCCGCCGCCAGTCCCGCCACGAGGACACACCATACCGGCCAACAAAAACCACGCTCGGACATCGACGGTCCCTCCTGCGCGCCGAGCTATACCGCAACGGCGACAGAGCGGTGACAGGGGCGGCGATGTCGCGCCCCGAGGTGCTCCCCCATTGGGGGAGCTGTCCGCGAAGCGGACTGAGGGGGTAGCGCTGGCGCTGATGCCAGCCGCAACGCTACTCGGGCCTGCGTTGTATATCCGCCGCCGCCAGCGCCGGATCGTTCTTCGCCGCGGCCAGCGTGCGGGCGGTTTCGCCGGCCTGGTTCTTGAGGTCGAGGTCGGCGCCGTGGCGGCGGAGCAGGGCGGCGGCGGCGGGCTGGCCGGCGCGGACGCTCCTGATCAGGGCGGTGTCGCCGGCCAGGTCGGGGGCGTCGACCGGGACGCCCTGGGCCAGCAGGGTCTCGATCTCGCTCGTCCGGCCGGCGGCGGCGGCGGCGCGCAGGCCTGCGGCCGGGTCGGGCGGCGAGGCGATGAACGCCTCGAACCGGTTGCGGACGGGCGGCGCCGGTGGGGACACCACGGGCGGCTCGGCGGCGGACAGCCCCGCCCGCTTGGCGGCGGTGACCACCACCGAACCCGCTGCATCGGCCGGCCCCGTCGCGGCGGTGACCGCGACCGGCGCAGGCGGTGGCGGAGGTTGCGGCGGCGACGGCGCGATCGGGATCGGCGGCGGCGCCGGGATGTTCACCGGCGGCAGGGGCGTCTCGTGCACCTGAACCGGGACGGGAACCGGCGGCGCGGGCGGCACGGCGCGCGCCCGGGCGGCGGGCTTGGCGAGCATGTCCGGGGCGGCGTTTTTCCGCAGGGCAGGCACGGCCGAGGGCGCCTCGATCGGCAGCGTCTCGGCCCGATCCATCCGCGTCGCTGGCGGATAGGCCCGGATCGCCAGGAACACGCCCAGCCCGGCGACGCCGGCCGCCGCCAGCCAGCCGGCGGGCCGGGCCATCGATCGCCGGGCCATCGATCGCCGGCCCATCGATCGCCGAACGGGCGGCGCGGGCTCCGCCGACGCGGTGTCTTGCGCCACGGCGGCCAGCACCCGCGCCCGCCGGGCCGCCCGCGCGTCCTCGTCGGCCAGCGCCGCCTCGGCCCGGAGGTAGGCGGTGTCGATCGGATCGGGGGGCAGGCCAGGATCAGACATGCGCTGTCCTTTCCCCGGCCGGGCCTTCTCCGAGCAGACCATCCTCGGCCAGCGCCAGTTTCAGCCGGGCGCGGGCGTAGCGCAGCCGGCTCTTGGCGGTCTCCATCGCCACGCCGGTGGCTTCCGCCGCCTCGTCCAGCGACAGCCCGGCCTGGGCGACCAGGACGAAGGTCTCGCGCTGGGCCAGCGGCAGGGCCTCCACCGCGGCGACGAGCCGTTCGGCCAGCTCGCGCGTCTCCACCTGCTGCAGTGGAGTCGGGCCCGGATCGGCGACCATCAACGCCGCGTCCTCGTCGACCGGCGCCAGCACGGCCACCTTCTGCCGGCGGAAATGGTCCCACACCTTGTGCCGGGCGATGGTGAACAGCCAGGCGCGGAAGCCGGCCTTGCCGGGATCGAACCGCGCCGCGTTGCGGGCGACGGCGATCCAGGTGTCCTGGTGCACATCCTCGGCCGCCTCGGCATGGGCCCCGCCCAGGGTGCGGCGGATGAACAGGAAGCAGGGACGGTCATAGCGGTCATAGAGGCGCGCGAAGGCGTGCGCATCTCCGGCGCCGTGCGCGCGCAGCAGGTCGGCGTCGTCGGCCAGGTCCGGCTCCATCGCGGCCCAGTCTAGCCGCCGCATGGGCGATCACGCCAGGGCAGGGGCTTCCTCTCGACCATGCGCCTCCTCGAGCGTCCGCATGAGGGTCTACGCAGCGCGCGGGCGGACGGGGTTAAGCCGGCGTTCCTCTTTTTGGGGCAAGCGCCCGGGTCAGTGCATCAGCGCGGCTGCCGCGCAAACGACCCCGTAGGCGATCACCAATAGCCAGGCGAGCCAGATCACGCGGCGCGGGCGGCGCGGCTCTGCAGATGTTTCCGCAAAGGATACTGGAGGTTTATGCATGGTCCGCCCCCGAACTGCTGTGAGCGTGCGACCGAATAAATAACAATCCGTCTGCAAACACTGTTTACGGCCGGCGGAACGCACGGCGCGAACCGGTGTGCGGCGCAGGCGTTACTGCCTCAGCGAAGGAGATCACCGCCATGCCCGCCAGGTCCGCCGCCCAGCAGAAAGCCGCCGGGGCCGCCCTCTCCGCCAAGCGCGGCGAAACCCCCGAGCGCGAGCTCAAGGGCGCGTCGAAGCAGATGGAGAAATCCATGACCGAGAAACAACTCGAAGCGCTCGCCCACACCAAGCGCAAGGGCAAGCCCGACCACGTCGCCCGCTAGGCGTGGCCCAAGCGCGATCGAAGGCGCCTGCCCAGCGCAAGCTCCCCGCCGGGCGCAAGCTCCCGGCCAAGCGCAAGCTCAAGGTGTTCCAGGCCCAGCTTGGCTTCTACGACACCGTGGTCGCCGTGCCGAGTCGGGCGGCGGCGCTGCGCGCCTGGGGCGTGCATCAGGACCTGTTCGCCGGCAGGACGCCCTCGACGCCGAACGCGAGGCGGCCCAGTCCGCCTACGTCGAGGACCGCAAGGCGGCCGCCGCAGCGGTGGCGGAAGCGCTAAGCTCCCTTCCCCCTCGAAGGGGGAAGGGCTGGGGTTGGGGGTGAGACCCGCGACGTTTGCGGATGAACGCCCGAGGCGCCTCGTGCGCCCTTCGCTTCGACGCGGCTCTCCGACACCCCCAACCCCGACCCTTCCCCCTTCGAGGGGGAAGGGAGTCCTCACCCCGCCTTGCGGGTCTTGCTCTTGGGCTTGGCGGCCGTCTTCGTCGCCGGCTTGCCGCCGCTCTTGCCGCTCAGGCTGGCCCGCAGCGCTTCCATCAGGTCGACGACGTTGGTGTCGTCGGGCTCTTCGACCTTGGCGGGCTTGTGGCCCTTCTTCTTGTCGTCGATCAGCGCCTTCAGCGCCTCTTCGTAGCGGTCGACGAATTTGGAGGGGTCGAACGGGCCTTCCTGCTGCTCGATGATCTTCTCGGCGATGGCGATCATCTTCGGGTCGGCCTTGGCGTCGCTGATGCCGGCGAAGATCTCGTCCGGCTTGCGCACCTCCGCGTCGGTGCGGATGGTGTAGGCCAGGATGCCCTTGCCGCGCGGCTCCAGCGCCAGGATCCGCTCGCGCGTGGCCATGACGATTCGGCCGAGGGCGATCTGGCCGGACGTCTCCATCGCCGTGCGGATCACCCCGAACGCCTCCTGCGCCAGCTTGCCGTCGGGGGCCAGGTAGTAGGGATTGTCCCAGTACAGCCGGTCGATCTCGTCCTCGGCGACGAACCGCTCGATATCGATGGTCTTGGTGCTCTCCAGCTTCACCGACCTGATCTCGTCGTCGGTCAGCAGGATGTATTCGCCCTTCGACACCTCATAGCCCTTGACCAGGCTGGAGCGCTCCACCGGCCCGGTGTCGGGATCGGTGGTGATCATCCTGATCCGGTTGTTGGTCTTGGGATTGATCAGGTTGAAGTGCACGTCGCCGCCGGCGTTCGTGGCGGTGAACAGGGCCACCGGACAGGTGACCAGCGAGAGCTTCAGATGCCCCTGCCAGCTCGGGCGATACGCCATGACGGCCTCCTCCAGCGCCTCCGCACGGCGCGCCACCGGTGGGTAACGAGCGTAGCGGGGATTTGTTCGGCGGGGAGGGGAAGGAAGGGGAGCGCTACGCGTCCAGGTGCTCCCCCACTGGGGGAGCTGTCACGAAGTGACTGAGGGGGTGGCGCTGAGGGTAGCGGATCTACGACGCAGGCCCGAGGAGCGTTGCGGCCTGCACCAGCGGCGGCGCGGGGGCCCCCGTCCGCTTCGCGGCCAGCTCCCCCAACGGGGGAGCATCTTGGCGGCCCGCCCCCTACCCGCACGGCTCCGTCTCGCCGCTCTCCAAATCGACCCGGAAACAATGCTCCCGGCCCGTGCCGATCTCGCGGACGATCACACTGATCTCATGCCCGTCCGCCAGCGGTGGGTGGAAGTCCTCCACATAGGCGACGGCGGCGGCCTCGAACGAGGCTTCCTCGACCCGGCGGGCGTGGTGGCTGTCCACATGGCGGGCGTGGACGCTGAACGGGCGGATCTCTTGGGCGCGTTCGGTCATGGCGGGGCTCCTGGTGACGGAACGCGGCAGGGCGGGAAAGGATTCGCCCGGGCGCCGGCGGTGCGCAATACCTTTCGTCCAAGCCGGCCCGAGCGGATCAAGGCGCCCCGATGGACACCGAGCAAGACACGTCGACCCGGGCCCTGCGCCAGGCGCTGCACGCCCTGGCCGCAACCGGATCGCCCTCATCCCAGGGCGGAGGCTATCTCGGCAGCCCGCATCCGCTGCTGGGCGTGACCACGCCGGACCTGCGCCGCCTCGCCCGCGGCTGGGTCGCCGCCGACAAGCGCCGGCCTCCGGAGGCGATCCTGGCGACGGCCGACGCCCTGTTCGCCAGCCCGCTGCACGACGAGAAGACCCTGGCCGCCCTGATCCTCGGCTACAGCAAGCCGGCCCGGCGCGCGGCGACCCCGGCCCGGGTGGACGGCTGGCTCGGCCAGCTGGCCGGCTGGGCCGAGATCGACGCCCTCTGCTCCAACGTGTTCCAGGCCGAGGACCTGCTCGCCGGCTGGCCGGTCTGGGGCCCCTGGTTGCGCGGCCTTACGGGCGATCCCGACATCAACAAGCGCCGCGCCGCCCTGGTGCTGCTCACTGGCCCCGTGCGCCGCAGCGCCGACCCGCGCCTGCTGGACGCCGCCCTCCACGCCCTCGGCCGGCTCCAGGCCGAACGCGCGCCCCTGATCACCAAGGCGGTCTCCTGGCTGCTGCGCACCCTGACGCTGCAGCATCGGGCGGTGGTGGCGGGGTATCTCGACGAGCACCGCGCGGCGCTCCCGGCCATCGCGCTGCGGGAGGCGGCGAACAAGCTGGCGACGGGGCGGAAGAGCGGGTGAGTGGCGCTATCTCCCCCGCGGGGGGAGAGCCCCCTACCTCACCCGCTTTGCGGGACTACGACATTCACACATCGGCGGGCGAGCACGCACGGGCTCCCTTCCCCCTTTGAGGGGGGAAGGGCCGGGGTTGGGGGTGACACCGCATCAGGCAAACCCGCCAAGGGTGAAGCTTCAGCCTGCCAAGGGTCGGCGGCTTTGACCGGGTGGGTGCTTGCTGAACCGGTGTCACCCCCAACCCAAACCCTTCCCCCCTCAAGGGGGAAGGGCCTAACAGCGCACCACCAATCAAGATGTGTGAATGCTGCAGGGCGAAGCGGCGGGAGGCCCCGCGAACAGTCGCCTTCTCCGGCGGCGCGCGTTAGTGCTGGGGTGCGAGCGCCGTTTCGGCGGGCGCGGTCGGAGGCGCCGGTGAGACGCTCGGGTTGGTTGGCTTTGTGTTGCGTGCTCGCCGCGCCGGCGTCGGTGCGCGCGGCGCCGCCGGCGTTTCCACCTTATCCACCGAACCAGAGCCAGGCCGCGATCCAGGGCTGGATCGCCGCCGAGACCGACCTGCAGCCAAGCCAGATCGTGATCATCGCCGGCGGCGCGGTCTATGCCATGCCCGCCTCGCCCGACAACCACGACGACGGCGGGGTATCGACGCGGATGGTGCGGGAGGAGGTGGTCGACGCCGCCCTCGCCGCCAGGCTCGGCGGCCGATCCTCCACGGCGATGGTCTCGTTCGACTGCGCGCACAAACAGTACGCGATCAGGAGCGCCGTGGTGTTCCCTGGGAACAATCTGTCCGGCGGCGCGGCGAGACCCATCCTGGGCGGAGCCTGGCTTTCCGCCGCCACGGTCTATCTGTTCGACCTGGCCGGCGCCGTCTGCGCCGCGGACCAGCCGGCGGCCGCCTCGCCTGCACCGCAGGCTACGCCCGAGCCCGCGCCCCAGCCCGAGCCCGCCCCGCCGCCCGGCCCGGCCCCCGC
>Ga0302314_10020774_pt1 | contig 10846 bp, 11 predicted proteins | sample III_Palsa_N2_3_FD_200533 | JGI IMG/M metagenome (GOLD analysis project Ga0302314, IMG submission 200533) | Peat permafrost microbial communities from Stordalen Mire near Abisko, Sweden - III_Palsa_N2_3 | ecosystem: Environmental > Terrestrial > Soil > Palsa > Peat permafrost | place: Sweden... | reverse complement strand
ACCACGCAATAGGCGGCGAGACCCAGCGCATCGAGCCACAGCAGGGTGCGGAACCGCTGCAGCCGGTCGCCGATCGCCCAGACCGCGCCGGCGGCGGCGATGCAGACGCCGAGGTAGCCCGGGTTGGCGACCCAGAACACCGGCGCGCCGATCAGAAGGTCGCGCAGCGTCCCGCCGCCGATCCCGGTGACCGCGGCGAAGAAGGCGAAGGTGACGATGTCGAATCCGCGGCGGGCCGCGGCCAGGGCGCCGGTGGCGGCGAACACCGCGACGCCGGCATAGTCGAGCACCATGCGCAGGCCGTCGTCGTGGAGCACCGAGACGGGCGCCACGCCTACCAGACCCCGATGTTCGGCATCGAGGCCCAGGGTTCGGCCGGCTCCAGCGGCTTGCCCTTCTGCAACAGCTCGATGGAGATGCCGTCCGGCGAGCGGACGAACGCCATATGCCCGTCGCGGGGCGGCCGGTTGATCACCACCCCGCCGTCGGCCAGCCGTCGGCAGGCGGCGTAGATGTCGTCCACCGCATAGGCCAGATGGCCGAAGTTGCGCCCACCCACATAGGCTTCGGGATCCCAGTTGTAGGTCAGCTCGACCTCGGGCGCCCGTTTGGCCGTGGAGGAGCCCTCGTCATCGGACGCCGCCAGGAACACCAGGGTGAACCGGCCGCGCTCGTTGTCGAACCGCCGGACCTCCTTCAGGCCAAGCTTGTCGCAATAGAAGTCCAGCGCCGCATCGAGGTCGGCGACACGGACCATGGTGTGGAGATACTGCATCGGCGCCTCGGCGGTTCGTTATGGCAGGACGTATAACGCGCAATCCCGCGGCGGAAACCGACCAATATGTTATGAATCGACCACCAACCCTCCCCCATGTCGTCATCCCGGAAAGCGCGAAGCGCTTGTCCGGGACCCATGCACCCTCATGCTCAGGCGCCCACTGCTGAGGCCGCGCGCGGAGGATGGGTCCCGGACAAGGCCTGCGGCCTTTCCGGGATGACGACTTGAGTTGATGAGAGCGAAATCCTCGCTCCCGCGCCACGTCCGCCGCTTAGCGATCCAGGCCCTCGGGCTCGTGCACCAGGCGCGACAGGACAAGCTTTCCGGCGGCGTCGTAGCGCAATACGACCACCCAGCTGTAGACGCTGGACGGCCAGGCCGGGGCGCCGATCAGCGCGGCGGGGTCGGCGCCGAGCGCGGTCAGAAGGTTCGGGATCTGGCCGTGATGCCAGGCGATCAGGGTGGTGCGGCCCGGCGGCTGTTGGGCCAGCCAGGCGGCCAGCTCGTGCACCTGCTTGTCGGCGAACGGCTGCTGCAACGGGAGGCCCGACGCCTTGGCGAAGGGCTCGACGGTCAGGCGCGGGCGGGCGCTCTTGGCCGTATCCGACGTGGCGACCAGGGCGTCGATGTGCACCGGCACGCCGTCGAACTCGAAATGCTTGAAATAGTCGGCGTAGGCCTTGGCGCGGCGTTCGCCGGCCGGCGTCAGGCCATTGCCGTCATCGGGCTTTTCCGCGTGACGCACGATGAGCAGGGTGGCGTTGGCGAGACCCGCCGTCGCCGAAGCGTCGTTGGGACGCCGAGCCGCGGCAGGTCCTGCGGCGGCCAGGCCAAAGCTCAGGCCAAGCCCCAGCAGCACCCCGATCAGGGCTCGTCTCGTCGCCACCAAACTCATCATGCTCATCCTTCGCGGGTCTGTTTCTTCCAAAGCGCCGCGTACTCGCCGCCGGCCGAAACCAGGTCGGCGTGGGCGCCGCGTTCGACGATACGGCCGTTCTTCAACACCAATATCTCATCGGCGTCAGCCACGGTGGACAGGCGGTGGGCGACCACCAGGGTGGTGCGCCCGGCCTTGGCCCGGCGCAGGGTCGCCTGGATCGCAGCTTCGGTGCGGCTGTCGAGCGAAGAGGTGGCCTCATCGAGGATCAGCACACGGGGATTGGCGATCAGGGCGCGGGCCAACCCGACCCTCTGCCGCTCGCCGCCGGAAAGCTTGAGCCCGCGCTCGCCGACCTTGGTCTCCATCCCCTCGGGCAGACTGCCGATGAAGCCGCCGAGCTCGGCCGCCTCCGCCGCGGCCCAGACGTCGGTGTCCGAAGCGCCCGGGCGGCCGAAGGCGATGTTGGCCCCGAGGGTGTCGTTGAACAGGGCGACATCCTGCGGCACCAGGGCGATGGCGCGGCGCAACGAGGCCTGGGTCACGGCGCGGGCGTCGAGATCGTCGATCATCACGGCCCCGGCCTGCGGATCGAGCAGCCGCAGGGCCAGCTTGACCAGGGTCGACTTGCCGGCCCCCGACGGGCCGACGATGGCCACCGTCGAGCCGGGACGGGCGGTGAAGGAGACGTCGCGCAGGCCCTCCGCCCGCGCCGAATGACGGAACGATACGCCCTCGAAGCTCACCGACCCGCCCCGGCTGTCGCCGCCCGCGGGCAGGTCGACCGCATCCGGCGCGTCGGCGATTCCAGGGGCCTGGTTCCGCAGGGCCAGCATGGCCTCCATGTCGATGGTCGACTGGCGGATCTCGCGATAGGCGAAGCCGAGGATGTTCAGCGGCTGGTAGAGCGAGGTGAGGATCAGGATCGAGGCGGTGATGTCGCCGGGACCCATCCGTCCCGCCGCCACCTCGACTCCAGCCAACAGGGTCATCACCAGAAGGCCGGCGCCCATCACCACCGCCTGGATGATATTGAGCATGGCCAGCGAGACGTTGGCGGTCTCCGACGCCCGAGCGTAGGTCTCCAGCGCCGCATCGTAGTCCGCCGCCGCCCGCGCCTCGGCCCCGAAGGCCTTGACCGTCTCGTAGTTCAGGAGGGCGTCCACCGCCCGGGACGAGACCGCCGCATCCGCCTCGTTCAGCACCCGCCGATGACTGATCCGCCAGTCGGAGATGGCGAAGGTCAGTGCGCCATAGACGACCACGGTGAATACCGCGGTCGCCCCGAACCGCCAGTCATAGGCCTTGGCCAGCACGCCGGCGGCGAACACCAGCGCCAGGGCCGTGGGCGCCAGGTTGAACACCAGGATACGCAGCAGAAAGTCCACCGCCCGCGCGCCGCGGTCGACGGTGCGGGCCAGGCCGCCGGTCCGCTTGGTCTGGTGGAAATCGAGCGACAGCGACAGGGCGTGCGCGAAGGTCTCGGCCGCGGCGCGCCGCTGGGCGGCCTGGCCGACCGGGCCGAACACGATGTCGCGCAGCTGCGGCGCGATGGCCGAGCCCAGCCGCATCACCGACCAGCCCACCGCCAGGGCGCCGAAACTCCAGCCCAGCCCTGACACCAGGGCCGTCTGCGCCCCATGCGCCGCGGCGGCGTTCGCGGCCGCGGAGCCCGAGACGGCTGCGGCGTGCCGTCCGATCCGGCTGATATGCGACCCCGCCAGCCGGTTGACGGCGACGCCCAGGAACAAGGGGGCGAGGACATCGGTGATCTTGGAGCCGAAGGTCAGCACCAGCGCGACCGTCAGTCGCCAGCCGAGACCGGGCGCCCGCGAGCGCAGCACCAGCTTCGACAGGTCGACCATGGTGCGGAGCAGGCCGAGCCGGTCCGCCGACGGGGTCTCCATCGGCGTCGCGTCGGCGTGCGAAGGGGCCGAGGCGCGGATGTTCATCGCGCGGCGCCATGCGCCGGCGGAGCGCCCGAGACCGACGCATTGTCGAACACCAGGCTCGACTGCGCGCCGCCGCCCGGCAGCCGCCAGCTGATCAGCCAGCCGCCGGGGGCCTGGGCGGCGGCGAACGGCCGGTCGGGAGGCAAGACCGTCTCGGCGAGCTCCACCGGCTCTTCCAGGCTGAGGCCGTCCGGTGTTTCGACGCGGATCCGGTGCGGTCCCGGCGCGACGTTGCGCACGACCGCGAGCACCGCGAACCGCCCTTGGGCGTCGGCGTTGGTCACGCCGACCAGGCCGCCGTCCACCGTCAGCCGCACCCGCGACAGCGGCGGCGCGAAGCCGCCGACCGCCGCGCCGCCGCCGTCATAGTCGAAGGTGGTGAGTTGCAGCCGCCCGGGCTGACCCTGACCGGCCGGGACGCCCGCAAAGCCCGCCTGCAGCGTCAGGGCCGGCGGCCCCGGCGACGGCATCACGGCCAACGCGCCCTCGCCTCGCACCATCCGGTTCGGCAGCTCCGCCTGGATGGCGTAGAGGCGCGGCGCGGCCGCCGGCGGCAGGAGCAGGCTCCACCGTCCGTCGCCGGCCGCCTGCGCGGACGCCGCGCCGCCGTCGGGCGCGCGCAGACGAACCACGGCGTTCGCCGGCGCCTGACCCGCGAGCCGAACCGCGCCGTCCGGCGCTCGCTCGGCGGCCGACACGGTCGGCGGCGGCAGATAAGCGCGCGCCTGATCCTCTGGTCCATGGCCAGGGTGGCCGCGCTCGCCGCAGGCGCACAGCGCCAGCGCGCCCGCCAGGACGTAGGGAACGGCGCTGCGACTTGACCCCGACTCGTTCATCCGCTGTTAGATCGGCGCAATCATCCTGGGCCGCAAGGCAGCCTGGCTTTTGGGCGGCCTGGCTTTTGGACGCCCCCGGTTTTTGGCGGCCCTGGTTTCGAAGGATAGCAATAGATGGCGAACGGTGCAGCGGGCGCAGCCGGACGGCCGGGCCTGTCGGTCTGTCTGTTCTGCGGATCGTCCAACTCGGCGCGTCCGGAGTATCTCGAGGCGGCCGACGCGTTCGGCAAGCGGCTGGCGGCCGAGGGCGTGCGCCTGGTCTACGGCGGCGGCGGGATCGGCCTGATGGGCGCGGCCGCCCGCTCGGCGCACGCGGCCGGCGGCCAGGTCCTGGGCGTGATGCCCGACTTCCTTCGGCGGCACGAGGTGATCTTCGACACGGTGGAGACGGTGGTCGTCTCCAACATGCACGAGCGCAAGATGCGCATGTTCGAGGAGTCGGACGGATTCGCCATCTTCCCGGGCGGGATCGGCACGCTCGAGGAAGTGATCGAACTGATGTCCTGGCGACGGCTCGACCTGCACCGTAAGCCCATCGTCTTCCTCAACATGGACGGGTTCTGGGAACCGCTCTACGCGCTGCTGCGCCATCTGATCGCGGAAAATGTGATGCCGGCCTGGCTGCCCGACACCTGGGCGTCGGTGGAGACCGTCGACGAGGTCCTGCCGGCGCTGAAGCGGCTGCGCGCCGAATCGGCCCAAGGGCCGGGCTTCTTCGGCTATCCGGATAGCGAAGTGGCGCGGAAAGGGTAACCCTCCACAAAACGTGTCGTCATGTATGGACGGCCTTAAAGGCGAGCTGAGACCTATCCGGCCCAGTACCAGCCCCTCAGTCGTCCCGGTGCACCCGTTCGCGGCGCTCGTGGCGCTCCTGGGCTTCCAGGCTCAGGGTGGCGATCGGACGGGCTTCGAGCCGGGCGAGGCTGATCGGCTCGCCGGTATCCTCGCAGTAGCCGTAGGAGCTGTCTTCGACCCGCCGCAGCGCCGCCTCGATCTTGGAAATCAGCTTGCGCTGACGGTCCCGGGTGCGAAGCTCCAAGGCCCGGTCGGTCTCCGATGAGGCCCGGTCGGCCAGATCGGGGTGATTCTCGGTCTCGGCCTGGAGATGCCCCAGCGTCTCCCGCGATTCGCGAAGGATATCTTCTTTCCAACTCAGGAGCTTTCGTCGGAAATACTCCAACTGCCGCTCATTCATGAACGGCTCACCATCGCTCGGACGATACGAATCCGGAAGCTCTGGATACTCTACTGCCGCAACAACTGCTATGGCCGCCTGCATCGACGCCCTCACACTATGCGTTTCTTACGCCCCCAATAGGCGCGGGCCTTATAACACCAAGTAACAGGAGATCAACGCGCGGCAGATTGTCAGGCCGCCAAAACCTCGGCCTTGCGGGCCATCTCGTCCTTCGCCAGCTCGACAGCGGCGCGGGTCTCCACCTCGTCGAGCACCGATTCGAGCCCCATGTCGTCGGTCTGGTCGCGCATATCGCGCGTCAGAACACGCAGGCGATCGAGGGCGCCGCGGGGATCGCTCCCGTCCTCCAGCATGGAGAGCTTGATCTGGTCGAGGGCGTCCAGAAGGCCGCCGGCGCGCCGGACCGCGCGCTTGCGCCGCTCGGTCGGCCCGGGCGTCTCCTGCAGGGCGAGCAGCACGTCGAGCGAGGTCAGGGCCGAGGTCCCTGCCACGGCGCCAGGGGCGGAGCTTTCGCGCGCGCCGTCACTGGCCTGGGGCGCGAAGCCCTCAGCCGACGGGCGACCGGAGCGCTGGGCCGCGCCGGCCGCCGCCGTCGATCCCGTCCCGCTCACCTTCATGGACACGCCTTACTGATCATGGCGGCAGTTTTTGCTGCCGAGCCTTGCGACATGGTTAACGGCGCCGGGTAATTCCTGCCGCGACACGATGGCGCCCAGCCCGGCGCACCTTATGAATCAAGGAATTCCGCACCACAACCGGGATGGCACAAGGCTGGCAGAGAGGTTCGTGCTCAATGCGCGGGGCTGCATGCGTCATCTGGTAAAACTGGTTCTTGCCTTATTCCTTCTCGCCGTGGCGGCTGAACCCGTCGCCGCGCGCTCGCGTATCAAGGATATCGTCAGTTTCGAGGGCGTACGCGACAACCAGCTGGTCGGCTACGGCCTCGTGGTCGGGCTGAACGGCACGGGTGATTCGCTTCGCAACATCCCCTTCACCCAGCAGAGCCTGCAGTCGATGCTGGAGCGCCTCGGCGTCAACACCCGCGCCGCGACCAACATCGACACCAAGAACGTGGCCGCCGTGATGGTGACCGCCACCCTGCCGCCGTTCGCCGGGCCGGGCGCGCGGGTCGATGTCAGCGTCTCGGCCATGGGCGACGCCAAGAGCCTGCTCGGCGGCACCCTGGTGGTCACCTCGCTGCAGGGCCTCGACGGCGAGATCTACGCCGTGGCGCAGGGAACGGTGCAGACCGGGTCGGTGTCGGCGTCGGGCGCATCGGGCAGCTCCATCACGCGCGGCGTGCCCACGGCGGGACGAATCTCCGACGGCGGCATCGTCGAGCGACAGATCGGCTACGAGATGGCCAAGTCGGGCAAGATGAGCCTGACCCTGCGCAATCCCGACTTCAACACCGCCAGGAACATCGCCCTGGCGATCGACGCCAAATACCCCGGCGGGGCGGTGGCGGAGAATGGATCGACTGTGGTGATCTCCACGCCGGCCCACATGACCCTGGTCGACTTCGTCACCTCGGTCGAGGCGTTGGAGGTCGACCCGGACGAGGTCGCCAGGGTGGTGATCGACGAGGTCTCGGGCGTGATCGTGATGGGCCAGGACGTGCGCGTCTCCACCGTCGCCATCGCCCAGGGCAATCTGACCATTTCGGTGCAGGAGACGCCGCAGGTCAGCCAGCCCGCGCCCTTCAGCCAGGGACAGACGACCGTGGTCCCCAACTCCCAGGTCAAGGTGGACGAGGAGAAGGGCAAGAAGCTGATCGTGCTGAAGTCGAACGCTTCGCTCGCCAGCCTGGTGAAGGGACTGAACGCCCTCGGCGTCTCGCCCCGCGACATGATTTCGATCCTGCAGGCGATCAAACGCGCCGGCGCACTGCAAGCCGATGTGGAGGTGATGTGACCATGGACCTCGCGACCTCCGCCCTCGCCCTTCCAGGATCCGGGGCCCCGCCCCTGCTCAAGCCGTTGCCGACGCCCGCCAACGCCTCCTCGTTCAAGGGCATGGACGAAGCGACCAAGCGCACCCAGATCGCCGCCAAGGCCAAGGAGTACGAGCAGAGCTTCCTGTCGATCATGTTCGGCCAGATGTTCGAGGGGACCAGCCGTACCCTGTTCGGCGGCGGCCAGGGCGAAGAGGCCTTCACCGGCTTCCTGACCGACGCCATGGCCAAGTCGGTGGAGCAGCATGGCGGCGTCGGCCTGGCCAAGAGCCTGTCGACCGAGATGCTGAAGCTGCAGGGCCTGGCGCCGAAGCCCGCCACGACGGCCCCGTCGTCACCCGCCAGCCCGGCCCAAACCCCGACCATGACCCCGACGCCTGTCGTTCCCGTCGCCCGCAAACCCATCCTGGATATCGCCGCATGAGCCTGTTCGCCGTCGACGCCGAGGATCGGGCGAACCAGCTGATCCATCTCACCGAACGGTTGACCGCGCGCCTGGCCGAGGAGACGCGGGCGTTCGAGAGCCATCGCCCGCAGGACGCCGCCCCGGGCGTGACCGAGACGGCCCGCCTGGCCAACATCTACCGGCATGAGGCGGCGCGCGTGAAACTCAAGCCCGAGATGGTCGCCGGCGCCGCGCTCGAGACCCGCCGCCGCCTGCTGCGCGCCACCGAAGCCTTCGAGGCGGTGCTGGCCCGCCACGGCCGGGCGGTGAACGCCGCCCGCCTGATCTCCGAGGGCCTGGTCCGCGCCATCGCCGAGGAGGTCGCCAAGACCCGCTCGCGCGGCGCCGGCTACGGCCCCGCCGCCCGCGTCGCCCCGTCCAACGCCTCGGCCATCGCGGTGAACCGGCGGGCTTAGCTTTTTATCTCCCCCGCTGTGCGGGTGAGGTAATGGCGCGCCTGCTTCAAACACGGCGCCCCTTCCCCAGCGGCAACTTGCACCTGCTCCACCCTTCGGTTTTAGATGATCCGGTACGGCGGAGACATGGCGATGGCGGATACGGCGACGGTGGAGCCTGCGGACCCCGATCTCGGCTTCGACCCCGCGGCCCTGCGCGCCAAATACCGGGCCGAGCGCGACAAGCGCCTGCGCCGCGAGGGCAACGAGCAATATGTCGAGGTCGCCGGTGATTTCGCCCGCTATCTCGACGATCCCTACGTGGCGCCGGGCTTCACCCGCGATGCCCTGACCGACGAGGTCGACGTGGTGGTGATCGGCGGCGGTTTCGGCGGCCTGCTCGCCGGGGCGCGCCTGCGCGAGGCGGGCGTGGCCGACATCCGCCTGATCGAGAAGGGCGGCGACTTCGGCGGCACCTGGTACTGGAACCGCTATCCCGGCGCCGCCTGCGACATCGAAAGCTATGTCTACCTGCCGCTGCTGGAAGAGCTCGGCTACATGCCGGTCGAGAAGTATACCCGCGCGCCGGAAATCCTCGCCCACAGCCGCGCCATCGGCGAGCGGTTCGACCTCTACCGCAATGCCTGCTTCCAGACCGAGGTGACCGATCTCAGCTGGAACGAGGCGACCTCGCGCTGGATCGTCTCCACCAACCGGGGCGACGCCATGAAGGCGCGCTTCGTGGTCATGGCCAATGGGCCGCTGCATCGGCCGAAACTGCCCGGCATCCCGGGCGTCGGCGACTTCAAGGGCCACACCTTCCACACCAGCCGGTGGGACTATGAGTACACCGGCGGCGACCCGAGCGGCGGCCTGACCGGGCTGGCCGACAAGCGGGTGGGCGTCATCGGCACCGGCGCCACCGCCGTGCAGTGCACGCCGCACCTCGGCGCCCACGCCAAGAGCCTGCACGTGTTCCAGCGCACCCCCTCGTCGATCGACGTGCGCAACAACCGGCCGACCGATCCCGAATGGGCCAGGTCGTTGCAACCGGGCTGGCAGCAGCACCGGATGGACAATTTCAACCTGCTGGTCTCCGGCGGCTGGGCCGAGGAGGATCTGGTCGCCGACGGCTGGACCGACATCATCCGCAACCTCGGCATCCTTGCGCGCAAACGGGCCGAGGCCAGCGGCGAGGCGACCGATCCCGCCAAGCTGGTCCAGCTGGCCGACTTCCAGAAGATGGAATCGATCCGCGCCCGCGTGGACGCCATCGTCCAGAACAAGGCCGCCGCCGAGGCGCTGAAGCCCTACTACAACCAGTTCTGCAAGCGCCCCTGCTTCCATGACGACTATCTCGCCACCTTCAACCGGCCGACCGTGACGCTGGTCGATACCGATGGCCGCGGCGTGGAGCGGATCACCGAAAAGGGCGTGGTGGCGAACGGCGTGGAGCATGAGCTCGACTGCCTGATCTTCGCCACCGGCTTCGAGGTCGGCACCAGCTACACCCGTCGGGCCGGCTATGAGGTGCGCGGCCGCGGCGGCAAGACCCTGACCGACAAGTGGTCGGACGGCGTGGCCACCTTCCACGGTTTCCTCAGCCGCGACTTCCCCAACTGCTTCATCATGTCGAACGCCCAGTCCGGCTTCACCGCCAACTTCCCGCACATGCTGAACGAACAGGGCAAGCACATCGCCTACATCCTGAGCCGCTGCCTGGGCGAACAGGTGCGCGAGATCGAGCCGAGCCAGGCGGCCGAGGACGCGTGGGTGGAGACGATCACCGCTTCGGCCCTCGACCGGGCCCAATTCCTCGAGGAGTGCACGCCCGGCTACTACAACAACGAGGGTAGGCCCTCCGCCATCGCCGCGCGCAACGGCTCCTACGGCAAGGGCTCGATCGCCTTCATCCGCATCCTCGACGCCTGGCGGGCCGAGGGCGGCATGCAGGGCCTGGAGCGCAAGCCAGGCTGAGCCGCCTGCGGCTCACGGGCGCACTGGCGGCGAGACGCGACTCCCGTCTTATCCACGGCTGAACGAAAGAGTCGCACGGAGCACGCTCGCGCCGACCCGATGTTCTTGTTATGTTCGAGTTCGGGAGGCGCGATATGGCGGAGGGGAAGATCGAGTGGGCGGGCGTCGGCTTCGTCGCCGTCAGCTGCCATGATGCGCCCATGTTCAAGGCGCCTGGCCTCTACGGCTTCGCGCGGCGCGAATGGAACGGCGAGCGCACCCTGCTCTACGTCGGCCAGGCCGAGGTGATCGCCACCGACGCCGCGCCCGGCGCCCAGCTGTGGACCCAGGCCCTCGGCCTCGGCATGAACGAACTGCACGTCTGCCTCTGTCTCGGCGAGCGCATCGACCGGTTGCAGCTGCAGGACCGCATCGTCCGCCGGCTCGAGCCGATC
>Ga0302314_10020772_pt1 | contig 10847 bp, 7 predicted proteins | sample III_Palsa_N2_3_FD_200533 | JGI IMG/M metagenome (GOLD analysis project Ga0302314, IMG submission 200533) | Peat permafrost microbial communities from Stordalen Mire near Abisko, Sweden - III_Palsa_N2_3 | ecosystem: Environmental > Terrestrial > Soil > Palsa > Peat permafrost | place: Sweden... | reverse complement strand
TCTTACCCGGGTCACTGCCCGGGGCCCCCCGGGGGCGCCCCCCTTAACCCCGGGCGCGCTCCCCGGCGTGCTGGCACGAGCCAGGGCTCACACCGACGTCCCGGTCGCCGTCGGCTTTGGGATCAGCACGCCGGAGCAGGCCGCCGCCGCTATGCAGGCTGGAGCTGACGGCGTGATCATCGGCAGCCGCCTTGTGCGGGCTGTGGGCGAGGTCGCGCCCGCCGATGCGGCCGCACGGGCACGCGCGCTCGTCGAGGGCTTCTCCGGGGCGCTCGTGGTCCCGGGGCGAGACAGCTGATATCGGCGCGCTCGGATAGGATTGCCGCAATGGCGTACGTAATTACTGGGACCGCGGGTCTCTGCCTCTGGATTGTGCTGTGGGCGTTGAACGTCTCCGGCTTCGACGCGATCTTGATCGCGATTGTCATGGTTCTCGCAGTGACGGCTCTGCGCAGCGTCGCGCCGCGCCTGCCGGGCCGGAAAGACCGCTAGTGACCAAACGCAGTCGGGCGTTTGCGCTTAAGGGCGCGGCCTCTGTCGTTGCCGCGCTCGCCGTGGCCGGTTGTAGCCAAACGAGCGCGAGCACCAAGTCGAACCTCACAGTCAACGGCGGCACGCTCTCAATCGTCGTGAGTGTGCCCGCGGACCTGAAGGCCGATCCGGTCGCCATGGACGTGCTGAACGCTGAGAAGCTCGCCTTCCTGGCGCACCACAGCGAGGTAAAGGACTACAAGCTGGCGCTGCTCAGCGGCACGGCTCCGAAGATCTCCGACAACGCCAGGGCAGCGATTGAGACCGGCAGCGCGATCGCCTACATCGGTGAGATCGCTCCCGGCACTTCTGATCAGACGGTAGGCATCACCAACGCGCTGGACATGCTCCAGGTCAGCCCCACAGACACCGCCGCTGAACTCACTCAGAAGACCGACGCCTCCGAGAACCTGTACGAATCGTGGGGTACTTTCGGTCGGACCTTCGCACGTCTCTCCCCGAACTCGATCCAGGAGGCCACGGCGCAGGTGGCGGAGATGAAGTCATTGGGCGTCAGCAGCCTCTACGTCTCAGATGACGGCACGGACTACGGCGACACGATCGCCAAGGCCGTTCGCACCGACGCCAAGGCCGCAAGCATCAGCCTGACCACGAGCATCTCCGGCGCTGGCGGAATCTTCTACGGCGTGCAGTCCCCGTCGGCAGCCGCGAAGTTCTTCAGCCACGCGGCGTCGGTCGCGCCGAACGCCAAGCTGTTCGGGCCCTCCTCGCTCAACAGCGGCCTCTTTACGTCAGCTGTGTCCGCGTCACTGAAGAACCTCTACGTGACGATCCCGGGGTTCATGCCGAAGCAGCTGAATGCAGCGGGCAAGGAGTTCGATGTGCTCTTCGCCGCGGAGTACCACCACCAGCCCAACGTTGAGGCGATATTCGGCTACGAGACGATGGCGTCACTGCTGACGGTGCTGGAGAGGGCCGGCGAATCCGCGAGCAGTCGCTCAAGCGTGGTCAAGGACTTCCTCACGCAGTCACAGTCGACATCGGTGCTCGGCAGCTACAAGATCGACACCACAGGCAACTCAAGCCTCGATGCGTTTGTGATCGCCCGCCTTTCCAACGGGGCGCTTGTCCCGTTCAAGGCGGCTCCCGCCCAAGGCTGAAGTTGAGCGCGCGGCGGGCCACCGTAGCCGTCGCGCTGCTTGCCGCCGCACTGGCGGCGGCGCTGCTCGCCGGCTGCGGCAGCGGTGGCAAGCCGACAACCGACGCCGGCGCGATTCGCGGCCACTGGCTGACGATCTACATCGGCGTGCCTCGCGACGGTGCCTCGCAGGAGGCCGGGCAGGCGGTGATCGACGGCGCCACGCTCGAACTCGACCAGAATCACGCTCACATCGGTCGCTACCGGATCCGGCTGAAAGTGTTGGACGACTCCACGCCCGGAAGTGACGTCTGGAATGCCGCTGCGGCTGCCGCTGCGGCGCAGACGGCAGCCGCCAACCCGACAACGATCGGCTACATCGGTGACTTCAACTCGGGCGCGAGCGCAGTCTCGATCCCGATCCTGAACCGCCAGGCGATCCCGCAGGTGAGCCCGGCTAGCAGCGCCGTGGGCCTGACCTCGGACGGGCTCGGCTCCTCGCCGGGCGAGCCATACGCGTACTACCCGACGCCGCTGCGCAGCTTCGTGCGGGTGGTGCCCAGCGACGCGGTTCAGGCGCAGGCGCAGGTTCACCTGCAGCGTCAGCTCGGCTGCAAATCGGCCTACGCGATCTACGACGGCGAGTACGACGGTCTGGAGGCGTACGACGCCTTCACCCAGGCTGCGCTTGCCGACCACTACCCAGTGGTCGCCCAACAGTCATACGTGCCTGGTGAATCGAGCTACGCCTCGAACGGGCAGGTCGTCGCACAGAGCGGCGCCGATTGTGTGCTGGTGGCCGCGATTCCGGAGCGCAGCGCAGCGGCCTTGACCGCAGCGGTTGCGCAGGCGGCACCCAACGTTCAGATCTTCGCGACAGCTGGGCTCGCTGAGCCGAGCTTCACGGACCAGGCTCTCGGCGGGCTTCCGGCCAAACTCGATTCTCGTGTGCTCATCACGGCGCCCGGCGGCGACGTGGATGCCGGTAATCCGCTGAGGCGCGCCTTCGTGAAGGCGTATACGCGCCTGTACGGCGCACCGCTGCCGGTCGCCGTCGACGGTTACGAAGCGATGCGCCTGCTGCTCAGCGCCATTCGCAAATCAAGTCACAGCGGACGATCCGAGGTGGAGCGCACCAAGGTCGTCAAGGCCCTGCACGCCACCCGCCATCACGCCAGCCCGCTTGGCACCTACAGCATCAAACCGAACGGTGACACCTCGATCGATGGGTATGGGGTCTATCGGATCGTTCACGGCGCCCTGCGTTATTGGCGTTGGGTTACCGCGTAGCGGTTCGCACTGGTTCTGGTGGTTTACTCGCGGCTGTGAGGCGGAACGGGTGCCAACGGCCTGGAGGGGCTGCAGCGAAGGTGAGGTCATGGCTCGGGCCGCTGGCGGTCGTGCTGCTGATGACGGCAGCGCTGGCAGCGTGCGGCGGCAGTGGTGCGACTCACGCGGCCACCACGGCCAATGGCAAAGGCGCTACCCGGCCGTACGTCGATTTCTACGCCGGGCTGCCACTCGGTGGACCGTTGGCCAAGGATGGGCAGGCGGTTCTGAACGGGATCGAGCTCGCGAAGCAGAACTCGCATCCACATACCGGCGCCCCGCCGATCAACTTCATCCCGCTCAACGATTCGGGTCGCAAGACTGCCAAGGGAAATCAGCGGCGCGTGATCGCCAACGCGGTCAAGGTGTCGACAGACCCGCACGCCGTGTACTACATCGGTGATCTCAGCTCGGCGGCCACTTCGGTGACGCTGCCGATCATGAACGCCGCGGGAATCGCTCAGATCACGCCAGGGGACCCGTACATCGCACCAGCGCTCGCGTCGAAGCAGCTGCTGCTGCTACAGCCGCCCAACCGCATCCAGGCCGGCGCCGACATGAAGTTCTTCCAGCAGGTCCTGCCGCCCCTGAAGCTCTCCAAGTGCACGACTGTGATGGCTCTATCTGAGGACAACGCCGCGTCCAAACAGCTGGTGGCGGCTATGGCCCCCTACGCCAAAGCCGACGTGATTGCGATGCCGAAGCTCGCGACGCCGACGAACAAGACGCTTCCGAACTTCGAGACGTCGTTACACACTCAGTCTCCGGCCCCGTGCGGCTTCGTGATCGCCGGCGGCTCCGTCCCGCTCGCCGTGGCGCTCACCAAGACCGTGCACACGGAGTTTCGCAACGCGCTGATCGTCGGAACCAGTGGGCTCTGCGGCGCCAACTCGCGGTGGGCCAAAGCATCGACCCACGGCCTATCACCGGTTCCCACTCAGTCACTCTGGTGCACCTCACCGCAGTGGCCGCTGGATGACTACCTCGACGCTCCGGACTTCGCGAAGCTCTACCGGCACACATATGGCAGCACCGGCCTGGGCCCTTACGCGCTCTACGGCTACTGGGCCTGGAACCTTGGAGTCGCGATGATGAACTTCCTCGATGCGGGCGGCGAGAACCGCGGGACCGTTCGTACGAGCCTGTACGACACCGACCTTCGCGAGTTTGTCCAGGGGTACGCCGATCTGGTCACCCGCGAGAGCAGCCTGACCTCCTACGCGCTGTACCGCATCAGTCCCAAGACCGCAAAGCCGGTCTACTACGCGACGCTGAAGCCCTAGCGCTGCTAATGGTCGTCTCAGACAAGCGGTCGTCGTCGTTCGAGACGGACCACTAGCCTCAGCTGCGATGAATTCAGACGAGCTTTTCCTGATCGACGGCAACAGCCTCGCGTACCGCGCCTTCTTCGCTCTGCCCGAGTCGATCGCGACCTCCACAGGGATCCCGACCAACGCGATCTTCGGGCTCGCCTCGATGCTGGTGAAGATCCTCACGGAGTACGGGCAGCTGCCGACGATTGTGGTCTGGGACGGCGGCTACACGGGCCGCAAGGAGCTCTACCCGGAGTACAAGGCGCAGCGCTCGTCACGGCCGGACCTGCTGAAGGAGCAGTGGCCGCACTTCGAGCCGCTGGTCTCGGCGTTCGGCTACAGCAACCTGCGCGTCGAGGGTTTTGAGGCGGACGACGTGATCGCCTCGATTGCGGAGCTGGCTAAGCACGCCGGCGCCGGTGGTGAGCCGATCCCGGTCACGATCCTGACCGGGGACCGCGACGCCTTTCAGCTGATTGACGCCACCACCAAGATCATGGCGCCGGGCCGTGGCATCACCGATACGAAGCTCTACGACACCCAGGGCGTGATCGACCGTTACGGCATCACGCCTGAGCTGGTTCCCGACTTCATCGGACTGAAGGGCGATACCAGCGACAACATTCCCGGAGTCCCAGGGATCGGCGACAAGACCGCTTCCGAACTGCTGCAGCGCTTTGGCTCGCTCGAGACGGTGCTGGCCAGCGTTGACGAGATCTCGGGACCCAAACGCAAGCAGAACCTCGTCGAGTTCGCGGACGACGCGCGCCTCTCCAAGCTGCTCGCGACCGCGAAGCGGGACATCCCGGTGGAGCTCGACTTGCCGGCGCTGATCGCCCAGCAGCCTGACCGCTCGAAGCTGCGCGACACCTTCCGGTTGTTCGAGTTGCGCGATCCGCTGCGCCGCCTCGAGGAGGCGCTCGGCTCTCCCGATGCGCTGCCGGCCGGGGGACGTTCTGAAAACGGGGCAACGTCGGCGGGTGCGGCTGTGCGGGATCAAATCGCGCCAGCTCTGAAGGTGGTGGAGACCAAGCTCGCCGACCTCGGCAAGCTCCCCGCCGACTCCGAGCTGACGCTCGCCGTGCGAGCGCCGGACGCACCCGAGGGCGCGCTCTTCGGTGACGACCCGGCTTGGCGTTTTGCGATCCAGGCCGGCGAGCGCGTGCTTGCCGGCGAGGCCGAGAACCCCACAGCCCTGGTGACGGCACTGGGGCAGCGGCCGGTGATCGCCCACGACGCCAAGTCGCTCGGGTTGGTGCCGCCGCACCTCGTCCATGACACGGAGGTCGCCGCCTACCTGCTCGAGCCGGCGCGGCGTGCCTACCCCTTCCGCGAGCTGACCGAGGAGCGTGGCTTCCACACCGCCGAGAACTCGGTTGAGGGGCCGGCGTCGGACGCCCAGCTGATGCGTCTGCTCGCCGACTGGCAGCGCGAGGAGCTCCGCGGCCGCGGGCTCACCGACCTGCTCAACGAGGTTGAGCTGCCGCTGGTCAGCATCCTGCGTCGCATGGAGATGGCCGGACTCAAGCTCAACACCGAGCGTCTCGCCGCGATCTCTGAGCTGGTCAAGGAGGAGGCCGACGATCTTGAGCGCCAGATCTACGAGCTCGCGGGGGAGGAGTTCACGCTCGGCTCACCCAAACAGCTCGAGGCGATCCTCTTCGGCAAGCTCGAACTCTCGCGCAAACGCCGCGGCAAGACCGGCTTCAGCACCGACGCACGCGTGCTGCAGGCGATCCGGGATGAGCACCCGATCATCCCCAAGATCGAGCGCTGGCGCGAGCTGACCAAGCTCGCCCAGACCTATCTGGACGCGCTGCCGGCGCTGATTGCGGAAGACGGCCGCATCCACACGACCTTCAACCAGACGACGGCCGCGACCGGACGGCTCTCATCGAACAGCCCGAACCTTCAGAACATCCCGATCCGCACCTCGCTCGGGCGCGAGATCCGCGCCTGCTTCATAGCTGAGCCCGGCAACCTGCTGGTCAGCGCCGACTACTCGCAGGTGGAGCTGCGGCTACTGGCGCAGATCGCCGGTGAAGATGTGCTCAAGCAGATCTTCGACCGTGGCGAGGATGTCCACACTGCTACCGCGATGCGGGTGTTCGACGTGACCGCCGACCAGATTGACTCCGGGATGCGCTCGAAGGCGAAGATGATCAACTACGGGATCGTCTACGGGCTCTCCGCATACGGCATGGCCGATCGGCTCGACATTCCGCAGAGTGAGGCGGACGACTTCATCAAGCGCTACCTGGCCGGCTTCCCGGCTGTCGAGCGCTTCATCGCCGACACGATCGAGCAGGGCACCGAGCACGGCTATGTCTCGACCCTGTTCGGGCGCCGCCGCCAGGTCCCCGAGCTGCGCGCCCGCCGGTGGGAGCTGCGCAAACAGGGCGAGCGCTTCGCCGTCAACATGGTGATCCAGGGCACTGCTGCCGACATCATGAAGGTCGCGATGGTCCGCGCCGACGCGGCGCTGACGCGTGAGCGCCTGCAGACGAAACTGATCCTGCAGATCCACGACGAGCTGCTCTTCGAAGGCCCCGAGCACGAGGCCGAACAGGTCCGCGCGCTGGCGATCCGGGAGATGGAGGCGGCCTACGCGATGGATCCGACACTGGCCGTAGAGGCCGGCGTCGGCAAGGATTGGCTGTCAGCCAAGTGAGCGGCGGGCACGCCGGTCAGCAGTGCTCGGAAATCGGATGCCGCGACCGGGCGCGAAAAGGCGTAGCCCTGGATCCGCTCGGCGCCCATAGCCTTTAGGGCCGCCCAGGTGCGTTCGTCTTCCACTCCCTCGGCGATCACCTCGAGTTTGAGCCGCTGGGCGAGCCCGATCGTGGCGTAGACAATCGCCCCGTCGGTCGGCTCGTCGCACAGGTTCGAGACGAACGAGCGGTCGATCTTGACCATGTCGACCGGCAGTTCTCGCAGATGCGTGAATGAGGAGTAGCCGGTGCCAAAGTCATCCAACGCGATCCGAACCCCGTGTTCGTGCAACCGGCTCAATACGCGCCCGGCGCGCTCCGGGTCGGCGACGACCGAGCTCTCCGTGACTTCGATCACCAGGCCGACGGACGGGACGCCATGTGCCTCGAGCGCGTCTGCGACGTTGTCGGCAAAGTCGTAGTCGAGCAGGTCGGCAACGGTCGCGTTTACCGATACATAGGTGTTCAGTCCGGATGCCCGCCAGGCACACGCCTCGCGTAGCCCGAGTTCCAGCATGCGCCGCGTCAGCGCACGTGAGAGGCCTGCCAGCTCAATCGCAGCCAGAAAATCGCTTGGAGGCGTCAGCGTCCCGTCGGGCCGACGCCAGCGGGCGAGCGCCTCCGCCCCGACGATCTGTCGCGAGGACGTGGCGACGATCGGCTGGAAGTGGGCTTCGATCTGTCCGGTCTCGAGCGCTACGGCGAGCGCGTCGCCGAGCCCCAATCGTTCAGCGGTGTAGTGGTTGCGCTCGGAGCTGTAGCGCTCCCAGTCGTGGCCGGCGCTCTTGGCCTCATACATCGCGACGTCTATGCATTTGATCAGCGTCTCGGCGCTCCCGGCGTCATTTGGGTAGGAGGCGATTCCGATGCTTCCCGCCAATCGCAACGTGACTCCCTGCACGCGGAAGGGTTCACGCACCGCCTCTGCCACAGTCGCCGCGACCAACTCTGCAGCGTCTGGCTCGGACCCGTGCTCCAGCAGAATCGCGAACTCGTCACCGCCAAGCCGCGCAATCAGGTCTCCTTCGCGCACCGACTGAGAGAGCCGCGGCCCGATCAAGCGCAGCAGCTCGTCGCCGGCGCCGTGTCCGAGCGTGTCGTTGACCTGCTTGAAGTTGTCGAGGTCGAGCAGCAGCGCCGTCAGGGTGCCGCCATGGAGTTCCACGCGAGCGACGGCATGCTCGAGGCGCTCCAGAAACATGCGGCGGTTGGGCAGGTCGGTGAGCTCGTCGGTCATCGCCGTGCGTCGCAGGTCGTTGACCGTGAGGATGTCCCGCAGCGCCAGGGACATGCGCAACATCGCCGCAAGCAGCGCGAACATCGTCAGTACGAACGCGACCGTCGAGACTCGCGAGAACTCGTTGTAGACGAGGATCACTGGCGCCGTTGCTGCGAACAGCGCTGGCACGACAAGCGTCGACCAGTGACCCGGGCGTTCGGTGTTGCGCTGACGTCCTGGCTGCCAGGCGCCGACCGCCAGGCTGGCAAAGGCGAGCATGTAGAGCAACTGGTCGGAGCTGTTGCCGATCACCCCGCTGTTTGCAATCTGGATCGTGTCGACGCAGTCGCCAGCGAGCACGAGCACGAAGCTGGCCACGAAGAAGGCCCAGCGCCGGCCCGGTCGCCAGCCGCCGAGCCCGATGACGCCGACCAGCAGCACGCCGATCACCAGATCGCCCAGCGGGTAGAGGATGTTCGCAAAGACCGCCTCGTGGGCGCCGCGGGCGGAGTTCACGACTGGGTCGAGCACGAACGCGGCGGCAATCGCGGAAGTCGTTGCCGCGGCGATCACGCCGTCGAGCCAGATCTTCACCGAAACCGCTCGCTGGGCGTCGCGGCTTCCGGCGCCGATGATCGCCGCACCGATCAGCACGTATGAGCTCCACCAGAAGACGTCACAGATCGACGGGTCGGGCGGGTTCTTGACGTGCTCGAGCCAGAAGCCCCAGACCAGCATTGCCAGCGCGTACGAGATCATGCCGGCCGCAGCGAGGCCCCACAGCACGGGGTGCCTGCGCTCCGTGTAGGCGCGGATAGAGACGATGGCGGCGGTGACCGCCACAAACACGCCGATCACACCGCCGTGGATCGCGCCCTCCATCGGGGCGCCGCCCCATCCGAAGACGATGTGAGCGACATTCGCGACGATCATCACGGCGAGCGCCACAAAGCCTGCGAGTACGAGCTGCGCCTGCGTCGCACTACATCTCGAGACCACCGGGAACAGTCTTTGCACGACGCTGACGGGCATGGGCGATGAGCCGCCAACCAGGGGTTGGGCGTCGGTGAGCTTTGGATTTACTGCAGGGGTCGTCATACGGCCTACATAAATTCATCGGCATCGACGCCCATTGCTGGAGCCCCGCAGCTGATCGGCCAGTTGCCGTCGGCGCGGGCATCGCCTCGCGCTGGACGCGGGCAGAGCGGCCCCTCGCTCGCGTGGCGGGCGGCCGCGGCCGAGGCTTTGTGAGTTATGTGCCAGATCTGGCACATAACTCACATCACTACCCGGCCCGGCGTGGGGCTTGCGTGGCCGCTCGAGCGGCATCACTACAACTCTGGGTGGCGGCCAGCGACCGCCGCGAAGCTAAGAGCTCACGTAGTCCGGGTGCGCGATGTTCAGGTAGTGCCCGAAAGACCAGTCGACGAAGCGCTTCACGGCGGTGGCATGCAGCGTCGGTGTCAGCAGCCGTGGCGGCACCTGGGGGACCAGTCGCTGCACGCGCAGCATCCAGTCGAAGGCAAGCGTGTGCTTCGCGCTGAAGGCGCCGTAGCGGGCCAGCGCGCTGGCCTTGCTCTGGCGCCCGGTGACCACTTCGGCGAGCTCACGCCCACAGGCGATCCCGAAGTACAGCGCGGTGCGGATCCCCTCGGCGGTCAGCGGCAGGCAATGTCCGGCGGAGTCGCCGACGAAGAAGATCCCGTCTTCGGTCGCGTCGCGGATCTTGTGGGGGATCCAGTTGCCCTGGTAGCCGTCCGGTTCCCGCCCGAGGTCCTGTGTTAGCTGGACAGTCGTGTCCTTAACGTGAAAGCGTGGGTCGAAAGAGCCGACTCCGACTCGGACCTCGTCGCCGGCCGGGAAACTCCAACCGTAGCCAGCCGGCACATACTTGCGGTCAATCCAGATCTCAAGGTCATCGGCCTGCCCCTGCGGGTGAACCTCGAGCCCGCGTGAGAGGTAGGCGTCCGGCGGCTGGATCGGCTCGCCGCCGCCCAGCACCCGCCGCCAGCCCAGCGCGTCGACTATCAGTGGCGCGCGGATCTCGCCGCGGTCGGTCAAGACCGTGTCGCCGCGGCGGCCCTCAACCTTGGCGGTCTCGAACTCGAACTTGCCCTGGGCGGCCAGCAGACCGCACAACATGCGGTAGTCGAAGGTGGAAAAGGTCCACGGCAGGTCGTAGCGAACCGTCGTGTAAGGGGTGTGGATGACCAGTTCCGGGAAGGTCTGTGCCAACGACTCGGTGAGTTCCAGGACCTCAAGCCAGCCGGTGGGGATCCCGCAGGCGGAGGTCTGCCGCTCGCCGATCTCGTAACGGTCGACGATCATCACGTCGGCGCCAGTCGAGGCAAGTTCACGCGCGATCGCGAGGCCAGCGAAGCTCGCGCCGCAGATCAGAACGTCGCAATCACGGTCGAGCGCTGTGCGCTGCGCCCCGCGTTTGGTGGCTCGAGTAGGCATGGCCGCCGATGATAGGCACGACGGACGGACCATTGCCGCCAGGCCCGAAAGGTGCTATGCGGCTATCCTCACGAATACAAATGTCAACTATTACAGCCCCCACCATCAACGAAGAGACCGTCGGCGTCACGGTCGTAGAAGGCTCAAACGGCCTGCTGCTCGAGATCGACGGCAAGATCGTCCCA
>Ga0302314_10020771_pt1 | contig 10847 bp, 10 predicted proteins | sample III_Palsa_N2_3_FD_200533 | JGI IMG/M metagenome (GOLD analysis project Ga0302314, IMG submission 200533) | Peat permafrost microbial communities from Stordalen Mire near Abisko, Sweden - III_Palsa_N2_3 | ecosystem: Environmental > Terrestrial > Soil > Palsa > Peat permafrost | place: Sweden... | reverse complement strand
ATCGTCTTGACCTGAAGGCCATGTTCCGGAGCGATGTCCGCGATCAGCATCTGCGGGGCGTTCTTCGAGGCGACGTGCCAGCGCGACGCACGCGACGCGGCCGTCGGATCGGTAGGAGCGCCGTTTGGCTGCACGGCGGAGGCGGCCCACGACGATGCCATCGGCGCGGCGGCCATGATCTGCAGATGGCAACACGGCGCGTCAGCTACCGCATCTGCGCTGCCGTGGCGGTTCTCAGCGTGGGCGCTGCCGCCGAGGGCAAAGATGATGGCGACCGGGGCGGCAACCGCAGCCATCACTACCGGCGACTTTCGCCCACCGCTGGCTAACTTGTGACCGCGCACGGCATGCAGCTTACGAGCAAATCGCGAATTAGTCACGATCAGATAACGACGCCGCAGGTGGGGCGGACCGCAACGCCGCTCAAGCGCCGCCTTCCATCGGCCAGTTGCCCGACTCGGGCACAAATCGAAGTGTGACCGCCGGAGGCAGCGTTCGCCGCTCGCCGGCCGATATCGCGTCGAGCATCAGCGCAACGTAGCGACGCCAACCGTCACTGCCGGAGTCCATCGTCCACAGCACGCTGTGCAGCATCGCGATCATCCGCGGCAGGTCAGCGGAAGCCAGGTCGGCCCGCACGACGCCGGCTCGCTGGCCGCGGTCAGCGAGCTCCCTGAGCGCCTCGTACAGCCCGGTTGAGACGTCGGACGTCAAGGACCCGGCTCGCCGCGCGGCCGTCAACAGATTGTGTTCGCGCGCGCCCAGTGATATCGCCGCATCGAACAGCTCGGCCATACCTGCCATGGGGTCAGCGGCGCTACGGACTGACTCGATCGTCGGCGTGAGGTCTTCAGCGATGCACTGGTCCAGCGCCGCCCGAACCAGTTCTGCCTTGGTCGGAAACCTCCGGTAAAGGGTGCGCTCACCGACACCGGCGCGACGGGCGATCGCCTCGATGGGTGCGTCGGGCCCGAGTTCGCCGTAGACCTCCCGCGCGGCTTTCAGGATCCGCTCGGCGTTGCGCGCGGCATCCGCGCGTAACGGCCGGTCGGTCACCGCAGTCATCACCGCAGCATAACTGACGGTTGACTGCCACTTAGCCGCGATCTACGCTCGTGCAATTGACAGCCATCTGACACTTAGCGAGAAACGCCGATGACTTCAACAACTTCCGATTCGCGCCACGAGACCGATCTTCCGGTCATACCGGCCCAACGGGCCGCGCACTGTCCCCTTCATCCGCCACCTGAATTCGCCGACTGGCGAAACGACGCCGGCCTGCAGCGCGCGGTGTGGAACGGGCAACAAGTCTGGTCGGTGAGCCGATACCAGGACATCCGGGCGGCGTTGGTCGATCCGCGGTTGTCCGCCGACACCCTCCCGGACATCGTCGGGCCGTCGAGCGACGAAAACACGCCGGTCATATTCGCGCGCATTGACGATCCCGAACATCACCGGTTACGGCGCATGATGACCAGCCAGTTCACGTTCAGACGCACCGAAGCCATGCGGCCTGAGATTAAGGAACTGGTCGACCACTACCTGAACAAGATGATCGACGCGGGGCCGCCAGCCGACATCGTGCGCGACTTCGCACTACCGGTGCCGTCATTGGTGATCGCACTGCTTCTCGGCGTCCCTCCCGAAGACCTCGAACTCTTCCAGCACAACAGCAGCGCCGGATTGGACGTGAATTCCACCGAAGAGCAACGGGTTCAGGGCTTCGCGGAGATGTATAGCTACATCCAGGAGTTGGTGGCGCGCAAAGCGCGAGAACCCGGCGACGACCTGATCAGCCGCCTGGTCACCGACTACGTCGCAACCGGACAACTCGACCACAACACCGTCGCCGTCAACGGCGTGATCATGATGCTAGCCGGCCACGAAACCACCGCCAATATGATTTCGTTGGGAACCGTTGCGCTGCTTGAGCATCCCGACGTGTTCGAGCGACTCGGCCAGACCGACGACCCAATGGTCATCGCCAAGGCCGTTGAGGAGCTCCTGCGCTACCTCACTATCGTGCATGCCCAGGTGGATCGGATAGCGATCGAAGACCTGACGATCGGCGGCCAGTTGATCCGCGCCGGGGAGCGGGTCTTGATGAACCTGCCCGCCGGAAATTGGGACTCCGAGTTCACAGATAGCCCAGAAAAGCTCGACATTCAGCGAAATGCCCGCGGGCACTTGGCGTTCGGCCACGGAACCCACCAGTGCATCGGAGCCAACCTGGCGAGAGTCGAGATGCAGGTGGCGTTCGCGACGTTGGCGCGCCGGCTCCCTGGGCTGAAGCTAGCGGTGCCACCGGATGAGCTGAAGTTCAAGGAAGCCGACATCTATGGCATGAAAGAGCTGCCGGTTACCTGGTGACTAACGACATGCGGTTCGACGACCAGGTTGCGGTGATCACCGGCGCCGGTGGCGGTTTAGGCAAAGAATATGCGTTGCTGCTGGCGTCGCGCGGCGCACGCGTGCTGGTCAACGACATCGGCGGTTCAGTGACCGGAGCGGGTTCCAACACCGACGCCGCGGCCAACGCGGTCGAGGAGATCCGCCGCCACGGCGGTGAGGCCATCGCCGACACCAGCAGCGTGACCAGTTCCGAAGGCGGACAGTCGATTATCGACGCCGCCATGCAGGCATGGGGGCGTGTCGACATCGTGATCAACAATGCCGGGATCGTCCGCGACGCGCCGTTCGAGGACATCACCGCCGATCGGCTCGACCCGCTGATAGATGTACATCTCAAGGGTGCGTTCTACGTGACGAGGCCCGCATGGAAGATCATGCGCGAGCAACGCTACGGACGAATCCTCAACACCTGCTCGGCTGCGGGACTCCTTGGCGCTGAACGGATGAGCAATTACGGTTCGGCGAAGACAGGGTTGGTCGGCTTGACCCGAGTCTTGGCCGCCGAAGGCGCCGACCACGACATCAAGGTCAACGCGGTCGCGCCGATCGCCTACACCCGGATGCTGGCGCATTCGGTCGAGACTGCCAGCCGGCCAGACGACCCGTCCGCTCAGGCGATACTGGACGATCTTGTGGCGCAATACCTTCAGAAGCTCGATCCGGCGCTGGTGGCCCCGGTGGCCGCGTTCCTGACCCACCGAGATTGCCCGGTGTCCGGTGAGATCTACACCGTCGGGGCCGGACACGTCGCCCGATTCTTCATCGGCAGAACGAAGGGCTTCTACGACCCCGAGCTATCGATCGAGCAAGTTCGTGACCATCTCGACAAGATCCGCGATGAGGCCGGCTACACCGTGCCGGGCGGCCCCGCTGACGAGATGGCCGCATTGTTCGCGACGATCATGGCGGACCAGCCCAACTGACGGCTACAGGTGGCCGGCGGCGAACCCCGCCGCTTGCGCCGTCATGCCATTCACCGGATAGGACGAGTGCGCGAAACTCGGCAGCCCACCGGGATCACCGTTGCAGATCGTGTCGCCGTCGGCGCACAGGTCGTCGGTCTTGGGCACATACAGCGGACCGATGACGACCGCAGGCGCGCCGTAATTCTGCAGCCATTGCGCCGACGGCTTGCCGAAGAGCGTCACCGCGGCGACATGGTTGGCAATCTCGGGCGGCATCGGCTTGGGCAGAATCGCCAAGTATTCCGCGGGTATCCCGGCGGGGATTGACGCCGTGGTGACGGCACCGGCCACGGCCGCCCCCTGCGAGTACCCGCCGAGCACAATCCTGGTCTTGGGACAGTTCGCCGCGGTTGCCTCGATATGACTGCTGGCGTCTTTGATCCCGTCGACGACGCTTCGGGCGAATTCGACGCGGTCGGAGAAGTTGCTGCTGGCCTCGTAGTTGACCGGATACACGTCGAGCGACTTGGGGCCGATCGCTGTGCGTAACTCGTCGACGAACGGCTCACCGATACCGCCGACGCCGACTGGTTCGCCGGTACCGCGGGCGAACACCGCCTCGACGTCCGGGCATGGTTGCGCAGAGCTGATTGCGGTGGGGGCGCTGAACAAACCGCCGACAATCACCAATGCTGCACTGAGGACACGACCGATCTGACGTAGACGCATGATCCCCATTGTGGCTTACGGAACGCGAACGTGCCGCAGCGAGGTGACCAACGCGCTTCCTCGCGCAACGGCTTACGGTGTCTCGCCCGAATCGTCGAGAACACTGACGGCGATGCCGTACGGCAGGAAACGGACTTTGCGGGTCGCGTCGCTGTTGTTCTGGTTCGCGCGCAACGCATGGAGCTCGGAGGCGTACACCTCCTCGACGCGGGCGCCGCCGTCGGCACTGACCGTGTAGATCGCCCACACCCCGTCACCGGCTTCGCCGGTGGTTTCCGGCCTGGTCCGGGTGCGCCGCGCCAGGTCCTCGAAGACCGTCGACCACCCGGCCCGGTCAGAGGGGAAGGTCAAGAACCGGCCGACTCCCTCGAATGCGTCGCGAAGCCCCTCGGTCGCGTCGCGGATCACGTGCTCGAAGTCTTCCGGATCAAATCCGAACCGACCGTTGTCGTCCATTGCGGCCTCCTGGCAGCTCACACCGATACACCCAGTGTGCGCATTTCAGCGCCCTCGCGCCACGCCTAGTAGCCGTACCCCGGGTTCGAGTAGGGATTCTGCGGCATGTACGGGCCCTGCTGGTACGGATTCTGCTGGTAGGGGCTCTGCTGGTAAGGGTTCTGCTGCTGATACGGGTTTTGTGGTTGCTGAGTCGCCCCACCCGAACCTTCGGGCACCTGTACCGGTATCGGCACCGGCACGAACGGCAGGTTCAGATATGTCGTCGTCATCGCCGGGGCCGTGGAGGTGGGCGGCGGCGGCGGTGGCGGTGGCGGTGGCGGGGGCGTCGTACTCGGCGTCGTACTGCTGGTCGCCTGCGGCGTGGTGGTCGTCGGCTGCGGCACGGTGGTCGTCACCTGCGCCCTCGTCCTCACCGGCGCCGGCGGGCGTGGCGGTGGGGGCACGTACGTCTCGATCGGAGCCGGCGGCGGAGGCGGAGGAGGCGCCTCGCTGGTCGGTGGCGGGACGACGATCGGCGATGACTCCGCGCTCGGCGGAGGTGGCGGCATCGGGCTCGGCGAGGGAAGCTGCGAGCTCAGCGGCGGCGGGGGCGGCGCCGTCGTCGTGCTGCTCGGCAGTGTGGGCGCGCGGTTGTCGCTACTGGTCAAGGTGAACGCCACACCGCCGATCGCGATCATCGACACCAGCGCGGCGAGTCCCAGAAACAGCTGCGGCAGACGAGTTCCGCGGGGACCCACGTCGAGCGGCTCGGCCTTCGGCAGTTGCATCAGCTGTGACGGGGTGGCGCGGTTGTCGTCGGTGTCATACGGCTCGCCGGTGTAGAGCACCGGCTCTTCGCCGGAATCGTCGGCCTGCGACCAGGCCAACTCCGTCAGCCTTTCCGACGGGTCGTCGAAAAGCGCACCGGCGGTGGGGATGCCGAAGGTGCCGGTCGGGGCGCCGAAGGTGCCGGTGGAAGCTCCGAGCGCGCCGGTGGGGGCCAGGAAGCGACCGGTGGTGGCAAGCCCGCTGGTCGACGTCGCGAAGCTGCCCGTCGACGCGCCTACCAGCGCGGCCATCGTCGTTTCTTCGCGTTGCCCGTCTTGCTGCTCGATCGGCTGCTTGGCGGAGAGCATCACCGCGCCGACCGCCGTCGCGAAGGCCGGTTGCACGGCGGTCACCACCGATGCTTTGGTGTGCGACGAAAGACGCTGCGCGACAACCAGAATCTTGGCGCCGCCGCCGGCCATCGCCACCGCGGCGAGATCTCTGCGACGAACCCCGTTGCGGCGCAACAGGTCGTCGAACGCGGAGAGCAGATCGTCGAGGCGTTCGTCGATCAGGCCGTCCAGCTCCGCTCGGCTCAGCTCGAGGCGGGTGCGCTTGCCCGGCAGATCGATGACCAGATCGGTCGCCTTCTCGGTGGACAGCCGCTCTTTGGCCAGACGGCACTCTTCACGCAGACTGGCGAACTGCCCCACGACGGCAGTGCTGGCGGGATCGGCGCCGTTGCTGTGGCCCACGCTGTCCAGCGCGTGCACCATCAGCGCCTGGTCGACGAGGTCACCGGAGAACTCCGGGAAACGCAACGTGTTAGCAATTGGTGTGAAGCCCGACGCCGCATCGGCCAGAGTGACACTGGTCCCGCCGCCACCGAAATCGAGCAGCGCGACAACGCCTTTGGAAGGCAAGCGGGAATCGGCGTTCAACGCCGTCAGCGCGGCAACCGAGTCCGCCACCAGTCGCGGGGCGACACCGCCGTGAACAAAATCGGCGTGGGTGCTCAGCGCGTCCTGTAGGCCCCGCATCGCTTTCTGTCCCCAGTGCGCGGGAACGGCCATCGTGATATTCGATGTGGACGCTTTGCCACCGGTCGCGCTGGTCAACACGTCCAGCGCCTCGACCAGCAACAGCGCCGGGTCATGCGTGGAACCGTCAGCGGATTTCAGAACGTGTGACCCACCGACTCGCTCGACGAAGCCGGCCATCAGCGTGCCGGTGTCAGCTGCATCCGGGTTTGCTGAATCTTTCTCGGGCAAGCCTAATTCCGGCGCGCGATCCGGGAAAAGGGTCAGCACAGCGCGACGCGAGACGGGTGGCGTCCCGCTACGGACCGCGACTAAGTTTGTGGTCCCGATCGATAACCCCAACGGGTCATACATAAAGCGAATACTTTCGTCGATTGCGTTCGGTGGCCAGCGTCAACGATAACGGCGACTCACGCTACGACGGTCGGGCAGAAGATCATCGGTACACGCTCGATGCGGTTGCGTCACCGAAGTGATACCCCCGGCGACTTGACAGGTCGAGAAGCGTCAGACCACGGTCAATGGCAGCGATCGCCGCGGCTGGAACTCGAACGTCGCCCCGCCGCTGACTTTGGCGACCGAGACCTCAGGCAGCTCCGTTGCGGCAGTGTCACTCTCGGAGAGCTCAGCGATCCAGTCGGTGCCCGTACCCGTGACCCGGACCTCGATGTGCGGATCGACAGCGTTAGCGATCGCCTGCAGCGGCTGAACCGACTCTGGCGAGCACAGCGAGATCCACGCGGCGTCGTCGTGGGCCGGCGACTGGTGGACCTGCAATTGACTGCGCGCCTCGGCGTTGACGTAGCCCACCGGATTGAATAACGGGTGCAACTCGAAAACCTTTAACACACCGGGGATCCCGCCTGGAAGAGATAGCGCTCGGTGGATCCGTTCTGCGCCAAGCCCCGCGACACCGATCAGCCCGCGAGTGCAAATCGAGTCGGCCAGCTTGACGTCCGACCCGGCCCGCGCTCGCACCGCGATCGCAAAGGACAGATACAACAGGTGCATCTGCAGACAGACCTCGTCGGCCATGCGCACCAACGCCGAATGCGAGTACGCATTGAAGTCGAAGTCGGACACCAGTGGGCCCGAATAGTCGGCCAGACCTTCGTCGGACCGATCGATCGCATCGAGTTCCCAGTTCGCGGCGCGGGTTTCGGCCACGATGTCCAGCGCCGGAATACCCTCGACCGGCGGATAAGCCTCGTCGATGGTGACCGTCCAGGCGCAGTGCGGATGCCGGTCGGACGGAACCCGCGGTGGGCGGTGGATGGGACGCATCTGCGCTCGCCGGTTGGTCGCCACCGCAGTGGCGTCGAACGTCGGATCTTCGATGGTGTGGCACATACCGAAGACGTACTCGTCACCCATCGGCTCCACGTCGAGCAGCGCACCGCAATGGTCGAGGTGAAATTCGCCGTGCCAGCGATCGTGAATGGTGTAACGAAAATCCATGAACTGCGGCGGAGCGCCGATGTCTAGCTGCAAGCCCTTGAAAATCGTTGGCACATCGACGCCCTCGTAGTTCAGGGCGCGTTGCATGCGTTTGGTATAGACCGGGCTGGCGCCGGCCCACTCCTCGATGGCGATCTGCACCATCTCGTCGCGGCCGAACTCCTGGATGCACCACGCCATGCCGGAGCGGTCGATCATGTGCCCGATCAGCAGCAACTCGGGAACTAGAACGGCCAGCTCCGGGCGGGACAGCTGTTCGTATCGGGACTGGCTCACCGCCCAAAAATAGAACTAACTATGTTATAAAGTCAACAATGTCTATCGCCGCAGGCCAGCAGCCTCGAACACCCGCCAGTCCGACTCGGCGGACGACGGCGCCGCGCAAACGCGGCGATGACACCCGGGCGAAGATCATCGACGAAACAGTCCGCTGCATCGTCGAGGAAGGTTTTGCCGCCGCGACGGCAAAACATGTCGCCGAGCGTGCGGGAGTCACCTGGGGGGTGATCCAGTACCACTTCGGCGACCGCAACGGCTTGCTGATGGCCGTTGTCGACGATGGAGTGGCCAGGCTGTTGGAAAGCCTCTCGTCGGCCGATGTCAGCGACCTGCCACTGCGAGAGCGCATCGAGGTGGTCGTCGACACCGCCTGGAGTTGCTACAGCAGCCCCACCTCGATGGCGGCGTTCGAGATCCTGCGGGTCAACCGCGGTGGCCCGGGCGGTTCGTCGCGGCGCCACCTGCTGGAGATGAATTCAGCGATCGGTCAGCTCGGCCGATTGATCACCGATGAACCAGATAATGATGGTGTGGCCGAGGTGATTTGGGCGACGCTGCGTGGTGTCGTGTTGGCTCAGATGATCGTGGGAACATCGGTCGACTGGCAGCGGGAGCGACTCGCGCTCATCGATATGGTCACCCACTATCTGCGCTGAGCCGGCGTGTGCTGCAATGACGTGATGAGCTCAAACGGTCACGACGCCTGGCTCGCAGACGTCGCTGCGATAGAACTGATCAAGTACCGCTATCTGCGTGCGCTCGACACCAAGCACTGGGACGACTTCGCCGACACCCTCACCGAGGATGTGGTCGGCGACTACGGGTCGTCGATGGGCGAAGAACATCACTTCACCAACCGTGCCGACCTCGTCGAGTACATGCGCTCGTCGCTCGGATCGAACGTGATCACCGAGCATCGCGTGACCCATCCGGAGATCGCGGTGAACGGCGACGAAGCCACCGGCACCTGGTATCTGCAAGACCGGGTGATCGTGGCCGAATTCGACTTCATGCTGATCGGTGCCGGGTTCTACCACGATCGATACCGTCGTACCGCTGACGGATGGCGGATCAGCGCGGTCGGATACGACCGGACCTACGACGCGACGATGTCGTTGAAGAACCTGGACTTCAAGATCACACCAGGGATTGCTATCGCGTGAAAGTCAGAACCATTGGGCGACAACCAGTTATTGGGTGATCGCCATGACCGCGCCGGGCCGCAGCCACTGAATGACCTGCACCAGCTTGGCATCGTCGATCGCGACACAGCCTTCTGTCGCGCCGCCGTCGGTGGTGTGGAAGAAGAATGCCGCACCCTTGCCGGGCTGCCGGTTCGGGTTGACGCCCATCACCACCGCGTGCTTGTACTGCGGGATTTCGAGATTCTCGCTGGCATTGGTGTCGAATGGACACTGAGCTTTATGGCAGACCTGCATGGTATTGAACGTGGCGCTGCCGTCATCGCCGTTCCACCAGTGATTCGACCCAACCTGAACGTATTTGAGACCGCCACCGGGGTTGGGCGCGGTGCCAAACGCAAACGGTAAGGCGAAGACCCCCATCGGCGTCGCCGGGTAACCGCTCTTGGCCTCTGCCGCAAGACCTGCCGATCCGATATGCGTGGGTATGGCGGCCTCGACCGGTTGCCAGCCCTGGGCGGCGCGTTGGTAGATATCCATCTTCGCGTTCGAACCGCCGGTTCCGACGACGGAAATCACCTGAGTGGCGTTGCCGACCGAGGGAGCAAACCAAGGTGCGCCGACTGCACCCCCCTTCGGAGCTGTAGCCATGGGTACAACGGCTGCGCACACCGCAGCGCACACTAGACCCAGCAGTCGGCGCACGGTCCTATCGTCAGCGCCACACGATCGACAGGTCAAGTCAAGGTTTGGCCTCGATCAGGTCACCGAGCAGCCGCGACGCAGCTCTCGCCACCTGTCGTCGCTGGTGCACCGATATGTTCGTATGCGTTGCGCACAGGCTCCCCGGGTATAGAAAGCAGTGAATGTCACCGACAGATCGCAGCCGCCACCCCGCTGGGCACGGCAGCACGACGAAGCTCGCCACCGCGAGCGGTATCGCCGTGCCTCCTCTCACGGTCTGGCTGGGATCGGCGATGTACACCTTTCCCGTCGACCGGGATGTGATCGTGGGTCGCGACCGCGAATGCGATATCCGTTTTCAGGACATCGATCCCGACGACCTCACTCTGATCTCGCGGGTGCACGCGATTCTGCGGTTTGACGGCGGTCAGTGGGTCGTTGTCGACAAAAGCCAAAACGGCATCTACGTCGCCGGTTCACGTACCGACTTGGTGCCCATTCGCGACCGCCTGAGCGTCGCATTGGGCGGCCCGCGCGGCCCGCAGCTGACATTCCGGGTCGCAGCATCATCGCCGTCGAGACCCCGCAATCCTCAAACAGTCGAACACCGAACCGATGAGCCGCTGGGCGACAGCCCCAATACCGCGATGTTCCGGCCGACGGGCCCGCAGCCCCCCGCGCGTGCACCGTCGCGGCCGCCGATTCGTCCCACGGCGTCGCGGCCGCAGCCGAGCGGACCCATCCCTCCCCGACCGGTCAGCGAGACCAGACGGGCCCCGGGTTCAGCGGCCTCGGCGACGATCGGCCGCGCCAAGACCAACAACGTCGTCGTAGAGGACGCGCTGGCCTCCCGCGTGCATGCGGTGCTGGCGTCCACCCCGGCCGGCTTGGAAATCCGCGACAACCACAGCAGCAACGGCACATTCGTCAACGGCGCGCTGATCACCAGCGCGATGCTGCGCGACGGAGATGTCGTCACGATCGGCAACACC
>Ga0302314_10020770_pt1 | contig 10847 bp, 6 predicted proteins | sample III_Palsa_N2_3_FD_200533 | JGI IMG/M metagenome (GOLD analysis project Ga0302314, IMG submission 200533) | Peat permafrost microbial communities from Stordalen Mire near Abisko, Sweden - III_Palsa_N2_3 | ecosystem: Environmental > Terrestrial > Soil > Palsa > Peat permafrost | place: Sweden... | reverse complement strand
GAAGACCGCACCACCGCGCCTTCTCAGGAAGACTCGTCGCATGGGCCAGTTCCTGCCGGAGACTGTCCGGCCAGTAGTCGTACCCGGTGCCAGTCTGTTTACCGGATGGAGTAGTTACCCGTGGGCCGGATGGGGCATTCCCCTGTGGGCTGGATTGGGCCTCCGCCCTTTGAGCCATTAAAACAGGAAAGATGAACAGGAAGAGAATAAGGTTTTCCGGTAACCGTGGCCGGCCATTCGGGACATAAGCAGTCAACATAGTAAATTTATTTACAATGAATCCGCTAAAGATACTAAAACCCTCTTTTATGCAACAGATACCCGGTAAAAGACAAAACTCAGGCGTTTCTGGTAGGAATAAGTAGTTCCCTGATGTCCACATCGAGCGCCAATGCGATCTCCCGTAATAGCTTTAAAGTAGGCTGAAATTCGTTGTTGCAAATCCGCGTAACGCTGTTGGGCGCTATGCCGACTCTGATCGCCAGGTCTTTATGCGATATATCTTTTTCTGCTAAGACAGCCTTGATCCTGTTAATTTTAATCTTTTTTTCCATTTTCTTCAGGCAGTTTGAGGGGCAAGACAATTTAGGCTATTTCTTGTATAACTAACACGCAAAAGCGAAGATAAACTTCTAGGAATCAATGCCTTCCAAATTTAATAAATACGTTATACATATTTTTTAATCCGTATAATGTATCATAAAATAATTTTTACGTATCTTAATGATCCACTCAAAAATTTGGTTAAGGCTCTGGGATTTTGTTACCTTATGTCAGGGGAGGGCCCCCGCGATCCCCTGATCTCTTCATTTATACTCGCAGCAAAAACCGGCCCCGGTGGCAATTCTCTTCAAGGGACCTTGTCAGGATAGGGTAGAAAGACCCGGCAAAATTGCTTAAAATATCTCGCCTTCCTTTCTAATAATAAGATTAGTAGCTCACAAATTTAATATAGATCCCCCGACTATTATACTCTCAAAATATTTTTTTACAACCAAAAAAATAAATGTTATTTTGACGGATATTATTTGCATCCTACAAACAGCCATATGCAAAAAGAGAACTTTGTACTCGGTGTGGATTATGGAACAGATTCCGTTCGGTCCCTCCTCGTCAACGCCGCTGACGGCACCGAAATAGCTTCTGCCGTCTTTTACTACCCCCGCTGGAAGGATGGCCTGTATTGCAAACCCTCGGACAACCAGTTTCGCCAACATCCTCTCGATTATATCGAAGGGCTCGAACAAACCATCCGCGCCTGCCTCGCTCAGGCCGGCCCCGCCGCAGCCCGCAACGTAGCAGCCATCTCCATCGATACCACCGGATCTACCCCCGTAGCCGTAGATGAGACCGGTACCCCGCTGGGACTACTGCCAGAACTCAGTGACAATCCCAACGCCCTCTTCGTGCTATGGAAAGACCATACCGCCGTGGGAGAGGCCGCCGCCATCAACGCCCATGCCGCTACCTTTCCTACCAACTACCTGCAGTTCGTCGGCGGCATCTATTCTTCCGAATGGTTCTGGGCCAAGCTGCTCCATATCCTGCGCGCCGACCCCGCCGTCAGAACAGCCTGCTATTCCTGGGTAGAACACTGTGACTGGATACCCTTTCTGCTGACCGGCGGCCGCCACGTCTCCCAAATGAAAAGAGGCGTCTGCGCAGCCGGCCACAAAGCCCTCTGGGCTCCAGCATTCGGCCCTGGCACATCCGTCAGCCCCGCCTCGACCGCGGCCCCCAACTCCGCCCCCCATCGCGGTCCCGTCTCCGGCGGCTATCCTCCCGATAACTTTTTCTCCTCCCTGGACCCGCTGTTAAAAGGCTTCACCGCCCGCCTGTCCACGGATACCTATACCTCGGACACCCCCGCCGGCACCCTTTGCCCCGAATGGGCCAAACGTCTCGGTCTCTCCACAGGCGTCATCATCGGCGTCGGCGCCTTCGATGCCCACATGGGCGCCGTCGGCGGCCAGATCGAGCCCTATCACCTCAGCAAGGTCATGGGCACCTCCACCTGCGATATGCTCGTCGCCCCCCTCCACGACGTCGAAGGACGGCTCATCAAAGGCATCTGCGGACAGGTTCCCGGCTCAGTCATCCCCGGCATGATGGGCATGGAAGCCGGCCAGTCCGCATTCGGCGACGCCTACGCCTGGTTCAGGAACCTCCTGTCCTGGCCCTTGCAACAGCTGCTGCCCTCAGCACCCGGCATCCCTGAACTATCCATCGCCGGAGCATCCGCACCCGCCACCGCCGTATCATCCATCAACACACCCGGGTCGTCCGTCAACATGCCCGGGTCGTCCACCAACGCCTTAATATCGGGCATCATCGACCGCATCATCCCCGAACTCGGCCGGCAGGCCGCCACCCTCGATCCCAGCCCTCAGGACGAACTCGCCCTCGACTGGTTCAACGGCCGCCGCACCCCCGACGCTAACCAATGGCTCAAAGGGGCCATCACCGGCCTGGACCTCGGCAGCGACGCCCCACGGCTGTTCCGCGCCATCGTCGAAGCAACCTGCTTCGGCGCCCGGGCCATCGTCGACCGCTTTACCGAAGAAGGCGTCCCCATCCGTGGCCTCATCGGACTCGGCGGCGTAGCCAAAAAATCTCCCTTCATCATGCAAATGATGGCAGACGTCATGGACAGGCCCATCCGCATCCATGCTTCAGAACAAACTTGCGCCCTGGGCGCCGCCATGTTCGCAGCCACCGCCGCCGGTCTATACCCTACCGTAGAAGACGCCATGGCCGCCATCGGCCAGGGCTTCGATGCCACTTACACCCCAGACCCCGGCCGCACGGTAATCTATGCCGCCCGCCTTCGCGACTACCAGGCCCTGGGACATTTTATCCAATCGACAACCAAAGAAAAATGAGCAAATACACGCACATCCAGGAGGCCGCTTACGAAGCCAACCGGCAACTGCCCCGGCTCGGCCTGGTCCTCTTCACCTTCGGCAACGTCAGTTCCGCAGACCGCGACCTCGGCGTCTTCGCCATCAAGCCCAGCGGCGTCCCCTACGAAGACCTCTCACCCGAAAAAATGGTCATCGTAGACTTCGAAGGAAAAACCGTCAAGGGTAAGCTGCGGCCGTCCTCAGATACACTCACCCATGCCGTACTCTATAAACATTGGGAAAAGATCGGCGGCATCGCCCATACCCATTCCACCTACGCGACAGCCTGGGCCCAGTCCCAACGGGATATCCCCATCTTCGGGACAACCCACGCCGACCATAATACCGTCGATATCCCCTGCGCCCCCCCCATGAATGACGAAATGATCCGGGGCGACTATGAATATCAGACGGGGTTTCAAATCATGAACGTCTTCCGCGATAAAAACCTCGACTATAAAGAAGTGGAAATGGTCCTCGTCGGAAATCATGCTCCGTTCACCTGGGGCAAATCAGCGGACAAGGCCGTCTATAACTCCGCCGTGCTCGAATCCATCGCACAGATGGCCTACCTCACGATGCAGATCGATGTGAACGCCCCCAGGCTCAAAGAGTCACTCATCACCAAACACTACGAACGCAAACACGGGCCCGAAGCTTATTACGGACAATAACCACCCGGCCGTCAACCCAATCATCACCGGAAAAATCATCAAACAGCAAAATCACCCCCAAACTTATATGGACTTAAAAAAACTCGAGGTATGGTTCGTCACCGGCAGCCAGCACCTCTATGGAGAAGAGACACTAAAGCAAGTAGCCGCCCATTCCCATGCCATCGCCAAAGCGCTTGACAACGCTGCACAAATCCCGGTAAAGATCGTCTATCGCCCTACGGTCAAATCACCGGAAGAGATCTACCACACCTGCCAGGAGGCCAACACCACTCCGAACTGCATCGGCATCATCGCCTGGATGCACACCTTCTCCCCCGCCAAAATGTGGATCGGCGGCCTGAAAGTGCTCCAAAAACCACTCGTTCACCTCCACACCCAGTTCAATCGCGACATCCCATGGAAGGACATCGATATGGACTTCATGAACCTTAACCAGAGCGCCCACGGCGACAGGGAATTCGGCTTCATTATGAGCCGCATGCGCCTCGACCGCAAAGTGATCACCGGACATTGGCAGGACCCCGAAACCCTCGAATCCCTCAACACCTGGACCCGCGCCGCAGCCGGCTGGCACGACTGGCAGGGTGCCAAATTCGTCCGCTTCGGCGACAACATGCGCCAGGTCGCTGTTACGGAAGGCGACAAGGTCGAGGCAGAGCTCACCTTTGGCTACTCCGTCAATACCTATGGCATCGGCGACCTCGTCAAGGTCATCAATGCTATATCCGACGCCGCCGTTGACAATCTCGTGAAAGAATATGACGATCGATATACCGTCGCCCCTTCCCTCCGCAAAGGCGGCCCCGCTCACTCCTCCCTGCGGGATGCCGCCAGGATCGAACTGGGCCTCAGCACCTTCCTGCAAGACGGCGGCTTCAAAGGCTTCACCGATACCTTCGAAGACCTCCACGGCATGACGCAGTTGCCGGGCATCGCCGCACAACGCCTCATGGGCAGCGGTTATGGGTTTGCGGGAGAAGGAGACTGGAAGACAGCCGCACTCGTACGCGCCATGAAAGTCATGGGCTCTGGTCTCCCGGGCGGGAACTCTTTCATGGAAGACTACACCTATCACTTCGAACCCGGTAATAACCTCGTTCTCGGCGCTCACATGCTGGAGATCTGCGAATCCATCGCCGATGGTAAACCGTCCTGCGAAATCCATCCCCTCGGCATCGGCGGTAAGGCCGATCCTGTCCGGCTGGTCTTCAACTCCGCCGCCGGCCCCGCCCTCAATGCTTCCATCGTCGACATGGGCAACCGCTTCCGCCTGATCGTCAATGACGTGCAGGCTGTAAACCCAGCCCACCCTTTACCCAAACTGCCCGTCGCACGCGTCCTCTGGCAACCTTATCCCGACATGCGGACGGGCTGCTCGGCCTGGATCATCGCCGGCGGCGCCCACCACACCTGCTACAGCCAGAACCTCACTACCGGTCACCTGCGCGATTTCGCCGACATGGCCGGTATCGAGCTGGCCCACATCGGCAAACACACAGAGCTGTACAGGTTCAGGGACGAATTGCGCTGGAACGAGGCCTATTATCAACTCAAAAAATAGCCCCCGCCGGTTGGGAAAATGTATTACATTCACTCACCTTTTGAGATATTAACTTTCGTACAAAAACCTATTCGCATTCATGAATCGCTATCCGGGAGAAACGCGCATGCTTATCGCCGTCGACTGTATCATTTTCGGCTTCGACGGCAGTGATATCAAGTTACTGCTCATCCAAAGAGGACTCAAACCCGAGAAAGGTAAATGGAGCCTCATGGGCGGCTTCCTCCAGCCCGATGAAGACCTCCAACAGGCCGCCGACCGCGTCCTCAAAAAACTCACCGGCCTCGAAGGTGTATACTTGGAACAGATGAAGGCCTTCGCCGACCCTCATCGCGACCCGGTAGAAAGGACCCTCAGCATCGCCTATTTTGCCCTCATCGATATTCATCGGTACGAAAAACAACTCAGCGCCGACTACCACGCCGAATGGTTTCACGTAAAATCGATGCCCGAGCTCATCTTCGATCACAAAGAGATGGTAGAAATAGCCAAAAAACAACTCCGCTACAAAGCCTCCCTCCATCCCATCCTCTTCGAACTGCTCCCCCCACGATTCACCATTCCCCAATTGCAGATGCTCTATGAAGGCATCTACGATACGAATTTCGACAATCGAAACTTCAGCCGGAAAGTGCTGTCCACCGAATTACTCGTCAAACAAAAAGAAAAAGATAAGTCCGGCTCCAAAAAGGGGGCCTACTTCTACCGGCTCGATAAAAGAAAGTACAAAGCCAATTTCCACGCCTTCCTCAATTTCATACCCAACCCGGACAAACTCCTGCTGTGAGCAGTCGTACTCCCCGCACCCACATATAGCACCCGCACGCCACCCGCATGCTGCACATCACACCCCGCACCCACCATACGCATGCTCAGCCACATCTCCTCGCCACCGCGAAACCCCCATATCACCATCTGAAACCCTCATATCACCATTCGAAGTCCCGCCCCCTTCCGTCATAGAAATGCGTACAAAATACGCTAACCTCACTACGCCCGTAATTAGTGTCCCATAGGGTTTGCATTATCCAACAAGAATGGTAAATTTGACAGTTATCTGCATTGGCAATACTTTAATCTCATTTATATTTTTAGTTTTGAATGGTCACAAGTCGTGACGCGAGGGGAATGTCTATTCCCCTCTCTCTATTTGCTCCATCCCCCAACCATCGTTCCCCCACTCCCCATCCCTATTCCAGCCAACCCTCCCACAGAGCTTCCGCTTAGAACTTCGCCGGACCTGCTTCGCCACGGTCCGTCTCGTTCGTACCCTTCGCTTCGCTCGGGTATTTCGACCGTTCCCGCGAACGGTCTCTTCCCTCAAACCCGCGCCAGTCCCAATTCTGAAGCCAATCTTCAGATTTATAAGTTAGTTTTTTCATTTGACTTAAGTAACAATCCAACGTTACCAAATCATTATGCTACCATTATGATAAGATTACCAATCACCCGATAAGAAATTTCGTTTCTCCCACCAGCTAGTTTTGCCGAAAATCTTTTCAAAATGCTTTTGAGAAAAAAGACGATCCTCATTTTTATCTGTCTATGTCTCGGCTCCCTTTCCTACGCCGGCACTATTAAAGGGAAAATCCGCGATACAAAGACCGGCGAACCAATGACCGGCGCCACCGTTAGACTCGAACACACGCGTTATACCACCACCGTCGAACTGGACGGCACCTTCACCTTCCGCCATATCCCGGCCGGCAAATATGAAGTCATCGCCACCACCGTCGGCTATGACGGGTCTAAAGAATACGAGGTCGTACTCAGCTCAGACAATGACGTAAAAGAAATCGGTATCGAAATGTCCCCGGTATCGTCAACCCTCCAGGAAGTTCAGGTAACGACCCTCTCCGGCGGGTCCGACAGAGGCGCCCGCAGGCTCGAACAACGCGCCGATATCGTCCAAAACCTGTTGTCTGCCCGGAGCATCGAACTCTCTCCCGACGTCACCGTCGGCAATGCCATGGCGCGCGTCAGCGGTGTAACCTTGCAGGCAGCATCCAATGGCGAAGGCCGCTACGCTATCATCCGCGGCATGGACCAACGCTACAACAGTGTCCTGGTCAACGGCGTCAAGATCGCCAGCCCGGATGACAAATACCGCTTCGTTCCACTGGACCTGTTCCCTTCCGAATTGCTCGAAAGACTGGAAGTCATCAAAAGCCTGACACCCCAAATGGAAGGCGATGCCATCGGTGGTACCATGAACCTCGTCATGAAACAGGCCCCAAGCAATTTTCTGCTTTCCGCCAACATAGCAGGCGGCTATTCCACCCTGTTCTCAGACAGGCCCTTCAGCGCCTTCTACCACCAGGATGTCAACGTCAAATCACCCGCCGAAATAAATGGCAATAGCTACAATGCCACGGCAGCCAATTTCCCGCTCAGCGAACTGCATTACCATAATGTCGCTAACCCGATCAATGGAACCGCCGGCATCACCGTCGGCGACCGGTTCGCTCAGCAGAAACTGGGTATCCTTATTTCCGCCGCTTACCAGAATTTCTATCGCGGATCTAACTCACAGTTCCTGATCCCCAGCGCCCAACCCAATGCTGTGCTGCCCACCGCAGCGGGGTACGCTACCAACCCGCAACAACCCGCCTTCACGGACGCCTTCGACCGTCGGTATAGCACCCAGACAGATCGTTTCGCCATTAACAATACGATCGACTATGTAATCAACCCGCGTAACAAACTCACGCTGTACAACCTCTACGTTCACCAGAACGAATACGAGACCCGCTATACACCGGACTCCACCGTCGGTACCAACTCTTCTGCTAACAGTATCGACGTCGACTTTCAGAATCGCAGTACCTGGACCATCCAGAATATCTATAATACTACCCTCCGCGGTGACCACGTCCTGAGCCGCCGGGTCAAGGTAGACTGGACCGGTTCCTACTCTTACGCCCGGAAGAACATCCCCGACCAGGCCTGGTATGACTTCAACGGCAACGTCGAGATCAATAACCAGGGTAAGACGACCGGCATCGATTCCACCACCTACGGCATGAGCATGAACCGCCTCTGGCAACACAACGACGACAAGACCTGGCAAGGTATGGCCAACCTCACCTATACGCCCCACATCGCCCAAAGAGACGTGGAATTCATGATTGGCGGCCTGTACCGCGATAAGTCCCGCGACGCATACTACAATTATTACGTCCTGAACCCCTCCTATTCCACCGTAGAGCCTTTCCATTCCATTGACTCGGTGCCGTTCTCGTTTACCACACAGGGCGCCGGTCAGGGCAACTACACCGCTATCAATTACAACACCTATAGCGCAACGGAAAAGATTGGCTCCGGCTATGCCCAGGCCAAATTCATGCTGCTCCCGGCCCTCCAGTTCGTAGGTGGCGTAAGAGTGGAAAATACACAACAAAGCTACACCACTGTCGAACCTGCCAACTCGGATGAAGGCTATGGCTCTATCCATTACACGGACGTACTGCCCAGTGCTAACCTGAAATACGCCCTGACCGATCAACAGAACCTACGCCTGTCCTATTTCAAATCCATCAGCCGGCCCTCCTTCGCCGACATCGAGCCCTATCATTATATCGGCGAATTCTACGATGAGATCGGCAACCCGCTTATCAAACATACCCGTGCCGACAACCTCGACGCACGATATGAATTCTTTCCCGGGCTGACCGATCAATTCCTGCTGGGCGCCTTCTACAAAAACCTGGTCAACCCCATCGAATATTTCATCACGCGCAACGGCGGCCCCAGCGCCCTGTTCATCCAGCCGCAGAACGTCGACAAAGCCACCAACTATGGTCTGGAAGCCGTAGCGACCAAATTCTTCGGGGTGTTCGGCATTTCGGCCAACTACACCTACACCCATTCCAAAGTGACCACGCCGAAGTTGCTCTATCATTATGTCGGCAGCTCTATCCAGACAGATACAGTCTACCAGAGCCGCCCGCTCCAGGGACAAGCCGATAATATCGGCAACCTCTCATTCCTGTTTAAAGGCCCGAAGCTGGGCACCAACCTTCAACTCGCCCTGGCCTATACAGGCGAAAGGATCGCACAGGTATCGCCCTATTACAATTTCGACCTCTGGCAAAAAGCATACGCCCAGCTCGATTTCTCCGGCGAACAACGCCTCACCCGCCGGCTGTATTTCTATGTCAAAGTCAACAACCTGACCAACGCCTCTTCGCAGCTCTTTATCAAATTCCCCAACGGCCAGGAATATGGCCCTCAGTTGCCATATCAGGACAAGACCAACCAGACCAATGTGGAAAGGAACTATTATAAGATGAGCTTCTTAGGCGGCTTCAGATTTAAATTATAATTCTTCGGCACCCGACAAACATAAAAAAATGAAAAAGATAAACATACCCGCCCTGATCATCCTGCTGGTTGTAGGCATGACAAGCTGTAATAAATGGTCAACAGACAAATCGGACATTTTCCGGGCAACAGAGGCCGCCGGAAAAACAGTCAGCGACTCCGTTCCGCTCGCAGGCGCTATCAAAGGCACCATGCTCCAGGGCCTGACCTACACGATCGACTCCGATATCTATATCAATGACGGCGATACCCTGATGATCCAGCCCGGTGTGACGCTCAATTTCCGCAATGGCTCCGGCATGGTCGTCCTCGGTTCGCTGTTCAGCGAAGGCACCCAGGCACAACCGATTTACATGACGGTCCTCGGTGTCACCAAGAACAACTCTCCCGGCCTTTCCCTCACCCAGGATTCCGCACACATCGGTCTCTGGCGCGGGCTCATCGGTGGCACCAACTGCCCCTTCATGGTCCTCAAATGGACGCATATCGATTTCGCCGGCAACGCGGAAGGCAATACCATCTCCGCCCTGAAAGAAGTCAACCAGAGCAATACCCAGTCTTATAATATCCTGTTCCAGAACGTCAACGGCTACTTCATCATGGAAGATTCCTGGGTTTATGGCGGCACGGACGACTGTATCCGTATTTCCGCCGGTAAACTGCATGTCTTCCGCAATACCTTCGAAAAACCCGGTGGCCCCGGCGGCGACTGCGTGAACGTAAAGGGTGGCGGAGTCGGAACCATGGCTTACAATTTCTTCATCGGTACCGCCTACAACGGGCAGAAAGCCTCTAATAAAGGCCAGGCAGTAGGCGCTCCGCAGACGGATATCGTCATGTACAACAGTACGTTCATTAACGACGGCGCTCAGGTCGTACCCGGCCAGCGCGGATCGACCATCGATTTCGAACAGGGTGCCAAAGGCGCCTTCTACAACAATGTTGCCGTCAACTGCCAGGTCGGCTACCGCGTAGTCAACAACCCCGTAGCCGATACCACCAACCTGACCTACGGCTATAACTATCAATATGCCGACTCTCTGGACGTCGCCGACCAGTTCTTCACCTTCGGACCTGTCTGCACTATCCCCCAGGCCACCGATCTGCCGCTGCCCTCTACCTACCTGCCCGCCGGCTGGGACTATGAGGCGCCCGCAGAGAACTCGTACAACGGCACACCGGCTATCCAGCAAATGGCCCCCGAGTTCGTGAATTTCCCTTTGCCGGCCAATAACCATGGCTTCTACCCCTGGCAGAACAATACCATCGGTAGCTACAATTTCCATCTTCAGCCTTCCTCGCCCCTGATCGGGAAAGGTTATACCGGTATTCAACCGCTCGTAGTCGTTCCCATCGATCCTGTCTATGGAGCCACCGAAGTCA
>Ga0302314_10020769_pt1 | contig 10847 bp, 5 predicted proteins | sample III_Palsa_N2_3_FD_200533 | JGI IMG/M metagenome (GOLD analysis project Ga0302314, IMG submission 200533) | Peat permafrost microbial communities from Stordalen Mire near Abisko, Sweden - III_Palsa_N2_3 | ecosystem: Environmental > Terrestrial > Soil > Palsa > Peat permafrost | place: Sweden... | reverse complement strand
TGGCGACCGATCCGATGAAGCTGCCGTCGGCGGTGCCCGCAATGCTGGACGCGATCGCGCAGCTCGAGACCTGCATCCCGGCACTGCAGATCCCCAACATCATCGCCATGATCAAGCACATCCTGCTGCTGATCATCGGCTTCATCGAGTGCGTGCTCGAACAGGTCGACAGCGTCCTGAAGTTCAAGCTGACGCTCGATTTCGATGGGGCGCAAGGCAACCCGGTGCTGCTGCGCTCGCTGACCTGTGCCTCCGACAGCGCCGACGCCTCGCTCGGCAACAGCCTGAGCGCGCTGCAGCCGCTGCAGTTCCTCATGACGGTCGTCACGATGCTGATCGGCATCACCGGCCAGTCGATCCAGCTGCCCGACCTCAGCGCCGTGACGACCGATGTCGCGTCCGTCGAGACCACCGTCGCCAGCCTGGAGAGCGCGCTCGGCGCGCTGCAGTCCATCGTCGAGACGCTGCCGGGGTAAGCATGGCCAACAACAGCAACGACACCCGCGCCTTCCTCGGCATCGGCTGGAAGTTCCCCTTCCAGGTCGACGCCGCGGGCCGCATCGCGCAGGCGCGCGCGGAGCAGCGCATCGAGGAGTCGATCTACCTCATCCTGTCCACGGCCAAGGGCGAACGACCGATGCTGCCCGACTTCGGCTGCGGCATCCACGACCTGGTGTTCGCGCCGGACAACGCCGCCACGCTCGCGCAGGTGGTGCAGTCGGTGCGCGCCGCGCTCACGACCTACGAACGGCGCATCGACGTCCTCGACGTGACGGCCGACAACTCGGCGCCTGCCGGCAACCTGCTCGTCATCCGCGTCAGCTACCGGATCCGCAGCAACAACGCTGTCGGCAATCTCGTCTATCCGTTCTATCTCCAGGAGTCCTCGTAAATGCCGCTCTCGGCGCTCCTCCCCCAGATCGACGACCGCACCTTCGACGACATCGTCGCCGAGATCCGGACGCGCATTTCGCTGTACGCGCCCGAATGGCGCCCGGGCGACTCGGCGTGGACGGACGTCAACGACAACGATCCCGGCATCACGCTCACGCAGGTGTTCGCGTGGCAGGCCGAGATGCTGATCTACCGCATGAACCAGGTGCCACAGCTGAACTACATCAAGTTCCTGCAGATGATCGGCATCGAGCTCGAGCCGGCGGCGGCGGCGGGCGCGCAGGTGAGCTTCCCGATCCTGGCCACCGCAGGCCAGGCCATCGTGCCGATCCCGATGGGCACGCAGCTGTCGGCCGATCCCGGCGACGGCGGCACGCCGCTGGTCTTCCAGACCACGCAGGGCATCAACGCGTTGCGCGCGCAGCTCAACCAGATCCTCGTGGCCGAGGGCGGCGGCGGCTATGCCGACGTCACGACCCTGAACAGCGACGGCTTGCAGGTGTTCGAGCCCTTCGGAACAAATGGGCTGGCGGGCTCCGAGATCGCGCTCGGCTTCGTGGATTCGGCGCCGTTGCCGGCCACGGTGCTCGACCTGGCTGTCGTCGTCGCCGACAACCCGCAGGCCGGCGGCTGGTACCAGTGCGGCGACGTCACCGTCGTGCCCGCCACGCTCGCCTGGGAATACTGGAGCGGCACCGACTGGCTGGGGCTGAACCTGCTCAAGGACGACACCCTGGCCTTCAGCCGCTCGGGCCACGTGCAGTTGCGCCTGCCGGCCGGCGGCATCACCGCGACGGCCAGCTTCAGCGGCGACCCGGGCGATCTGACGCCGCGCTACTGGATCCGCGCGCGGCTCGCGACGAGCCAGTACCAGTCCGGGCCGCAGCTCAACGCCATCCGCACGAACACCGCGCCGGCGGTCCAGGCCCAGACCATCGTCAACGAGGTGCTGGGCGGCAGCGACGGCAGCCGCAGCCAGACCTTCCAGGTTGCCAACACGCCGGTGCTCGCCGGCTCGCTCGTGCTGCAGATCCAGCAGAGCGAGGACGGCCCGACCACCTGGGCCGAGGTCGACGACTTCCTCGGCTCGGGCCCGAACGACCAGGTCTACGTCCTCAACCGCACGACCGGGCAGATCACCACCGGCAACGGCGTCAACGGCGCCGTGCCGGCCGCCTACGTGCCCAACCCGTCGGCCAACGTCATCGCCATCCAGTACCAGGTCGGCGGCGGCGCGCGCGGCAACGTGGCAGCAGGCTTGATCTCGACGCTGTCCACGCCCGTCACCGGCGTGGACACGAACGGCGTGGGCAACCTGCTGCCGGCGGTCGGCGGCTCGGACGAGGAGAGCCTGGACGACGCGATCGCCCGCGCGCCGCTCGCGCTCAAGAGCCAGGACCGCGCGATCAGCGTGTCGGACTTCGAATACCTCGCGACCCGGGCCGGCGGCGTGGCGCGCGCCAAGGCGCTGCCGCTGTACAACCCCGAGTTCCCGGACCTGAACTGCGCAGGCGCGGTCTCGGTCATCGTGGTGCCCGACACCGGCGCGGCCGCGCCGCAGGCCACCGATGCGCTGCTCGCCGAGGTCTGCGCCTACCTGGACGCGCGGCGCATGCTGGCCTGCGAGCTCTTCGTCCTGCGGCCGACCTACCAGCAGGTGCTGATCCAGGCCTCGGTCTCGGTGGAAGACACCGCCGACCTCGCCGAGGTGACGCTGGCCATCGAGGCCGCGCTGCTCGCCTACTTCCACCCGCTGACCGGCGGCGACGACGGCACCGGCTGGCCCTTCGGCGGCACGATTTATTTCTCGCGCGTGTTCCAGCAGATCTTCGACGTCGCCGGCGTGGCCGACATCGACTCGGTGACCATCGTCCTCGATGGCGCGCCGCAGGCGGCCTGCACCAACGTGTCGATCGCGCCGGTCGCGCTCGTCTATTCGACCGAGCACGACGTCACCGCCAGCTACAGCACGGCGACGACATCATGAGCCAGCCCACGCCCCAGGTGGCGACCATCCCGCGCCCACCCGGCCCGCCGTTCGAGCCGACCTCGCTGCTGCTCGACCACGCCACCGGTTGGCGCTTCGCCGAGGACAGCGGCCTGTTCGAGACCAGCCGCTGCGAGCTCGTGCTGCAGGAGGCGCCGGCTTCGATGCGACAGCTGACCGAGGCCTCGGGCTCGTTCGGCGGCCTCGCGCCGCCGGGCAACGTCGCCTGCGCGCCCGACGGCGCGATCTACCTCCTGGACGAAGCGCGGCACGTGCTCAAGCGCTTCGACCCCTGCGCGTGCGCGTTCGTGGCGATCGGCTGCCTGACGCGACGCGGCGGCGGCGCACGCGAACTGCGTGGCCGCGGCGGCATCGCCGTCGGCGGCGGTGCGCTCTACGTCTGCGACGGCGGACTGGACGGCCGCACGCGTGTGGGCAGCAATCCGCGCTGGAACATCCTGCGCGAGCGCCTGCGCGCCGAGAATCACCGCGTCAGCGTCTTCGACCTCGATGGCTTCGGCCTGCGCGGCCACCTGCGTCCGCCGGCGGGCGTGTTCGCCGCCTGGAAGCCCACCGCGGTCGCCGTCGACCGGCGCTCCGGCGTCTGGGTGACCGACGGCGCCAACAACTGCGTCCAGCACTTCTCGCTCGCCGGCCGCTGGAGGAAGGCCGTCGTCGGCTTCAACGCGCCGACCGAGATCGCCTGCGACCGGCAGGGCGATCTCTTCGTGCTCGACACCGACCCGGCGACGAACCAGCCGCGTGCGCAGCTGCTGCATGCCGACGGCGGCCTCGGCACACTGCCGGCCTCGATCGCCGCGGCGGGGCGCGCGTTCGCGCGCCTGCCCTTCCATGTCCTGGCCGACGGCACGCTGGACATGCGCGAGTGCTGCGCCAACGTCTGCGGCTCGGGCTGGTTCACGCCGGACGGCACGCCGCTGGCCACGGCACCGACCGTCCCCGCGCGCCGTTACGTCGCCTCGGGCGTGTACCGCACGACCGCGTTGGACAGCCGCATCCTGGCCTGCCAGTGGCATTGCGTCGCGCTGTGCGGCGCGCTGCCGGCAGGCACCTCTATGAAGATCGAGACTTTCGCGGCCGACCAGGTCTACACCGACGACCAGCTCGCCGGTTTCGCGACCTGGAGCGCGGTGCAGGCGCGCCCGCGGCCTGGCACCGGCGCCAAGTCCTCCAGGTCCGCGGCACCGTGGCATTGGGACGCGCTGGTGCGCAGCCCGCCGGGGCGCTATCTGTGGCTGCGCATCACCCTGTGCGGCTCGGGCCTGCAGACGCCGGCGCTGCGCTCGGTCGTCGTCGAGTTCCCGCGCATCACGTCGATGAAATACCTCCCTGCCGTATTCGGCGCCGAGGCGACGAGCGCGGACTTCAGCCAACGCTTCATCGCGCTGTACGACCACGTCATGCGCTCCATCGAGTGCAAGGTCGATGCGCTGGCCTGCTGGTTCGACCCGCTGTCCACGCCCGGCCGGCCGGTGGGCGACGCGCCGATCGACTTCCTCACCTGGCTCGCAAGCTGGATCGGGCTGAGCCTGGATCGCAGCTGGAGCGAGGCCAAGCGGCGCTGGCTGGTCAAGAACGCTGCGCGGCTGTATCCGCTGCGCGGCACCTTCGAAGGCCTGCGCGGCATGCTGCTGCTGCTGCTCGGCTGGGATGCTCCGCAGCCGCGCTGGTCGCACCCGGCCGCGCGGCCCGCCTGCGCGCCGCGCGTCGACAACTGCCGCGCGGCGCTGCCCTGCGTCGCCTACGAGCCGCCGCCGCTGATCCTCGAGCACTTCCGCCTGCGCCGCTGGCTGCGCCTGGGCGCCGGCCGGCTGGGCGAGGAGGCGACGCTGTGGGGCCAGCGCATCGTCGACCGCTCGCAGCTGAACGTCAACGCGCGCGTCGGCAGGACGCTGGTGCTGACAACGCCGGCGCCGGCCGACGATCCGGTCCTCGTGCACGCCAACCGCTTCACGGTGTTCGTCCCGGCGCGCCTGCGCGCGCCCGCGCCGCGGCGCTCGCTCGAGAACCTGCTGCGCAGCGAAAGCGCCGCCTACCTGGCCTATGACATCGAGTACGTCGAGCCGCGCATGCGCATCGGCGTGCAATCGATGATCGGCTTCGACAGCGTCATCGGGCGCATGCCCGAAGGCGTCGTGCTGGGCGCCAGTCCGCTCGGACGCGCCACCGTGCTGACCGCGGCGGCCGGTGCCGAGCCCGGTGCGCGGCTCGGCCGCACCAGCCGCCTGGGTTCGGGCGACGCGCCCATGCATTAACGAATCGAGGAGAGACAGCCCATGCCGAAAGACGCGACCACGACCACCCAGGGCCACTGCCCGGCGTGCGACTTCGACCCGTTCGTGCGCAATGCCTACTGGACCGGCAAGCTGATGCTGGCGCGCGATTTCATCGACGAGCAGAACTACGTCATCGAGAAGCTGCGCCATCACAACCAGCAGCTGCACGGCTTCGGCGTGGCCTGCGGCCTGAAGGTGGTGCAGCACGACAACCCCGCCTGCCAGAGCCGCTACGTGATCGTCGAGCCGGGAACGGCGGTCGATTGCTGCGGCCACGACATCGTCGTGCGCCACCGCGACATCGTCGACCTGTACGCGCAGCCGGCCATCCAGGCGCTGCAGGCGGCCAAGGACACCGGCACGCACACGCTGCAGATCTGCATCCGCTACCGCGAATGCCCGACCGAGCCCATCCCGGTGCTCTATGACGACTGCGCCGACGAATCGCGCTGCGCGCCCAATCGCATCCTCGAGTCATACGCGCTGGGCGTGATCCTCGATCCGCCGAGCGCGTCCACCGGCCCGCCTCCGCCCTCGTGCTCGGCGATCTGGACCGAGTCGATAGACGGCTGCCCGCATTGCGACCTGCCCGATTGCCTGGTGCTCGCGACGATCCAGAACTACACGCTCGGCAACGCACTCGTCGACACCGCGCCCGCCACGCCGCCCGCCGGCGGCGACGCCGTCATCGACAACACGCTGGGACGCGACATCCTGCCGTCCACGCAGGTGATCGTCGACGTCGTCAATTGCATCCTCAATTCGGGCACGGCCGCGCCCGCGCCATCGCCACCGCCACCGCCACCGCCACCGCCACCGCCGGCCCCGACCAAGCTGACCGGCATCCAGGCCCTGAGCTGGATCCACGGCGCCGGCACGGCCAGCCCGGCCGCGCTCGCTTCGATCACGGCCTCGGACGCTAGCGCGAACTCGATCAGCCGCCCCGGCCTCGTCGTGCAGTTCACCGGGCCGGTGGCCGTCAACGGCGCGGCCTCGACGAACGCGCTCGACTCGCACGTCTTCGAGGTGCTGCTGTCGACCGAGAGCACGAGCACCGGCGTACAGCTGTTCACCTGGTCATCCGTCGTCGGCCAGGTCGTCGCGGTCAAGGTCGACACGGTCGCCGCCGACGGCACGATCTCGACGGCGACCCAACTGGCCGCCGGCAGCACCACCGCGGACGCCGTCGCGTTCCTGTGGCCGCCGAAGGCCGCGGTGAAGCAGCCCTCGGTCTGGGTGCGCCTGCGCGGCGACTTCGTCGTCGACGCGCAGGGCAATGCCGTCTGCGGCGCCTTCCTGCGCGCGGCACTGCCCACCGGACAACACCAGGACGGCACCGCCACCGGCGTCGAGGGTGGGCTTTTCGAAAGCTGGTTCACCTTCACGCGGTAAAGCACGCCATGAACGCATTGCGATTGCAACGATCGTGCGGCGCCCGCCGGCCGCGAAGGACATTGTCATGACGGACATCTCGACGTTCTCGACGCTCGGCTCGAGCAGCATCCCGGACTGCGGCAACTCGACGCCGTGCGCGACCTCGCCGGCGTGCCCGGCCTGCGGCGGCCTCGAATGCCTGTGCCGGCCGCGCTTCTTCGCCGGGCAGCTTCTCACCGAGGAGGACCTGAACCGGCTCGAGGACTACCTTGTCGCCAAGAACCGCCTGCACAACCGCTACCTGGTCGGCACCGGCGTGGCCTGCGGCATGGAGGTCTCGTGCAACACCTGCGGGCCGAACCAGTCCTCGGGCAAGGTCAGCGTCTCGGCCGGCTACGCCGTCTCGCCGTGCGGCAACGACATCATCCTGTGCGGCTCGACCATGGTCGACGTCTGCCAGCTGATCCAGGCGTGCGCGCCGCAGGCCACCGCCGACTGCACCTCGATGTCGGCCGGCACCCCGGCCTCGTTCGGCACCAGCGCGGGCAACCAGGCCGGCATCTACCAGGACTGCACCGGCGGCACCACGGACTGGGTGCTCGCCGTGTGCTACCAGGAGCAGCCGACGCGTCCGATCGGCGCCCTGGCCGGCGTCAACACGCCGACCTGCACCAGCTCGTGCGGTTGCGGCGGCGCCAGCACCAGCGGCTGCGGCTGCGGCGCCACGGGGGGTGGCTGCGCGAGTTGCGGGTCGGGCTGCGGCGGTGGGGGGGGCTGCGGCTGCCAAGGCGCGTCGTCGGGCGGGCGCCGCAGCGGCGCGAACGCGCCCATGGGCAGCGCGACGTCGTCGTCGCCCGGATCCGGCTACGCCACGCGCACAGGCGGCTCGAAGGCGATCTCGTGCGAGCCGACCCTGACCTGCGAAGGCTACCGCTTCGTCGCGTATCCGGCACCCACGTCGACGACGCGCGGCTACGGCGCGGCCGCGCTGCGCGTGCTGTGCTGCCTGCGCGAGCTGCTGACCAACCTCTACGCCGCGCGCAGCGCGCAACTGCAGACGGCGGCGCAGTCCAGCGCCTACCTGGTGGGCGTGAGGAACGTCCTGGCCACGTACGTGAACAACGGCCAGTTCTACGACTGCGCGCTCGCGACGCGGCTGGCCGCCATCGCGATACCGCAGCCGACGCAAGACGCGCAGGGGCTGGCCGGCAACAGTGCCTACCAGGCCACGCTGACCTCGCTTGCCGAGGTCGGCGCCGCGCTCATCCGCAAGTGCCTGTGCGCGGCGCTGCTGCCGCCCTGTCCCCCGCAGGCGCCAGCCGACTGCGTGCCGCTGGCGACCGTGACCGTGACCAATGGCACGTGCCGCGTCGTCAGCGTCTGCAACATCGGCGCGCGCAAGTTCCTGGTCACGATGCCCAACCTCCAGTACTGGCTGTCGCTCTTGACCACCAGCGTCAACGGCATGTCGCCGCTGCAGGCGGCGCTCGAGCAGGTCTGCTGTCCGGCGGCCGATACCGTCACGACACGCGGCGTGTTCACGGCGGACACCGCGGCCGGTGCGCCCGCCGCCACGCAGCGCGCGACGACTGTGGGCGTCGGCACGGGCGTACCCGTGAACACGGTCGCCAGCGGGCAGATCGATCTCGGCAAGGCCCTGGCCACCAACCTGCTGAGCGCGGCCATCTCCGCGCCGGATCGCGGCGTCGATGCACAGATGCTGTTCCTCGGCGCGCTGGGCATGAACGACGCCAACGGCCAGCCGCTGATCTCGGACGCCGAGCTGTCGCACCCGTCGGACTTCCTGATGCTCAACCAGGTCGTGGCGCCGGTGTTGCAACAGGTCCTGCCGGACGGCCTGATGGCCGCGCTGGCCTCGACCGCCGCCGCGACGACCGCCCCGACCGCGCCCGTGGTCGACGTGGCGGCGATGTCGGCCCAGATCGCGACGCTCACGCAGCAGCTGGCCATGCACCAGCAGGCGATCGAGCAGCTGAAGAAGCGCAAGGGGTGAGCGATGGCCACGAACTCGAATCAGCCCCAGAACCAACGGCCGGCCTACTACGAAGGACAGTTCCTGGGCGCGGACGCGCTCACCGCGGGCGTGCTCCACGAGCGCCTGGCCGCGGCGCGCCATGCGCTTGGCGCCCACGCCTGGGGCGTCGCCGCGGGGCTGGATCTCGTCGAGCAAGCGCTGCCCTCGGGCGCCGTCAACATCTCGCTCATGCCGGGCATTGCCTGGGACGGCTACGGTCGCTGCATCGTCGTGACCGCGCCCACGCAGCTGACGGTGGCGGCGTTCGCGAACTACCAGACGGCGACGCCGACGGCTGGCACGCTGGTCAAGGTCTGGCTGCGCTACAGCGAGACCGCGGGCAACCAGGCGCCGCAAGGCTACGCGCTGTGCTGCGACGACAGCTCGGGCTCGGTCATCGAGGGCTGGACGCTGGAGGTCGGCGACCTCGCGCCCGGCCCCTCGGGGCGGGTGTCGGTCGCCGGCAACAACGTCGCCCCGGCCAACGCGCTGCGGCAGTTCTCCGCGACGCAGCCGCTGCTCTACGACGCCTCGGTGCCGTTCCAGCAGTTCCCCTATGCCGACGGCAGCGCCGTCTGGCGCATCCCCGTCGGCATGGTGCGCTGGTACAAGGCCAGCAGCACGGCCACGGGCCAGTTCCTGCCGCGCGACGACAGCGGCGGAGCGAGCGGCGCGGCGCCGCTCGATTCGGACCAGATCCGCGCGTTTCGCCAGTACCTGGGCGTCATCGGCGAGAGCCTGTACGCGCCGGCCGGCGCGATCCGCCTGCGTGACCGCGCGGCCGATCCGTCGACCTCGATCTACACGCCACCCAGCGTCGCGGCCAACGCCCACAACGACCTCGTGTGGCTAGAAGGCTCGACCCGCGTGGTCGGCGACTTGCGCGTGTGCGGCGGCACGCTGGATTTCCGCGACGGCCTGGGCTCGACCGGGAACGTGCCCGAGATCCTGCGCCGCAACGTCGGCAACGGCTTCGGCGGCCAGAGCCTGGAGCTCGCGTTCGCGCCCACGGCGTCGGGGTCGGGCAGTCCCGCCGGCACCAACGCCTTCGCCGTCGGCACGGTGGCCGTCGACGCCACCAGCGGCGCGCTGGGCGCGCTGACCAGCCTGCTGACCGTGCGCGACAACGGCTACGTCGCGCTCGGCGGCGGCGGCGTGCAGACGGACGTGGAGATCGGCGGTCCGCTGATCCTGGACGTCGCCTCGGGCGCCAAGGTCGGCCTGCCGTCCAAGGCGACCATGGTCTGGAACGACGGCAACTGGATCTGGATCAACGCCAACCTCGACCAGTCGCCCATCAACTCGGGCGTGGCGATCAGCAACGCGCTCAACTGCGCGGGGCTCAACGTCGGCAACGTGGGCGCTTCGGGCGGCTCGACGTCGCCCGTGCCCGCGCCGGCCAACACCGCGTGGATAGGCGCGAACCTGGTGGTGGGCACCACGCCCTCGCTGCTGGGCAGCGCCACCACGCTGACCAGCGACACCTCGGGCCGCAGCCAGGGCAACGTCTGGGTCTTCTCGGCCTCGGGCGACTTCGAGTACGACGGCGGCGGCGACGGCCTGTTCGTCTTCAACAACCGGGGCAAGATCACGACCTTCAACGGCCCGCAGTTCGGCGTCAACACGACGACCCCGACGGCGACCTTCGACATCGCGGGCTCGCTGAACGTCTCGATCGGCGCGACCATCGCCGGCGGACTCAACGCGGCGGGCTTCTCGGTCTTCTCCGGCTCGCTCACCGCCACCGGCGCGACGCAGATCGACGGCGTGCTCGCGGTGGGCGCCACGACGGCGTTCTCCAGTGCCGTGACCTGCGGCAGCGACCTGCACGTCGACGGCAGCTTCACCTGCCCGTCGAAGTTCTTCCTCGTTCCCCATCCGCTCGACGCGGAGAACATGGAGCTCCTGCACGGCTGCCTCGAAGGCCCGGAGATGGGCGTGTTCTACCGCGGCGAAAGCCAGCTCGCCAAGGGCGTCGCGGAGGTCACGCTGCCCGACTACTTCGAGGCCCTGACGCGCCACGAGGGCCGCAGCGTGCTGCTCACGCCGACCTTCACCGGCAGCGAGGCGCTCTCGCCGCTGGCCGCCGGACCGGTCGTCGGCGGGAAGTTCAAGGTGCGCGGCATCACGCCCGACAATCCCTCGCAGAAGTTCCACTGGGAGGTCAAGGCGGTGCGCAGCGACGTCCCGGCCTTCGATCCCCAGCGCACGAAGGCGGGCCACACGCCCGCCGCGGCCGCGCGCACGCCCGCACCCGCGC
>Ga0302314_10020767_pt1 | contig 10847 bp, 15 predicted proteins | sample III_Palsa_N2_3_FD_200533 | JGI IMG/M metagenome (GOLD analysis project Ga0302314, IMG submission 200533) | Peat permafrost microbial communities from Stordalen Mire near Abisko, Sweden - III_Palsa_N2_3 | ecosystem: Environmental > Terrestrial > Soil > Palsa > Peat permafrost | place: Sweden... | reverse complement strand
CCTGGCCAGCGACCTCGGGGTGGCCCGGGGCACGGTCAGCGCCGCCTACGCGCAGCTCGCCGCCGAGGGCTACCTGGACATCCGGCAGGGGGCGCCGGCCCGGGTGAGCTGGCTGCCGCAGCACCGCCCGCCGCTGCCTTCCCCGGTACCACGGCCCGTTCCCCGGTGGGATTTGCGGCCTGGCCGGCCCGATAGCGCGAGTTTCCCCCGGTACGCATGGGCGCCTGGCCGGCATCTCCGCCGGGATGCACGCCCTGATCTACCTGCCCAGCCACGGACCCTCCGAGCACCAGATGCTCTCCCGGGCCGCGAGGCAGTCCATCGCCCTGCACACCCTGGGCCCTTACTGGCACAGCCCCCCGCCATCCAGCCCTCAGGCGATCATCGTCGGCTACGGTACGCCAGCGGGCCACGCGTACCAGCCTGCCCTGAGCGCCCTGACCAGGCTCCTGGCCCAGGCCTCACCGGCTGGGCGGACCTAGGTCGTGGCCACGTCCGCCCGCGCCGGACGGTCCTGGACCAACTATGGCACCGCCCGGTAGGAACGCGGCCTTAGCATCGCGCCGCCCACGAGAGCGCACCACCCCATCCCACCCGACCTTGTGAAGCTGCTGCGCGCCCACATCAGGCGGTGCGGCGTCGCGGCCCAGGTAGCGGGCGTAGGCGCCCTCGACGATCGCCGCGAGCTTGAAGAACGCCAGCACCATGTAGAAGGTGAGGGCGTCGGTCGAGCGCCCGGTCAGCGACGTGTAGTAGTCGGCGAGTTCGCGGCGGCCGGGCGCGCCGGGCCGAGCGGGCCCGCCGCCTGGCCGCCCTCGGCGACCTGCTCAAGGCGCTGCGCGCCGCCTGACCGGCCGCAACCGCTACACCAGCCAGCAATCAAAACCGTCGAGATGAACGGGCCGTTGGTTCCCGTCCCCGCGTACGCTGAGCCGCGTGAGCTCGCCCGCGCTTCAGCAGCCGCAGTGGCCCGACCGTGATCGCCTCAAGGCGGTGGTAGGCCGCCTGGAGGGCCTGCCGCCGCTGGTGGCCGCCGCGGAATGCGATCAGCTGAAGGAACGGCTGGCCGCGGTGGCCCGCGGTGAGGCGTTCCTGCTGCAGGGCGGCGACTGCGCCGAGACGTTCGCGGGCACGACCGCCGAGGACGTCAGCGGCAAGTTCCGGACGCTGCTGCAGATGGCCATCGTCTTGACCTACGCGGCCAGCGTCCCGGTGGTGAAGGTCGGCCGGATGGCGGGCCAGTTCGGGAAGCCGCGGTCGGCGGCCACCGAGGTGCGCGACGGCGTGGAGCTCCCGGTCTACCGGGGCGACGCCGTCAACGGCGCCGAGTTCACCGCCGCGGCCCGGACACCTGACCCGGGCCGGCTGCTCGACGCCTATCACTGCGCGTCGGCCACGCTGAACCTGTGCCGGTCCCTGGCCGGCGGCGGCTACGCCGACCTGCGCCGGGTGCACGCCTGGAACCAGGACTTCGTGGCCGGCAGCCCGGCCGGGCGGCGCTACGAGCAGCTGGCCGACGAGATCGACCGGGCGATCGCGTTCATGCACGCGTGCGGGGCCGACTCCCGGGAGTTCCGCGCGGTGGAGTTCTACTCAAGCCACGAGGCCCTGCTGCTTGACTACGAACGCGCCCTGACCAGGACCGACGCGCGGAGCGGGCGGGCCTACGACCTGTCGGCCCACCTGCTGTGGATCGGGGAGCGCACCCGTGATCCCCGCGGGGCGCACGTCGAGTTCGCCCGCCAGGTCGGCAATCCCGTCGCCGTCAAGCTCGGCCCGGACGCCGCCGCCTCGGACGTGCTCGAGCTGATCGCGGCCCTCGACCCGGAGGGGGAGCCCGGCCGGCTCACCCTGGTCACCCGGATGGGCGCGGGACGGATCCGGCAGGCGCTGCCCCCGCTGGTCGAGCGGGTGGCCGCCACCCGGCCCGCGGTGGCCTGGGTGTGCGACCCGATGCACGGCAACACGGTCGAGGCGGCCGGCGGCCGGAAGACCAGGAACTTCGACGACGTGCTGGACGAGGTCGCCGGGTTCTTCGAAGTGCACCGCGCGCTCGGCACGTACCCCGGCGGCATCCACATCGAGTTCACCGGCGACGACGTCACCGAGTGCGTCGGCGGCGGCCAGCCCATCGCCGAGAGCGACCTGAGCCACCGCTACGAGACGACGTGCGATCCCCGCCTCAACCGCGGCCAGTCCCTGGACCTGGCCTTCCGCGTCGCCGACCTGTACCGTCTGGCCCATGTGCGATGACCATCAGCACTCGGCGGCGGAAGCGGCGTGGTCGGCGCCCCGCGCCGCCGAAGGGCCGGCCGTTGACCCGGTGACGCTGCCCGCGGTCGACGAGGTCGCGGTCACCACGATGGTCGACAACACCTTCGACGCCCTCCTCGCCTCGGCCGACGGGGTCACCAGGACGCCGATGGGCGCCGGGCGCGTGGCCGCCCGGCAGTTCGCCGACGGCGAGACGGTCGCGGGCCTGCGGGCCGAGCACGGCTTCTCGGCCCTGGTCACCGTCCGGAGCGGGAACGCGAGCGGCACGCTGCTGTTCGACGCCGGCGCCTCGCCGGACGGGCTGGCGGTCAACGCCGGGCGCCTTGGCATCGACGTCGGCGGCCTGCAGGGCGTCGTGCTCAGCCACGGGCACTTCGACCACACCGGCGGCCTCGAGGGCCTCGCTGGCCTGCGGGGCCGGTCCGGCCTGCCGATGACGGTTCACCCCGCGGTCTGGACCCGCAGGCGCCTCAACCTGCCCGGCGGGCGGAGCCTGGAGATGCCCGCCCTGTCGCGCGGCGCCCTGGAGCGGGAAGGGTTCGAGGTGATCGAGCGGCGGCAGCCGTCGCTGCTGGCCGGCGGCATCCTGATCACCGGCGAGGTCGACCGGGTCACCGAGTTCGAGCAGGGCATGCCGCCGCAGCACCAGGCCTGGGACGGGCACGGCTGGCGGCACGACCCCGCCGTCATCGACGACCAGGCGCTCGTGATCAACGTGCGCGGCCGGGGACTGGTCGTCATCACCGGGTGCGGCCACGCCGGGGTGGTCAACATCATCAGGCACGCCCAGCGGCTGACCGGCGTCAGCCGCCTGCTCGCCGTCATCGGCGGCTTCCACCTCAGCGGCCCGGCGTTCGAGCCGGTCATCGACCCGACCGCCGCCGCGCTCGCCGAGCTCGCGCCCGAGCTGATCGTCCCCGGCCACTGCACCGGCTGGCGCGCCCAGCACACCCTGGCCGCGCTCCTGCCCGACGCCTGGGTACAGTCCAGCGTCGGCACCACCTACACGCTCACCGCCGCGGCGTGAAGCGCGGGGGCCTATCCTAGTCGGATGCTTGACCTCAGCCGCCTTGACCTCGAGGAAATCGCTGACGTGCTGGCCGACCAGACCGACGACGAGCACCTGCGATTGATCAATCCGGAGACCGGAGAAGTCGTGTTCTGGACGGCCGACACCGGCATCGACGGGCATACCCCGGTCGAGGGCGCCTTCCGCCGGTTCAAGGACCATCTCTACGAAGAAAACCCGCACCTGCTGCCCGCCTGGCATGCATTCCGCGACAACCGCGCGAAGCGCCGCGCCGTCCAGTGGCTGGCCGACAACTCGCTCATCGAAGACGAGGCGGCCGAGCGTTTCCTGTCCGCCCACCCCGACCCCGACCTGCCCTAAGCTGCGCCTCTAGATTGGGCGTCGCGTCCGCTGCCTGACCGGCAGATCGAGACGCTCTCTTGTGCCGCTGTACGGGCGCGGCGTCGTGGCTCAGCAGTGGCAAGATTGCGCGCATGGCTGATGTCGTGCAAGAAGACCTTGAGGCTGCGGTGCGCGCGGCGTGGGCGCTTGATACCTGTGACCCTGTCGATGCAGATGACTGGTCCGCCGCGAGTCCTTCCCGCGGGCAGTGCGGGTCTACCGCGCTGGTTGTCCATGACCTGCTCGGCGGCGACTTGCTGATTGCTGAGGTCGCCCGCCGCGACGGCAGCCGCCAGGGCGTGCACTACTGGAATCTCCTGCCCGGCGGGAGCGAGCTCGATCTCACTCGCGAGCAGTTCGCCGACGGCGAAGTGATCGGGCAGCCGCGCGTCCTGCGGCGTCCCGCCGGGCTGCCGACCCGCTGCGCTGCGCAGTACCTGACGATGAGGCACCGTGTCTTCGAGGCTCTGGGCGTAACCGGGAATGACGGCACGAGCCGCCCGTAGACCATCCGCCCCTGCCGCGATGAGGGCGTCAGTCGCAGGTGTGGATTTCGGTGGGCACGCTGGTGCGCCTGGGGACGGGCTCGTCGCGGAGCATCCGCTCCATCGGTGCCCCGCGCCTGGCCGCCTACCGGACAGCCTGCCCGAGACAGAGTCCTTTGTCACGTTTCTCTGGATAGCGACACCGATAACTCCCCGCGCCCGCTAACCCAGGCATGAGCAGTCGCACCCTGCCGGCCACACCAATCCCGGTGGTCCCTCAGCGTGACATCGGGCCGACAAGAACCGGCGATCTGCGTGCTCTGCAGCGGGAACGCGGGCCACCTCTGGCCGCTCTATAACTTGGATTCCTGTAATACGTCGGCATAGCGAAAGGCGCTCGATCCAGTTGCAAAGAGAGTTTCGGGATCTATGCCTAACCGCCCGGCGGCCCGGGCGATCGAGCATCCGGGCGAGCAGCTGCGACACTGAGGTGCCGCGGCTGGCAGCCAGGATCCGGACTGCCCGGAGGTCCTCCTCGGGAAGCGACAGCGTGATGTTCTGATTGTTCACGACGATCACCCCAGACGTGCTACCGGTGCACGAAAAACAGTGTGGCACGTGATCACGTGCAGTGCGTGACTGTGTTTCCTACTTTCGCGGCTGGGTGGCGGTTCGCAGGATCGCGGTGATGGCGTCGACGGTGTCGAGGTGTCCGGCGGCGACGCTGATGACCAGGTTGTAGGCGGCGTCGTTCGTGAGGGTGAGGCGGCGGCCGTTGAGGCCGTAGAACGCGATGAGCGCGGCCAGCGCGAGTCGCTTGTTTCCGTCGATGAGGGCGTGGTTGCGGGCGATGGAGTGCAGGAGCGCGGCGGCCTTGGCATCCAGGTCCGGGTAGGCGTCCTTGCCGAACGCGGTTGCCTGGGGTCGGGCAAGGGCGGCTTCGAACAGGCCGTAGTCGCGTACCGCGTAATCAGGGCCGAGGGTGCGCCCGGCGACGTGCAGCAGTTCCGGCAGCGTCAGGTAGATCACTGGCCGAGCCGCTCCAGGGCTTCGGCGTAGCGGGGGAGTCCCTCGTCGAGCACCTGGTCGAGCAGTTCCGCGCGGCTGTGGTTCTCCACGTACTCGCGGACGGCCTGCCGGGCGACTTCCTGCATGGACCGCTGCTCTAGCTCGGCGCGCCGGCGCAGTGCGTCGGTCTCGTCATCCGTGAGCCTCAAGGTCATCGCCATGCGCATCATGGTATCACCCGTGATACCGGATGGGGCCTCCCGGATCCGGTGGCCGCCCGTAGTCGCGCCTGGGACCATGGCCGGATGCCCAACGACGACGATCCCCCCAGGGGGATCTCTGCCAGGCTCGTCTCGCTGCCCGCTGATTCCGCGGATCCGCCGGGGATCAACGACTATGACAGCATCGCCGAGGGATACGCGGCCGTGAACGAGATCGGCTTCGTTCCTGCCAATTACGAGCGTCCCGCGATGCTGGCGCTGGCGGGGGACGTGACTGGCCGGCGGATACTCGACGCGGGCTGCGGCTCCGGCCCGCTGATGGCGGCGCTGCGCGACCGGGGCGCCATCGTGGCCGGCTTCGATAAGAGCGCCGGGATGCTGGCGGTGGCCCGGCGCCGGCTCGGTGACGACGCGGACCTGCACGTGGCCGAGCTGGGCGGCCCGCTTCCCTTCCCCGACGGGGCGTTCGACGACGTGACCGCGTCCCTGGTCCTGCACTACCTGGAGGACTGGGGGTCGGCGCTGGCCGGGCTGCGGCGCGTGCTCAAGCCCGGCGGCCGGCTCATCGCGTCCGTTAACCATCCCTTCAGAGAGCACCTGTGGCACCGCGAGATAGGCCTCATGCCTGACTATTTCGCGACCTACAGCTACGCCGCCGAGTGGACCATCGGCGGCCAGGCCGCGCTGCTGCGTTTCTGGACCCGGCCGCTGCACGCGATGACCGGCGCCTTCACCGCGGCCGGCTTCCGGATATCGGTCATCAGCGAGCCGGCCGTCGCGCCGGATACCCCCAGCGGGCTGCTCCCTGACGACATCACGGAAGACCGGCGCTTCCTGTGCTTCCTGTTCTTCGTGCTGCGGGCCGACTAGCCGCGGTCCGCGCCCTAGCTGTCGAGTCCGAGGGTGAAGGTGGGCTTCGGCGAGGTCGGGGGGAGCCGGTGCTCATCGCTGAGGCGCCGGATGGCGGTTCCGGTGGCGAGGAACTCGGTGGCGTGCTCGCCCCAGACATGATTGTTGACCGCGACGAACGCCACCGGTACGGCGCCGGCCGCCAGCAGCCGGAAGAAGTCCTGGCCCTACACGTAGCGCTGCATGCGCAGCTGAACGCCGACGATGCCGTCGGCGCCGAGGTGGTCGGCCTCGGCCTGCATCCTGGCCATGGCCAGTTCCCTGGCGTTGTACATCGCCTGGGTCAGCACCTGCAGTTCCTGGTTCTGTGACCATCGTCCGACCTGCAGTCCCAGGTGGTAGATGGACGAGCCGATCACGAAGCCGAGCGGCTCGAACCCGGCCTCGCCGAGCAGCACGTACTCGGAGACCGACAAGTCAGAGGTGAAAACGCCGGTCGGGACGGCGCCCGCGGTATGGGCCAGCCTGCCTGCCGCGGTCGGCGGCTCCCAGGTAGCGGCATCGCCGGCCGGCTTGCTACTGAAAGCGGCACGTGACTCCTCTGGCTCGATTCGCTCTCTGGGTACGCACGGTAGTCAGGCGAAGCCTGCCCGCGGTCCGCCGATCAGCCGATAGGGCAGCCTGGCCGGGCCCGGGCCTCGCCCGAATCGCGGCTGACCATGAGGCAGGAGGTGTTGACCGCCACGAAGTCCTTGGCCGGGATTCCCTTGAGCAGGGAGACCAGGTCATCGGGCCACTGCGGGTAGGCGGCGCCCCCGAAGTACCAGTTGCTGCCGTTGTCGGCGAGGATGAGGCCGTAGTGCTGCATCTCGACCAGGACCGCCTTGGCGTCCGCGCAGTACGGCTGGGACCCGCGGCAGAAGCTGGCCACGCTGAAGCCGGCCTTGAGCCGGAAGCGGGCGCCCATCGGCGGCCGGGTCGCGCTGCTGCCCGAGCCCGCCTCATGCCGGGCCGGCCAGATGTAGGCGTCCGCGGTGACCTGGGCGGTGACCCTGATCGCGTGGGTGATCGGCTTGCCGGTGCGCACCGCTTGCTGGACCTGGGCGTAGTTGAGCAGCCCGGGCAGGATCGGCAGGCCCGCCGCGTCGGCCGAGGTCCAGCCGGCCGGGCGCAGCGCGTTGGAGCGCAGGTTCCACACCGCGCCGGAGCCCGCCGTGGACCCGCTCGCCGAATAGTGCGCCTGCCACAGCTCGTAGAGCGTGCAGGTGGTCTTGTTGACCATCAGCGCGTGCCGGTCGGTGTCGGCCGGCGCGTTCTTGCCGCCCTCGATCGGGGTGTCGGGGCCGAGGGGATACCGCACCCGGTTACTCTGGCCGCCGTAGACGAACGTGATCGGGACGGTCTTGTGCGCGCTGGTGACGATCGCGTACGGGATGCCGTAGGGGTAACCGCCCGGGTCCGGGCCGAAGTCCGGATGCAGGAAGGTCGTGGACGAATCCATGCTGCGCAGCCAGGCGGCGCTGTGCGGGTCCACCGGGAGCTTGGAAATGTCGGTGTTCCAGATGTTGTCGGCCGGGAACATCGGGCAGCCAGCCGCGCCGGGAACGGTCGTCCCCGCACTGGCCGCAGCGGCGCCCGCGCTCACGCTAGCCGCCGCGCCGACGGCGGCGAGCACTCCTACCGCCGCCGCGACGCTGAGGAAACGGCGGCCGGCACGTCGCAGAGAAGGTCCCATCGCGCCATCCTGGCACAGCGCACGGGTTGGAAAGCGATCTCACGATCGGCTGGGCTGGTGCGACCTGTCGTGGACGCGCTGCACTGGGAGCGCGAACTCCACCTCTACGCGGACGTCACTGATCGGCAGGGATCCGGGAAAATCAACGCGACAAAAGTCGCGGCCGCCGAAACGATGCTCGCTATGTCAGTTAGGCCATTCACGAGAGCTCCGCCCCATTGCAACTCCTCGCTATCTTTGTCTTAGGGTCAGCAAGCATACGGCCGTCGGTTCCCTGCCGTTGCCCATCGGCTTGAGTCGTGGCCCGACCTGGCAGCCCGTCTTGTGCACATAGCGTGCGTGTGCTTTAATGCTGAGCAAATCCATGGGGGGACGCCGTGGGCACGTTTGCTTTCTGGATCCGGCTGCTGCCGGTGATCATAGTGGTGGCTCTAGTAGCCGGGCTGAGCGCCGGTACGGCGCGGGCAGCGCCACGCGGGTCATATGGCGGGTTCGGATATGACCTGGCGCCCTGCACGTACCCGGAATTCGGGTCGTATCCCGATTGCGAGAGCACAAGCCCGGTCGTCGATCGCTGGGTCACTTTCACCGGGTCCGGCCTCGGGTCCTGCACCTTCACGCAGCTGGTCAACTGGGGAGACGGGAAAACCTCGACGAAAACCTTCGTCCACCCAAGTGCCGGGGTGCACCTGATCGCCTCCCATAGCTACAGCCACGAGCACTTCGGCCGCTACGTCGAAATTGTCAGCACCACCGAGTCAGGACCGTGCGACACGATACCGTCTAAGACATTCCTGTTCGACTACGACACGTCCTCGATCTGGCAGGCGTGGTGGGAGATGAACGGCCTTCCCGCGAAGTGCATCGCGGACCAGGTTCCGGACCCGGTCAGCATTGGCCTGTCCGCGAAGGATCTGGGATATGACCTCGGCGTGTTCTCCAAGGCTGGAAAATGGTTCATCGTGTATGGCGTGCTCAAGGCGGCGAGCGGCGCCTGGCTGCTGTACAGCCTGTTCCAGCTGCCTTTCGACTGCGCGCCGAAACTGCCGGACACGGCGGGGCCGACGCTTCCGCATGCTCTCGATTATGGAGTGAAACACCTCGGCAAGCGATTCAAGGCGTCGCTGCCGCGGATCCCGCAGATAGTCGGGGTGGACGGCTACCAGAAAGGAAGCCTCTACTATCTCAGCGTCCACTACTCCGATCCGGGCCACGATGCCACGGGCTTCGGATTCGTCGGCGTCAACGGGTCTGGCTGGGCGGCGGAGAGCCACCCTTTCTCTCGTCCCTCCTACGGAATCGTAGGGAAGGACAGTATCGATTATCCGTTCAACCTGGCATGCGGCACCGCCGATGAGTACAAGAGCCAGGTGGAAGTCTGGATCTACGACTCCCAGAGCCTCCTCGGCACGCCCGTACAGGTCGCGTTGACCTGCACGACCTGACCTAGCGAAGGAGAGAACGGGCATGGGTTGACCTGTATCCCATGACCTGGAGCCGGGTGTCCCGGGCGGCCACCGGCTTCCCGGTCCGGGCGACCGGCGCCGCCGCGCGGCGGATCCTGGACCGGGTGGCCGAGCTGAGCGCGCCCTACGGGACAGGGCTGTCGTGCGGTGCGGACATCGGGCGGGTGACCGTGACACCGGCATCCGGTGCGTTACAGCGTCACGATGGTGGCGACCGACCGGGCGCTGGCCATCACCGACGTGGCCCGGGCGGTGGAGGAACGCGGCCTCGACGGGCTGTGGCTGCCGGACCACACGTCGCGCGGCGCGCTGGACCGGCTGGCCGCGTTCGCCGCCGAGCGTCGCTCGTGATCGGCGGTCGCGACTGAAGTCGCGCAATGGAGCAGGTCCGTAACGGAGCGATCAGTGACGCGGACGGGTAGTCTCCGTAGTGGGATCGCCTGTGCATGGCTCGGACTAGTGGCTCCGGCGGAGGTCCAGATGCGCTTCGGGTCGGTGCTGCTCGTCGTCTGGCTGATCATCGGCGCGATCGCCGCCGGCCAGCGCGGCTACTACAGCGGGCCGTACGGCAATTGCACCAAGGTCGGCACGATCGCGATCACCATCCTCGTCGGCCCGCTCAACTACCTCGGCGTGAACCCGACGATCAGCTGCACCGTGCCGAAGCCCAGCAAGTAGTTCAGGGCAGCGTGACCGGGCGGCCAGGCCGGGTCATCGAGCCGGGCGGGCAGTACCAGGTCATGATCTCCACGGCCAGCCGCCCGGCCCGCACCGCCGGGTCGTTCTCGGCCAGCTGCCGGGACTCCTCAAGCGAGCCGGTCCGGTAGAACGCCAGCCCGCGCAGCGACGGGTCGGACGGCCCGTCGACCGGCCCGTTCGTCACCACTTGGCCGGTCGCTCGCAGCCCAGCGAGATGCGCGAGGTGCTCGCGCTGGATGCGCTCGAGTTCCTCGTCGGGATAGTCCGGGGTGCCGGGCGGACGGCGCAGCAGCACCAGCTCGAATGCCTCAAGGTCCATGCCCCATTATCAGCACCCGCGCCACCGGGTGCCTGGTCACGCCGTCCTTCCAGCCCTCTGGCACGTGAGCTAGCGTCAAGCCCCTCACCGAAGACGCCGCGGGCGCTCATGATCACGAAGGATTTGTTCCTGGCGAAGGAAAATTATCGTATAGGTGTACGAAACCTTCGTGATCATGACGTCGGCCAGATGCCGCGGCGGCTATCTGTTCCGCGTGAGCAGGCTTCCGTGCCGGGCGCGCCGCAGGCGGGCCCTCACCGTCTTCGTTTGCGGAGGCACCGCCCCGCCCACGGTGTCGAGTGGCAGCCGCCGGGTTGACAGCGCGATCGACTCGATGATCTCCGCCTCGATCATCGTCGGCTCGACGGCGCCCCAGATAT